>Ga0123352_10000119_pt1 | contig 88810 bp, 86 predicted proteins | sample TergutLab28metaG_FD_89700 | JGI IMG/M metagenome (GOLD analysis project Ga0123352, IMG submission 89700) | Labiotermes labralis P1 segment gut microbial communities from Petit-Saut dam, French Guiana - Lab288 P1 | ecosystem: Host-associated > Arthropoda: Insects > Digestive system > Gut ...
ACCGCACGATATTCAACTCCCTTTTTATTTTTTGATGCATGATATATATATACATGTTATAATTGTAGCAATGAGTTGTGAATGACATTTATATTTTGGAGGTCCTTCAATGGGAAAAAAAGCATTAAAACTTACTGGTCTATGTATTACCCTGATTTTCATGTTAGCTTTAGTAGCATGTGGTGCCGACAATGAATCAGCCACACAAAGCGAAGCAGCACAGTTGCCAGCCACAACCACGGACACAACGTCACCCTCACCACAAGAATCTGCCGAAGCCCCAACGCAACAAGGAACTGCATTTAATCTGCCAGAAAGCATAACTGGCGGGCGGGCATATCAAGTTTTTGAATTAGATGAGCCTGTACCCACAGGGATAAATGGTGCAAGAGAGTGGGTGTTTGGCTCAAACATAACCTTTGTTGCGTTCCCAGAAGAATATGCTGAGCAGTGGCCGCAGCTTGACTTGGCTGGGAGATATGCCATTCGTGTACCTGTATCCATAACAAACCTAAGCACAAATACATGGAATAACGGGTTATGGCGTGCCTATGGGGACTTCGAGCGGTTCAATCCCAATTTTGAAAACGCTTTTGCAGTCACAATCGATGGCAGTATGCGCAATAGCCCACTTGTACAAGCCTTTGATGGCCACGAAGAAGCCATCAACGCATTTGGTAGAAACAACTTTTACCCGGGCATGGTAGACTATGGCTACTACTACCTTTTCTTCTATGAAGGAGACGGGGATTACTGGGTAAGACATTCTGTAAGCCACATTCCGGGAGTAGACTATCATTTTGTAAGAATCCCTATTCAAAGATAAATTTGTTAGTAACAAAAATATAGGCTATTAAAGGCTTCCTGTAATTGTATCAAAACTGATGCTAATATGGGCGTATTGATGTTAAAGTAAATACAAATATCACGTTAGCAGTCAAACAAGAAATATACACCCTTGTAGAATCACTTCCGGACTCACAGTTGCCAGAGATTGCCAATTTTATATCGTTCGTAAAGTTTCGTGATGAAGCTAAGCTTGTATAAAGATTTGGAAGCCTTGAGCGTTTCCAGCACTGATTTTTGGAATAACGAAACTGACGATGAGGTATGGAATGATGCATAGCCCGGGTGATATACTATTGGTTCCGGTGCCATTTACGGATTTGTCATCGCACAAAAGACGTCCAGTGCTTGTTTACGATGATAGATTGTCTCAACCAAAAAGTGCCGTTTGTCGTTTGATAAACGGCACTTTTATTTTAACGAAGCTGCTCCATCTCTCGTTTCGGTACAACTCTACTCACAAGTACCAAGCTCACAAAACTGCTCCGCTTTTTCATTCAATAGCTTAGACCCAACCGCAAAATAAATAATAGGCCCAAGAATGTTAATAAACAAAAGCGGAGTCCACTTCCATTTCATGCTTATCGGCAACGGCTTACTCAGCAAGCTAATAAGCCCTACGATAAACAACAAGAATTGCACCACCGTTAAAGCGGCAACTATTTCTTCACGTGGTTTGTAATCCATAAAAATCCTCCTTTTAAAATGTTAATCCTTGTTTGTACTAGATGCGGAAGGTGTTGTTTCAAAAACCACCGTCCCATCAACAAAATCTCCGCGCAAGCTGCATCCCTCGTGGAATCGCCCCTGCAAAATAGCTTCCGCCAGTTCGTCTTCAACTTTATTTTGTATCGATCGTCTTAGTGGCCTCGCGCCGTACATCTGGTCGTATCCGTCTGTAGCAATATACTCTACCAACGCTTCAGAAAATTCCAGTTCGATATCCATATTGGCTTTAATACGTGTCGCGGTTTCCGCCAGTAATAACATGGCGATTTTTTTGATATCGTTGTTATCCAGCGGATGAAAAACAATAGTGTCGTCAATCCGGTTTAAAAATTCGGGCCTAAACAAATTTTTAACCTCGTCCATAACCAGCTTTTTCATATCCTCGTAACTGCGCTCTTTGTTGTCATCAGGCGCAAAACCCAGCTTTTTAGGGTTAACAATATTTCGTGCGCCAAGGTTACTGGTCATGATTATAACCGTGTTTTTGAAGTTAATACGCCGTCCTTGCGCGTCTGTAATATGCCCATCGTCCAGCACCTGCAGTAGAATATTAAACACATCGGGGTGCGCCTTTTCCACCTCGTCAAAAAGCACAACACTGTATGGCTTACGGCGAACCTTCTCGCTCAATTCGCCGCCTTCGTCGTAGCCGATATACCCCGGCGGCGACCCTATAAGCCGTGAAACACTGTGCTTTTCCATAAATTCGGACATGTCCACCCTAATAATGGAATTTTCATCCCCAAAAAGAATCTCTGCCAGCGCGCGGCACAAATGCGTTTTACCAACCCCGGTAGGCCCAAGGAAAAGGAACGACCCTATAGGCCTGCTTGGGCTTTTAAGCCCTACACGCCCACGTCTGATAGCTTTAGACACAGTAGAAACTGCTGTCTCTTGCCCTATAACCCGTTTGTGGATTATCTCTTCCATATCCATTAACCGCTCGCGTTCTTCTTGCTGCAGGCGCGTAACGGGTATACCCGTTGTGTTGGACAAAACAGCCGCAATTTCGTCCGCGTTAACCACATGGTGAGATTTTGTGTGGGCGTCTTTCCAACGCTTTTCTTCGTCTTCTAGTTGCTCTCGCAGCGCGTTTTGACGCTGTTTTAGCATTCCTGCTTTCTCAAATTCCTCGCACTTGATGGCTTCTTCTTTCTCTGCCTCAAGTTCTACAATTTTGTCATTCAAAATTTTGATATTAGGCGGCGCGGTATATGAGCGCAGCCGCACGCGCGACGCTGTTTCGTCCAGCAAGTCAATGGCTTTGTCGGGCAAAAACCTGTCTGCTATATACCTAGTAGAAAGCATAACCGCCGCTTCAACTGCATCATCTGTAATCTGCACTTTGTGATGTGCCTCGTACTTGTCCCTGATACCTGTCAAAATGGCAATTGCTTCTTCTTCGGAAGGCTCATCTACCATTACAGGTTGAAAACGCCGTTCAAGTGCCACGTCTTTCTCAATATATTTGCGATATTCGTTAAGCGTTGTCGCGCCGATAACTTGCATTTCACCACGCGCGAGGGCGGGCTTTAAAATATTGGCAGCGTCAAGCGATCCCTCTGCCCCGCCTGCGCCAATTAAAGTATGCAGCTCGTCAATAAACAAAATAATATTAGAATTGTCTGTAACTTCCTGTATAACCCGCTTGATACGTTCTTCAAACTCGCCGCGATATTTAGTACCCGCAACCATAGCAGCCAAATCCAGCGCGACAACTCGCTTATCCTTTACTGTCTCCGGTACATCTCCTGCTACAATACGCTGCGCAAGCCCTTCTACAATAGCAGTTTTACCAACCCCTGGGTCACCGACCAGACAGGGGTTATTCTTGGTACGTCTACTCAAAATTTGAATAACACGCTCTGTTTCCTTAGTGCGCCCAATAATGGGATCAAGAGTATTCTCCCGTGCTACTTGTGTAAAATCGCGGCTATATTTGTCCAAGGAAGGCGTGGTAGAAGTACTTCCGCCCTGTTGCTGCGGCGGTGCCATTCCAGGGTGCTGCGGATGCCCTGTCTCGCCCAACATCTGCATAACATCCGCAAAAACGCGTTGCACATTTAACCCAAGAGACGTTAAGATATTATACGCAAAGCATTCTGTATCCCGTAAAAGCGCGATAAGCAAATGCTCTGTACCAATATAATTAGTTTTGGTGCGCAAAGCCTCTTGCTGGCTCATTTCAATAACCCGTTTGCTGCGTGGTGTAAAGCCCGTAGGCCCCACCAATGCCACAGGCGGCTGAGATTGGTCGCTCATAGCTGTCAAAATATGCCGTTCTATATCTGTCGCGGTAATTTTCTGCTCTTCCAAAATTTTGTTAGCAACACCATCCGACACTTGAGCAAGCCCTAAGAGTAAATGCTCCGTACCCACAAGCGGGCTACCCATGGCTACCGCTGTATGCTGAGAATTTGCTATTGCCTGTCTTGCTTTTTCTGTAAATGGACCCGTCATTTATGTATCTCCTTTGTTAGTTGATATCGTAATATTATCAAAATTTAAAGTTTAGCCTCGCTAAAGACCCTGCGCAAAAAATCGGCTCGTGTAATATCCGTTTCGCGTTCGCTCATGTTCTTATTGGCAAAGCGCCGCAGGTGCCCCGGCTGAATTTCCATCATAATCTGATAAATCTGCTTCTCTGGCTTTGGCAGCTCTAGTATTCCAGTAAGATATCCCAGCCTAATATCAGAAAGAAAATCCATAGCTTCCGCCACAGAAATTTTGCGGCAGTAAGCCAAAACTCCATATGCGCGATGCATCCTATCCTGCAAAGAGTCTCGCCCTTTAGAGAGCATTTTATCCCTCGCAAGGTTTTCGTGCTTGATAATATTTTTTGTAATGTCCTTCAAGTTTTGCACAATTTCCTCTTCGGACTTACCCAGCGTGTATTGGTTAGAAATTTGAAAAATACTGCCCATAGGTGCCGTGCCTTCGCCATAAATGCCGCGAATAGTCATACCAGCCTTAGTAATGTAGGGTATTAATTTCTCCAACAAATCCGTTTCGTCCAAGCAAGGCAAATGCATCATAAACGATGCCCTAAGCCCTGTGCCCACGTTGGTAGGGCAGGCGGTCAAATACCCAAGCTCGGCATCAAACGCAAAATCCAAATGCTCCTCGATATAGTCATCTACCTGGTTAGCAAGTTTTAATGCGTAATCCAAATCGTATCCCGGCCGCACAGACTGAATGCGCACATGATCTTCCTCGTTAATCATAATACTTACATTTTTGTCGTCGCTTACAAAAACCCCTTTAGGCAAAGTACCTTTTAAAAAGCGTGGGCTTATAATATGTTTCTCTAAATAAACCAGCTTGCTTGCCTCGTCAATTTCATCAAGTTCAATTTCTTGAAAAAAATGAAAGCAATCCGTCTGGTAAACCGCGTCCTGTACTTCTTGCACCAACACAATTGCGTTATTGGCATCTAGCTTACGGTAAAAATTATAATTCTCTATATTGCGCGCAAGCCGCACTCTCGAGGATAAAATTTGCTTGTCTTCGGTGTCCTTATACCAGCTCAATGTTCTACCTCCTGTACAAGCGAATTAAGTCCCCTTATTTCGTCCCGAAAAAGTGCCGCTTTTTCATAGTCTTCATCTTCCACAGCCTTGCGTAAAAGTGTGCGTAGCTCGTCAATTCTATTAAGCTGCCACAGCTTTGTTCCTGACCGTTTTGGATATTTGCCTCTATGTTTTATGTCTGAGTGAGTTTCTTTCAAAAGCCCCTGCAGTGGCTGTGAAAATGCTTTATAACAGGCGGCACATCCTAAATTTCCGCTTTTTTTGAGCTGCTCAAAAGTTGTGCTACATACGTCGCATGTAATTTGAGCAACTTTTGCGGGCAATTTTTTTATTGTGATATGTGAAATTTGTCCCAAAATTTCCTTTGCTAGCGCGTCAAGAATATGGGAAATAAACTCCGAATCGTCGGAGTCTATATTGTTTTCGTGACAGCTTTTGCAAAGATGAATTTCTGTTTTATCATCGTCAATAATTTGCTGTAGATATACTGTTGCTTTGTTTATATTGCATTTTTGGCATTTCATATCCTAACCCCCTAAATCCAGCTTTGCGTTCAAATGACAGAATCCTCTAATCAAGAATCCTTCCGCAGGTTAAGCAAAACTTTGTTCCGTTTTCGTTTTCAGAATTACACACCCTGCAAGTGCGCGTAGTAAGTACAGGCGGCGGTGAGCTTGGCGTAATTGGTGCAGGTATTGGAGCCTGCGACACGTTTGGTGTAGCAGGCGCGGCAGAAGGCACTGCCGCCGTTTGCGGCGCAGCCTCAAAAAAATCTGGCTGCATTTGTCCCTGAGTTTGTTCAACACAAGCCGTACCACTTAATTCTACACGAATTCCGCATTTTTGGCAAAATTCCGCGTCGCGGTTAAGACTCTTGCCGCATTTGACACATTGCTTCGTGCCTTTTATTTCACTAATTTGCTCTCTCAGTTCCGCAATTTTGCGCTCGCAAGCTTCTATTTCCAAATATTTCTCATCAAAAAACTTGCCCAGCGACCCGCCATATTGATAAATTTCGTGAACTTTGCGCCCAAGCTCGAGCTGCAATTCCTTTAAATTACCTTCCTCACTCGAAAGGCTCATGCTAAGCTTAGTTGACTTCAAAAAATCTCCGGAAGATTTTGCCGCGGTTTTGGTTAAATTAGCAATAGTACCTCGTATATCTTGCATCAAATCACCCTATTCCATTCTCATAGTCTTATAGCAAAATACGCCAAATACGCCAATTTTGTTTGAAATACTTTCCGAAATTTATATAGCACACAAGACGGCTTTAAAGTTAAACCGCTATAACATTTAAGTATATGCCATGTATCCACCGATATTATACACGTATTTTAAAGATATGTAAAAAACCGCGCATGTTCCCTTCACAGTTTGAGCTTGCGCGTTGTAAAGACAAGATATGTAATTTCTGATATCATACCAATATTCTTTGGTTTTACAAAAAAATATTTTGGGACGAATTTTGTATTTTACGTGAGGATGTGAAGTGATGTACGCGGCAGGGGTTATTGTTGAACTCAATCCGTTTCATAATGGGCATGGAGTGCATATTGCCGAAACGCGAGCGGTGACAGACTGCAAATACGTTGTAGCGGTGATGAGTGGTAATTTTGTACAGCGGGGCGAACCTGCGGTTTGTGATAAATGGCAGCGAACAAGGATGGCTTTGATGCATGGGGTGGATGTGGTTATTGAGCTGCCGGTAGGGTATGTAATTGGTGGAGCAGATTACTTTGCGCGAGGTGCCGTTGGTATTTTGGATGCTACAGGTGTGGTGGATGGGCTTTGTTTTGGCAGCGAATCCGGGAATTTGGCCGAAATTGTGAGAGCTGGAAAAATGCTGGCAGAAGAGCCGTTATTGTACAAAAATGCCTTGCGGGCAGGGCTTGATAAGGGATTGTCCTTTGCCGCGGCCAAAGGAGCGGCTTTAAGGGCTTGTCTTACCGGAGACGTTTCTGACGGGTTGCTTAGTTTGCCTAATAATGGGTTGGCTATGGAGTATTGTAAGGCCGTTGAGCTGCTGGGGGATAGGATAAAGGTTTTTACCACGCATAGGCGAGGTGGCGGGCCTTCGGCTACAGCTATACGGAAGGTGTTGCGTGGGCTAGATAATTTAGGGGCAGATGCTGTGCCTGACCACAACGTACAATGTACAAGACAGACGAAAATGGAAGAAAAATACCACTTTGTATCAGAGCTTGTACCTGCGGATGTGCTGCAAATATTAAAAGAAACTCCCACGTTTGCCAATTTGGACGATTTTAGCGATGTGTTTCGATATTTGATTTATGCAAAGCCTGATGCCGTGGATGGGTTAGGGGAAGGGCTTGGCAACAGGTTTAGGCGCTTGTGCGGGGAGTATTCGAAAATTTCTGAAATTCTTTCTGCCGTAAAGACTAAGCGGTATGTTTATACGAGGCTGCAGCGGGCAGTATGTAGTATTTTACTTGGGATTGATTCTGCGGATATGGAGTTGTTTGAGCAGAATGGGGGAGTGCAGTATATACGGGTGCTGGGCTTTCGTAAAGAAGCGGCAGGTCTGGTTGGTAAAATTGTGCGAAAGGCGCGCTTGCCTGTTATTACACATGGTGCGGCGGTTGATAGCTTATTGGCAGGTAATGGTGCCGCGGGGAAAATGCTAGCGCAAGAGCTTATGGCGGGAGATGTTTATCGGATTGCGACTAAGGAGAATGGGGGATATCTGAGTGAGCGAGGCCAAGGGATTGTGGTAGTGTAAGTCGGCAATAGAGTTGTATAGAAATTGGAATTGGTGAGCGAAAATGCTCTCTGATTCCGAAACATTTTCGCTCACCATTTTTCATTCCGTTACAACTCTAACGCAAATTAGGGCGTATTTATTAGTGGAAACACGCCCTGGGCTTTTTAATGGATTTCTGACCGTATATATAGTAAAATTTGATGCGCGACTACTTTTTTGCTCAAGATTCGTTGGATTTGGCGTTCCAAAGATGTATCTTCTGCGTAGTCAAGCAGTTCTCCAAGATTGGTGAGCGCTTTGCTTTCTTCGGTTATTGCAAGAGAAATAGCTTTTTCGAAGGGGATTGCTGTGTTTATATCCTTTATTTCGGGGATGAATGTAATGTTAAACTGCGTTTGCAAAATTTGAATATATTGCGCTAGCCGAGTTCTGCAGTCCCCGGCCATATCGGTTAGGGCTTTTTTTATTCCGTCGGTGGGAGCGTTTTGGGCTACACCAGAGTAAAAAATATGGGCGTTTTGCTCGTCCTGAGTTAGCTTTTGTAGTGCGGTGGTGATTTTTTCGGGGTGATGGGTGGCGGGTGGTGGTGTTGAAGTTGCTGGTGGTGGAGCTGTTTGCTGTGTAGGAAGAACGGGTTGCTGTGGTGGTGCAGTGTTTTGCTGCGGTGGCTGCGATTTTGACAGGTGCCCGTTTTCTTTTAGCAAGCGTATGATATCTTCGTCAAGAGGTTCGTACATAACGCCATCGGGTAGGCTTTTGTTTACGCGGCGAAAATGCTCAGCTGCGTTTTCTGGGGTTGGTTGCGCGGCTTGTTGAGTGGGTGAGTGGCTTTGCATGGAGGGGGGCGGCATATGGGGTGGAGTGCTTTGCAGCCCCGGTGAATGGCTTGGCTTATTATGTGGCGCATGCGGCATAGTAGCCGGGGTATTATGCACGCTATGCCGATGCTGCATTGTTGGTGTGGTGGGTTGGTTTAGCATTGGATTTTGCCGCAAATGGTTTTTTTGTGGCCTATGCGGCGTATATGTTGGAAAACCTTCTTCTTTATGCGCAGTTTCTTGCCGTGATAATGGCAACGGGTTTACCTGTTTTGTTCTTCGGCTTTGATTCTGGTGTTCTCGTGTCTCCGACGTTAGCGGATAGAACCGAAAAAAGTCCGATAGGTCGGTTGGCTCGGGAAGTGTTTCTTGTATGGGGGCTTGTATGGTTTCTTGCATGGATTCTTGTGGTGTGCCGCCTTGAGTTTTTAGATGCGCAAAAACTGAACGGTGTGGACGCTGTAATGATAATGGCATGATAATGCTCCTACTGATGAGAGTATAGGCAACCCGTAATGTATGAAAGTTTACAGGGATTGCCTATGTTATGTTATTCTTTGGATTGTGGATTTGTGACTGTGGGTTGGGGCTGTAAAAAAGCGGCTACGCCGCATTAGGCGCAGTGAGTGAAGCGATACGGGAAACGTTCGCATTAGACACAGTGAACGAAGTGAACGTTTCCCGCGTCGCTACTCTCATTGCGCCTAATGCTGCGGCTTTCGGCTCCTTGTATGGCGAAAAATTTCCTGCGTCCTGTGTATGGTTTTTATGGTTAAAAGGCTGAGACCGTGACACCAGAACGACACAAGGAGTTTGCCCTGATGCAGGGGATGGTGAATATGGAACCTATATGGGTTAGGTATACATATGCGGTGGCGTTTGGGTGAGGGGTGTAGGTTGCAAAAGAACTTGGTGACAATTTAATTATGTAAAGGGCGATAACGCTGGACTTCTCCGCGCTATCGCCCTTTTTCATATGCTAGGAAATTGCTATAAAACAGGAGATAAAAAATTATAGTTCAAATTTAAGCCTTTAATGCGGCGAATCCGCTTTGTTCTACTCATATATTACATAGCAATGCTTAGTCTGTCACAATATCCGACAGCGAAAAAAGCTGTATACTTTCATCCATCTCCGCTCTATTCACAAGTCCTTTTGTAAAGCCTGATTTAGAAAACAATACATATTTTATATCTGCATCTTCTTTTACAATTGACGATTTCTCCATTAGCTTTTCAAAGTCGGATATCTCAACTTCAGCTGTGCGGAACTTGCATTCTCCTAGAATATAATTTTTTGAGTTGGCATCGGTAGCAACAATGTCGATTTCAGAATCTATGGCAACCCATTTTTTTCTCTCATTGTCTGTAGTATAGATGGCTTTATTTATCTTACCCCACCATCTGCCAAGTTTTGAAATCCTGAATGGCAACTCTCCCAGCCTATTTTTTCTACGGATAAATTCACGGCATACGGTTTCAAAGATAGGAGAGGCAAAATGATTTAATTGCGGCTCAACGATATACTTATAAACACCGCCTGCATCTCCAGTTTCTAAGTCTGATATATTAGGCAACACGAAGCCATACCAAAAGCGGAAGAAGTTATCTGTTATCCGATACAAACCTCGTGTTGAAGTTGCCTGCTCTTTTCCACTTGATACCACGCCCTTTGTGGAAAGAATTGAGAACTCACGCTCTAGTATTTGAAGTTCCATAAGATTTTTCAGGTACACGCTTATCTTTGATTTTTCAATCTGCGTTTTGGTATAAATATCATTAAGCTGTGTATTACCAAGAGCAATAGCCTCTATCACCGTATTATACAATGCAGGCTCGCGTAGCTCTTGACGAATCAAAAATTCCACTTCGCTGTAAAGGACGCAGCCCTTAGTTAGCACATTTTTAACGATATTTTCGCGAAGGTTAAGAGCAGGATCAAACTGTCGTAAATAGTGAGGAATCCCGCCTAATATTGAGTATGCCAACATTTTATCTTCATCGCTATAGCGAGGAAAGAATTTGACAGCATCTTCAAATGGCAACTCATTCATTTTATATATTCCGGTGGTGCGCCCGTATAGCGGATTCTTTTCAGATAAGATTTCTTTTTCGATAAAACTCATAGCACTACCACATAAAACAATCATTATGTTGCTATTTTTAAGTTGACTGTCCCATAAAATCTGCAAAACAGATGGGATTGATGGATTCGCTTTACACATATAAGGAAATTCATCAATGATTAATAGTTTTTTAGCGCCATCGGTTGGCAGCTCTAGCACCCCTTGGAGCGCGGATTCCCAATCTTGAAAAGTGTTGATATATTTAGATGCAGGGCTGCCAGACTTCAATAAGCGTTTTGAAAAAGCTGTGAGTTGCTGTGTGTCTGATAATTCACGACACGAATAAAAAACATGTGGTTTCCCTTCACAAAATTTATGCAAAGTTTCAGTTTTACCAATACGCCGTCTCCCATAAAGAACGATTAACTGTCCGCCGGGAGCATTATATTTATCATTAAAAAATTCCAATTCTCGCTCTCGACCTATAAACATTGCGCACCTCATGTTTTATAATTAAGATTATACAAATCAACATTTGTAGTTATTGTAAGTGATACTTTGGGAGTTGTCAATTGTTTGCTTTAAAAATTATAGTATTTCATAAGACACGGCATATCTCTGACAAAAACATACAAACGAAAATAATAATATGCATTTGTATGATATTTATACAAAACATACCATTCACTTGTCGCGGGTACAAGAATTTTTCTACCTTAATGCTTTACGCAAAAATCAAATGAATTAAACTGTAACAATAACAAAATAAAAACAGAGTTGAATAAAGGACACTTTGAAAGAACCTTCATGGACAATACTGTAACTTTAGGTATTATATCTGAAATAGTATAAAAGTAACCCAACTGAATGCTACAATTGCATTGAGCGGGGATTGCGTCAAGGTCAATTTATGTAAGAAGATTTAGAAAAAATTGAAAATATGCAAGCAGAAGAAGCCTACGCATTTGTTAAAGAACGAGTAAATGGTTGCTTTTCCGTCTAGATATTTTTATTGCAATAATATAATCAAACGTGCTATTGTAAACTCATGAGTTGCAAACTCAAAAGTTTGTTGCATTTGGAGCGTGATAGAATGTTTTACGGGCGTAGCAGTGAAATGGAAAAATTAAATGAAATGTACAGCAGTGGCAACTTTGAGCTTGCTGTTATTTATGGTCGTAGGCGTGTGGGCAAGACAACTCTTATTCGAGAGTTTATAAAAGACAAAAAAGCAATATTCTTTGCTGCATGCGAGAGTACGTCTGCGGATAATCTAATATCATTAAGCCGTTGTATTGGTGGTAAAAGTGATGCCCCGGTATATCAAGATTATGAAAGCGCGTTATCTGCTGTATTTGAGATTGCGAATAGCGAGCGGCTTATTTTTGTAATTGACGAATACCCATATCTTGCAGAATCCCATAGAGCGATATCTTCATTGTTACAAATCGCCATTGACCATAACAGAGACTACTCAAAAATCATGATTATCCTTTGCGGTTCTAGCATGTCGTTCATGGAAAACCAAGTGCTGGGCTATAAAAGCCCTCTATATGGACGTCGTACTGCACAGTTTAGGTTGCTACCATTTACCTTTTTTGAAGCTCTATATTTTTTGGAAGGCTTTTCAACTATCGATAAAGCCATTTTATATGGTGTAGCAGGCGGCATCCCTGAATACCTCAACAAAGTTAACCACAGTAAAGATGTGCGGACTAATATTATCGACTTGTTCCTATCACCTTCAGGTCATTTTTTTGAAGAGCCGTCCAATCTTATAAAACAAGAATTGCGCGAGCCCTCAACATACAATGTCATTATCGAATCTATAGCTTCCGGCGCATCACGGCTAAATGAGATTGCTACAAAAGCCAAAATAGAAAGTAATAAATGCGCAAAATATCTGTCATCACTAATATCGCTGGGGTTGGTGCGCAAGGAGTACCCTTATGGCGAAACAGCAAGCAAAAGAAGCATTTATCGCCTAGAAGATAACATGTTCCGGTTTTGGTATCGTTTTGTATTTACAAATGTAAGCGCAATTACAGTAGGCATGGGTGCTGCTGTTTATGATAACGAAGTTGAACCGCAGCTTAACGCATATATGGGTCTAATATTTGAAGATATATGTAAGCAGTGGCTTTTTGAGCAAGCAAAAATAAATGCCTTACCATTCTTTGTCGGAAGCCTCGGGAGATGGTGGGGCACAAATTCCCAAACCCGCACACAGGAAGAAATAGATATTATGGCAACTCGAAAAGACGAAGCAATATTTGCAGAATGCAAGTGGAAAAACGCAGATGTTGATATTGACGTGTTACACGACCTAAGACGTAAAAGTGAACTGTTTCCCCATTTAAAACCCTATTTATTTATATTTGTGAAAAACAACTACACCTCAAGGCTAAAGAATGAAGATAATCGCAACTCTATAAGTATAGTTGCATTGTCGCAAATTGTGGACATAATGTAGCACATGTGCTTCTATATACAAAAAGGAAACTAAAAATTACCATTGCAAAAATACCCTCGCAAGCATGATAATAGCGTTTTCGTAGACGGTAATTTCAACGCACATCCCGACCAATGGCGTTTTTTATCACAAATAAGAAAATATACTTTGCCTGAAGTGGAGCAATTCATACGAAAATTATCTCCAACAAACGACCTTGGTGAATTGCAATACGCTTCTGATGCTGATGACGAAAAACCTTGGGATACCAAAAAGCATGTCGCAAAGTCGAAATTGGCAAAGTCTGATTTCCCCGATAGTATAAAAATAGTCTATGCAAATATGCTTTATATTGAAAAGACAGGTATCAAAAGCTCGGCTTTAAACAGCCTAAAACGATTAGCAGCATTTCGCAATCCAGAATTTTATAAGGCACAAGCTATGCGTATTTTCACCCATAATAAACCAAGAATTATAGACTGTTCACATGAAACAGAAAAATACATGTGCTTATCTCGTGGTTTATATGAAAAAACCTGCGACATTCTTAATGGTTTTGACGTAGCAATTAAACACATAGACGAAACAAATAACGGCAAACCAATAAACGTTGCTTTCGCCGGACAATTACGTGGCGAACAGCAACAAGCATCGGATGCACTTCTTGCACATAACAATGGAATTTTATCAGCTACAACCGCCTTCGGCAAAACGGTAATAGGTGCGCATCTAATAGCATCTCGTAAAGTAAATACCCTTGTCTTGGTTCATCGTACAAGCCTACTACATCAATGGATTAGCCGTTTACAAGTATAGTACTAACTAACAGAAGCCCGTCTCCGTGGGCGCCTGCGTGGCGGAGGTTTACGATAAATTGGTGCCCTGTTTTCGTTACATATGATAGTAGGCGGCTTGCCTTCTTCCACTGTTTCACGAGTGATGATGCATCTCTCGGCAGTACGGTCGGACGGTACGTTGTACATCGCGTCCATCAAAATCTCTTCTACTATAGCTCGCAGCCCTCTTGCACCTGTTTCCCGCGCAAGCGCTTTTTGCGCAATTGCACGCAGCGCGCCTTCTTCAAACTCCAAGTACACGTTGTCAAGCTCCATTAGATACTGGTATTGCTTGGTTAACGCATTTTGCGGCTTGGTTAAGATATTCAAAAGCGTATCCTCGTCCAAGTTATCCAACGTAACAATAACAGGCAAACGCCCGATAAGTTCGGGTATAAGCCCGTACTTGTGCAAATCCATAGGCTGAACATTGTGGAAAATACCGCTATCGCGTTTCTCCACCTTGGTTTTAACTTCCGCGTCAAAGCCGATTACTTTTTTGTTTAGTCGCTGCTCAATTACCCTTTCAAGGCCGCTAAACGCACCGCCGCATATGAAAAGTATATTTGATGTATCAATTTGAATAAAATCCTGATGCGGATGCTTACGCCCACCCTGCGGTGGCACAGACGCAACTGTACCTTCCAATATTTTAAGCAACGCCTGCTGCACGCCCTCACCACTTACATCGCGTGTAATAGAGGGGTTATCCCCGCGGCGCGATACTTTGTCAATTTCGTCGATATAAATGATCCCGCGCTCTGCCCGGTCTATATCAAAATCCGCCGCCTGTATTAGCTTTAGCAAAATATTTTCCACGTCTTCGCCGACATAGCCCGCCTCTGTTAAAGACGTAGCGTCTGCAATGGCAATGGGGACATGTAACATTTTCGCTAATGTTTGCGCCAGATAGGTTTTGCCCACACCTGTGGGGCCTATTAAAAGCACGTTGCTTTTTTGCACTTCTATACCAATATTATTACGGTTTTCCATAGCAATACGCTTATAGTGGTTGTATACCGCAACACTTAGTGCGATTTTTGCCTGCTCTTGTCCGATTACATGTTCGTCCAAGTAAGCGCGTATTTCCTTTGGTTTGGGCAAATCGAGTTCGTTGTGATAAGTTGGCATTGCCTCATCGCCATCGTCCAAAATACCGCAACATCTATCTACGCATTCCGCGCAAATGTAGACATTGGGCCCGGCAACAAGAGTGCCTACATTCTCCTGAATGCCGCCGCAAAACGAGCATCTTACGGCGTCGCGTCCTTCCGGTCTTTTTGGCATTGTTTAGTTCTCCCTTCGGCTGATTATCTTATCTATCAGCCCGTATTCAAGAGCTTCTTGGCTGGTCATAAAACGGTCGCGATCGGAGTCTTCCGTTATTTTTTCGACAGACTGCCCTGTATTGTCCGCAAGAATTTGGTTCAATTTCTTTTTTGTGTGAATGATATGCTCTGCGTGAATTTGAATATCCGTGGCTTGCCCTCGTGCCCCACCCGACGGTTGGTGGATCATAACTTCAGCGTTAGGCAGCGCAAAACGCTTGCCTTTTGCACCGCCTGCAAGCAGGAACGCGCCCATGCTTGCCGCAATACCTACGCAAATGGTGGAAACATCGCATTTGATGTGGTTCATCGTGTCGTATATCGCAAGTCCGCTGGTGATTACACCGCCGGGGCTGTTGATATACAAGCTTATGTCCTTGTCGGGATCCTCAGATTCTAGGAACAGCAATTGGGCTATTATCAGGCTTGCACTAACATCGGTTACAGCGTCGCCAAGAAAGATAATGCGGTCTTTTAGCAGACGGGAGTAAATGTCATATGAACGTTCTCCGCGGCTGGTTTGCTCTACTACATAAGGTACTAAATTTGCCATTGTATTTTACCTCTCATTTTTTATTGGTTACTCTAGGCCTCTTCTGTATCCGTCAGTTGGTTTGCCAAAATTTCCGGCATTGGCTCGTCTGTTGCTACTGCGTGCTCTATTACAAAGTCCATTGCCTTATCGCATATAGCGGAACGCATTAACTCTTTGCGGCGAAATGTCGGTAAAGTAGAAATTATTTTTTCAAGCTCTTCGCCTTCTTGCATGGTTATTTTTGCTATAAACGCGCGGAATTCTTCTTCGGTTACGGTGATGTTTTCTTTTTTTGCAATTGCTTCCAGTGCCAGCATATTTTTAACTTCGGTTTCTGCTTGAGGGCGCCATGTGGCACGCAGACCTTCTTCTGTTAACTGGGTAAAGCGCATATATGTTTCCACATTCATGCCTTGGCGTTGTATGTGCATGGAGAACTCTTGCATCATCTCGTCAAGGCGCGCAAGATACATTGCCTCAGGTACTTCCATAGTTGCCTTGTCGGTTAACTGACGCATTATATGGCCACGTTTTACATTTTCGAAATTGAGTTCTTTTCTTTTTGTAATTTGCTCGGCCAAGTCTGCGCGATATTCTGCCAATGTGTCGAAGTCGGATACGTTGCTGGCGAAGTCGTCATCTATTTCAGGCAAAATTTTGCCCTGTATGTCTATTATTTCCACCTCAAAAACGGCAGGTTTGCCTGCGTAGTCTGGGTGGTGGTAGTCTTCTGGGAATTTTACATTTACGGTTACATCGTCGCCTGTGGTATGGCCTACAAGCTGTTCTTCAAATGTATCGATAAAATGCTTTGAGCCAAGTGTTAGCTCATGGTTAGTGCCTTCGCCGCCTTCAAACGGTTCGCCGTCTATAAAGCCTTTGAAGTTGATGGTAAGCGTATCATCCATTTGAGCCGGGCGGTCTACGCTTACTTGAGTGGCGGATTTTGTTTGTTCTTCCGCCAAGGCCTGCTCGATTTCTTCCGCGGTTGCTTGCGGGTCGGATTTTGGGTATGTTAATCCCATATAACCGTCCACTTCCGCTTCGGGGCGAATGTACACGGTTGCGAAAAAGACAGCACCTTCTTTTTCGCTTGCGTCGCCCTGTTCTATTTCCGGCCTGTATACCGGCTCTATGTCATGTTCGTCCAGTGCCGCTTCGTATATGTCTGGCAAGATAACGTTCATCGCATCTTCATGAAAAATGTCACTGCCATACAACTGCTCAATCATTTTGCGGGGAGCCCGGCCTTTGCGGAATCCCTGTACTGTAAAATGGTGTTTGTTCTTTTGGTAAGCCTTTGTCAGACCCTCGCGGAATAGTTCGGGGCCAATGTTTAAGGTGATTTTTAGCTGTGTTGGTTCGATTGTTTCTACTGTGCTTGTAAATTTTTGACTCATACAGACTCTCCATATCTTTGATTTGATATACGACACAACCCTAATTTTATCACATATTTGAGTTGGTGACTAGAAATTTTCAATTATTTCCGCATTTAATTCTTTTACAATTTCTACAGCTAGGGCAACCGCGTTTTGATAATCCTTTTCGGACGCGATTAAATTATGGCTGTGAGCATAACGTACCGGGCAAGCTATTACTAATGTAGGAACGCCGTTGCCGGATAAACTAAATGCCGCGCCATTGGTTGAGCCCTTGGTGCGTACAGAAGTTTGCATAGGGATGTTCTTCTTGTTTGCTATGTTGGTTGCAAAGCGCAGCAAGCGCGGGTTTGTTATCATGCCACCGTCTATGTGGCGCAACATAGGGCCATGTCCAAGACGGGTTTGTATCATGTGTGGGACGGCTAGGGTATCGTCTGCCGGTGCGCCTTCGAAGCAAATTGCTATGTCGGGCTTTACTTGATTTATTGCCACTTTTGCGCCGCGCAAACCAATTTCTTCTTGGCTGGTTAAAGTACCGACTACGTTTATGTTTAGCTTTTGGCAATTTACTTTGCCAAGCACGTCTATTACGGCGGCACATCCCAGGCGGTCGTCAAAAGCTTTGGATATCATTATGTCTCCGCGTTTTTCAAAGTCTGCGGCGGGCACTATCGGACAGCCGATATCGATTTTATAATCGCGCAAGACTTCTTCCTTGGAAGACGCGCCTACGTCCAAAGTCATGCTTTCTATAGTGGGGTGGGTGCTTGCGTCACCGCCAAAATGAGGCATTGTCGATACTACAACGCCGCTTATAAGTTCGCCGTCGAGGTTTTTTACTATCATTTTTTGTGCGTACAACGCAGCCGGTACCCAGCCTCCCAATGTGGTAAACGCCAAAGTACCGGATGGGGTGATCCCGTGAACCATTAGGCCAACCTCGTCGGAGTGGGCGTCTATCATTATGGTGGGGAGAGCATTGTCTTTTTCTTGCTCGATGTAAAGGTTAAGAAGGCTGTCGCGGCGAGATTTATATCCTGTGGGGATGTATTTCTTTGCCACTTCCAGTACGTCGTCCTCAAAGCCGGGCGCGCCGAAGGCCAGGGATAAGTCCTTAATCATGTTTAGTGATTCCATTAATTGGTAGCTCCTTATGGTTGAAATATGAATGATTGGGTGTTGAGTTTATTCTTAATGCTTATCACACTTGCCGCCTTTGCACCCGCACCCCTGACCGCAGGGAGAAGTTTTTTGCAAAATCGTAATATCCGCGGCTTGATATGTTTCGGATTTTGTGTCATCTTGGTTTTTTGTTTTTACTGCTACCTTTGCCGTTTGGCGTAAAATATTTATAGATAAGACTTCGCCTTCGCCGTCAGGTGTTTTTACTTTATCTCCTACGCTTGGCATTCCTTTGTTGAGGTATGCATAGGTTTCTTCTTCGTACTTGAGGCAACACATTAACTTGCCGCAAATGCCTGATATTTTTGCAGGGTTAAGGCTAAGGCCTTGATCCTTTGCAGACTTGATAGACACGGGCTGGAACTCGTCCAAAAAGGTAGCGCAGCATAGACCGCGCCCGCAAATTCCTATGCCGTTTAGCATTTTTGCTTCGTCACGAACGCCTATTTGGCGCAGTTCTATACGCATTCGGAAGGTGGACGCCAGATCCTTTACAAGGTCGCGGAAGTCCACCCGTCCGTCTGCGGTAAAGTAGAATATTATTTTGCTAAGGTCGAAGGTAAGCTCTACATCTACCAGGTGCATTTCCAGTTTGTGGTCTTTAATTTTTGCCAAACAGACCGCGCGGGCTTCTGCCTCGCGTTTGCGGTTGGCTTTGTCTTGAGCAATGTCATCGTCAGTTGCAAGACGAAGGACTTTGCGTACGGGTTGGTTTAGGTGCTGCAGGGCAATGTCACGCTGTTCCAACGCTATTGTGCCGAACTCTGCGCCACGCACGGTTTCTACTATTACGTGGGTGCCTTGGGTCAGTGTTTTTTCGTCCATGTCGCTTGAATCAAAATAGTAAATTCTTCCGACTTCTTTAAAGCGTACTCCGATTATTGTCATGTTGCCTCCTTGTGGTTGCAGAACTCTACCAACATCATTTCTATTGCAAGCTGTGTGTTACCGTTTCGCGCCAAAATGCTTTTTGCGTGAGTTATGGCAGAAACAGCGTTGATTAGGCTCTCGTTTGGCGAATGCGATGCGGCAATTTTTTCGCCAAACGCATTATATATTAAATCCAGTAGTTTTATAAGATTTTCCTTGGATTCTTTGTATTGTTCAAATTTTTTGTAGTATGCAAATGCGGCTAAAATATCCCAATTGTGTGCATTGTCTACAACTTCCTGTGCGATTTCATGCAGTTGTGGGTTTTCGCATGTGCTTGTCCCGCCCGCAATCTTGGTTAAATGGCACCTTGATAGCACCGTAGGTAGGAAGTTATGCTCATGTGGCGCAATAAACAAAAAAACACCATATGGCGCAGGCTCCTCGATGGTTTTCAACAAGGCACTCTGCGCCGCCGGAGTAAGGGTATCTGCTTTATCAATGATAAAAACTTTATAGTTGTAGCTAAAAGGCTTGGTTGACATAGGGGCAATAATTTGGTCACGTATGTCATCCACGCCAATGCCCACTTGTTTTGTGCGGGCTACGTAAAATGTATCCGGATGGTTGCCGGATTCAAACACTTTGCAGGAAATACAGGTGTCACAAGGCTGCTGGCTGTCTGCCGTGTTAAGGCAATTTACACCTTTGGCTAAAACAAGAGCCCGGGCACGGGTTTGCTCTGCATCCCCGACTAATATTTGAGCATGGCTCACTATTAGACCTCCAATTGCACTGGTCGCTTAAAAACTTGAACTACACAAGTTCAAAAGCTGCTCGTGCCTGCGTCCAGCGTCTAAACTTTCTTAAACTCTTCGACGCCAAGCACAAAAATGGTTGCCCCGCCCACTGTAACTTCCACAGGGAAAGGCGCGAAACTTTCGTTTGCGTTCATATTCATTGTGTTTACGGATGTGATTTGCTTGCGGCTCTTACATTTTTGCTCGATAATTTCGACCAGCTCAGGGATACGTTCTTCCGTAACGCCGCAAATTAGTGTGGTGTTGCCGGAACGCAAAAAACCACCTGTTGTAGCTAGTTTTGTAACACTAAAACCTTTCGAACCCAAATGGTCGATGATGTGAAAAGCATCCTCATCATGAATAATAGCCATTACTAATTTCATAACGCATGACCTCCTTTGGAATATTATAACTATAATTGGATGTTAGCGCAAGTGGATGTTAGTTGTAAAGTACATCAATTTTTTCTTGTGAGCTGTGTAGGTTCTACAGTTTTAGCTTTTATGCATTTTCTTTGGATGGGAAAATGCTTTCTTTATGTATGGTTAAGCGTGCGTATGGCTCGATGTCTTTGTATTTTTCTGAAATTTCGACGGCAGATTGCTCGCCTAGTTTTGCCAATTCTTTCTCTAACTCCGCAATATGGATGCCCTTGAACAGCATATTTGCGAGCCATAGCCTGTATGGGTTGGCTTTGGGGCTGGGGCAGGTTTGGAGTAAGCTTATTAAGGTTTGAAAATTTACTACTTCGGTAAAATAATATTTGCCGTTTGGGGATTTTAATTTCAACTGGTGACTCACAGTCACTAGTTGAAAATTTGTGCGTTTATGTTTAAGCCGTTTCCAATAGCCTTGCGCTGTTCTGTGGCTGCTGTCGGTTACAATTGCAAACAGATCTATAACAGAAAACCAAAAACTATCGGTGGTAGGGTCGTATATGCTGCGTAATTGTTTGTTGCACCATGGGCTGGCTGTCATAATTAGCTCCTTTATTCAACGTTTGTTATATCTCTTACAACATCATATAACAAGAATCCAAGAATTGTGAGCATTATAGAAAGCGGCTGTGCCGCGCATTTCGTACAGAGCAATTTCTTAGGGTATATAAAGCGGCTGCGCCGCGCGTTTCGTGCAGAGCAGTTTCCCAGAGCATTAAAAAAACCTTAACGCTAGTATAGCAGCTATACCAGCGTTAAGGTTTTATCCACTTTTCAAAGATAGTGTAATAGGGACTGTCGGGAGTTTTGCTCCTTAGTTCCTACGGTTTTACAAAGCTACAAATTAACGTATCTCAAGATAGCGTCCAAATGTCCAACCTGTAATGTACGGTGTTGCGATTTCGTACCAGCCACGAGAGCTGTCAAGTATGGAAACTACAGTGCCCACACGCAATACACCTACGATGTTGTTACCCATACCCGGAGCCGAACGCACATTCAAGTAGAAACAGTTTACAACAACGGCGGTGCCAGCTACTGCAGGTATAACTACTGCTGGAACTTCTGCTACAGGTTCTTCAGTAGCGGGTTCTTCAATTGCGGGTTCATAAGCTTCCACAACTTCTTCGGTTTGGTCAAGCTCTTCTGCTTCTGTTGGTAGTGCCGCCTCAGGCGCGTCTACAGCTACAATACGGCCTTCAACCGCAATATTTTCCAAATCTGCATAATTGATGTACGCAATCAAAACTTCGTCAAGGTTGCCAAACTCAAGCAATACGTCAAGGTCTGTAAACATACCATAGTCATCGCCGCCTGCTGCCATAAAGTTGTTTATAGCAAGCACAAATGTAGTTTCTGTATCGTTTTTATCAACTTCTACGCCGTCTATGCTTAGGCTTTGTACGCGCTCGCCAACTTCGGCGTCAGGCGCAAATGTGAAAGAGAAACCTGAAATTTGTGGGAAACGTCCGCCGCCCGGTAATGCAGAAACGCCGTTCTCCATTGCTGCCCAAAGTACTGCAGGGGTTGCTTCTACGGTAACAACATAGTTGCCGAAAGGCAAAACAGTGATGATGTCGCCCTTTGTTACATATCCAGCAGGTAGAATGTCTCTAATACCGCCGCCGTTGGTGAAAGCTATATCTGCACCGCTTGTCCAAAGTACCGCGTCCGCAATCAAGTTGCCGAGAGGCATTTCTGCCGAGCGGATTTCTGCCTGGTACAATGTTTGTGGCAAGTATGCTACCACGATATCCATAATTTCGGATTGATATGCAAGAATTTCTTCTACAAGAGCCTCAATAGCGGCATTTGGCGCAAAGTTTTCTACCGCGTAGTCGCGAGAGATATAACCTGCTGTAATAAAGATTTCGCCGTCATATACAGTAATGTCTACTCGCCCTACGTTTCTACCGTGGTCGCCTGCTTGCGCAACCAAAGTACCGTTTACAAGTAAGCCTTCTGTATGCAGATTATGGCTATGGCCGTCGATGATAATATCGATACCGTCAACTTCTTCGGCAACTGTAATTGCCCAGCCGTCTACGCGGTAGTCGCTGCGTGCACCGCTGCCTAGATGTGTCAAAGCTACGATAAGGTCAACTTCCAACTCTTGAAGCTCGGCAACCGCATTGCGCGCAGATTGTACAGGGTCTGCAAATGTAATGCCTACTATGTTATTAGGATTGGTTAAGTAATATGTGCCTGGGTGTGCTAGTCCAAAGAAGCCGATTGTTAGCCCATTGATTTCGCGAACGGTAACACCATCAAGCAATAACGCGCCGTCTCTGTAAACATTAGAGGATATAAAATCGAAGGTTGCGGCATTCCGCAGTTCAAGTAATCTGTCTTGGCCAAAGTTAAAATCGTGGTTGCCCGGTGTAAACAGGCTGTAACCGGCGGCACTCATAAGATTTACAACGTCCATACCACGGTTAAGGGTTGCAAATGGGATGCCGTGGAATGTGTCACCGGCGTCTACCAAGATTGCATTGGGTGTTTCTTCCAATATAGTGGCAATTGTGCAGATACCTATTGCGGTACCGCTTGGCAGAAAGCGACCATGCACGTCGTTTGTGTGAAAAATAGTTACGGTCGGGTCTTCCTGCGCGAACACTGTCGCTGTGCCCAGTAATGCGAATACTAGGGCCAATACAAAAAATCTTCCTTTTTTGAGCATGTAAATACTCCTCCTGTAAATGAATTTAGGCTATGCTTCACGCATGCCGAAACTTGACACAAAAATAATAACATTTGTTATGAATTTGTCAATGATGTTTTCTTTGGAATTTTGACTTATAATTTTGAAATTTTCCAATATTTTTCATGTATGGCACTTTTGTGTATAATAGGTTCAAGGAGATGATAAGATTGCTTGTTTTAAAAAATGTAAACTACAATAACATCCTATATTATGATACTTACATACCAGAAGGGGTAACAACATTTATATGTGGCGAAAGCGGTTCCGGAAAAAGTACATTGCTAAAATTGCTTAACGGTGTGCTTTCCCCGTTAAGCGGAGAGATTATGTATTTTAACAAATCGCTAGAAGACTACGACCCGATACAGCTAAGAAGGGAAATTCTTCTTGTGAGCCAGTCTGTGTATTTGTTTGACAAGTCAATCAAAGATAATTTTGCCGAATACTATGCCTATCTTGGCGCAACTGCTATTAATGAAGAAAAGATAAAACGCTATCTTGATATTTGTGCTGTCAGCCTTCCGCTTGACAGTATGTGTAACGTATTGTCTGGCGGAGAACGGCAAAGAGTGTTTGTCGCAATTAATCTTTCGTATAATCCAAAGGTATTGATGCTGGATGAGCCCACAAGTGCACTGGATGATAAAACCGCAAATATATTAATGGAAAATATCATTTCGTACTGCAAGGCAAGCAATATAACCCCCGTTATTATCTCTCACGACCAAGCAATGTCTCAAAAATATGCCGATAATATAATAACTCTTTCGGGGGGTGCCCGATGAACGATATTGTATCGCTGCAAATAGGGCAGTTTGCTTTAATTTACTTTCTCCTTCTGATTACACTTGCCGTTATGAAAAAATGCAAAATAAACCAAACAAAGCTGCTGTTAGTCGCAAGTGTGCGTATGACGGTGCAGCTTGTTTTGGCAGGGTTAATATTGACTTATATTTTTGAAAACCCGCATCCCGTTTTTACAGTTTTGTATATAGTTTCCATGACTGCATTTGCAATTTATATGACACTCCAAAGAAACAAAGCGATAAATATAAGATTTAAACTGATAGTTGGTGTATCGCTTGCTGTTTCTGGGCTTACGGTCGTGTGCTTTTTTATAATGGTTATTGTTGGTGTAAGTATATTTAATCCAAAATATACTATTCCTATAAGTGGTATGATAATTGGCAACGCAATGACGGGGGTTGGCCTTGGAGTAAAGACATTTACCGAAAATATTAGCTCCCAGCGATCACGAATAGATGCGTTAATTAATATGGGTGTAACTCCATCTAAAATACTTACACCATTTGCAAACCAGGCAACTGAAACTGCTTTGCTGCCAACTTTAAATTCGATGCTGGGCATGGGTATTATTTCTTTGCCGGGGATGATGACAGGGCAAATACTGTCCGGGACGTTGCCGATGACGGCGATTTTGTACCAAATTGCTATAATTATTGCTATAAGTACGGTGACGTGTATGTCTGTTTTTTGTTCTTTGTTTTTTGGGTGTCGGACGCTTTATAACAGACGGAATCAGATGATGTGATTGGGTTATTAAGTTACACGTTCATGTATGATGCATTTTATATTCTAATCTCTTCGAGCTTTGTCCGGGGGATTAGAATGTTATGTTACTTTATAACGGTTTGAAAAAATCCTTGGACTATGTAACAGTGCTTTATGTTGATGCTTGATATACACTATTTGCAAGTTGCCTCTCTTGTAACCATTGCTCTCATCCGGTTCTGAGGTGCATGTGCTTACATTGATAGCTGTCTAGTAGCTTACTCGGATAGATATGTCAAGTTTTATATTAAGGCAAAAGCATTGTTGCAAGGTAATATCGCGCGCGGCAATGGTGTTTGAGTCTGTAGCTTTTATAAAGTTGACCGCTGTCTATCCATTGTGCGGGGTAACCCGTACGTAGCATTCGTATATATGGGATCTCCTTGTCTGTACAGCATATATGCGGGTGGTAAATTAAAACTAAACCGGAAAAGATACAAAATTATGGCTGGGATTTCCTATGCATTAGCTTAGGAGTTTAAATTTGGTGAAATTGTCGGTTGTTAAGCGTACCGTTCTTTTATAATATTGATATGCTTCCACCCTCTGGTAGCGCGAAAGTGCTGTCAGAGGGTGGTTTTTTTGTTAATAAAGCTCATTGCTCTTTATTAATGATTGATGGCTCAAGTTTAGCCCTGCATGATTCTAATTGTTTATTGATCGTCGCAACCAGATTTCTTATCGGGCTTGCAATATTTTATGGTCTTGTTTTGGTTTCGTACTTATCGTGTTTCGGTTAGTTAATTTCTTCAAAAAGCCTTAGCATGGTGATTATAGATTGTTCTATTGTGAAGTTTCCCGTTGGGTTGAATTGGTTATTACCCACGCCGCCCATGATGCCTGCCGCTTGAATTTGCCCTACATGCCCAGTTGCCCAGCTTGCAATTTGGGCATTGTCGGCAAAGGTTGGATTAGCTTCGGGGAGTATTATGGCCATTGCATGTGCAAGCCTTGCAAGCATAACCGCCGCCTCTTGGCGTGTTACTGTGCCGTTAGGATTAAAGTTGCCACCGCCAACGCCTGTTACTACCCCTAAGCCGCCCATTTTTTGCACGTTTATATCATTAGTGTCATTAAAGTTTGCCCTTTGGGTTATTTCCCATCCTGTGCCTCTTTCAAAGAGGGCTACCGCAAGAGCGGCAAATTCTGCACGAGTTGTATTTGCGGTGTAGTTGTTTTGCAGGTTTTGCGGCACAAGACCTAGGCTTATTGCTTGGTTTATGTTGTTAACTGCCCATGGGCTGGCTGTAACAATGCCTGTAGTGCCGCTAATCTCGGAAGCGGTTGCGCCAGGCGGCAGCATCACATTATCCATAATATGCACAGGGCGGAGTCGATCTTCGGTTGTGCCATCGCCAATCATGCCTGCGCGCCACGGAGTTCCGTAAGGATTACGAGGACTATTTTCATGGTCATAGTTCCATCCCCAAGCCCATAAACTGCCATTGCTACGTAGGGCAAGTGTATGAAAACCTCCGAGCGAAACGGACACAACATCATCCATTATCCGTACGGGAGAGTGGCTGTCTTGGGTAGTGCCGTCACCCATTAACCCGCGATTTATACCCCAACCCCATAGGATACCATTGTTACAGATTACCATGGACTACATCGTCCATTATCCGAATAGGGCTGTGGCGGTTTGTTGTTGTGCCATCACCCAGCTGGCCATGCAAATTGTTGCCCCAAGCCCAAAGGCTGCCATCGCTACGTATTGCCATTGTGTTTGTCCAAGCGGTGTTTGAAACGGTAATAACATCATTCATAATCCTAACTGGTGTTGTTCTATGTTCTGTTGTGCCGTCGCCAAGTGCCCCATAAGTGTTGGTACCAAAACCCCACAGGCTGCCATCTGGGCGAATTACAAATATTTGACTGCTACCATTATAAATTGCAGCGACACTACCCACATCCACAAAGTTGCTGAGCGGAACAAAGCTATAGTTTTCTTGATTTATTGGAAATCGTTCTTGGGTTCCAGTCATAAAAGGCATTGTTGATTGTACTGTCCAAAAACTGCCGTCAGCGCGTGTTGCTATCGCTCTGTTTCCTTCGGCAGAAAAAATAGTAACATTATCCAATACCATTGCGGGGCTAAGCCTGGCATTTACTACGCCTCTACCGATTGCCCCAGTTCCATAACTGCCCCAAGCCCATAAAGTGCCATCTTGCTGTATGGCGAAGCTAGAAACATCACCGGCTCCGATTGTGCCTCCTGCCGCAGTGATAGTACGATTAGTTGGCTGCTGCGTTTGCGTCGTAGTTGGCGGACGTTCCACGTCCTCATCGTTCGGTGGAAAGTCTGGGCCATCCGCCAAAGGTGGTGGAATTATAGGATTATCCGGATTTGCATTTGAATCGTGTGGTTCATTTGATGGTGTTGTCCATTGCACGTTAATGGGCGGATGCACCCAATCCGGCTCCGGCTCCCAGTGAGGCGGTGCAGTGGGAAAACCCGACGGATTGCCTACCGCACGTGACGGCTCACTTGCCACCACAGGCACAGCCAATCCCATCACCATCACAAACACCAAAACAAGGCCTGTAGCTCTCTTAAATATCCCACGTTTCCTCATGCTATCACTCCTTTTGATAACCGCCCAAAGGCGAAAACCCGATTTATTCATTACCCTACATTTTAACACGCCAACACAGGTTTTTTCAACTCCATTTTCAAAACTTATGTGGAATTATCCACAGGGCTGTGGTATACTAATATCAAGCGATATTATCAAGACTGATGCATGGCAAATATAATATAAAGCGGTGATGCTTTATGGAAAATGACAAACTAAAAATCCTATCTCCAAAATCTGACATAATCTTCAAGCTCTTGTTTGGGGTGGAATTATCAATAGAGATATTAACGGATTTTCTAAAATCTGTGCTTAAACTTTCCGAAGAAGATTATGGAGAAGTCATAATCGTAAATCCTTTTCTTCTGCAAGACTATGAGGGGGATAAACTTGGCATACTTGATGTAAAGATTAAGACCAAATCGAAGAAAGTTATTGATATTGAGATACAAGTCAAGCCGACAAAAGCAATGAAAGAGCGTGTTGTTTTCTATTCCTCAAAAATGATAACGGAACAGGTCGGCTCTGGTGGAAAGTTTCAAAAAATTAAAAGGGTTATTAGCATAATTATTACTGACCATACTCTTATAGCCGATAGCTCAAAATATCATCACAGATTTACACTTTACGACAGAGAGAATGACGTGGAATTTACCGATATTATCGAAGTCAACACATTGGAGTTAAACAAGATACCGCCTACCGAGGATGGTACGCCCTTATGGGAATGGTTAAAATTTCTAAACGCTGAAAGCAAGGAGGAGTTTGATATGATTGCCGAAAGAAACCCTGTAATTAAAAAAGCCGTTGTTCGCCTTGCGGAGTTGTCGCAAGATGAAAGAACTCGTATGCTTTATGAGAGTAGGCAAAAGTTAGAGTGGGATATGTGGTCGAGGGAGCAAGAAGGTGTTTTTCGTGTGGCGAAAAATCTTTTGGAAATGGATATGCCAATTGACAAAATCGTAAAGGCAACAGGCTTGACATACGAAGATATTGAAGAGGTACAAATTGCCAATTTTTAAAGTCGGTAGTTTGTATTGAGGCCCTGCTTCCCTATCCCCAGCCCACTTCAAAAACTCATCCATAGAATGTAACTAGTGGTTGCTGGAAATTATCAGGTTATAAACATCAAAAAAGCGCGATGAATTTAGTATGAAAATTCGTCGCGCTTTTCTACCGCATTACATTAGCATCTCACCGTATTATATTTTATGGTTTACGCCAGCATCCTTTAGCATCTTATTTGCGCTGTGCTTATAAGTAATTTTACCATCTACAGCAAACTTCTTTCCTAATGCAGGATTGTACCATATTTCATGGTCGCCTCTGCCCTGCCTTAGAAAGTAACATCCGTTATCAGACAGTATTTTTTAACTTGTCGTGTATAGTCTCCCATTATGCGGTCACGACTCCTCTAACTGTATCTATACGTTTGATTTCAAACAATATTTCCACGTCTCCCAAATAGCTAAAATTTAATTCTAGCATTTCAGGCAGTGCATACCTCACTCTTTCCATTAAAACATCACACGAACCGGATTCTAGCGTCAGTCTAACTGGCTCACCATCGCTGGTATTAACATCTGATAACCATACCCCATCATGCCATATTAATGTTACGATGCACTTCATATTACTTGTCTCCTTCTGCCTTTTATTATCCTCTTTATACACTATATCATTTGCCGTACAATACCGCAATTACAACATTGTTATACAGACCCACTTGCCATTCTCCCGGCAAAGCCTCACAGCATCCACCGGAATTCGTATGGTGGCATAGCGCGCTGTAATTCTGCACATCTCCATCAACAGGTTACGTAAACGTTCCCACCCAACATTCTTTGCCGCGCATAATCTCATGTTTCAACAAGTGAAAAGACGAGACTTCAGTAACTCCTTTGAATCACTCGATACGATGTAAGTTTTAGCTTTTCATATGACATAATCCTAGAAATTTTTTACAAATTCGCCTTTCGTATTGCATCGCGAACTTTTTTTGATTATCATACAAGTTAGGAATTTTATATTATAGTTAACGCACCCCAAAAAGCGCGGCGCGAGACTTGCAATTTTACCGCATTCCCGCGTTTCAATCTACACTTTTGAGATGCTAAAACCTTACCTTCTACTAAAGGAGCTCAAATGAAAAAACTTATCTGCTTCTGCTTTATAGTTATTTTATCATGTGTTTTTTACACCCATACATATGCCTCAGACATTCGTCTTATTATTAACGGCCAACAGCTTACAGGGCTTCCTGCCCCGCCGATAATACGCAACGACAGTACCCTTGTACCTGCCCGTGCTGTTTTCGAACATTTGGGAAGTACGGTTAATTGGCATGCAGGTAACAGACAGGTGTCTGTTTTTCATGGTAATGATGTGCTTGTTATGACAATAGGCAGCACCACCGCCAACCTAAACGGCAACCATATTACCATGCCTACCGCACCCATTATAGTAAATGAGAGCACCATGATACCCCTGCGTTTTCCTGCCGAAGCGTTTGGCTTTTTTGTGGATTGGGATACGGTTAACCGCACCGCTATTATTGATACCCAAGTGGTGGCACCGCCTACGCAGCACGATCCGCCCCCCGCACAACATGATCCGCCCCCCGGACAGTACGATCCGCCGTTGGCACAGGATAACCCTCCATCAACACAAAGCAACCAGCCGCCCGCAAATGATACATACCATGGCTTAGACGATTCCGACCTGCCGCCGCCGCCCGCAACAGGTGGTAATTTGCCAACGGTTCCGGTTTCTGACCGGGCGCGAAATATATCTTCTTCCGCAATTACTACAATCCCGAGCTCGCCAACTACAATTACGCAAATACAAACCCCCGCCAGCACAGGGGCTTATGTCGTAATGGCTTCTTCCGCTATATCGGAAGTGAGCTACTTTATCTTAACCGATAACAGAATTGTTATCGACATACACAATGCTACAACTTCTGTCTCTGGTGATCTCGCGGTCGACCATTCCGTTCCTGTTTCGGAAGCTCGTGTGGCGCAGTTTTCTTCCGCTCCTTTGATTACGCGCCTTGTTTTTCAAGCTATGCCTAGGGCAGAATTTAGCTTGTCGTTATCGGGTGATAGGCGGGCATTAACCGTGGCATTTGCAGGTAATAATATTACAGACCTGACATTGCAGTCCGATGGAAATTCCGACTCCTTGGTTATACGCGGTAATATTATGCCGGCAGTTCGCATTTGCACCGCCGGTTTCCCCAACTTCTTAACCGTTAATATCGACAACGCAAGAATGCAAGCGAACTCTCAAAATATTGACAGCGGCGTTTTTGTCCGAAATTTTGTAGCGGGGCAACGCGCAGATGGGTCTGCCTATATTCGTGTGTATGTAGGTGATCCATGGCCAACTTTTACCGTTACCCAAAGCGATAATGCGGTTATATTAAGGCTGCACCGTGGCATAACGGGTGTACGGTACGACTCTGCGCGGCGCGAGCTTCATATCTGCAAAAGTACTGGCTTTAGCGTTGATATCGGGCAAGTACAACACATAGACGAATACCTGCGGCTCAGGTACACCCTAGTTTTGCCGCACGCGGCGTCTATGCTTGGCCGTGGCGAAATTGGTGTTATGGACGGTATGATAGACTCCATTACGCTGGACACCGACCCGTTTGGCAATGCGAGATTTATATTTAACACCCAAAGAGTGCTGGCTTTTTCTGTGCATGAGACAGCAGATTCATATATAATCCGTGCACATTTGCCAAGGGATGTGCGGCCGTTTATTGTAGTAATTGATCCCGGCCATGGGGGCTGGGCACCGGGGACATCACACAACGGAGTGGTTGAAAGCGAATTGGTACTGGTTATCGCACACAAAGTAATGCAGCTGTTGGACGACAATGCCTTTATATCCGGTTATATGACACGCTGGGATAACACCGGTGTGTTTAACCAACGCCGCGCAGAGTTTGCCAACGAGCTTGGAGCGGATTTGTTTGTGTCTATACACGCTAATTCCGCGGCAGAACTTTCGCCCGGGGTGGTTAATCCTGAGCCAAATGGTGTGGAAACATGGTACAATTTTGGCGAATTGGAGCAAAGCAGCAGTAATAGGCTAACCAGCCGCCAACTTGCGGAAATTATGCAGCGTCATTTGCAAAGTAGAACAAACGCGGCCAATCGCGGACTTAGGTATGGTGCGGGTTTGGTTGTGTTGCGGGAGAGTAGTATGCCGTCCGCGCTTTTAGAGGTTGGGTTTTTATCCAACCCGGCGGAAGCTGCGCGACTTTCGACCCCGGCACATCAGTGGCAGATTGCATATGCTATTTATGATGGTATCGTGGAAGTGTTTACGCGGTTTGGATGATGTTGTAAATTGCCAACAAGAGCAACAAAAAAGACACTGCGATACTTTTGCCGTTTGATAAATGATGCATGCAGACTTTCCCAAATTTAAATTTTACTTGACATAAACCATTGCTCTGAATATAATTGAGTGGTCACTCAACTGTTGGGGAGGTATAATCATGCAACCAACCATTCAAAATGTCTGTGATTGCGATGTAATCCATGAAGAGGTAGTGGCTCGTGTACGCGAAGCAATGCCGGGTAGCGACAACTTCTACAATCTCGCAAATTTTTACAAAATGCTTGCTGACAACACTCGCCTGAAAATACTATGGGCTCTTTCCTGTGAGCAAATGTGTGTGTGCGACTTGGCAGTACTGCTTGGCATGACAAAATCCGCGGTATCTCACCAGCTAAAATCGCTTCGGCTTGCAAATTTAGTAAAGGCCGACAAGCATGGTCGGATTGTGTACTATAGTCTTGTGGACTGTCACGTGCGGGATATTTTTGAAAAAGGGTTTGAGCATATCATGGAGTAGGGGATTTTACTAGAGTTATATCTTTATGTGCAGAGAGGGCAAATTTTTTTGCCTCGAAAGTTGAAAGATTGCTCAATTGTTGTAATGATGTGGAAATAAATTCAACTGGTGACCCACAGTCACCAGTTGATAATGGCAAATATACCCGCAATGAAACTCTCTAATTGAGTCCCGCGAGCTGTGCTGCATCGCAGGAAACGTGCGGTAGTAAGCGCGTTTGATGAGAAGCTGCATATGCGAGCGGCGGGCTTAATCTGAGAGTTCAATGCGGCAATAGGAGAAAAATATGAAAGCAAAGTTCTACTTAAAAAATCTAAATTGCGCCGACTGTGCCGCTAAAATCGAAACCGCGCTGCAAAAAACAGACGGTGTAATTTATGCCACAGTTAACCCTATCACTTGCGTTTTGCATATAGAAACTACAGGCATTGCAGACATACATACAACCATTGAACGGGTTATCCACCGCTACGAGCCGGATGTACAGCTAAAAAGTGAAGAATTAGAACAGCCAGCCAGCCGTACAATATGGCTGCTAATCTCAACTGCGGCATTTGTTGTTGGCATGGTTTTGTATTATGGTTTTGCCGTAGATTGGCGTATAACCCTTGCGCTGTTTACAGCAAGCTATTTCTTGGTTGGTGTAAAAATTCTTATCCGTATGGTGCGCAATATCGTCAAGGGTCAAATTTTTAACGAGAATTTCTTAATGGGTATAGCAACTATAGGCGCGATTGCCATTGGCGAATACTCCGGTGCGGCGGCGGTAATGCTGTTTTACCGCATAGGGGAATTTTTTCAAGAGAAAGCCGTAACAAAGTCTAAAAAGAACATCGCAAGCCTCATGAACCTTCGCCCAGACTACGCGAATTTACAAGAAAACGGTGAGATTACAAAAGTAACTCCGCAATCGGTAAACATTGGCAATACAATTATAGTAAAACCCGGCGAAAAAATCCCGCTTGATGGTACCGTTATAAACGGCGAAGCCACGCTAGATACAGCGTCTCTAACAGGCGAATCTGTTCCACGTAGTGTGAAAACAGGAGATACCGTTCTGTCCGGCTGCATAAATCAAAACGGTGTTTTAACCATAAAAGTAACCCAAACCTTTAGCGAATCCACTGCCTCAAAAATAATAGACCTTGTAGAAAACGCATCGTCCAAAAAGGCAAAAGTCGAAACATTTATCACAAAGTTTGCTGGATACTATACCCCGGTGGTCATGCTTTTAGCACTATTTATCGCTACTGTACCGCCGCTGTTTTTTGATGGAATGTGGGCGGATTGGATTTACCGCAGCTTGGTGCTGTTGATAATCGCTTGCCCATGCGCGTTGGTTTTGTCAATTCCGCTTGGCTTTTTTGGCGGCATTGGTGCAGCGTCTAAAAAGGGGATATTGATAAAAGGTGGCAATTATTTAGAAGCTCTCGCTAACCTAGAAACTGTTGTTTTTGATAAAACCGGTACACTAACCAAGGGTGTTTTCAAAGTAACAAGCATAACCCCCACTAATAATTTTACCAAAGGCAAACTGCTAGAAGCTGCCGCATATGCAGAAGCTTATTCAAACCATCCAATTGCCAGATCAATACTAAACGAATACGGTACAACGCCCAACAAGGAAGATATTTTACAATACGAAGAAGTTGTAGGGCAGGGGATAAGTGCATATATCAAAAACACGCATATACTCGCAGGCAATTGTAAACTCATGAGCACAAACCAGGTAGCCATTCCGGTAAGCGAAGCCGATGGTACAAAAGTTTACATCGCTATTGACAATAAGTACGCAGGCTGTATAACCATTTCCGACGAAATAAAACCCGACAGCGCAAGAACAATCTCCGGGCTAAAAAAGCTCGGTATAAAAAAGACAATTATGCTTACCGGCGATACCCCGGAAGCAGCCCAAACCATTGCGAGGGAAATAAAAATAGACGAAACCCACGCACAACTTCTCCCACATCAAAAAGTAGAACAAGTCGAGCGAGTAAAAAACGATACAAAAAAAACACTGGCATTTGTTGGAGATGGCGTAAACGATGCGCCAGTGTTGGCATTATCGGATGTAGGTGTGGCAATGGGTGGCCTTGGTTCTGACGCGGCAATAGAGGCGGCTGACGTAGTTTTGATGACCGACGAGCCGTCAAAGCTAATCGAAGCTGTAAAAATTGCCAGGTTCACAAAAAAAATCATTTGGCAAAATATTGTTTTTGCGCTGGTGATACAGGTGTTATTCCTCGTTTTTGGCACAATGGGCATTGCGTCTATATGGGAAGCTATTTTTGCGGATGTTGGCGTGTCGCTGCTTGCGGTGCTTAACACGTGGCGGATTCTTAAATTATAATATTACCGTACCATAAACTCCGACAGTGCCGCTCCAACGGCTGTCGCAAAAATAGCATCCTTTGGTATATGAAACCGATTGCCTGTATGCAGTTTAGCCAACATGCTAAACACTGTGCCGGCTTGCGAAATTTCCGTCAGCGACCCTATCAGCACAATATCTTTAACGCTGTCATTTAACGTGGCAAAAACCGCCATCATGCCAACGCTTTCAAAAATCATATTAACCAGCCCCAGCACAATATCCGCGGAAGCGGCATCGTCTTGTATGTTGCCAAAGTTGGAAACCGTGGTGTGCGGCGGTAAGTTGCCTATCGTTTCCCGGGAAATGTCGCTCAAGCGTAAATCTACTGTACCAAGGCTGCCCTCGGCAGCCATTTTTGTTATGCTGGCAAAACTATGCGCACCCGCAAACCGCTGCGCAAGGTTTATAAGCATACCGCCGCCCACGCCGCTACCGCCAATATGCGCAATACCATCGTTGGTAGCCCGCACAAGCGCGGTACCCGTACCTGCGCTAACAATTATGGCTTCGTCCAAATTGGCCAAATTTAACCCGCCAAGTCCAATTGCTAAAAACTCATCTACCCTCTTGGTTGGAATATTGTAAATCCCGCTTTCTAAATAGGATGCTCCAACCCCTGTGATCATAATCTTGCTGATATCGTCAAGCCGCAAACTTTTAGCGGAAATAAATTTGCCAAACGCCCCAAAAGCGGAAGTTATTTGGTCTCCCGCTTCTACTTGCATCATACCAATGCATTCGCCGTTTGGCGCAAGCCCTACAATTTTTGTTGTAGAGCCGCCTACATCAATGCCCAGTACCATAAGCTGTGTCTTTTTGCACTATTTTTATAGAATCAAGTATCCGCACAATAACGGACACCAACCCTACATTTATGAACATTTCAACAATAAAATTTGTACCGGCCATTACGATAAAAGCATGATAAATTATATTTGTGTCTCCCGCAAAATGAACAAGTGTGCCGCGGAATAAAAAGATTAATGCCAGTAGGAAAATACCGGTATTTACAATTGGCGCAACAATTGCGGCAGCCAAAACACCATCTTGGCGCTTTTTCTTGGAGAAAAGAACAAATGCCATACCGGCAACATAGCCTTGCGCGGCACCACGGCCCAGGGTAACAATAGTCATTAGTATTGGGTTTGCCGCCCACATCATGGCAGACATAGGTGCTGTTCCCGTAATGCCGCTAACCAGCACTACCGCGCCAAAGCACATACCTAAAAATGCGCCCGCCTTTACACCATACATAGCCGCGCCTATTACAATAGCAGGCAACACAAGGTTTATGGGAATAAGCCCCGGGCGTATAAATGTAGCTGTTGCCTGAAGTAAAATAATAATTGCGGCAAGTAGTGCCGTTCCAGCAATGCGCTGGGTCTTTGATTGTTGATACATGGTGACCTCCTAAAGTCTTATTTCATCTACAATTTTTTCTAAAATTGTGAATTGATTGTCGATAATCTCTTCCGTTAGCGCATCGCCAAGTGCGAGAATGCTTAACCCGTCAATTGTAGCAATAATATGGATTGCCAACTGCGAAATGTTTTTGTCCCGCAAAGCACCTTGCCGCACTCCCAGCTTTAAAATAGCCTCTACGCTGCTGCGGAGCTGGCTAAGCTGCGTGTCGCGAAACGCGTGAACTGCCGCTTTCGGCTTTGAGAAGATATATTCGCAATACGCGCGGAACAGACTGTTTTCAAAATTAACAAGCCGCTCTCGTTGTCGTGAGAGATAGCTTTCCAGCGCGTCTGCAAAAGGCTCACTCGCAAGCACGGATTTGTTTATGCTGGACGCGTTTTCCTTGTTGCGTTGCTTTATTATTTCAAGAAAAACTTCATCCACCGACGAGAAGTAAATATAAATCCCGCCGCGGCTTATTCCGCATTCGTCAATAATGTCCTGCATGGTTACGGCCAAAAAACCTTTGCGGCAAAAAACTCGCTGCGCGGCATCCAGTATTTTTCGAAGTTTGTCCTTGCGCTGCTTTTCAAAATGTGGACGTGGCAAATGCAATACCTCCTTACTGCTTGACTAATGACACTGACACCAGCGTCACTAATATGTTATGACACTAGTGTCATTTTGTCAAGCATATATTTGCATAAAAAATCATTCGTCGCGCAATATATACCATGAGGTGATAACTTTGAAATTTTTATCAATCGTATGTATCATAGTTTTGCTATGCACAAATGTTGTGTTTGCTGGGGAAAACTGGGGGCTACACTTTCCAAAAGACGGAAGCCGCCCAACAGGGCCAAGCACAGCCGAACATCTAAAGCAGTTTGACGCATATTTTATCGGGTCGGAAAGCGACAAGGTAATGTACATGACGTTTGACGCGGGCTACGAGATAGATTTGACCGCGGGTATACTTGATGTATTAAAAAAGCACGAAGTCCCGGCGGCGTTTTTTCTTGTAGGCAACTACATCAGAGACTATCCCGACCTGATAAACCGCATGGTAGCCGAGGGGCACATAGTAGCAAACCACACCATGACCCACCCGGATATGAGCAAAATAAGCAGCAAAGACGCGTTTGCGGCAGAATTGTCTAAAGTAGAGGAACTATACAAACAAGTAACTAACACCGAAATACCCCGCTTCTACCGCCCACCCAAAGGTGTTTATAGCGAAACCAACCTAAAACACGCGCAAGAGCTTGGCTATAAGACAATTTTCTGGAGTGCCACATACAAAGACTGGGACGAAAAAAATCAGCCAACTAAAAAGGAAGCATTTTCAAAACTGTTGCCGCGAGCGCACCCGGGTGCGGTAATACTACTGCACAACACGTCAAAAACAAATGCCGCCATTTTGGACGAGCTATTGACCAAGTATAAAGAGATGGGATACAGGTTTGAGTGCCTGAACCATTTGGTAAGGTAAATTTTGTTTATAGGAGAATATCATGGACATTAATTGCACGCACACCTGCCACTATCAATTTGATGGCAAATGCACCCTGAATGAACTGCCTATACAAACGCAAAGCATAAACGCATCTCCGGATATCGATTGCCCGTATCATGTTGTACAGTATGCACGTTAGATGCTAGGTAATTGACTATAGGAATAATTTCAATCCTAAAGCCTCGTTTTTTCAGGCTTGGTTTGGGAATCTGGCCAATTTGTAAAAATGGCTAGATTCCGAGTCAAGCTTGGAATGACGAGGTTTTTTATTGTTTATAAACGGTTAGCTGCAGGAAAAACGCTTGAAAGAAAAGTTTTGATTTGAAAAAAAAATTTTAAAAACCGCTTGACAATGCATGGCTGGTGTAGTAGTATGGTGGTACACCAATACTAAAACACACGAAAGGAGACACACATGCCAATAACTAACATCAATTTTGACGAGCGTTCCCCCATATACGAGCAGATAATAACCAACTTTTGTCGTGCGATAATAAAAGGCGAACTGGCATCGTCCCAGCGGATACCGTCTATCCGCGAAATGGCAATGAGCCTAAAAGTTAACACCAACACAGTGCAGCGCGCCTATTTGGAAATGGAGAGACGCGAACTAATTTTCTCCAAGCGGGGAACAGGATATTTTATTGCGGAGGGCAAAAACATGGTTCAAGAAATAAAAACAGAAATGGTAAAAAGCACAGTTTTGAGATTTTTGGAAGAAATGCGTTCGCTTGGGTTTGACGATGGTCAAATCAAAAGCGAACTGGAAAACTTCACGCAGTCTGGTTGCGCTGGAGAAGCACCGTCGCTGCTCGACTATGCGACCAAGGAGGGCAATTGATGGAGCTATTAAAAATCACGGGGCTTAGTAAACGTTTCGGCTCTAAGCGGGTCTTAAACAATCTCGAATTAAGCATACCCAAAGGTAAAATAGTTGGCCTGCTTGGGCCTAATGCCGCAGGCAAAACCACTCTTATGAAAACAATCGCAGGCCTGCTTTCTGTAGATTCCGGCATAATCGAATACCCAAACGGTGCGCGGCGCGGAGTCGAAGCCAAGCGGCAAATCGCCTTTCTTCCTGATAATTTGGAATTTCCCGCATGGATGAAAGTATCTGACGCGTTTGCCTTTTATCAAAAAATGTACCCAGACTACGATGCCCAAAAAGCCTTAGAAATGCAAAAGATCCTAAACTTATCTCCGACAGACAGCATAAAAAAGCTATCCAAAGGAATGCAAGAGCGCGTTGCGCTTGCGGTAACATTCTCCCGCAAAGCATCTCTATATCTGCTGGACGAACCCTTGGGCGGCATAGATCCAGTTGGTCGGGTGAAGGTGCTCGAGTCCATAATCGCAACCCACACAGAAGACTCTTCCATTTTGCTATCCACCCATTTGATAAAAGATGTAGAAACAGTGTTCGACAGTATTCTGCTTATTAAGGATGGCAAAATAGCCAGTGCGCATGACTGCGAAGAGCTGAGACAAGAAACCGGCAAAAAGGCCGAAGACATTTACTTGGAGGTGTTTGGCGATGCTTGATCAAATGTACTATAGCGTAAGATTTCGCCTAGAGTGGCGGTTGGCGGCACTAGCTGTGGTAATATTAGGCAATATCTTGATGTTGTTGTTGATGCGAGGTGCCGACGCAACATCGTGGCAAGCGGCGTTGGCAATGGTTTTTGCAAGCTGTGCGCTTACCGGAATTTTTGTCATAAACATAATAGTTACCGCGGCAAATTTTAACGAAATTTTTAAAGCCCCCAAGAGTTACCTAACTGTACTAACTCCTATTCCAACATGGAAAATTATCCTTGGGCGTATAATCCCGTCTGTGTTTATTGACATAATCAGTTTTAGTATCGCGTTGCTGTTTATTATTCTTATGGGGACACATATCTCATCCGATATGAGTGTTGGCGACATAGGTAATATGTCTGGGCATACGGTATATGTGATATACCTGTTTGTGATGGCGGCTGCATATTACGGACTATTTATAACTATAGGTGTATTTTGGGAAGCCGTTACGCGCAGCGTGCTGCATAATATACCTATGCGTAAATTTATTGGCGGTGTTGTAACGCTTCTGGTTTTGCTGGTTTTAAGCTGGAGCAATATGTTGCTTGCACCCCTTGGTGAGGTAAACAACTTTGGTCTACTGTTTAATGTAGAAATATACAATGCTCAGCCTTGGCATATGATTCCATTAGCGCTACTGGTGTTTGCACAAACTGCAGCCTTGTTTGTTGCGGCGGTAAAATTAATAAATCGGAGTTTTAATACTTGAGTATAATTAAAGCTACACTTAAATCTTGCAATTAATAGACAGGAGATATTACATGAAAAAAATTATGATTTTAACATTTTTGGCAGGAATGCTACTGCTTACCGGCTGTGTGTCAGTAACACTTGGCGGTGGTGGCGGTGTAAACGCATTGCGCGGCACAGGGAGTATGACAACCCGCGAATTTAACGTAGCCAATTTTACAGGAATAAACATAGAGGGCGAGTTCCATGTAGTGTATCGTCAATCCGCTACCCACAATGTTCGCGTTCACATGCATGAAAATTTATTCGAAATACTGCAAGTTAACACAAACAACGATGTTCTACAAGTATCCACTACCCGTCCTACCAGAACCAACAGAGGCTACACTCCACGCGTGTATATTTATGCCCCAATTTTGGAAACCGTAAACTTGAGCGGAGCAATAAATGCCGCGGAATGGGATACAGTACTAGGTTCGCGGTTTGATGTAACTGTTGCGGGTGCTGTATCTGCCGAAATGTCCTTGGAAGTTGAAACAGTAGAAATTCATGTAGCGGGTGCGGGTGACTTTACCCTTAGCGGTAGTGCGGAGTCTGCCAATATAACATTAACGGGAGCCGGCAATGTAGAAGCCGAAGATTTGCAAACAAAAAACGCCCAAGTTATCATTTCTGGCGCTGGCAATGTAGTCATAGCGGCCTCTGATACTTTGAGCGTTACAATTAGCGGTGCGGGGCGCGTGTATTACGTGGGTAACCCGCAGGTTAGCAGGACAATTGCGGGGTTTGGGTCAGTGCAGCAGCGATAGACTTCCCGCAGGTTTACCAATAAGGCCGCCAATCCGGCCTGTGTAATCTAAGCAAGCCTTCGAGATAAAAATAATCTCCCCATGTAAGGCATTCGTCAACCCCCTCCTCGGTGCAAGTATTGTAGGGGGTTTTTTTGCTATATGTTCCGTGAAGAATAAGCCCGTCGGTCTCGCCTGTTGCGGCATACTTGGTGGTAAGCGCGTTCATAAGCTCGCGAGATTTTTCAATAAGTTTGTCGGCGGCTTCCGCATCTACAAGGTCTGCCATTTCCAACAGTCCGCAGGCAACAATGGCGGAGCTGGAAGTGTCCCGCGGCTCGTCCCCTTCGGTAAAAATCATATCCCAGTACGGCACCATATCCTCAGGCAAAAGCGATAGGAAAAAGTCCATTACCCTGTAAAACACATCGCGCCATGCCTCGTCCCTGGTATAGCGATACGCAACAGCCGCGCCATAAACCGCCCACGCCTGCCCACGCGCCCAGAAAGAATCGTCTTTATACCCTTGGCATGTAACACCCTTAACAGGCCCGCCTGTAACCGGATCCATAAAAAACGTATGATACGTACTGCCGTCTTCCCGTACAGAGTGCGCAAGGCATGTTTTTGCGTGAATAGTAGCCTTTTGGGCATATTCTGGGTTGCCTGTTTCTTCTGTTGCCCAGTAGAGCAGCGGCAAGTTCATCAAGCAATCGATGATGAAGCGATAATTATCCGCAGCACCCATATCGCCCCAAGCTTGAAAGAACCCGCCCTTTTCTTGGAAACGCGTAAGCATTTGGTCCGCCGCCAGTATCGCGGCTTTTTTTGCGCGTTCGTCGCCTGTAATTTTCCACGCGGCAACGCACGACGGTGTGTATAGGAAGCCCATGTCGTGGTGGTCTACACCAATTTTTTCTTCGATGCGTGACAACATCCGCTCCGCTTGTATTAGCCCCGCGTGTTTGAATATGGGGTTGCCTGTGTGGATATACGAAAGCCAAATTTGCCCAGGCCAAAAGCCGTTTGTCCATTGGTCGTTGTTGCAGTCTGGGTAAATGTTGTTAACACTGGAGTGGTTTTGTCCGCGGTAAGTAAAGCGGGGTAGGGCGGAATACACTCTGCTTGTGGCTAAGTCTAAGCTTTGTTTTATGTTGCTCATTGTAAATCTCTCCTTTGGTTATATGCGAAATATAGTGTTTCTGTAAGGGGATGTAATCGTTTGTGCGTTGTTTCGCTTCAACTGGTGACTCACAGTCACCAGTTGAAGTATATCAGTTGAAATTTGTGACTATAAATCTACAATACCCGCCCCAAAACTTTCGACGCAATTATATATTTCCCCGGCTCGTGGCTAGACACAAGATAAGGCAAAAAACAGCGCGGATACAAAAGATTAGTATTCGGCTCAAGCGGGATAATTTCTGGTTTTTGGTTTCCGGTTAAACAAGTTATTTCGCTAACATGTATATCACTTCTCAATATAGCTCGATTGTTTTCTGTTTCCGAAAAACACAGACGTTCGCTATCAACAGCAAACCCGCCATCCGCCAGCGTTAACGGCCGTTTGGAATCTACAACATGAATCCGTACATGCGCGGGAAATTGGGGCACAATATAACTCTCAATAGTAACGTCCGCCCAAGGCTGCCATTTCGAATATAAGTACCCTTGCTCATATTCACAGGAAAAATCTCCCACGCGAATACACCCACAGCCATCCACAACCTCAAACGCGGCAACAACATCCCGCATACGGAAATACTCATCTTGCTCACTAACCGCAAGCGTACAATCAAACGCACCTTGCTTTAAGCCCACAGGCGCGCGCTGCACAGAAAACCCAAACGCGCTTGAATACACGAACTTAGCATATTTGGCCGGGGTATGTACCATATTGGTAACTACATGCTGCCCCACAGGGAACAACTGCACTTGATTGCCGTCGCGCTGCAAGATGGACCGCGCCTCAGGTATATACAAATGGCTTGGCACAGATGGCTTTTCTTCCTTTGCCTGCCAAAACGGGTGTGAGTCATCTACCGCCAGCACAATAAACGCCTTAAGTGCCCAGTAGGGCGAGCCAAACGCGTTATAGCCTTCCCCCATCACAAGGTTGGGGTAGTGATACCCTACAGTCAATTCTCCGGAAAATGTAAAAATATCTTGTTTGAACCAATGGCGCAGGTTTTGCATTGCAAGATACTTGACTTGCCCCCACGGCAGTGCTTCTATATTGGCATATGCCAACACCCCCCAGAACCCTGACTGAGCAAAACGATAAGCCATACTGCGCCCAAAAGGAACAGCCGCACCATCGTCGTCAAAGTAAGCGGCAAATGTTTTGGCAAATTCTTTTGCGCGGGATACAAAAACAGGCGCGTATTCACAATCGGGGCAGGTTACCGCGTAAATTATGCCGTAAAAATGCATAGCGAATGGTATGTAGTAATCCATTTGACTAGGCTCACCGTCCTTGTACCAACCGCCGCCAAGATAGCATGAATCCATTAGCGCAAGGTCGCTTACTAGGCGGGTTTTGCTATAAGGCTGTCCACATTTTTTTAGTGCCAAGTTTACGAGAATTCTAAAAAAGTGCCAGTTGTTTGTGGGCATTTCGTGGTTGTTAATTTGCGAAAGCCAGTTGTATAGATTTGTATGGCCGTGCTTTGGCGAAAGCAAAAGCGTGAGGGCTAAGGCGGCCATTTCCACCATGCGTTGGTCAAATGGGCCTACATCGCCCCAGTACGTAGGCGAATCGGGGTTTGTGCCAGCGGCGATTTTATCCAAATATTTTTCGAAAAACGGATACTCTCCCCCGCCTGCAAGAAGCGGCGCGATACCCCACAACGGGCGCAGCAGGGCTTCTATTTCCCGAATTTTTTCGTTGTAGATACTTCCGCTTCCACCAAAGTTTAAGCCATATGTAGAATCGGCCATGTGCTTTTCCAGCGGGGTTAGGATTTCGCGCAAAGCGTTTGCCAAGTCTGACTTTGTGCGCAAAGGGTTTGCGGCCAGTTTTTTATGTACCATGTTGTTCCTCCAAAGTTTATGTTGACATAATAATTATACCGCAAATTTTGTTGTTGCGTAAAGTTTTTCTGTTTTGAATTTTAAAGGCCTAAGATGTAGAATTTTTATAGAAAAAAATATTTTTATTTTCCTTGCAGCATTTTGGATGGCTGCGGAGTATTAGTAGTGAAAGGGGTTGATGAGGATGAGCCAATCGCAAGTGCACAGCGATTGGGTGGACGAAGTAGTTAGCAAATATGCGGATATGGTTTACCGCATAGCGTTCACACAAATGAAAAACAAAGCCGACGCAGATGATATTTTTCAAGAAGTATTTTTAAAACTCTGCAAATCGGAAGTAGCGTTTGAAACAGACGAACACGTAAAAGCATGGCTGATAAAAGTTACAATTAACACATGCCGAAAATCATTTTCTTCCCCTTGGAACAAAAAAATGGTTGAGATGCCGGAAGATTTGGAATACAAAGACGAACATCAAGATTTTGAAGTTGTCCCAGTTGTTCAATCCCTTCCTACAAAATATCGTACGGTCATTCATCTTTTCTACTTTGAGGATATGTCGGTAGCTGATATTGCCAAAACATTAAAATCAACCGTTTCAACAGTGACATCACAACTATCACGAGCAAGAAACCTTTTACGAACGAAACTGAAAGGGGGCGTTGATGATGTTTGAAAAGAAATATAAGGAGGAAATGACACAAATAACACCAAGTCAAGATTTGATTAACCGTACAAAAGCAGCAATGAAAACCGAAATGCAATCAAAAAAAAAGCAAGCAATTTACAAACCATTATCTAAACGCCCGGTTTTTCGTAGAGTAGCAGCATTTGCGGCAGCGGCAGCAGTTCTGTTGTTTGCTGTGCTTGGGCCGGGTCTGTTTAACCAGACCGGTGATGTTGGCAATCCTTTTGTTATAAGAGTTTATGCAATGGAGTTGCAGCCCGACGGCACGTATGTGCGGCGGGAAATGGATATTACCCTTCTCGAAGGCTGGCATGGACACTTTGATGGCAATGCAATTTATATCAGCATTGGGCTGTGGTTTGAGTTCGAAGGCGAAAACATTAGCACCGTGGAGTTTTCGTTGGAAAACGGATTTTTTGCAACACAATATATCGGCAACTTTGGGCAGCGAGAAGGTGTACCACGCGGCCATGTTACCATCCCGCCCGACTTTACTACCAGCCGACTGGTTATGTATGGCGAGGAATTTGACAAAATCGGCAAATCATTCACATTTGGCAACGCCATGCCTGACGACATACTCTTGTTTTGGGGTAGTTATGATATGGACTATCGTGGTTGGTCAGGCAGCAATATGGTTATAGAAATTGATGTGAAGGTAACGTTTACAGATGGCAAAATCCACCACCAGCCGCTTGTTTTAGATTTTTACACTTATGGCATGGGAGGCATGATGTCAATTGCCGAAGGCGCGATAGAACCATTTATTGTATCGTTGGACTGGTTTACAGATGAACAGATGGAATATGTTTTGTCTGCTCCTATGGAGAGTTTCACTTATCTGCCAGATGCGTTAAGTGAGCTTGACTCGGAAGAATTTTTGGACACAATCGTAAGAAGTTTTGAATTTTATATCGGCAACCACACACCGCTTGGGCTACGGCCTCACCCTTTTGTGGGTAGAGAAACCGGCATTGAAAGATTTCTTATGGGGGTGCGTGACGGCATTGGATATGTCGTAATTATAGAATTTGTCGATGGTACTGTTTCAAATGCAAGTGCGTACTCAATAGAGTTGTAACTATAGTATTTTACGAAATACTTTTCGAAATTCAGCGGTTTGTGCCATAGCTTGCGAAAAGGTTTTAAAGTTAAACCGCTATAAGCTGGAATTGATGAGCAAAATACTCTATGATTTCGTAACATTTTCGATAGTTTCGTAAATCTAAACTAAATCAAAAGGAGAATTTCAAAATGAAAAAATTATTAATCACAGGTTTGATGACAATAGTAGCATTGGCAGGTGTGGCAACTTCCGTCTGGGCAGCACCAGCTACCGAGCCGCAAACAGAGCAATTTCTTGTTATGGTAGGCTTGCCTTATTCCGAAGCAAGTGCCGCGGCTATCCCAAAGGAAGAAGCCCGGCAAATCGGGCTGGACGCACTTACACAGTTCTTTGGTGTTAACTTTGGCCACTTAAGTGGTTATCATGTCGAAATGGGCTATAACCCCGCTTTTGACCCACGAGAAATGTCTACAATCATATATAAGTTTGATGGCGTAGATGGGCGCGTCCCTGTAGAAAACAATGAAGTGCCTGACCTAATGTGGCCAGCGAACGTAACCAGTAGTACATGGCACGGAACAATTACCGTTCCAAGTAACAGAACGCCAAGCTCGGATGGACTTATGCTTCGCGGCAGCGACTTGTTCAGATTTAGTATTGACGCCCAAACCGGCGAATTGGTTGGTTTGCAGTTTTTCCCAAGCGAAGACCCAATAGCCAGGCCAGCTATGCAAAGCGAGTGCATGGGTTCACCACTTCAAATATTTGAATATATAGACAACATGACCCTTCAGCACAATATCGAATTTGCCAGTCACGCTATGCGGTTTACCGAACAAGCCGGTATTTTTGAAGGCGAAGTACTTCGAGCCGCAAAAATTGGCGGCGGCTGGATGATGGGTAGAGATGGCTCCTTTGAACTAATCGTAAATGTTGCGTTAGAGTCCGCAACGGGCGAAACTGTTATGCTCACATTCCAAGGCAGGGACAGAAAAGAGATGGTAGGCGTAAGCTTGTTTTCGCGCATGATTGACTATGCTATAGACCGGGACGGCAACATAGTCGAACCTACATCACAATTTGTATGCAATTCTGAAATATCTAACTGGGTTTACCGCTAAATTCTGTTACACACACCAAAGCCGTTTGCGATTTTTTTCGCAGACGGTTTTGGTGTGTGTAATTATGCTTGGCTAGATGATAAAATACGTTATTAGGAGTAGATCAAAATGCCGCCCTGAACGGGTGGAAACCATGACAATTGAAATGCATATTGAGTGTCATTAACAATTGTAACGATACTAGGAACCACATTAATGGAAATAAGACCTTGGCCAGCAAAATATCCGGTGGTAGTGGGTGTTACCGCCGATGAATGATGGATACCATTTACATATATAGAAACTGCGGCTAAACCACTAGGGTCAGTCGAGCCATCGGCATTAACCCACCAATGGATAACATAACTTCCCGGAGATAGTATAGAAAACTCCCCTGTAGTTACATCGTAGCTGATATTTGAGTTTGTGTTTGTAATTAGTTCATCAAAAATTATTGCTTCGTTTCCGTTAATAATTTTGTTTGGTACTGATATTATTTGCATTTGGATTCCAGAAAGCATGCTTGATCCGGTAGGGCCGGTGGGGCCTGTCGGGCCTGTCTGAACAGAGGCAGATAGTGCCGATTGCAGTTTATCCGTGAGAGCTTGCTGGTTGTCGGCAGCTGCACCCAGTAAGCTTGTAACACTGGCGTTCGCCGCCAGTATTTGATCTACAGTAACACCCACCGGGCCGCTTACTCCGGAAAGAGTACCTAAGAGATATTGCAGTTTTTCACCTTCGGCGTTAAGAATATGGCTAAGGCCAAGCTCTTCCATAGCAATAGAAGATATAATTTGATTTATGGCATCATCGCGAGTCAGGCTCGCGGGATCGATAGGAAAGGTAGGTAATGACATAAGGCACCCTCGCATTTTATTTATTTTCACATCCAACTAAAGATTGCTGTGTCTGTTTTTAGGATATGCCTGTTAACTTAATTGAGTTCGTAAGCATTGCCCATCAACAAATACGGAAGTTGTTGAGTGAGGTGTTTTTTTATAAGACACACAGTTGTCACATTTATTGTGATAATATATACAAAAAAATCACTTGGAGGATGAAAATGGACAGAGCAATTAAACCTTACGAGCAAGTTAGCGCAATTCTTGGAAACGCAAGTCCTGTATGGGAAAAGTTGATGGGGCATATTCGCTATTTCTACGCTATGGACGAGCTTTGGAAGGAGGGCAAGCCGACTCATAAAGGCTACAACAACTTATTCATTAGGCGCGGCGGTAAGTCATTCGCTATACTTGCTATTCGCGAAGGATATTTTATAGTGTGCATTGTGCTTGGCCAGGACGAGCGGGAAAAATTTGATGAGCAGCGGGAAAATTTTGGCGAGGTAGTTTGTAAAGAGTACGATAATGCGGATACACTGCACGATGGTAAATGGCTCGCTTTTGAAATGCGTGACGAATCGTTGCTTGACGATATTATCCGCTTGCTTCACATCAAGCGTAAGCCAAACCGCAAGGTTTTGCCCGAGAGTTTAGAAAAGTGTGGTTGCCTTGATTTAGGGTTATCGCATGAAGATATCACAAATCGCCTTATCACTTAATCGGTGCGTTGGCTATATAGGCAAGAAGAGAATAGCAAAGCCCATACGACAAGGTATACAAGCCTTATCATATGGGCTTTTATAGCGGTTTAACTTTAAAACCCTTTCGCAAGCTATAGCACAAACCGCTGAATTTAGGAAAGTATTTCAACTTAGTAATGGACAAAAGGCGTCCATTATTAAGTTAAAATACTATATAGGCAAATGGATATATCTATTCTTCCATCAAAGCCGTCCGCAAAGCACCTAAAACCTTCTTCTCTATCCGCGATACCTGCACCTGCGATACTCCCACCGCCTTGGCAACTTCCATCTGCGTTTTATCCTGAAAATACCGCAGTATAATAACTTGCCGCTCTTTAGGCTTTAGCCGTTCAATCAACTGCTGAAGAGTTAGAATATTAACAACCTTGTCGCCATCATCCTGCCCGCCAGCCAGTTTATCTATCAAAAATATGGGGTTCCCGTCCCCTTGGTAAATGGTAGCGTGCAGCGATTCCACGTCCAGCCCCGCTTCCATGGCAACCACTAATTCCTCTGTGGTAATGTTAAGCTCCTCTGCCAGTTCGCTAATAGTCGGTTGCCGTCCCAGCTTTGCCGTTAGCATTTCCGTAATGTAGCGCGCCTTTGTTGCTATTTCTTTCATTGGGCGGGAGACTTTTATCATACCATCGTCTCGCAAGAAACGTTTTATTTCGCCAATTATCATGGGTATTGCGTATGTGGAAAATTTTACGTCGAAACTTGCGTCAAATTTTCGGATGCACTTTAATAAGCCAATCGCCCCAATTTGATAGAGGTCGTCCAACTCGTAACCGCGTTTGGCGAATTTTTTTACAACGGACCATATCAGCCCGTTGTTTTCTTTTATAAGCTGCTCTGCCGCGCTGTCGTCCCCTGCTTGGGCGCGCGCTATTAAGGCAAGAGTTTCTGTCATAGCAATGAAGCCTCCCACCATGCGATACTAATCCCAAATAGAAGCGTTTCTATCGGCGATGCGATTAAGTACGAATTTCCTGCACATTGTCGTGCGCCGATAGAGATGTTTCTATTGCGGATTCGTACAAGTATAAATTTCATATTAATGCGCCTCTAACGTTTTTGTTAAAGTTACTGTTGTCCCAATTCCCGGTGTGGATTTTACTTCTACCGCGTCCATAAAAGTTTCCATAACCGTAAAACCCAGCCCACTGCGCTCCATATCGGGCTTAGTGGTAAACATCGGTGTGAGTGCCTCGCCCACATTTTCTATCCCAACGCCATTGTCTGAAATTTCTATTGTAATTTTGCGCCCCTTAGACGAAAGAGACATCTTTACCATACCAGGGTTGCCGCATCCTTCGTATCCGTGTATTACTGCATTGGTTACAGCTTCAGATACAGCGGTTTTTATATCCGAACTTTCACTTACCGTTGGGTCCAGCGGTGCGATAAATCCTGTTGCAATAATGCGGGCAAAGCTTACATTTTCTGCGATAGTAGCCATCTCTATTTTAACAAAATTGTCATACACTGTAGCCACCTCCCAGTGTTACCAAGGCGTCGTTTACTGTTTTGGTGCGCAAAACAATTTTTGCAAGGCCGGAAATTTCGAACATTTTTGCGACTCCGTTGGTCATGTTTGCAACCGCCAAATTTCCGCCGCGTTTTTCTGTACTCTTGTAGCGGCCTATGATCATACCAATGCCTGACGAATCCATAAAACTCACATCCGACATATCAAGCAAGATATGTTTGCACGAAGATTTGTCGAACGCCGCGTCAATTTGTCCGCGAAGGCGTTCTGCTTGAAGATGATCCAATTCGCCCTCTAACGAGGCAATTAAGGTGCGCCCTTGTACGTCCAATTGTAGTCCCATCTGTTCACCCGTTTTCCAAAATTTAGTAATTTTTAATATCATAATAAAAAACTGCCACATATGCAAGTGTTTTGTGCTATAATATATTAAATTTTTGTAAATCCGATTTTTGTGTTATAATTTCCAAAATCATACAGCGGAGGTACTTATTATGTTTTCCAAGAAAAAAGCTGTGCAAGCGGCAGACATTGATACCCCCAATACTATAATCGGTAAAGGTGTATATCTCGAAGCGGCTCGTATGTCTGGGCAGGAATCAGTTCGGATACAGGGTGTGTTCAAAGGTAATCTTGATATCGATGGAAGTCTTGTATTGGAAGAAACAGGTGTAATAACCGGGGATGTAAACGCTAACTATTTCTTAGTACAAGGAGTGGTTAACGGAAATATTAAATGCGCCACGCAACTGCATTTGGGTCACACATCTAAAGTTGAAGGAGATGTGCAAACGGTATCCCTTATGGCGGATGAAGGAAGCCAAGTTACAGGTCTTTGTATGGTTGGCCCCAGCAAGCCCAGCATGCTGCCTGGGCAGGTAGACGTTTTGCATATTACGGAGGATAGTGGGCAACAGGATGAATAATTTAAACAAAGCACCAATCTCGTACGGCGGCCAAGCGGTAATGGAAGGCGTACTAATGCGTGGCAAAAAAGCATATGCAATGGCAATACGCCGCCCCAATGGCGAAATACAAATGGTTGAGAAAGAAATTACCACAATATCTGACCGTTTTCCTATTTTGAAACTGCCGCTTATACGCGGTTTTGCTGCCCTGTGTTCGTCTATGGCAATGGGCTTTAGTGCGTTATCAAAGTCTGCGGAAGTGGCAATGGAAGAAGAAACCGAGCCTGCTTCACGTTTCGAAAAATTTTTGCAAGACAAGCTAGGGGACAAGCTGAACGATATTTTGATGACATTTGCCATGGTAATGGCTGTGCTTTTAGCTGTTGGTCTGTTTATGTTGCTGCCTACGTTTCTTGCAGCTTTTGTGCCTACGCCCGATACTATTCGGGGTGTGATAGAAGGTTTGCTGCGTATAATAATTTTTGTTGGGTATGTGTTTGTAATTTCTCGTTCTAAGGACGTGCAGCGGGTTTTTCAGTACCATGGTGCGGAGCATAAGGCGATACATTGCCATGAGAAAAATCTGCCGTTTACCATGGAGAATGTACAAGCGTGTAACCGCTTGCACAAGCGTTGTGGTACCAGTTTTATGTTGGTTGTAATGGTGGTTACTATGATATTGTTTATGATCGTACGTATAGATGGTCTCTGGCTGAGGTTTGCGTCGCGGCTGTTGCTATTGCCGGTTATTGCCGGTATTTCTTATGAAATTAGTGTAAAGTGGGCTGGCAAGCGCGATAATTGGTTTGTGAGAGCCGTAATCTTTCCAGGAATGATGATACAGCGCATTACAACAAAAGAGCCGGATGAGTCGCAAATTGAAGTGGCTGTTGCCGCGCTCGAGAGGGCAATTGAGCAGGACAATATACAAGCTGATACCACTGCACCTCAAAAAGATACATGCGAACCATAGGGGAATATTTAAAACACGCAACAGACCGGCTTGGCCGACGCGACGCTATGCTGATTATATGCCATATAACAGGCAAAACAAGCGCGCAGGTTATGCTGCACGGTAATGAAACAATGCCAAGGGTAGGGGAGTTGTTATCGTGCATATCCCGCTGCAGACAAGGCGAGCCGCTGCAATATGTACTAGGCAAGTGGGATTTTATGGGGCACGAATTGCAAGTAGACGCCCGCGCATTGATACCGCGCCCCGAGACGGAACTGTTGGTAGAAGAAGTACTAAATTTTATAAGCGCAGGGAATGTTGTCCCAGACAAACGGATTAATTCGGCTTTGCGTATCTTGGATTTGTGTACAGGTAGCGGCTGCATAGCCGCCGCCATAGCCTACGCGGGAGCCTACAACGTAACCGCCGCCGATATTTCCGAAAAAGCCTTGTCGCTAGCAAAGCAAAACGGAGCGGGTCTTGGTATAAACTTTGTCCAATCGGATTTGTTCGATAATATCCAAGGCAGCTTTGATGTGATAGTGTCTAACCCACCATACATTACAACTTGCGAAATGGCCGACCTCGCGCCCACAGTAAAAAACCACGAACCCCACTTGGCACTACACGGCGGCGAAGACGGTATGGATATTTACAGGCGGCTTGTACCCGAAAGTCTAAAATTTCTCAAACCGGGCGGAGCGTTATTTTTGGAAATTGGCCCGCCTGCCGTGTATGATATAATGACCGGCACAGGTTTTAACAATGTGCGACTAAAGCAAGACTACGCGGGCCTGCCCCGCATTGTATATGGAGTGAACTAAAATGTTTGACCGTTTAAACGAACTGGAAGTAAAATTTGCGGAGCTGTCCGACCTGATAAGCGATGCGGAAGTAATAGCAGATAATACTCGCTGGCGCAGCCTAATGAAAGAGCACAGCGACCTAACCCCCGTTATGGAGGGGTACAGAGAATACAAGCGCCTAAACGCGAGCATCGACGAGGCAAAGGAAATCCTAAACGAAAGCTCTGACGAAGATATGCGCCAACTTGCCAAAGAGGAATTGAAAGAAGCCCAATTCGCGCTTGATGAAGTTAGCGAAAAACTAAAAATCCTTCTCCTGCCGAAAGATCCCAACGACGATAAAAACGTAATAGTAGAGATACGTGGTGGTGCGGGCGGCGACGAAGCGGCACTTTTTGCCAACACCCTATACCGCATGTACGGCCAATACGCAGACCGCCGCCGTTGGAAAACAGAAATAATGCATTCCAACGAAAACGGCTTGGGCGGTTTGAAAGAAGTTGTATTTATGATACAGGGTAGGGGAGCGTACTCGCGGCTTAAATATGAAAGCGGTGTTCACAGAGTGCAGCGCGTGCCGGAAACGGAATCCAGCGGGCGCATTCACACATCCACCGTTACCGTAGCTGTTTTGCCAGAAGCGGAAGATGTGGATGTCAATCTTGATTTAAACGATGTGCGGGTGGATGTATATCGTTCGTCCGGCAACGGCGGGCAAAGTGTTAATACCACAGACTCGGCCGTGCGTGTTACACATGTGCCTACAGGTATAGTAGTTGCCTGCCAAGACGAAAAATCGCAATTGAAAAACAAAGATAAGGCGTTGAAAATACTGCGTTCCAAGTTGTACGAGTTGGAGCAGGAAAAACAGCACTCGGAGTTGTCTGCGGAACGCCGCAGCCAAATTGGTACGGGGGATAGAAGCGAGCGTATTCGCACTTATAACTTCCCCCAGAGCCGTGTTACCGACCATCGTATTTCTCTTACATTGCATAAACTTGATGCGGTGTTAAACGGTGACTTGGACGAAATTTTGGATAATTGTATTACACAGGATCAGGCAAAGAAGTTGCAAGGCGTGGAATAATGTTCCAGTAAATAGGCCCCAAACATTTAAACTTTATTGGTGATGTAAAGTTTAAATGTTTGGGGCCTGTTTTGCTTCAGAATTCTTTGTCATAAATATATAGTCATATGCTGTTGAAGCAGGATACTGTCAAAAAACGTCAATTGTCAAATTGAACTTACATGTTGTATGATTAATATTGTGATGATATAATAGTTACAAAGTCGAATTGTAGCGAATTCAACCGAAAGCAATAGTGTGTGCTTTTACATAAACATTGGCATAGCCAAGTCATAGTATTTCACATATTTTAAAAGAAAGGGAGGTCATAAATAGCATACGGAACTCTTTGTAAGCAAGTACTATCAAAGAGTAAATGTCTTTTGTTTTGTAATATGTTGATGTTTTTGTAACGACACATTTTACATCTCGTGTCAACACTGCTGACAAAGAAGAATAAAAAAACGAAAGAAGGACGATTTTAATGAAAAAAATGAAAAAAAATTCATTTGCACAGTCAAGTTTAAGTTTACTGCTTGTATTGACCTTAGTTATAACGTCTTTTACAAATGTTAACGCAGTTGCCCAAGCCGCAGGTTCGCCAGCTTCATCGCTAAATTTGCCATGCCAGAATACTAATCTAGCCAGAGATTATCGGGGCTCGGTAATGACCGCATCTTCCGAAGGCCCTAATCGCCCTGCAATTTTAACAAACAATGGTGTCCGTTCAGGCCTGCCTCGTGATAGTTGGATTGCATTAGGAGTAGGTAATGAATATCTAATGGTAGACTTTGGACAGCAAAAAAACTTTAATACTGTTAGAATATATCAAGCCGGTATGCGGATTAGTAATTACCGTTTCGAATTTTCAAACGATGGACATACATGGACTCCTTTCCACAGTGGGAGCCGTATGTTGGTAGAATCACAAGTAGGAGCCGAAAACCACTACGAAGCTCGCGTAGCAAACACAATGCAAGCACAGTTTGTTCGTTTGTTTAGTGAAAATAGCAACCACGCAACAACTCCTATTGCAATCTTTGAGTTTGAAGTGTACTACTTACCTTCAGAAAACCCCTTATCTTCAATAACATTCCATCTATACACAGACGATGTGGTGCTTTGGGATGCTTTTGGAACCCATGCAACCGGCCAATGTGAGGATGGCAGACCGGTTATCGAAGTCGATGTTGTTCCGGGTACACCACGTGACACATGGCCTAACCAAGCACTACTAAACTACGTGCTTGATGATATCGGGCATATTCTTGGAGTGCAAGGTGCGGACAGAAATCCAATGCAACCCGGAATATCTTTTTATGACTGTATCCCGGGTCACGCGGCGTTTTGGGGCTGGTTCGAACCTACGGACTTGCAAAGAGTTAGTCCCGCACATGGCGGTTTGCGTAGGCCAACATTGCTAAGCTATACATGCCGTATAGAGGAAATTCTACAGCAAATTGAGGCCGGAAATGCAGTATCTAACAGCGGAGCAACATTAGATTTGTTTGGGATATGGAGCATATGGGGTGATGTAGATGATGACAATAGAGTAACATCTGACGATTTTGAACTAACACGTCAATACTATATCAATCAAGACAATCCTAATGTAACTATATCTATTAACCGTGCCGCGGCAGATGTATTGTCTGACGGCCGGATAGATGCTGCTGACGTGGAGCTTATACGTCAATATAATATGTTTGAATCCGATCCTCATATAAATATTGCCCTTGGCGTTGTACCACGTGAGACAATTTATCGTATAGATTTTTACCTGTACACAAATAGTTTTAGACATTGGGATGTGTTTAGAACCTATGCAACGTATAGGTTTCCTGCAAATGGTGGCTGGATGCCGCTAATGGTTATTCCTGTCCCCGTTGTGCCGGGTACACCACGCGACACATGGCCTAACCAAGCACTACTGAATCACGTGCTAAACGACATTGGGCACATTTATAGGACGCCTAGCCCCGATAGTTTGCCTGGTTATGCATTCTGGGGCTGGTTCGAATCTACAGACTTGCAAAGGGTCGGTCGTCCCGCACATGGAGGTATGCGTAGGCCAACATTGTTGAGCTATACATGTCGCATAGAGGAAGTTCTACAGCAAATTGAAGCCGGAAATGCAGTATTTGACAGAGAAACGTTAGATTTGTTTGGGATATGGAGCCTATGGGGTGACGTAGATGATGACGGTTGGGTAACAAGTAATGATGTTGAACTGGTGCGTCAATATGTTGCATTTTCACGTTTAGAAGCTTTCAATTTCAATTTTAACCGTACTGCCGCTAATGTGGTTGGCGGTGGTACTTTGTGTGTGGAAGATGTAGAGGTGCTCCGTCGTTATAATGCGTTTGGGAGTGATCCAATTATACATGTCGCTTTGGGGGTTCCACGACAATATACAATAACCGGTGAAACAGGACCCCGTTGGGTGGCAACCACTAACCCTGTGGTAGTGCCTGCCGGTCAAAATTATGTAGAGATAACCTTTACACTTGATTGGGAAGATATACCACCGATTCCAATTATGGCAGTGGGATTTGCGCTTGACTTCCCGTATAGAGCGTTTATTTCAAGTTCGGCAACGCTCTCATGTGGTAGTAGTTCACAATCTGGTGGTGTAATGCATGTGTCTACCCATGGATTTTCGACACAATCATTTCAACTTGGGGTGGGTAATTCAAATTGGATCCCGAGTGGACCGCCTTTCATGTTTGCAGGTTATGAAGGAGAAGTTGAGGTAAGTGTTAGACTAGGTATAAACCCTGAACACTTGCAAAATCCAGGGGATATCATATCAATTAGAGTAGATGGGTTAGCGATGGCTGGACTACCTAGCGGTGAACCGGCATATGTAACAGTTATGCGCGCTGGTGCTTGATCAGCTCTTGTAGATATTTTGCATTGATATGTTTGGCAGGCTTGCCGCCGCAGTGGGTTGTCCTACGCGGCGGCTTTTTTCTTTTCCGCAAGTGTTAGCAATGTGGCTATAGTTATAAAGGTTCCTGGCGATACTTTGCCAAGAACCTCTTTTTATCTGCTAGGAAATTGCTCTGTACGAAACGCGCGCGCAAGCGCGCTTTGTTCTCTAAATCGTTATCCTATACTTTTCCTCGTTTAAAATCCTTGATGCGCACCACGATATTATCCGTAAACTCAATAGCATCTTAAGTGCGCATCAAGGATTTTAAGCACAGAAAAGTACTAGGCAAACTTGCCGCTGCAACGGACTGCCCTACACGACGGCTTTTTTCGTCCGGGAGCTGCAAGTTTAGCTTTATCTCTGGATACTCGTCGGCAAGAACGTGTTTTGCTGTGTGTACGATAATGTCTCCGCCTTCACCGGATGTTACCCGGCCCATTAATAGCACATGCTTCATGTCATAGAAAGTGCTGTAATACGCTAACGTATGTCCCAGATACGCGCCAATGGTTTCATAAATTTTCTCTACACCGTTTACATAGCCGTTTTTGTCTCGCATTTGCTGAATAATATTTAGCTTTTTGCCGGGGGAAAGATTTTCGTCGAGGCGTATGGAGAGTTTGGGTGCTAGTTTTATTGCCGCGTCTTGGGAAAAATACTTCACCCCGCAGCCGATATCGCCCGACCATTCGTCCGGGGTGCCGTCCGGCTGTGCGTCGCATGGCGCAAACGCAAGCTCGTTAAGCCAACCTTTTACATTACCGTCGCCGTCCACATAGCCTCCGGCTTCGCTTGTTCCCATTGCAATGCCTAAGATATTTGTATCATCCAGGCTCATAGCGCCCGCAAGGGCGGTTACGTCGCCGTCGTTGCATACTTCTATCGGAATATCGCCTATTTCTTTGGCGGCGCGTATGTAAATGTCTTTTACATGCTTGTCAAATTCGTTCTCCGGTACTTTTAGAAAAAGCGATGCTATCATTGTGCGGTTGTCCACGTAAATTCCTGCGGAACTTATGCCGATTGCGTCCACTTGAGGCATTTTGGCCGCGGCGGTTTTAAGTGCCGCAACAATTTCGTTATAGTGATATGTTGGGTCTGGTTCTATTTTGGGAGACCAAACGACTTCTTCGCTGTACACGCTTTCGCCGTTTATTACGGCGGAAACCTTTCTGTCGCTTCCGCCTGCGTCAAAGCCTATGCGGCATCCGTCCAAGTTGCGTCCTATCGGCCGTGAGGATTCCACAGGTTTTGGGGCATTTTCATACTCCGCATATTCTACGGAAAATTCCCGCTCGTAAATGCGGCGCATTGTTTTGTAGTCGAAAGCCCGCTCCCCGGTTGGGCTATAGACGGCACTTATGTGCTTTGCCATTTCTTTGCAGCCACAAATTGTAACTTTGTAGCCGCCAACACACCAAAGGATGGCTTTTACCATGCGCTCTACATAGTATTTGTTTGCATTTGCGTATTTGTCGCCCTCGCGTATGAAGATAAATGGACTTAGGCAATTTAAACTTAGAGCAAAAAATAGGGCAGCTATTTCTTGTTGCCGTTAACGGACAAAGTGTCGAATCCGGCACCCGGGAGCATTTTTCAAAATATCCGTTTGGAAATTTTATACTCTTTGCACGCAATCTTAAAGATTATAAAAGAGTACGTTGCTTTATAGATGATCTGCAGAGTATCGCGAAGCAAGTAAGCGGCATACCGGCCTTTATATCGCTGGACCAAGAGGGTGGAATGGTGCATAGGGTGCGTTCCGGTGCGACGCACTTCCCGGCAAGTATGGCAATTGCGGCGTCAAATATTTCTCATGTATGCGAGATGGGTAGGATAAAAGGGTTAGAGCTAAGACGTTTGGGTTTTAATATTAATCATGCCCCAGTGGTGGATGTTAACAATAATCCCAAAAACCCGGTAATAGGTATACGTTCCTATAGCGACGACCCTGCAACTGTAGCTAAAATTGCCGTGCAGTATATCAAGGGGCTGCAGAGCAGCAAAGTTATTGCAAACGCAAAGCACTTCCCCGGTCATGGAGATACTAATTTGGATTCGCATTTGGCACTGCCTGTTATTGAGCACACAATGGATAGGCTAAACGCCATTGAGCTTTTGCCGTTTAAGGAAGCGATTGCAAGCGGTGTTGACGCAATTATGGCGGCGCATATTATATTTAAAGCTTTGGACGAAAAATTCCCCGCAACCTTATCCCACAAAGTTATAACCGAGTTGCTGCGCAAAGAGCTAAAGTTTGACGGGCTTGTGTTGACAGACTGCTTGTCTATGGATGCGGTCCGTCGGCATTATACAATGGAAAAAGGCTGCGTACTTGCGATAAACGCGGGTGTGGACTTGCTTTGCCTATGTACGGATTACGATGTTCAAATTAGTTGCTACGACGCTGTGCTTGAGGCTGTCAAAAACGGTGAAATTCTCATAGCAAAAATTGACGCGGCAGTGGAGCGAATTTTAAAATATAAGAAAAAATACGCCTGCGGTGAGGCTGAACCCGAACCCATGGAAAGTTACCCTGTTCATGAACAGCTTGCGGACGAAATAAGCAAAAAAAGTATAACCTTGGTAAAAGGTGGTGACCTGCTTCCACTTTCCGGCAAAACATTTTTTGCAATATCTCCAATACCGGAGCCGTCAAGTGTAGCGGATGATGAAGTGGAAAATCTTGATTCATTCGCAAAAAGTATCTGCCCTCATCATGCGGAAATTAGCATAAATCCTTCTGAATGGGAAATAAATGAAATTGTTTCCAAGATAGAAGGATATGAGATAATAGTTTACGCAGTTTATAACGCGATACAAAACCCGGGACAGGTGGAGCTTTACAAAGCTCTTAAAGACGCGGGAAAACAAATAGTTCTTGTATTGCTGCGCGCGCCATATGACCTTACACAAATGCGGGACGCAGACGTGCAAGTGGTGGCATACGAATATACCCGCCGTTCGGTAGAAAACACGATAGCGGCTTTATTTGGAAAAGCGGAGTTTTTAGGAATGCTTCCTATCAAGAGTTTTTGATGCCTATATGTAAAGGTTTTTGGCCGTGTTTAACCAAAAACCTTTTTTAAGTTACCCTTCAATAAATCCTCTGACTTTGGGGATGTTTTCGCTGATACCCGCGTTAAACTCTTTACGCTGAGGAGGTGCAAAAATGTCCATTGGAAAGTCTAAATCTTCGAAGTATTCGCATGGGTTTATGTCGCCTTGATCGTGGCATTCGTTTGGAATGCAGAAACCTTTGCTTTGCACATTCAAATGCACCAAACGGAACAATTTCAAAATGCTGAATAGCCCTATTGTTACATGAACTTCCGCACGGTCGCGATGATGGTGCAGTTTTGCGTCGAGGCCAACCGCTTTGGCTTCTGCCCATATAAACGGTGCGGCGGTAAATGTTTCGCCGGAACCTTTGTACAAATCTGTACCAATTACAAGATCTGCGCCAACAGAACCGAAAAGAGTCGCTTTCATGTTAAATACGCTTGTCGCTTCCACTTGGTCAATTACGCATCCGCCTGTCTCGCGGAAAATTAGGCGATATTCAAATACATATTTGATATCGATATCCCAAAAACCTGTGCGGAACGGGCTTGGCTGCTTATCCACTACTTGGATTCTTTTGATTTGTACTTTCTCCATGGAAACGGATGTTGCATTTTTAGGCGGTTTTATTATGCCGCTTTCGCTTACTGTGTCTTCGCTAAGTTCGCACACTTTTACAGCGCGAGCTGGACCAAGCTCTCTTGGAGTTAGGCAATTTTGTCTGCGGCAGCTATCATACACTTTGTACGCTACTATGCATTCGTCTTTCACTTTTCTGCGGTCTTCTGGTGCGTGTGCGCCTGGTTTTTCAACAAGCCGCTCTGCCGGTCTTTCGGCCAAAACCGGGGTATCTTGCAATTCAAATGCTCCCATGGTGGAACCTCCTTGTTATATGGCGGAATTATGCGTAGGAACGGGGGTACCCTTTTGGATATTTCCCATCCCGCGGCAACTTCCGGCCGGAATGCAAAGTGCATTTCTTCGCATTCCATAGCATAGATAATTTTAGTATATGTACAACTCATTTTTATGTGACATACGGGCGTAGGAGTGGTATTATAGTAGCTAAGAAACGGGGTGTTTATTATGGGGAAACTAAACGATTACTTAGAAAGATGCACAAGCCTTGCGGTGTTTGGCGGAACGTTTGACCCGATTCATAATGGGCATTTGGCAATTGCGGAAGCGGTTTTGCACCAGTTTAAACCGCAAAAGGTGTTGCTTATCCCCGCGGGCAGCCCGCCGCATAAGCCGGGCATACCCATAACAAGTGGTGCGCATAGGTATGAAATGATGCTTCGCAGTATAAGTCCAATTCCGGGGCTTGAGACAACAATGCTTGAGATCGATCGCAAGGGATCCAGTTATACTATTGACACTATACGCATGTTAAAGGAAGCCTGCCCCAAAGATTGCGTAATTTATTTTACAATAGGGCAGGACGCGCTGCTGGAAATACTTACATGGAAAGACGCAAAAACTCTGTTAAAGCTATGCCAATTTATAGCCGTACCCCGCCCGGGCTACGAACCAGAAAAATTGCAAAAGCAAGCCAAGAAGCTGGAAAGCGAATATAGGGCGAAAATACATATCCTAGAGGCTCCATTGCTGGAAGTTTCAAGTACATATATTCGCAAATGCTTCAATACGGACAAGCCTGTATCTGCTCTAATGCCTAAAGAGGCGGAAATTTATGCCCGCGTTCATGGGTTGTACAATTCTGTCACTCCAAATTTATCAAGCGAACATTTCGAATGGGCAACGTCTAGGTTAAAGACGCTGCTTTCGCCCAAGCGTTTCCATCACACCATGGGTGTGGTTATAGAGGCGGAAAAGCTGGCGAAGCATTATGGCGTAAACGTGACAAAAGCCCGATTTGCGGCACTTTTACACGATTGCGCAAAGGAATATGGCGCGGATAAAAAAAGAACTCTTTGCGCACAATGGGGTATTGAGATAGACGAAGTTGTAGCGGCGCATATCGACTTGGCGCATGGTTTGTTGGGTGCGGAATCTGCAAAACGAGATTACTTTGTTACTGACGAAGAAATTTTGCAGGCGATACGCTTTCATATTTTGGGTCATAGAGACATAAATCTACTTGATAAAATAATCGTTTTGGCGGATTTTATAGAGCCATATCGCGACTATTACTATCCTTTAAATGAAATGCGCGAGTTGGCCTACGTTGATATAAACAAGGCACTGATTGTAGGCCTAACCGCTATGCGTAAAGTGGACTTGGCAAGGGGAAAAACATTACATTACTGGTCGGAAGACGCGATCGAAACTATGAGAGGACAATAAAAATGACAGAAAACAGAGAATTAACAGCCGCAAAGGCACTGTACAAGGCAATTGACGCAAAATTTGGGCAAAATATAGTTTTGTTAGATTTGCGAGAGCTAACCCCTATTGCAGATTTCTTTTTGCTTGTAACAGGCGGAAGCGCACCGCAATTGAATGCGCTAGCCGATGTGGCAGAAGAAACCCTTATAGAGCAAGGTATGGTGTTGAAACATAGAGAAGGCGTAAATTCCGCAAAATGGACACTGTTGGATTTTGGGGCAATTGTTGTGCATTTGTTTGATAAAGAGTCTCGGGAGTATTACAATTTAGACAAGACTTGGGGCGATGCAAAGGTTATTAGCGCGTAAGTCGGGTGAGATAGATTTTCGGAGCAATCTCTTCACGTATGTTGCGTGCATATGTTGAGTTATAACTGCGACAAAGAAGATGTCAACTGGTGACTGTGGGTCACTAGTTGACACATGCTGCTTACGAGGGCGTTATTTTGCTGCAGCTATAATTGCGTTATTCGACTATAGTCGGAATATTTAACGAGAGCGCGTCCTTCGTTTGTTTTTCATATTGACAAATTTCGATTGATGTAACATAATTTACATATCGAAAATATTGAATGCGAGGTGAAGATGGAAAACTTACATTCTAAAACAGCTCAAGTTTTTAAAGCATTTTGTGATGAGACCAGACTTGCGGTTTTATCGCACTTGCGATACGGCGAGCAATGCGCCTGTGTGCTTTTGGAGCGTGTTAGCGTGAGCCAGCCCACATTATCTCATCACATGAAAATTCTTGTGGAAAGCGGGGTGGTTACTGCCAGAAAAGAAGGCAAATGGATGTACTATTCCATCTGTCGCGAGGGAAGTGAAAATGCAGTCAAGCTATTAAAAAGGTTGACTGCCGTAACAGACGATAACAAAATTAATGAGGAGTGTTGTACATGGCTAAAGAACCTTGTTGCCCCCAAGCGAGCTGCTACCCGGCAGAAAACGTAAACGATATACTCCGCGTTTCAACGATGCTTACTGCCCGCGATATTATTGGCGCGTGGAAAACGCGCTGGGGCATTGGGCGAGATAGCTACGCGGTAAACCCGGGACTTTACGCGGTGGGAAACCCAAAAGACGATTCTCTGGTTTTGGTTAGTGCCAACTATAAGCTGACTTTTGACGTTTTGCGGAAAAACCTTACAGGCATGGATTGCTGGCTGCTGATCTTGGACACAAAAGGTGTAAATGTCTGGTGCGCCGCGGGAAAGGGCACATTTGGTACGGAAGAATTAATTTCTCGTATAGAAGCGGTAAAGCTCTCAAGAGTGGTTGCGCATAAAAACATAATTCTGCCGCAACTGGGTGCGCCCGGTGTAGATTCAAATGAGGTAAAACGCCGCACGGGATTTGCTGTAACTTTTGGCCCGGTTAGGGCAGGGGATATACAGAGATTTATTTTGTCAGGCAATATTGCCACCGCGGAAATGCGCCGTGTAAACTTTACATTCAAAGACAGGCTAGTGCTAACGCCGATTGAGATAATGGCTGCGGCAAAGATATCACTTCCTATTTTTGTGATATTACTTTTTACTAACCTGTTTGCAAAGCGACCGTTTGACAAGCGCGACGCGGCGGCGTATGTAGGTGCCGTTTTTTCGGGTACTGTTTTAACGCCTGTGCTGCTGCCGTATATTCCCGGAAAAATGTTTGCGTGGAAAGGGTGGCTTGTAGGACTTTTGGGGACTGTAGGGGTATTGCGTAAATTGAAAGGGTTTTCGCAAGGTGATGGGCTTATGTCGATGGGCAAGTTGCTGCTACTGCCTGCGATATCCTCGTTTCTTGCTATGAACTTTACAGGTGCGTCCACCTACACTTCGCCATCGGGCGTGAGAAAAGAAATGCAGAAAGCATTGCCGCTTATCCTTGTTGCGGCGGGAATAGGATTAGTTTTGATGCTGGGTGCACATTTGTTTGGGCTGGGTACGGCTAAAAAGCGTAACCGCTAATTGATTGCGCATCTAAAGGAGGAAAACAATGCGGCATAATTATTTGAAAAATGTAACAACACTTTGTCTATCCGTTGAAAAATGCGTGGGCTGTGGTATATGCGCGGTGGTTTGCCCGCATAAAGTGTTTGTTATCGAAGAGAAAAAAGCGCGGATTGCGGAAAAGGATTTTTGTATAGAGTGTGGCGCGTGCAAATTAAACTGTCCGACAAAGGCAATTGAAGTTAACCCCGGTACAGGCTGCGCCGCCGCCATTATAATAGGGTGGGTTACCGGCAGCGAGCCAAGTTGTGATAGTAATGTATTTGGTGGGAAAAACAAAGTCAAGTGTTGTTAAGTTTAGTATTAGTAAAGGATGATTTTCTATGAGTTGCCGAAATGTAAAAGAATGTGCTTGCCCTAAAACAGAATGCCCTAACCACAAAAAATGCTGCTTGTGCGTTATCAAGCACAGAGAAACAGACAGCGTTCCGTTCTGCATGTTTCTTGATAATGACGGGGATAAAAGTATGGAGAATTTGTATCGTAAACTAAAAGAGCGGTTTGATGGGTAGCTGAAAATTAAACCAAATGAGATGTATCATTATGCGTTATCACGTCGTAGTTTCTTGTGTCGTGGTCTTTTATGCATTCTATAGTAGTTATTCCAACGTTTGCGACAGGGAAATCCATGCGGTATTGCAGCGGAGTATCGGTTAGTTTACATAATAGGCGGTTTATCCATGCGCCATGGGTAACTATTAGGGTGTTGCCTGTTTCCGCTTGGCAAATTTCATCAAAAGCCTTCCACGCGCGTTGCTGCAGCTCGTAATGGGTTTCTATGTTTGGGTCAAATTTTTCTTGTGGATAGTTTTCCCATTTGTCATAGTTATGCGGATGCTTTGACATTATTTCTTGTGCGGTATGGCCTTCCCATTCACCTAAACGGATTTCTTCTAGGTCTTGGCGGAAGTTTATTGGTAGAGAAGATCTGTCGGCTACGCCTTGGGCTGTGGCGGCGGCGCGCTGCAGGGGGCTTGAGTAAATCGCGTTTAGATTATAGGTTGCCATTTTTTCCGCGAGGCGCTGCGCCTGATTTTGGCCGACTTCGTCTAAAGGGATGTCTGTGGCACCTTGCCAGCGCCCGGCGGCGTTCCATGCGGTTTGCCCGTGTCTTACTAAGTAAATTTTCATGGTGAGTTCCTTTCAGCGGTTTTACTATCGGAAAATTTTTGTTGGTTAACGCGGTAATCGTGAGAGTAATTATAAAAAAGGCGCAACTCTCGTTGCGCCTTTCGCATTTTTACTAGTTACTTGCCAACCTCTTATAAGCCGCAAGTCTTTGCTTTGCGTCTTCTTCAGACACCGCAAACAATTCTTTTGCGATCTCTGGGAATTCGCGCTCAAGAACTTTATAACGTGCTTCGCCGCTTATAAATTCTTGGAAGCTGGCGGTAGGCTCTTTAGAGTCCATAACAAACGGATTTTTGCCGTCTTTTGCCATTAATGGGTTGTAGCGATACAAACTCCAGTATCCGCAATCTACTGCGCGCTTCATTTGCAACTGGCTGTTTGCCATGCCGCCCGGTACACCATGGGCGATACATGTCGCGTACGCGATAACAATAGATGGGCCTGGATATGCTTCCGCCTCTTTGATAGCTTTTAGGGTTTGAGCATAGTCCGCACCCATTGCTATTTGAGCAACATATACATAGCCATAGCTCATTGCCATTTGACCAAGGTCTTTTTTGCTTACTTTTTTACCGCTTGCGGCAAATTTAGCCACTGCGGCAGTTGGAGACGCTTTGGACGCCTGGCCGCCTGTGTTGGAGTACACTTCTGTATCCATAACAAGCAGGTTAATGTCTTCGCCGGAAGCGATTACATGGTCAAGGCCGCCGTAGCCGATGTCATATGCCCAGCCGTCGCCGCCAAATGCCCATACGGATTTTTTAACCAGCATATCGTCGGAGTCGATAACATATTGCAGCATTTCTTTCACTTTGCAGTCCGCTTTTGCCATTGCGGCAGGGATTGCTTCACGAATTTTGTCGCTGGCAACTTTCGATACTTCGCCATCTTCGCTTGTGCCTTTACGCGGTTGCTGCTTGTCGTAGTTTGCAAGCCAGTCTTTTGCTGCCGCGGTTAGCTCTTTTGTTAGTTTGGCTTTTTGTAATTCGCGCAATGTATCAGCAAGTTTGCTGCGGCGTTGTTTTACTGCCAATTGGAAACCAAGTGAGAATTCTGCCGTATCTTCGAACAGAGAATTCGCCCATGTTGGGCCTTGGCCTTTTGCGTTTTTGGTGTACGGCGTAGATGGTGCGGAGCCGCCCCAGATAGAAGAACAACCTGTAGCGTTACCGATGTATAAACGGTCGCCATAAAGCTGTGTGATAAGTTTTGTATAAGGAGTTTCGCCACAGCCCGCGCACGCGCCGGAGAACTCAAGCAGCGGTTGTTCGAACTGGCTGTTTTTAACGCTGGCAAATTTGTCAAATGGATTTTCTTTATGCGGCAGTGCAATCAAGCGGTTCCAGTTCGCGCTTTCTGCTTCCACAAGATTTTCCATTGGCTCCATAACAAGAGCTTTTTCGTTTTTCTTGCCTGGGCAAACTTGGGCACAAACGCCGCAGCCGTAACAGTCAAGCGGAGAAATTTGGATTCTGTAGCTTAGGTCTTTTGCTTCCTTGCCTGTTGCTGGCAATGTGTCAAGACCTTTAGATTCCGTTTTGTCAAGCAGGAACGGACGGATTGTAGCATGAGGACATACATAAGCACAGAAGTTACATTGGATACAGTTTTTAGAACACCATCTTGGAAGGTCAACAGCTACGCCGCGTTTTTCGTAAGCGGACGTACCTTGTGGGAATGTGCCGTCTTCGCGTCCTTTGAACGCGGAAACAGGCAGGTCTTCGCCACGGAGAGAGTTAACTTCGTAGTGGAAATCTTTGATAAACGCGGGTGCGCCTGTAAAGTCTGGACCCGGTGTATCTTCGGCTTTTGCCCAAGAAGCAGGAATTTTAACTTGACGTACTTTTTCCGCACCGGCGTCTATTGCTTTGTTGTTTCTATCAACAACTGCGCCGCCTTTGCTGCCGTACGTGTCGGTTACCGCTTCTTTCATATATTTAATGGCATCTTTTATTGGGATGATGCCTGTAATTTTAAAGAACGCCGCTTGTAAAATTGTATTGATATGACGGCCCATGCCAAGCTCTCTTGCGATATCGATAGCGTTAACAACATACAGCTTAACGTTTTTCTTAGCAAGTTCGCGCTTCATTTGGCCAGGTAGTTTGTCTGCAAGCTCCTTATCGCTCCACTGACAGCTTAGTAGGAAAGTACCGCCCGGCTTAATGTCGCTAACCATGTCATACTTATCTACGTATGATGGGCTGTGACACGCAACAAAGTCTGCCGCTTTTACCAAATAGGTAGAACGAATCGGCTGTTTACCAAAACGCAAGTGAGTACGCGTTACGCCGCCGGATTTTTTCGAGTCGAAAGACGCGTATGACTGTGCGTACATGTCTGTCTTCTCGCCGATAATTTTGATAGAGTTTTCGCATGCGCCAACTGTACCGTCTGCACCGATACCCCAGAATTTTGCACTGTATGTGCCTTCTGGAACGATGTCAAGGTATTCGCCAACTTTAAGCGATGTGTTTGTAACGTCGTCTTTGATACCAATTGTAAAATGGTTTTTTGGCTTGAGGCTGTTGAGGTTTTCGAAAACAGCAACAATTTGTGACGGGAATACGTCTTTTGAGCCAAGACCGTAGCGGCCGGCAACAACTTGGATGTAAGACATGTCCGACTCGTAAAGAGCGGAGCAAACGTCTTGATAAAGAGGCTCACCAAGAGAGCCAGGCTCTTTTGTGCGGTCAAGTACCGCGATGCTTTGTACGGATGCCGGTAGCGCGCCTAGGAAATGTTTAATAGAGAACGGACGATATAGATGAACAATCAGAAGTCCAACTTTTTCGCCTTGCTCATTTAGGTAGTCAACGGTTTCCGCAATTGCTTCACAAGCGGAACCCATTGCAATAATCACGCGATCCGCGTCAGGCGCGCCGTGGTAGTTGAATAGGCCGTAGTTGCGTCCTGTGATTTTGTTAATTTCGTCCAAGTACTCCTCAACGATTGCGGGAACCGCATCGTAGAAAGGATTTGACGCTTCACGCGCTTGGAAGAAGATGTCAGGGTTTTGTGCTGTACCACGAAGCTCGGGATGCTCTGGATTGAGTGCGCGTTTACGGAATTCCGCAACTGCTTCTTTGTCAAGAAGTCTTTCAAAGTCTGCATAGTCGATAACTTCGATTTTTTGTGCTTCGTGAGAAGTGCGGAAGCCATCAAAAAAGTGCAAGAAAGGTACACGGCTCTTGATAGACGCTAAATGAGCAACGCCGCCAATGTCCATAACTTCTTGCACACCTGAAGATGCCAATAATGCAAAACCTGTGTTGCGGATACCCATTACGTCGGAATGGTCGCCAAAAATGCTAAGTGCTTGGCTGGCTACGGCGCGTGCGGATACATGGAGTACACCCGGCAATAACTCACCAGCCATTTTAAACATGCTTGGAATCATAAGCAGCAGGCCTTGGCTTGCTGTGTAAGAGGTTGTTAACGCACCGGCTTGAAGCGAGCCGTGCATTGTTGCGGACGCGCCACCTTCGGATTGCATTTCTACAACAGATACCTCTTGGCCAAACAGATTTTTCTTACCATTGGCCGCCCAAATATCCACAAATTCCGCCATGTCGGAGGACGGGGTGATTGGGTAGATGCCGGCAACTTCGGTGAACGCATATGATACATATGCCGCCGCTTCGTTACCTTTCATTACTTTCATTTGCTTGCTCATTCAATTTCTCCCTTCGTGTATACGTGCAAGAATTTAATAAACACAAAGTAAATAATACTACAATTTTTTGACAATGTGTAGCGATTGTATGTTCTATTCAATGTGGGAAACATCGTGAAAATATAACACGCAACTGCACAGTGTGTAAGATATCTTCCGTTGTTGATTTTATCTGGTTTTATGCTATACTTTCATTGTTCGACAAACTCTAAAGAATTGGTGATTAATTTATGGACAGTAAAACAAAACAACTAGCCACCTTGGCTATGCTAACCGCAATGGCATATGTAGTAGGTCTGTATCGCATAAGCTTTATGGCCGCCGCGCCATTTCTCACTTACGACGCAAAGGACGTAATAATAGTAATAGGCGGGCTAATGTTTGGGCCGCTGGCGGCTTTGGCAATGTCGGTAACATTGGCGTTTTTGGAAATGATAACCCACAGCCCCTCAGGCATTTTTGGTATGATAATGAACGCGATAGCAAGTGCGGCGTTTGCTTGCCCCGCGGCATACATATATTCGCGTATGCGCAACTTGAAAGGTGCGGTAATAGGAATAGCGGCAGGCATAGTAATTGCTACGTGCACGATGTTGTTATGGAACTATCTTATAATCCCAGTTTTTATGATAAATGTAACCCGCGCACAAGCGGCGTCAATGTTGCTGCCTGTAATCCTACCGTTTAATCTGATAAAAACAACCCTAAATGGCGCACTTGTAATGATGATTTATAAGCCGATTGTTGTGGCATTGCAAGCGTCCAAACTATACAGTCCCGCAAGGTCGGGCTTACAGACACGTAACAAATTTTATATAGGTATAATGCTTACTGCCGCCTTTATTGCAATTAGCCTAATTTTGGTAATGCTGGCAATGCAAGGGGTCTTTTAAATGTCTCTACACAGAACGAATAATTGCTTGATTTTTCTCAGTTTTTTGGAATAATTATAGGATGAAAAATAGTCAGGAGAGATATATTGTGAATGAAACAATCTTAAAAAAATACGCAAATTTGATAGTGCGAGCCGGTGGCAACGTACAAAAAGGTCAACTTGTAATAATTGGCTGCGAAGTAGATAACGCAAACTTTGGTCGTATGGTAATGGACTGTGCCTACGAGGCAGGTGCGTCGGAAGTAATAATGGATTGGACAGATGACGCCGTAACCCGCGCAACTTTTTTTCACGCGGACAGCAAGGTTTTCGACATTTTTCCAGAGTGGAAAGTGCAAAAACTCAAGGAGCAAGACGATGTCGGTGCGCTTTACATCCGGTTGATTTCGTCCGACCCAGATAATTTGGCCGGAGTAGAATCGGACAGGCTCCGCCGCTTTACAAAAAGTTTTCGTCTAGCCACACAAGAGCATTCCGCACTTTTGATGAATAGCTCATTACGCTGGTGTCTTGCGGCAACTCCGTCTCCCGCTTGGGCAAAAAAAGTTTTCCCCAACTTGGAGGAAGCAGACGCGGTGGAAAAATTGTGGGACTACATTTTAAAATGCTCTCGCGCAAATGTGGAAAACCCGCTTGAAGCATGGAAAACACATGTGGAAAACTTCACAAAGCGTGTAAACTATTTAAATGAGCAAAAATTTACTTCTCTGCATTTTACAACGGGAATAGGTTCGGACTTCACACTGGGGCTGGTAGAAAACCATGTATGGGAAGGCGGAGGAGATACCGACAAAAACGGAATTCCTTTCCTGCCAAACATCCCAACAGAAGAAATTTTTACCATGCCGCACCGCGAAAAGGCCGAGGGACGGGTAGTAGCGTCTATGCCGCTTTCGTACCAAGGTTCGCTTATCGAGGGCTTTGAAATGACATTTAAAGACGGCAAGGTTGTAAGCTACAAGGCCAAGAAAAACGAAGAGACGTTGAAAAACATTATCGAAATGGACGAAGGCGCGGCACGTCTGGGCGAGGTTGCGCTTGTGTCAAACTCTTCGCCGATAGGTCAGCTTGGCACATTATTCTACAATACACTTTACGACGAAAACGCGTCCGCGCATTTGGCACTTGGTAAGGCGTATTCCAAAAACGTGCGTGGTGGCGAACACATGTCTGTCGAAGAACTTGTGGCAAAAGGCGGTAACGATTCGCTTATTCATGTAGACTTTATGTTTGGCACGGCAGATATGCGTATTGCAGGTGTAAAAGCAGACGGTACGGAAGTTGTATTTTTTGATAATGGTGAGTTTATTGGATAGGACTAAAGCAGACTTTACGCAAACTTAATTTTTACGAGGTGATTTTATGCAATATTTTACAGTTGATCAAATCCGAGATAAGTTCTTGGATTTTTTTGTTAAACATGACCACTTTGTCTTGCCAAGCTTTCCGCTTGTGCCGCAGGGAGACAAGAGCCTGTTGTTAATTAACTCAGGTATGGCTCCCATGAAGGCGTTTTTTACAGGGCAGGAAAAGCCGCCGTCACCAAGGGTCGCAACTTGTCAAAAGTGTATTCGTACAATAGATATCGACGATGTGGGCAAGGATGCGCGCCATGGTTCGTTTTTTGAGATGTTAGGCAACTTCTCCTTTGGCGATTATTTCAAAAAAGAAGTTATTCCATGGGCATGGGAGTTTTTGACTGAGGAATTGCAATTTCCAAAAGAAAAATTATATATCTCTGTGTATGAAGAGGACGATGAAGCCTATGCCATCTGGCGTGATGTTGTTGGCATACCCGAAGAAAAGATTTTCCGTTTCGACAAAAGTGAAAACTTTTGGGAGCACGGTGTAGGTCCATGCGGCCCATGTTCAGAAATACATTTTGACCGCGGCGCAGCAAGCGGCTGCGGTTCACCCGATTGCGCTGTAGGCTGCGATTGTGACCGTTTTATGGAAATTTGGAACTTGGTATTTACACAGTTCAATAAAAACGAAGATGACACATACACACCACTCGCAACCACCAACATCGACACAGGTATGGGGCTGGAACGCCTTGCAATTGTAATGCAAAACGCGGAAACCATTTTTGATATCGACAATATAAAAATCATATGCGAAAAAGTGCTTAAACTCGCAAAAATATTCGACCCGACAAAGGAGCAGCGCGTGTCTGTAAACATTATTGCCGACCACGTACGCAGCGTTGCTTTTATGGCGGCGGATGGTGTATTGCCGTCCAATGAGGGCAGGGGATATATACTTCGCCGCTTGCTTCGCCGTGCTGTGCGCCACGGCAAGGCACTTGGGCTTTCTACGTTTGTAAACGAAGTTGCGCAGGTGGCAATTACTTCATATTCCCATGCGTATCCTAGCTTGCAGGAGAAATCCGGCCATATACTGCAGGTGCTTGCTATGGAAGAAAGCCGTTTCCTTGAGACACTGGATACAGGTATGAATCTTTTGCAAAAGCATATAGATACGCTAGTATCCGAAGGGAAAACTACTCTTGCGGGTATAGATGCTTTCAAACTATACGATACTTACGGTTTCCCGCCTGATTTAACACGCGAAATCTTGGAAGACGCGGGTTTGCGCTGGGACGAAAATGGTTTTAAAACAGAAATGCAAGATCAAAAAAACCGCGCCCGCGCCGCTCGTGCCGTTTCCAACTATATGGGCGCGGAAGAAACGGTTTACCACAGGCTTCCGCCAAACTTACAGACAGAGTTCGTTGGTTCTCTCACGTCTTATGCCGCGGAAGATAACACCTGCCAAGGCGAAATAATAGGCCTTATAGCCGACGGCGAAGTTGTGCAGGAAGCAAAAGAAGGACAAGAAGTTGCAATTGTATTGAACCACACGACCTTTTACGCTGCTTCTGGCGGGCAAAAAGGTGATACCGGTACTATTTCAGGTGCGGGAATTACAGACTGCCTTACAGTTGTCGGCAACAATATCGTTCATATCGGGCATGTCAAGCACGGCAGTTTAAAAATGGGCGAAAACGTGACCGTAAGTATAGACGCCGCCCGCCGCCGTAATATTATGTGCAACCATTCCGCAACGCATCTTCTGCAAACTGTCCTGCGTAATGTTTTGGGCAACCACGTCGAACAAGCCGGTTCAGAAGTAAGCCCTGATCGTTTGCGTTTCGACTTTACGCATTTTGGTGCTCTAACGGCGGACGAACGCGATAAAGTAGAAGCACAAGTAAACGAATATATATGGGCAAACATGCCTGTAAATGTAACCGTAACCACGCCTGATAAAGCCCGCGCGAGCGGTGCAACGGCTCTTTTTGGTGAAAAATACGGTGATCATGTGCGCATGGTTAATATGGGTGACTTTAGCATTGAGCTATGCGGCGGCAGCCATGTAGCAAGCACCCAGCAGATAGGCATGTTTAAGCTGCTGTCGGAAAGCGGTATTGCATCGGGTGTGCGCCGCATAGAAGCGGTTACGGGTGTAACAGCAATTAACCTTTACCGTCAAGCATCATCAACATTAGCGGAAGTTGCGGATATATGTAAAGTGCAACCGGCAGAATTGCCTGCCCGCATTACGGGGATTCTCTTGGAAAATAAGGAACTGAAAAAAGAAGCAGCCAAGAGCCAGCAGGCCGCGTCAGGCAAAGAGCAGGGGCAGATAGCTGAAACTTTGCTCAAAAACGCTGAAACATTTAACGGTTTTACCCTTATAACTGCCAAACTGGAAAATTACGATATAGAAGCCCTACGTAACCTTTGCGACAAACTGAAAACAGAAATAAAATCCGGATGCCTGATGCTATGTGGTGTTAACGCAGACGGTGCTGCGCAATTTTTGGCGTCTGCAACGGAAGATGCTGTTAGTGCGGGCATCCATGCCGGTATGTTGGTGAAAGAAGCCGCGGCATTATGCGGCGGCGGCGGCGGTGGACGGCCCAATCACGCGCAAGCGGGCGGTAAAGACGCCGCAAAGGCGGACGCGGCGCTCGCGCAAGCGCTTAACAAAATGAAAGAGACATTAAAATAGGAGTGACAGTGTAAAAAAAATCACTTCACACTTATATTTGAGAGTCAAATGCGAATGCGAGCATTCGCGCTTGACCCATGGGAGGCAAAAATGCAAAAAGGTAATTTATCAATTCACAGCGAAAATATTCTGCCTATTATAAAAAAGTGGCTGTATTCGGACATGGATATATTTGTGCGGGAGCTTGTTTCAAACGGTGTGGATGCCATTACAAAACTAAAGAAACTTGCAGACATGGGCGAGGCCGATAATATCTGTAAAGACGAGCAATACGCCGTAAAAGTTTTTGTCGACAAGGAAAACAGGCAGCTCATATTCGAAGACAACGGCATTGGCATGACCGCCGACGAGGTTACGGAATACATCACACAAATTGCGTTCTCCGGCGCAAGCGCTTTTATGGAGAAGTACAAGGACAAAACAGACACCGCGGGAGAAATTATAGGCCATTTCGGTCTTGGTTTTTATTCGGCGTTTATGGTTAGCGACAAGGTGCAAATAGATACCCTTTCGTACAAGGAAGGCGCAAAAGCCGCCCGGTGGGAATGCGAAGGCGGTATCGAGTATACCTTGGACGACTCGGATAGAGCTGTCCGTGGTACAAAAATTACTCTACACGTAAATGAAGGCGGCGATGAATTTTTAGACGTTTATAAAATGCGCAATATTTTGACAAAGTACTGCGGATTTGTTCCTGTTTCTGTTTTTGTGGAAGAAATAAAGCCCGTAGAGGAAGAAGAACCATCGGACGAGGCAAAAGAAACAGAAGCTCCAACCCCGATAAACGACACCGCCCCCCTATGGCTAAAATCCGCAAATGACTGTACCGAAGACGAATATAAAGATTTCTACCGTAAAGTTTTTATGGATTTTAACGAGCCGCTTTTCTGGATTCATCTTAACATGGATTATCCTTTCCGCCTTAAAGGTATTTTGTATTTCCCAAAACTAAAAAGCGATTTGGAATACATGGAAGGTCAAGTTAAACTCTTCAATAACCAAGTATTTGTGGCGGATAACATAAAGGAAGTTATCCCCGAGTACCTGCTGCTGTTAAAAGGAGTAATGGACTGCCCCGACTTGCCGCTTAACGTATCCCGCAGCTTTCTGCAAAACGACGCAACAGTAAGGCAAATGTCCGGTTACATCTCTCGCAAAGTGGCAGACAAGCTAAACAGCCTTTTCAAAAAAGACCGCGAAATTTATAACAGCTATTGGGACGATATCGCTCCGTTCATAAAATACGGCTGCATAAAAGAGCGTGATTTTTATGATAAAATCAAAAAAAGCGTTTTGTACAAGACCATAAGCGGCCGTCACATGACGTTGGAAGAATTTGCGGCAGAAAACGCCGAAAAAACCGGGAAAACGGTTTTTTATGTAACAAACGAACAGCTGCAGTCGCAATATATCCAAATGTTTAAGGAGCAGGAACTTGAGGCTGTTTTGCTTAACACAAACTTGGATGCACCGTTTATAAGCTACCTCGAGACCTACGAACCAGATACAAAGTTCAACCGTATAGACGCGGACATTACCGACGCGTTAAAAGGCACAAACGAGACATCGACAGAACCCGGTTGTCTCGAGGCTCTTTTCCGCGAAATTTTGCAAAATGATAAGCTAAATGTAGTAGTCGAACCGTTGAAAGCTAAGGATATTTCCTCTGTGATATTGCTGTCTGAGCAGTCGCGCCGTATGCAGGAAATGTCAAAAATGTTTGGTGGCGGACAGCTGCCGCCTGGTATGTTTGAACAGGAATATACCCTTGTGCTTAATGATAGCCATAGTCTTGTGCAAATGCTGCTGGATATTCGCGATAAAGAAACCCGCCGCGATGATGTGGAAATGATCGCCCTGCACCTATACGACCTTGCAATGCTTAGCCACAAGCCGCTGCCAATAGACCAAATGACACAATTCATAAGCCGCAGCAATTTAATATTGGAGATGGCGGCAAAGTCGCGTGAAAACTAAAATTGGAGATGGCGGCAAAGTCGGCGTGAAAACTAAAATTAGAAATGGCATAAAATTATATGAAAATAGACTTGCATGTGCACAGTTTTGAATGTTCGAGATGTGCGATTTCTACCGAGAAGGAACAAATAGAGGCGGCAATTGCGCGCGGTTTGGATGGGATAGCGTTTACCGACCACAACAACCAGCGAACTCAAACATACTTGGAACATCTTAACGAAAAATATGCCCCATTTAAAATATTTACAGGCACAGAGATAAACCCAATAGATACAGGGGAGGATGTTCTGGTTCTTGGTGTACCTGATCTCGAAAAAATGAACGACTATGTATGGGAATATGCGGAACTTTTTGAGTATGTGCGCGAACGTGGCGGGTTTATCGCTTTGGCGCACCCCTTTCGCTATGAGCCTCAAGTGCAAACAAATGTTTCGGCTTTTGTTCCGGATGCCATGGAAATTAGATCCACAAATGTTCATCCTCACAACACCAGCAAAATTCAAGCTTTGGCAGATAAATTAGGCGTGCGTACCATTGCAACATCGGATTCGCATCATAAAAAAAACATAGGGCAGCATTGTGTAATTTTTCAAAACAAAATTTATTCGGACGCAGAGTTGGTTCGGGAATTAAAAGCTGGGCGATACGAGATTTTTTAATAAATATTCCGGTAATTAAAATATCTCAACTGGTGACCCACAGTCACCAGTTGAGATATTTCGCCATAATCACTTCATAACAAACGAAAAAGTATGTACAGCGGTTTAACTTTAAAACCCTTTCGCAGGGCATACCATATCTTTCAAATTATTCAGGGAAGCCTTTACACGTTACTATCCGACGTTATGTAAATATCAAAAGGGACCCCACTAAACGAGGGAAACAAAATGAGAAAATTTTTAATGTACTTATGTGCTATGGTGTTTTTTACCGTAGCAACTATGGTTTTATCGAGCGCAGTTTATGCAGATACTATACGTGTCGGGCTGCTTCGATCTAACCATAACCAAAGCAGCATTTCCGTACCAACCACAAGCATAGAAGTCGGGCGTGGTCATGCAGATGGTACTTTCAACCATATACAAACGCTAAACTCCGCGGCTGGGTTTACCATTACAGCCAGCGGCGAGCAAGTTCTTGTGCGTGCCGGGGGCGCGGGTGGTGCGGTACAGTTTACATTTATCACAGGCGTTGCGGGCAGCCCGCAAATTAGAGCCGCAAACGGCGGTACCGTGGGCGTGGGTAGCAATGTTTATCGCGGGTTTATTGAGTTTAGGCCTTCCGGCGGGAATGTTTCGGCCATAAATGTATTGCCTATGGAGCAATATTTGTATGGTGTTTTGCCGCTTGAAATGTCTCCATCGTTTAACATAGAGGCACTTCGCGCGCAGGCTGTGGCAGCACGTACTTTTGCTTCGTACACCAGAAGTTATGGGCGGCATACCACATGGCTTGATGTATGCGACAGCCCGTCGTGTTGCCAGTCGTATCTTGGCGCCGGCCGGGAAGACGCAATAACCACCCAGGCTGTGCGAGATACCGCCGGGCTCAAGATGTTCAACCCCGGTAGTAGCAGCCCGTTATTTACGCCATATTTTTCATCCAGCGGCGGGGCTACGCTTAATAACGAAAATGTTTGGTGGGCAACCCTTTCACATTTGAGAGGTGTGCCAGATTTTTATGAACAAGATGCAAGAGAATGGACCAGGACCTTTACTTGGGCACAGCTTACATCTGCTGTGGCGGCGCAAGCACCAAACGCAAATATTGGTACAGTAACAAGTGTAACTACCACGCACTCTCCATTTGGGCCGGTGCATTCTATGACATTTACAGGCACAAACGGCGAATGGACTGCCCGCGGCGAAAATGTTCGCCTCATGTTTCGTCATGCAGGCGGTTCGCTTAACAGCCAAAATTTTCAGCTCGAGGGCGGCACGGCCACAGACAGTGCCGTGGCAACAGCTACAAATGTAACGGTAACAAGCGGAACAGCCAGCCGTCAAGCACAGGTAACCGATTTGTATGTGGTAAACAACCAAAATCAAGTAACACGTGTGTCAAACGCACATATATCAAACGGTCTTGCAGCCGGGCAGGCGGCGGGCAGCGCGTTTGCCGAAAATGTAACCGTTACGGGCGGCGCAGGTATTACAATGAACGGGCGGGGATGGGGCCATCTTGTTGGCATGAGCCAAAACGGCGCAAACGGCATGGCGCAGGCTGGGCATGATTTCCATTCGATTTTAACACATTACTACACCGGAGTTGAAATACGTTAATTTTTTACAGCGATAAAAACACAGGAGTTGAACGCTAATGGCGACTAATTTAAAAAAAGAAGACTTTTATTACGACCTACCAAAACATTTGATAGCGCAGCAGCCTATAGCTCGCCGCGACGGGTCAAGACTAATGCATATCTGCCGTACGACAGGGCAGATTGCACATAAGCAGTTTACAGATATAAAAAGTGTCCTGCGCCCAGGCGACTGCCTTGTTGTAAATGATTCGCGGGTTATCCCCGCACGCTTGATGAGCGATAATAACGTAGAAATGCTGCTGCACGAGCGTTTGGAAGATGGCCGTTGGGCGGTAATGGTAAAGCCCGGCAAAAAAGCTCGTGAGGGTGACACTCTGTCATTTGCGGGCGGTAGGCTTATTGCCACTGTACAGGAGCTGATTGAAGGCGGCTTGCGCGTAGTAAAGCTTTCCCATGAGGGCGCGTTTGAGCCATTGTTGGAAGAAATAGGCGAGATGCCTCTGCCGCACTATATTGAGGAAGAGCAAAAAGACACTTCCCGGTATCAGACCGTATACGCAAAGAACGATGGCTCTGTAGCCGCTCCCACCGCTGGTTTGCATTTTACCACAGAGATATTAGACGAAATAAAACAGATGGGTGTTAACATTGCCACTGTAACTCTGCATGTGGGAATGGGAACGTTTCGCCCCGTTAAGGAAGAAGACATAACGAAACACCTCATGCACAGCGAATACTGTAGCATAGACCCAGAAGTGGCTGATTTGCTTAACCAAACCAAGAAAAACGGCGGAAGAGTTATAGCCATAGGTACAACCAGCTGCCGCACGATAGAAAGCCGTGTAAGCGATAGCGGCGAAGTTTTGGCAGGTGCGGGCAAGACAGATATTTTCATTTACCCGGGTTATACATTTAAAGTAATGGATGGCTTGCTGACTAACTTTCATTTACCCGAATCTACGCTTATTATGCTGGTATCGGCATTTGCCGGACACAAAAAGACTATGGAAGCCTATAACGAGGCTGTTAGGGAAGAGTATCGTTTTTTTAGTTATGGCGATGCGATGCTGTTGCTATAACAGATTTCAGTTTACAAAATATAAGCCTGAAATGCCTTGATTTCAAGGGACTTCGGGCTTTTTTTATTCCTCATCTTTATGCAGGAGTCGGAGTTCGATTCCGTTTTTGAATCGAATTAACTCGACCTTGCTATCTTTTATACAAAAGTTTTGGACATTTGACCTCAAGAAATCCTTGAAAATACGCGGGTCAATTTCACGTATGTATTTTTCGTAATTTATATCTCTTATGTCTCCTAGAGACTGGTTAATTATGAAATGCGATGCACTGTCAAGGAAGTCATAATCTGAGACGGAAAACTGGCTTGCGCGGCTTTCTTCCAGCTCATTGATGCGGGTGTCAACTTTTTCTAACTCGTCAGTCATCCGTTTGCGTTCCAGCACGTAGTCTTTTTCTGGAATAGCATCCTCGCTGTACAGGAACAGGTTTTGCAGTCTTGATAAAGCCCTCTCCAGACGTCGCTTTTCCGATGCCAGAAGGTCAATTTCTTGTGAGTTTTTTTCAGGCTCGGGTCTCTCTTGGGTCTCGTAGGTGAATATGTCAGGGAACTTCTCGCGGCGCAAAGTATCATAAAGCTCTTGCAGGCCTACTCCTTCGATATGTTCCACTTCGGAAAGCTCTTTGCCGCGCAGCAGCTTCTTTTCGAGCACAGCAATGTCAGTGGTTCTGCCAAAGCTCTTGTGCACCTTGACCAGATTGGCAATAAAATTTATGACAGGTGGGCCTATTTTCACGTCAGAGACATATTTGTTTTTGCAGTCATTAAACCTACGTTTGCGCGAACAAAGATAAATAGACGGCTTCCAGCCGTTGGAACGCTCTCTGTCTGTTGTTGCACCCATAACAGAACCGCAATAGCCACAACGCAACAGTCCAGCGAAAACATGGACATTACCGCGATTATATGATGTCCCTGTCCCTTTAATGCGCCTATTCGAGGTCAAAAATTCAGATACCCTTTCCCATTGCCCACGCTCAATGACGCCCACATGATTGTTTTCAATCAAAATCCATTCGGATTCTGGCTTGATATCATTGTAACTTACGTTCCCGGTTCGGGATTCGTCGCGGTAATTATAACGATAAATCCCGATGTAGAACGGGCTGCGCAAAATGGTCTGGACAGTCGTTGGACTCCATGAACTGCCTCTCCTGCTTTTGATACTTTTCTCGTTGAGCATCTTGGCTACCACTACTAGAGACCTCTCCTGCTCATATAGATTGAAAATCATGCGAACTACAGCAGCTTCACTCTCGATAATAGAGAATGTCTTTGTTGTCTTGTCGTAATGATATCCAAATGGTACACGTCCGCCATTCCATTGACCGGAGGCGGCACGAGACAGCATTGTCGCAGTCACCCTCTCGGATGTGACCTTTCGCTCCAGTTCAGCAAAGACCAGAATTATTTTGAGCATCGCCTCTCCCATCGCAGATGATGTGTCAAACTGTTCGTTTTTGCTGACGAAAGCAATGCCGAGTCTCTTTATTTCCTCATACATAGTTGCAAAGTCAATTAGGTTACGGCTTATACGGTCTATTTTCCAGACGACCAAGTGAGAAAATTCGCCTGTGCGGAGCCTTGCCATCATTTGCTGGTATGCTGGCCGCTCTGTATTTTTTGCGGAATATCCGGCGTCCTCGAAAATATCAGACCGTTCCATGCCTAGGGCGTACTTGCAGTAATTCAATAGTTCTTCTCTTTGTAGAGGCAAACTGTCTTTGTCAATCTGCCAATGGGTAGACACGCGAACATAAATTGCCGCTTTCTGTAGCATCTGGCTGTCGGATGTCAGGCGATTCGTTTTTTTTGATGACATTGCAAACCTCATTCGTCTTGGTTTATGTATAGAGGGGAGCAGATAAATAATGCCGTCAACTTCCCTGTACTGGTACTTTTCCATCAACTCAATTTTACGTGCTAATTTGCGCTCTCTCCGTAACTGGAACTGATAGGCCATTCTTTTTCTTCTGTTTTCATATACCTCTCAAGAATTGTCCAGAGAGTCTTTTTATCATGCGGGTCTGCTCGGTCATAGCAGCGTAGCAATAGAATCACTTCGGCACCAAGGGATTCTCTGGGCGTCGGTGAATCCGTAATACCACAGAGATAATCAACGGATACCTTGAGAGCTTTGGCAATCCTGACTACGATAGTAATTTCGGGTTGGTTTCTAGCTGACAGGTATCTAGAGATTGTTGCTTCCGTTGTATCGGCCTCGTCTGCCAGCCATTTTTGACTTATCCCGCGTGACGTTAGCTGGTGTCGCAGGATGTTGGAAAAAGCGGTATTATCCATATTATTGCACCTCCGAATTTCATTCTAACACTATCCTTATTGCGATGAAACATTTCTTACTCAAATTATAAGAAAAATTATCAAATACCTATTGACTATTACCGTTAGGTAAGTTATTATGATTCTAGTATCAATCAAACCACGTGCAGTAAAAGGCCGAGTGGTAAAAATTCTACTGAAAGGAGTCTTCACATGAATACAACAGAACTAAACGTCGCCATGGTGAGAAAAAATGTAACGGCGAATGACATGGCATTAGCCATTAGAAAATCGCATGTTTCTTTCAACAAGAAAAGGTCTGGTGAGATAGCTTTTGATGCTAATGAGATTATGGCCCTGTCAACCGCCTTGTCCCTTACCTTGCAGCAAGTGAATGTTATTTTTTTTGACAATATCTTACCTGATGGTAATTTTACCAGCAAAATGTAGTCTAATCATACACGAGGGTAAGGGGTGAGTCTATGGAGTGTGACTCTACACAGAGCACCGAGAATAGGTATTTTCGCTGTAGAAAAACAGCCGCTCTATGTAACGACAGGCTATACAGCAGAGAACGTACAGCAGAGTTGCTTGGCATATCGACTTCGACCCTTGCTAATTATGAGCTGGGAATTACAAAAACGGTGCCGCCGGATGCGGTAGTGATGATGTCGGATTTGTACAATGCGCCAGAGCTGAAATATTACTATTGTGCCAATGATTGTCCAATAGGACGACGGATGCCGATACCTACCACGTTTGAAAGCATCCAGATTATGGCTATAAAAGCAATGCAACGATTGAACTCAATTGAGGATATAAAAATCAAACTGGTTGAAGTGTCCGCTGAGGGAAAGGTTACAAAAGCTAACTTGTCTACGGTTATGAATTTGATGGACGGTCTCGACGGGCTTTGTCAAGCCCTAGGAGAGTTGCGACTTGCTTGTCAAAAGTTATTAGTGGATGGTGGTGTCAATGTCCATAACTAAAAAACGCGAAGATGCTTTACGAAAAATCCTTGCAGAAGATTTTGGAATATTTAGCGATGAGGAACTTATAGAGGCAATACGCAATATGGAACGGGTTAACTTGGCTATCATGCAAGCCCCGGTTAAATGGATGACAAAATACGACGATATTACTCTCAGTACACTCACTGGCAGTGTTGCGACATAACGAAACATGCCAGCTTGAAGACGACGACATTGCAGAAATTGCGGTCTATACAATACAGAAAATTTTGAGATATCCGGCACGACTAGGGAAAATGGTTGAAAACTATTCAGAACTAGGCGATGAACTGCCAACAGAAAGGAAGGAAAGCCATGTGTGAATATTGTCGGATGTCCATCTGCCCTAGTGCCTGTCCGAATGCACCGGAGCCTGAGGCACCTATGTGCCCAGAGTGCTCCCGGCACACCGATACCTACTACATAAACGATGGAGAAGTTATCGGATGCGACAAATGCATAACTCAAATAGACGCTTGGGAGGTGGCACCAGTTGCTTGATGCTCTAAAATTTCCAGAACTTAACTTTGACGAGACACGTCATCTCTACTCCATAGGTAGAGAAGTGTTGACAAGTGTTACAACAATTATGAAGCCATTGAGTGACGCCTATTATGGCGGTATTGACAAGGAAAGGCTGACAGCAGCAGCGCAGCGAGGAAAGATAGTTCATGGGTCAATTGAAAACTATCTGCTGTTTGGTGTTGACGATATCCCCTTGGAATATGAGGGGTATTATTCAGCGTTCAAGTCTTGGATGGACGAGGAAAAGCCTGAAATTATCTCGACGGAAGGCCGAATCTATCATAAGACTTTCAGGTATGCTGGCACATCTGATTTAAGCTGTGTTATACGAGGCCAGAACGTGTGCGTAGATTTCAAAACATCTGCGGAGATTGTTGAAATGCTGGCCAGGGTACAGCTAGAAGCATATAACAGGGCATTTATTAGCCACGGGATTAAGCATGATACTAAGGCGATTGTGCATTTGCGAAGGGATGGCAAGTACAAAATCAAGACGCTTCCAGGCGGGGACTCGGAAGCCTGGGAAGTTTTTAGCTCTCTTCTAATAACAAATAATTATTTGAAAAAATATAGGAGGTGATTATGGCAATGACAGAAAACACAATAAGTATGCCTGTTGTAAGTCAGCGGGTAGTGGCGATTGTTCCAGCACCGGCAGCCGAAATTGGGGATGAAATGAATGCAATTTTATCCACTGTTGAACAGAGGGCTGCGAGCTTAGTAATCGAAACAGATGAGGATTACGAGGGCGCAGCAGAATTTGGTCGAGAATTGAAAAATGCATCAGCCCAAGTGGTCGAGTTCTTCAAGCCTATAAAAAAGGCGGCAAACGAAGCGCATAAAACAGCTTGCGCAAGCGAAAAAACTATGCTTGCTCCTTTGACAAATGCAGAGGCTCTATTAAAACAAACCATGGGAAGCTTTGTTATGCGAAAGGAACGGGAACGACAAGAGATTGAAGCCAGAGCACGTTTACGTGCCAAGGAGGATTCCGACAAAATGTTAGAGGATGCCATCATAGCGGACGAATCTGGAGACACGGCAGCGGCGGAAAGTGCAATGGCGGATGCTCAGATGGCGCACTACATGAGCCAAAATATTACTATTCATACCGATGCTCTAAAAGCTACTGGGGTAAGCACATCTAAAGGGTGGACGATTGGTTCTGTCAATCCAGATGAAGTCCCTATCGAGCTCAATGGAGTGGTTTTAAGGCCAGTTGATGAAAAAACAATTATGCGACTCATTAAGGCAAGCAAAGGCACAATTACTATCCCTGGGATTAGATACAAGGAAGAAGCGATAATTTCTATCAGGAGGTAAATTTCATGGCAAATCAATCAATCGTAACAGCAGCTAGTGTAGCCGAGCAAAATGCTTTTGATGTAACCTACACCGTCAATGGAGCAGAGGTTCATCTGGATTTAGCTTTTGTCAAACGACAATTGGTAAGAGGACGCTCCGAATTCGTTTCAGACCAAGAGGTGCTGTTTTTTATCAACACTTGTCGCACCCAGAAGCTAGACCCGCGGGTATATGGTGACGTGTATCTAATTAAGTATAGCAAGGATGACCCGGCTCAACTTGTGGTTGGCAAGGATGCATATATGCGCCGAGCACATTCCCACCCGGACTACCTCTACAAACAGGACGGGATTGTGGTCAAAAGAGGAGATGAAATAATCCAAAAAGAGGGATGTTGCTTGTATCCCGGAGAGGAACTTGTAGGCGGATGGTGCAGGGTATATTACCATCGCAGAGGGCAAGACATTACAGCCTTCAAGGAAGTTTCTTTGGCAGAATACAACAAGAACATGGCTAATTGGAAAAGCAAGCCAGCTACGATGATAAACAAAGTGGCTATAACTCAGTGTGTCAGAGAGGCATTCCCAAAGGATTTTGAAGGGCTCTACTCCGAGGATGAACTTGTGGCATCTGGCGCAATCGAACCGGATGACCCTATTATTACACATGCACAGAGGCAGTCGATGTTCAAAAACGCCATGGGAAAAATGGGTGACCAAACCAATGAAATTCTAGGCAAAATGATTAAAGAATATGGGTATGATGCAACGACAGAAATGCCATTGTCTGTCTACAACAATATTATGAGCAAGATTGATGAGTGGCAGACCACTGATTATAAGACAGGCGTGACTCAAAATAGCACTGACTCTGGGGAATCAATGCAACAACAGCCAAAAGAAGCACCATAATAGCGGCATGAAATTATTATTCGGAAGGGGGTGGGAAATCCCGTGGCTAGAAAACGGATGGTTGACCCTGGAATTTGGCAAAGCCAAGATTATGGGAATTTGTCTGTCTTGGCAAAGTTGATATTCATAGGGCTATTTTCACAAGCTGATGACCACGGATACGGTAGGGCGAACCCGCAGTTCATTAAAAGTGTACTTTTCCCCTATGATGACCAAATAACAAAAAAGGATATAGAGAAGTCTTTGTCCGAGATTGCAAGTCATATGTCGATTCTGTTCTATAGGTCGGATGGAAACGAGTACTACCATCTGACCAACTGGCTTACTTGGCAGAAGGTAGACAGGCCTCAGCCAAGCAAATTACCAACCCCAGAATACGGTTCGGCGATGTATCGGGAACAATTCGACGATACATCGCCGAATGTTCTGCGAACTGTCCCGGATGATAAAGCGGAACAGACAGGGCGATACTCAAAGCACTTTGAAGGATTTTGGGATATCTATCCCCGAAAAGAAGGTAAGGCCGACGCTTACGGGAAATATCAGGCGCGCGTTAAAGACGGCTACTCGGCGGAAGAGCTAATCACTGCTGCCAGAGCCTACGCCGATAGGTGTTCAAGGGAGAAAGTTGAACTAAAATACATCAAGCTGGCCAAGACCTTTTTAGGGCCGTCAACTCCGTTTGTCGATTTTTTGAATAAAGAGGTGATTGTAGGTGGAACACATACAAGCGGCACTCCAGGCAGGATTCCAGGGGGTAGAAACGCACTCGATGATTTCGACGACGACGGAAACTATATTGGAAGTGGGGCAAGTGGTGTTGAGCAGTGACGATAGGGTTTTGAATATTTCAGGATGCCCTGCGGATGTGGCATGTGAATTTTGCGGAGAAGTCAGATACACAAAAGGGGTGGTGTTAAGAGTAGCAAGCCCAATAGCAATTTTATGGCTCCCAAGCGGAGCTGACCCCTGCGCTTGCCCAGAAGGCAAATTGCATCATGAAACACTGAAGGACGAACTAGAAAAAAAACGTGAGGCAGCGCAAAAAAAAGAGTCCGTCAAAGAAATGCAGAAACGTGTCAGTAAGCTTATCGGGGAAAGCGGAATGGCAGAGCGGTTTCTACAAAAAACTTTTCACTCTTTTGTCGCCGATACGCCAGAGCGCAAAAAGACTGCTGCCGCTGCTATGGCCTATGCCAGAAATTTTGAAAGACTTATACCAAAACGCGGAGAGGAGTTTCTTGGACGCAATGGTCTTGTTATCTCCGGCACCAAGGGAACCGGAAAGACCCACATCGCGGCTGCTATAGCAAATTATCTGCTAAACAAGGGGATAGCGGTTATCTGCATGACGGAACGCAATTTGCTCGGGGAAATACAGCACACATACAGTAACAGCGTTTTTCTGGGCGTGGGAAGGAGTAGTGAGAGTATCATACGAAAGTCCTACGAAATGGTTCCTTTGCTTATCATTGATGATTTAGGAAAAGAAAGACCCACCGAATGGACGCTTGCTACTCTCTACGCAATTATTGACGGACGATACGCCAAAGGGATGCCGACCATCATAACAACGAACTACGACAAGGAAAGTCTTATCAGTAGACTAACCCCAGCCGGAAGTGACAAAGTCACGGCAGACGCTATCTTAGACCGTCTGGACGAGATGTGTGACAGTATTGGCACAATAGGGGAGAGCTGGCGTTCTAAATTATGATTTCAGAGGAGGAACACAGATGTTGACAGCAGAAGGCGGAAAGGTGCTCGCACCGGAAAAACTCAGGATATCCAATGAGAATGACCGTTTGGTCGTCGCGGCTATCCTGATTAAAAATGGTTATCGAGTCGAGCAAGCAAAAGAACGACAACCTGGGAAAAAAATGATGAACTATGTCCTGATTATTAAGGATGTAGTAGGGAGGACTTGATGAAAGTAAAGTTTATTGTGTTCGGCTCCCCACAGGGAAAAGCTAGGCCGCGTTTTGTCAACCGGGGAAAATTCATGAAAGCTTATACCCCTGATGCGACAGTTGACTACGAGAACCAAATACGAGCGGAGTTTTATCGTCAATGTGGAAAACGTCGGTTTGGTGACAATGACATGCTGGATATGCGAATTATGGCTTACTATTCGATACCGGCAAGCACATCTAAGAAAAAGCAGAAAGCAATGGAAGAGGGTGAGATGCGTCCAACAAAAAAGCCCGACTTCGACAACATTGGTAAGGTTGTCGCCGATGCTCTCAACAGCATAGCATACCGGGACGACGCCCAGGTAGTGGATTCTCAGATAAGGAAATTTTACTCTCGAAATCCGCGCCTAGAAGTAACTATTCAAACTGCATCGAAGCGATAGGGCAATAAAAGCCCCAGAAAACCGAAAGGAGCAAAAAAATGATTATCACTCAACCTAAAGAATTTTGTTTGACCATGGAGGACGAGACGTTGTCAACCATGAGCACAAGAGGTAGCGAAGTTGCCGAGATGGCAATAAAACTCAAAATAACTCTCAGAAAAGACAGCACGATAGGGAATCAAATGCCCAGGGATATTGTTGTTCCGAAATTCGACCACAAAGTAAGCTCTGTCGTACAGACGAAATCAGAAGTTTCCGGCACTTTGGGCGGAAATTATGAACTTGTGTGGGATGGGACTCAATGGGTTATGCGAGAAGTCGTTGACCCGCAGCAGACTATTTTTGACGTTTATCCGCACGACGAGCAAGCCGACTATAGCGAGCACGAACATGGTGGACAGCCAGCGTTGACAAGAGTCGAGATTTTAGGACTCTCGGATAAGGGCGGCTTGGCTGAGGTTGATACGTACACATACGACAATCCGAGTGACGATGAGGTAAGCCATGAACAAGACGAATATTGAGTGGTGTGATTATACCTATAATCCCGTCACCGGATGCTTGATGAGATGTGGGTACTGTTACGCCAAGTCTCGGACGGTACGCTTTCAGGGTTACGAACAGAATGGGGAGATAACCGTACATAACCCCCATTCGGGTCTTGCTGTACTGGAGGAGCCACTACGCACAAAAGACAGGTTTGACAATACGCGTATAGCACCGTTCCCGTATGGTTTTGACCCTACTTTCTACAAATACAGACTAAACTACCCAGCCAAACACAGAACCCCGCGAACAGTTTTTGTTTGCTCCATGGGTGACTTGTTTGGACCATGGGTGCTGGACGAAGTTATTGAGGCGGTGTTCGAGTCTTGCAAGACAGCACCATGGCATCAATACATGTTTTTGACCAAGAACCCCGGCAGATACATGGAACTTGTAGCTGCCGGAAAGTTACTTGCCGGTGACAACATTTGGTATGGCTCCACCGTAACAGGGCTAGAATCATCTTTCTTTGTAACAGAGAGATACAACATATTTTTGAGTATGGAGCCCCTACTTGGGCCGCTCAACCCAATAGATATTGCCCAGCGCGGAATAAAGCTAGTCATCATGGGCGCGGAAACAGGCAGTGCAAAAGACAAAATACAGCCGGAGCGAGCATGGATTGAAAATGTTGTCAGCTCTTGCCGTGCGGATGGGATTTCGGTCTTTATGAAGGATAGCCTCAAGCCGTTTTGGGATGGGGACTTTATGAGGGAGCTGCCCTGGAAGGAGAAAATGTGAGCCTAGACATTAGATGGCTAACAAACGGCAAAAAGGAAGTTTTCACAGTCCACCAGTGCTTTACCCCACGCCACCCAGAGCGGGAAGAAAGGACGAATAATAGTGAAATGCACTTATCGGAAAACAACTAAATATCTTTATGAGCCATCGAGGCCACATGGAGGGGGAAGTGGAGGGTCTGTTTGTGTTCCACCGTACGAGATACTAATGCGCACGGAAGAGGAATATGCAGACTGCCACGGAGCTCAATGCCCAGCCTATGCAAATGGCAAGTGTCTAAAATCTCTTCACGTTCTGTTTCAAGAAGGAGCCATATCGCGTCACGATTTAGTTAGTTCCATAAATGCTGCTGACAAAACAGAGCCAACATGTCCATCTTGTGGTCATGCTCACAAAAAGCAAGGGAAGGGGAATTATTCCTGTTTGAAGTGTCAACAACG
>Ga0123352_10000120_pt1 | contig 88625 bp, 61 predicted proteins | sample TergutLab28metaG_FD_89700 | JGI IMG/M metagenome (GOLD analysis project Ga0123352, IMG submission 89700) | Labiotermes labralis P1 segment gut microbial communities from Petit-Saut dam, French Guiana - Lab288 P1 | ecosystem: Host-associated > Arthropoda: Insects > Digestive system > Gut ...
AGTCTTTACTTAATAAAGCAACCAATTCCATTTCTCTTTCATTTAACCGTGTCATTGACAATCTCTCCTTAGATTTTAATATGGAGATTATTCCCATTTACACGGTTGTTGATACGCTCTCTAAATGAGGTGTTCATGGTGGAGCTTATAATCAACATAGTCAAGCGAATGCGGCTATTTGATAAAATAATGTTGAAAGTATATGATAGAAACAGGAAAAGTTGTATGTAATCCCACCCCTATCTGAACAAACATCTAAAGAATGTATCTCCTGCAAGCAACGCCAAGGCGTGGTAAGTATAGGGGCTAGATATATAATCCGGAGCTAAACATTAGTCAATATTTTCATTACACTCATCATCCAAATAATCCACAGAGTTAGTGACAGCTACTCGACAATGAGAGCTACTTAAAACTATCTGCAATGGTGCATAACCTCATTTCACCATATTTGCGTCAATTTTTTCATTATGCATCGTCGCTGCAAATTATGCGGCTTTGCTAGTCTTCACCTGACAAAAAAATACTCGCAAATATAGTGAAATGAGGTAATGCACCGTTGCCATATTATATCTCAAAGACTCTATCACAGTGTTTTATAATAAATTCGTCGTGGGAAACAATAACTATAATTTTATTTGCTTTGATTTCATTTAAGTATGAGATAAACTTAGTCGCTGTTTGTATGTCTAAAGCAGATGTGGGTTCATCAAAAATCATAACACTAGGATTTCTATATAATACTTTCAGAATTGAAATTTTTTGTTTTTCACCTCCTGAAGTATTAGTGTTTTTTTCATTTATAGTAAATTCTGCATCGTGTTTTGAAATAAATTCTTTCATATTCAAAATATCTACAATTCTATTCATGCGAGCTTTATCACTAGATTCTAAAGCTCCAGCATCGTTGAATGTTATATTATATAATATTGAATCTTTCACTAAAAAAGGTTCCTGCTCTGCAAAGCCTATAAGTTCTCTTCGAGCTTTAATCATTTCTATATTTTTTATATTTGTTCCGTCATAGAAAACTTCCCCTATATATTCATCTATATACATTCCAATAATCAAGTTGATTAATGTTGTTTTCCCTGCGCCATTTTTGCCTACTATAGCATACAATTTACCTTTATCAAACTTTGCATTAAAACATTGAGGATAATTTAAGCCATCATAAGAAAATTTTACGTCTTTTAACTCTATTTGTTTAATATCATTTATTATTTCTGATCCAATACTTTCTTGCTCATAATTGTGAATGTCTGAAAGTCTGTTATATGCTACAGAAACTTGTTGATAAGCAGCTCCAAGATTAAAAAAATACCTACTGGAGCTCATCATCATATTAAAATAACTGGAAAAAACTGTGAACATTCCGATGGTGAAATTCCCATTTAAAACTTGAATCCCGCCAACTACAAAAAGAACTATTTGAGCAACGGTAGAAATAATCCCGTCCATACCGGAATGAATATAGCTTATTTTCTGGCGGGACATGGCACTATTTTTTAGTTCTATAAATCTGGAGCTTGCTCTTTTATTTATTTCACGCTGCACGGAATTAATCTTTATTAATTTAGCATATTTTAATTGTTCAAATATACTTGCAAAAAATTTATTTTGTGACTCTTTATAAGATAAATTTACATTAAACAAGGGTTTTCTAAATAAAAAATATAGAAGAATATATGCACCGAGAAAAATAGATAATAAAATAGCTATAGGCCAATTTATAAATAATAAAATAATGAAAGGTAAAATTAGCATGGTTAAGTTTGAAAGGATATTTTGTAAGACTGTAATACAAAATATTATGATTTCGCCTGAGTCACTGTTAATCCTTTGACTCAAATAAGCACTATCATTTTTATTAATGTATGTCAACGAAAAATTTTGCACACGTCTAAGTGTATCCATGTTAAGACTATAACTCATATGAGCTTGCATATATACATACATACGAGATGATATAAATCCTTTGATTATTCTTATAATATTCAATCCAGCAAATATTAAAGAGAATCTTATTATGGCTGAAACGTCTCCATCGTAAACTAATGCATCTAAAAAATCCCCAATTATGTAGGGGATAGTAATACTTACAACAGCTGTAATAAAGATAATAGTAATATAGCTTATCAAGATTAATTTATATTGCAACAAATACTTCTTACAAAATAAAAAAATATGCAATGTACTTCTCCCTGCCTTGCACTAATTTTGTTCAGCTAGTAGTTTCATTGAAGTTAAAATATTTTCTCTTGAAGTCTTATCGAGAGAAATTAGATTGCCATTCATCATAGATTCTAACTCTGTACCTTTCACCTTTTCTTTCTGAACCTTTTTTGCAATATCCCTCAACTCTCTTAAAAAAAGAACATTATTTTTATAAATTATTTGACTGACCTCAGTTACTGATTGTATAAATTGACTATTATTATTCATATAAGTTGCACAATCTTTAAAAATAATTTTTTTATTTATTTTTTTATAAAAATCACAATCTTCAAGTATTTCATAAATATCAGGATTGTAAAATTCTATCGCTAGCTCATCAGAGTCATTAGAAATACATTTTTCCTTTTCTATTTTCATAGCAGCGTCTACACTAGCAGATAATTTATTATATAAGAAGCTATTTTCAATATATTCTGTTTGCATTAAACTTTTTGTACAACACGACATTCTATAAGGGTTGTAACAATTAGCTTCGTAAATAGCTTCTCGGTCTCCGGTTACTAAAATAACAGGTATATTGTAAGAACCTAGCCAACGGCAGAACAATTCAACTTCACCTATAGATACATCAGCTGCACTCATTCTTTTGAAATCAAATCGTATGGTATGAGCTAATACCCCAGGGCTTCCTTGGGTTGAATACAATAAAGGCAGTCGTAAAAACCACGGTTTTACGGCTGTTTTTTGTATTTACGACCCAAATAGAAATCTATTTGCGCTTAGAATTTTAAAAGCTCACTAATAAAATACAAAAAATAATGCCTTTAAAGTATAGCAGAAAAATCATGAATTGGCAAACTTAGATATCTTTTAACTTAAATTTTTTAGACTATATAGGGAGGCACAAAATGCAAAATCAAAAGCAGTTACAATCAAAAAAAGCTACTACAATCGCCGCATATAATCAAAAAGGCGGTGTCGGCAAAACAACCACAACATTTCATTTAGCTGTCGGTCTATCAAGAGTCGGGAAGAAAGTTCTTATTGTGGATACAGATGTGCAAGGCAACCTAACCCAAAATTGTGGATTCATGGATAAATCTTCACTCAAAAAAGGACTTGCCTATCTCTTTCAAAGTGTCCTAAATAACATTGACGAAGATAGCGAAGAGCTTGTACCCATAACTGCTGATGAAGTCCTGAGTCAAACTCTAGCTTTAGATGGTGAATTGTCAGGAATATCAATAATCCCTATGGGTTCAGATAAGAAAATAAATACCGTAATGAAATACATATCTGTAGGCGCACAAGAAAAAGAAGAGTATTTTCTACAAGTAGCACTTCAAAGTGTACTTGATAAATTCGATGTTATTATCATAGACTGCCCATCCAGCTTTGGTATTTCAACAACAAATGCGCTTGTGGCGGCTGACTATGTATTAGTGCCCATGAAGCCCGAATTCTTTTCCGGCAAAGGCATTGAAGGACTTATCGGTATATTCAGCGGCATCCGCAAAAACTTCAATCCGAACTTAAAAATAGCAGGAATCTTGCCTACTATGTTTGAAAGCCAACTTAAAGCTCATCAGGAAGTATTAGCTGAAATTAAAGCCGAGTGTGATGATAAAATAAGAATATTTAACTCAGTAATACCCAAATCCAGTAAAGTAAGCCAAAAGCAAGCCGAAGGTAGTCATATTTTAGACGAAAAACGCAACAAAGTAGCAGAAGCGTATAACAGCTTGGTATTTGAGTTTATAGACGTTTTAGAGGGGGGCTGTGATAATGTCTAACGCGAAGAAGTTCAACTTTGATATTGACGAAGAGCTGGATAATAAGAGTATTGGCGAGATAGATATGAGTCAGATTGTAGAGTTTCATAATCATCCTTTTAAGATTGATACAGAACGTGTAGAGAAATTAGCGGTTGATATTAAAGAAAATGGCTTGATTTCTGCTATTGTTGTTAGAAAGCTAAAGAATAGCCGATACGAAATTTTATCCGGCCATCACCGTTTTCAAGCCAGTAAGTTGGCAGGCTTTACATCAATTCGTGCAGAAGTATTAGAGGCTATTAGTGATAATGAAGCTCAGATAATTGTAACGGGGGCTAACCTATATCAGCGCGGGCTTGCTGAAATGCTGCCATCTGAAAAAGTTAAGTCTGTATCAATATACTGTATTTGCTCTAATAAAAGAGGCAAGAAAGTTTTTGCTGATAGTGAAAACCTTCCACAAAACGTGAAAAAGTACAATGCCCGCGAAAAAACAGCCTCTGAGTTTTCTCTAAGCCGTAGAATGGTTGATGATTGTATGAATTTATACAGGCTTTCTGAGGACTTCTTAGACTGCTTAGATAATGATAAACTAACTTGGAGTGCCGGTATTTCTATTTCTTTTTTAAATATTGATGAGCAGCAAGCGTTATCAGAGATTTTAAACACTAACAGCAATGATAGAAAGACGTTCCTAGCCACATCTGAGGCAGAAGAAATAAAGGAACTCTCCCAAAATAATAGATTTAGTAAAGAAGCTGTTTTAGAAGTGTTGAGTGGAGAAAAACACAAAAGCAGCGCACTATCTAAAATTATATTAAAACGAAAGGATTTTAGCGGATATTTTCCTTGCGACATGACAGATAAAGAAGTTTTGGTTAAAATTAAAGAGGCATTAGATTTCGTCAAAGAGTTTAAAGAAAATGTGAGCTAGAATTTAAGAAGAATTCTCACTCGAAAGGCAACATTAGATATCAAATTATATTATGGCAATACACGGAGGAATGGATATGACAAAATTAATAGCACCGACAAAAGATGAGTTTAAATTAGAGTTTTTAAATGAAATGTACAGACATACCAATGACTTACAGTTGTTTATAAAAACAAAGAGCTTTGAAAATAACGACCATGAATCAGGTTCTTATTCGCAAATAGTAGAAGGTTTTTTACCATGTGATAGTCTAAAAGAAGCCTTAGATATTTTATCCGAGAGAATAAAAAAATACTCTGATAAAAATTACATAGAGAACTATGGCAGAGTCGAATCGAGTTCACTTTTAGGTTTAGGGAGTGAAACTCTTGTCTTTGATGAAGATGAGGATGAGAATTGGCAGGCGGAACAGCACTTAGCTTTTACTCAAAAAATATATTGCTCAGAAATTAACAGCAATACTCCTTTTGCAACTGTCAATCTATTGAATGAGGATATGAAAACTCTATCAGAATTTTTATACGAAAATCTTAAAGAGTTCTATATGGAAGAAATACAGCGATTAAACAACTTGGACAAGCTTGATTTTAGTGACTTAGATATTTTTAATGAAGAACATATTGATATATTTGACAGTTACGATAAACATTTAAACTTTCTATCTGATGAAGAATTATTGAAGCTCGTCAGTGCCTAAAATTTGGACATGTTATGCGTAGATTTTGGGTATTGTGTTATTGAAATTTAAGATAGCATAGCTTGCGAAATTTAAGTACAAATAGTTTAAAATTTACAGTTCAATTAAAATGTTGCTAAAGAGGGAGCGGGTATCGCTCCTTTTTTGCTGCTTGAAAATCGGGAGGGCATATGGCATTAAAAAATATAGCTATAGCAAAAAAATGTGTTACGTTTCCTGTTTATCGTGGAGACGTTTTTTATTATGATTTTGGCGAACAGGAAGGCTCATTACAATCAGGGCTAAGGCCGGTGATTGTCGTTCAAAACAATAAAGGTAATAAATATAGTACAACCGTATTAATATCGCCAATAACAAGTAAAGTAAAGTTAAAGTATCAACCGACACACGTTTACTTAACGCCTGATTGTGCCGATTTTGTTTATGGTAACTTGATGAAAGAGTCTACTATTTTATTTGAACAAATCTTCACAGTAGAAAAGTCTGACCTGCAAGATAAAATTTGTAGTATAAACTTGGATAGATATATATTTAAAAGAGCTTTGAAAACTAGTGTAGGCTTATAGATATGAAGCATAAGCATACAAAACAAGAATTGACTATGCTGCAATCTCTGCCATTAGAAGTCAAAATTAAAAAGACCGAACTCCGCATCCGTGAGTTTTATGATTATTTTGGCGGCGATGTATGTATTTCGTTTAGTGGCGGCAAAGATAGCACCGTTTTACTTGATATAGCCCGTAGCATATATCCTAACATTACTGCTGTTTTCGCGGATACAGGGCTAGAATATCCGGAAATAAAAAAGTTCGCAACAAGCCAAAAAAATGTAACTATAGTACGCCCTGAAATATCGTTTAAAGAAGTTCTTGAGCAATACGGCTATCCCGTGGTAAGTAAGCATATTTCACGGCGTGTTGCAGATTATCGTAAAAATCCCGATGCCAAGTGGGTTAAAAAAGCTTTTGAAGATAGATATACATTCAATTCTTACAACATGCGTAAGTGGAAATTCTTGAAAGACGCACCATTTTTAATTTCCGATAAGTGCTGCGATATTATTAAAAAAAATCCCTTGAAACAATTTGAAAAAGGAACAGGGCTAAAGCCTATTATCGCTACAATGGCGAGCGAAGGAGTTTTGCGTGAAAGCGCATGGCTAAAGATAGGCTGCAATTCTTTTAGTAACGGCAAATCAAACCCTATGAGTTTTTGGCTTGAACAGGACATTTTACGCTACTTAAAGATAAGTGGTATACCATATAGCACTATTTATGGGGATATTGTGAATGATATAGGCAATCAAATGATGCTGGACTTGGATTCGGATAATCAGATACTTTCTACAACAGGGGTTAAACGTACAGGTTGTATGTTCTGCATGTTTGGTGTCCAATTAGAAAAAGAGCCTAACCGCTTCCAAAAGATGCGCGTTACTCATCCACAGCTATACGAGTATTGTATAAATAAATTAGGTTGCGGGATAGTTTTAGACTACATAGGGGTTAAACACTAGGAGAGGTGGTTCAATGGACTTCACATATTATCACGGGCGGGAAGCTGAATTAACAGCGTTCTATCGCTTACCTAAATTTCTATTTGATACTGAGTTTATAGCTCATTTAGGCGATAGAAAAAACTTGCTGAAATCAAAAGAAATAGTTTACTATGCTATTTTGCTCGATAAACTAGAGCTTTCATATAAAAATAATTGGATTAATGATAACAATCGCGTTTTTGTTAGATTTAAAGACGAGACAGCAAGTAAAATATTGCAATGCTCCCTGTCTACAATAACAAAGATAAAGAAGAATTTACATGAGCTTGGCTTAATCTCATGGCAAAACTTAGGCAAGCGTAAGGCTAATCTTATATATATAAACAAAATAGGCTGCGGCTCTTCTATTGATTTACTAAAAGGCAGCTTCAAAAAACTGCATAAATTTCTTTTTGACTGGGAAGAACTTTCGGATTTGAGTACATGCGCGAAAGTTCTTTTTTGTTTGATGATGGATGAGCTGAACTTTTCCAAGCAAAAAGGACTTATAGGCGAAAGTGGTAACGAGTATATCATGTTTTCACGGGATAGAATTATGGATTTATTAAGTATCGGAAAAAATACGGCAAGTAAAATTACTAAAGAATTAGAAGATATAGGCTTGATACGAGTAGAGCAGGGTTTTGTAGGTGATAACAGACAAATTTATTTACAAATTCCGTATGAACTTCTACATAGGGGTGTAATTCAAACCCCAGTAAATACTCAGGAGGTGAAACTAACTGATGATGAGGATAGTAGTGAGTTTACATGCCCAAATTTTACGTGTCACCACGCCCAAAAATTACGTGTCATAGGCCCAAATTCTACGGGTCACACGCCCAAAAATTACGTGCCACACGCCCAAAATTTAGGAGTCACACGCCCAAATTCTACGGGTCACATGCCCAATTACGCGCCACACGCCCAAATTTCAGGTGTCACACGCCCAAATTCTACGTGTCACCATGCCCAAAATTTAGGCACTAATAAGACTATTATTAATAAGACTAGCTCTAATAATACTAATCAAACAAATCATCTTCATCAAAATAATGAGACGATGATGACTTTAGATGAGTTAAAAGAAAAATACGGCTATGAAAATTTAGTGAAAAGGTTTGACCTTGAAACGGGGAAGTTTTATCAAGATGCCCAAGCCACTCAAGTGGCAGACTTAGTTATAAATAGTATTCTGAACACTCTGAATCAATCATCTGAAAACATATCCGTAGGAAAAATCATAATTTCAAGAAAAAAATTTACTGACAGAGTTTTAAATGCAGCCCATGAAGATATATCAGAGCTGTGTATGGTTATAGATGCGCATTCGGGTTCTATAAACAATATCGACAGCTATATAAAGGCTGTTATATGGGATATTTTAGATAAACGGGAGTTCAATGATGAGCTGGGCGAAAAATTAAGGCGTAAAGAGATAACCCTTGAAGAGTTTAATAAACTGTATAAACCGTAGCTGTCTAACCTTTTCACGTTTCGTGAAAAGATTAAACACAAAAATAAATGCAAAGGAGGATGATTGCAATGGATGATGCGTTTATTGCAAAACTTAGAGACATTGGCAATGACGGCTTTAGAAAAATCAAGAACAATCAGGACGATTATTTAAAGTTCCTTTTGTTTTACTCAAGGAATATAGAGTTAAATATCTTTGATGCACTACATATATTTTCTCAAAATCAAGATGTTAATATATACAAAACTCGTATTGAGTGGGCCGCTTTAAACCGTAATGTTCTTAATAATGCGGCCTGTGTATATACACATCGTAAAGGTGAAGATATACAGCAGTTTTTCAGTTTATCAGAAACGGATGGTTATACGTTTGAGGGTTCCAAACTAACAGTAAACTCTGATGAGTTTAGAGAGATACTTATATCTTGGCACAGCGAAAATTCCGTTAAACTCCGCGCAGAGCTTGAGAGCAATGCCATGATTGAAGAAACTACCGGCTTTATATCAAACAGTATCATTTCCGTAGGTATACAGCATTTTGAAAATTACAAGGATTTGATAAAGAGCTTTAAAGCTAACAGTATTAACGATTATTACTCTTTAGATACTGTTACTTATAAAGACTTTATAGCTAATCTCAATTTAATACAAGAATACAGCAGACATTTAATTTCGGAGGTTAAACATGAGCAGGAAATTAGAAAACAACGAGATAGCGGCATTGCTTCCGAAAGAGACATGGGAGATGTATATTCAGATGAATCCTCTTTGGACAGAGGGCTTGACCGATTTCCAAGTGAACAAGTTAATGCGTCAGCAGGCTCCAATCCCACAAGAATTACTCCAAACGACCAAAATGCTGATTACAAACGAGCTGAAAGCACAAACTCAGTCACAAAAAATGCTGAGGACAATATCGACGGGCAAACTGACACAGATAATCAACACATCAATAACTCTAACGGGTCAGAAATATCAGCCGAAGTGGATAGCGGAGTTCTTGGTAATAGCGGAAACACCGACATTGAACATGGGGCTGCTACAGGACATGGAGAAGCTGCCAAACAATCCCCATCACCTACTTCCCTTATGGTTGAAGCTGGCAAGGGCGAATTACACGCTGGAGATAAACCGCCTACTACACATGGAAACATGGGAGAGCAGGCTAATACTCGTGAACGAAATGCTGCACAAGGAGGAGAAAACAATCATCAACAATCACAAGAGCCACTGGCCGAAGCCCGTGGATTTCACGGAAGCCCAATATCAGAGCCAGTTGAACATGAGTTGCAAGGAGATTATGCTGGAGAGCTTAGGGCAAATAGCACCATAAATAATGTAGGGCCGCTACAGATAACTAAATATTTAGAAGAAACGCTCCAAGCCTCATCTATAACCTCAGATGAGGTCGATTCTATTTTGAGGGATGGCGGTAATTACAGTAAGAATAGTGTTTTGCGTATTGCCGCCCACTTTGCGAAAGATTTATCTTTACAAGAAAACGCTGCTTTTGTCCGGGATGAATACCTAAGAGGACGTTATAAATATCATCGCGCCAACGAAAGTGGCAAAGGGTATCAGTTTGACGATAAGCAAGTATCTATATGGTTTGATGATGCGGGCATTAAATTTGGCATAGGAAAATCTGCTATTTCTGCTACTGATTATTTTAATATTACATGGGAACAAGCTGCCGAACGTATCAAGCAGCTTTATGATGCCGGACACTATACAAATCAGGCTACTTTAGAAGAAGCTTTGCAAAACGAACATTTTGAAGCTGCTGAAAGTCTGCTGCACATTTACCGTGATGACTCTCGTGATTTTCGAGATGTTCCTGAAAAACTAGGAGACTCAGGCGGATGGCCGGATGCGGTGGCACATACAACTGCGCTTTTAACAAGTAAAGAAGAACGCGCGTTAATCTTGGCGCAACTTAGAGAAGATTTGCATACCTTTGATAATTACGAAGGGTCTTTATCTCATCAGTACCACGACCCGCATTTGACATTGCGTGAGTTGGAAAAGTTGGATATAGAGCCTAAAAGCTTCCCTGCTGCAAATATTCAAAGCCTTAACACTATGCGATTTATCACAAATGATGAAGTAGACAGCTATTTAACCCGTGGTGGTAATTTCGATGAGCGTAAGTTCCGTATATTCTCACATTTCTTGCACGGTCATACACTTCAAGAGCGTATAACTTTTCTTAAAAAAGAATATGGTCATGGTGGCGGCACATGGATTGGAGGTGGTTTTCATGGAGCAGAACCGAGCAAAGGTATTAGTCTAAAACGTCCTGACTGTGAAGATGTAAACTTAAAGTGGCCTGCTGTTGCAAAACGTATAGACGAGCTAATCCAATCAGGACAATATATGACGCAGGCAGAGCTTGAGCGTATTCCAAATTATGAAAAGTTGATACTTGCCCGTGGCATAAAGCTCTTTTTTGATACTTTGCCCACGACAGAAGAGCGTGTGCAATCGCCATTTACACAAAATCTTGAATTTAATTATCCTAAAGAGCTTGAGTGGGAAGCTATTAATTCATTTTTGGAGAATCAAGAAAGTATAGCTGATTGCCTTGAAAAGATACAACATATTTACTATAATACATCTACAGACGAGAGATATTATAATACACGTAAAGATGCTTTTGAAAAATTATCGGCTTTTAATAATGGGACGTATACACTTTTTCCTAATATAACCACCACCACAAGACAGGCTCCTAAACTTTCTCAACCTCAACCACATCAATTTTCATTATTTGATGACATAACGCTTCCGGTAACTCAAAGTGCTGAAGAGCTGCGAGCAGTAAATGAGGATATAGGCTCTGAGTCATTGACACAGTTTGTTCAACAGGTTGAGCAAGAAAGTACAGTCATTAGCCCGCGCAAACGACTGTTTATAGATATGGACGGCGTACTTGCTAAATTCAGTTATGTTGAGATTGACGCGCTCTACCAAGAAGGTTATTTTAGAAATCTTGAACCGCAAAATAATGTTATCGAAGCTGTGAAGTCTATTATACAAAACCGTGATGATATTGATGTTTATACATTATCGGCTTATCTTGATGATAGTTCTTATGCACTTTCAGAAAAAAACGCATGGCTTGACGAACATTTGCCGATGCTCAGCGCAGATAAAAGAATATTTGTACCTTACGGACAAAATAAAGCCGACTATGTACCCGGTGGTATCTCTGCATCTGATTATCTGCTTGATGATTTTACTGCTAATCTTAACACATGGGAACAAAGCGGCGGTCAAGGGATTAAGTTGCTGAATGATATTAACAACACGCGCGGTACATGGACGGGTAATAAAGTACGCTTTGATAGAGAGCCGTTTAATCTTGCTGATAATATTATGTCCGTCTTACACGGCGAAACAATACATGATATAAACCCGAATCGCAGAGCTGTGTTGCCGGAATTTGAAGCTGATATTAATATCGAACCTCTTGAATCGTCACAAACACAATATCACCCACCACCTGAACAACCTATTACAAGTTTAAGCATAGCTGATAATAGAAATGCCGTATATCCTACAGCCCCAAAAGCTCGTATAACAGCCAACATTGAGGCTATAAAAGATCTGCATAAATCTGATGGTATGGACTTAAATAAACTTCGGCTCTACACAGGGTTCGGTGGGCTTGCAGAAGTTTTTGACGAGAATAGCACTGCCCATAGGAATGAGTTTGAAGAGCTTCAAGGCTTGCTAACCGAAAAGCAATATGCAAGTGCAAGAGCTTCTATTTTAGATAGCTATTACACGGATAACCTTATTTCTGATAAGATATTTAAAGCACTTCAAAGTATGGGGTTTGATGGAGGAAATGTTTTAGAGCCGTCTTGTGGTATTGGTAGGTTTTTCAATTCAATTCCTGTTGAAATACGTCAAAACTCTAAGGTGTTCGGTGTAGAGGTTGATGGGCTTTCAGGTGAGATTGCTAAAAAGCTAAACCCTGATATAGACATCTCTATCGCAGGGTTTGAGGATACAAGCTTTATAGAGAATAGTTTTGATGCAGTAGTTGGCAATGTACCGTTTGGGGACTTTAAAGTATACGACCCTAAATATAATAAGCTCAACTTAAACATACACGATTATTTTTTAGCAAAGTCTATTGATTTAACCCGCGCAGGCGGAGTTGTTGCTATAGTTACTTCAACAGGATTTTTAGATAAAGAAAGCAGTAAGTTTAGACAGCATGTAGCCAATAAATGCGAGCTTACCGGAGCTATACGTCTACCTAATAACGCTTTTCCCGGCACAAAAGTAAACTCTGATATATTGTTTTTCACGAAACGTGAAAAAGAGATTGTTGCCGATATAGAAAATTCGCCGTGGCTTAGTCTATCAGAGGTTGAAGTTGACGAAACTATCGCGAATATAAACCACTACTTTGTCCAAAGCCCTAACAATATTTTAGGCAAGCTTGAAGTTGGTGGAATGTATAGGGCTGATGAGCTTAGAGTTGTACCTTATGATGATGGTGTTGATTTAGGGGAGCTTTTAGATAATGCAATCGAAAGTTTTCCTAAAAATATAATCCAAAGTAACAATGCTATATCTTTAATAGAGGAAACACAGACCAAAGACAATATACTGCCCGTCTCACCAGACTTAAACCTAAAAAACTTTGCATACACCGTCCTTGACGATAAGATTTATCAGCGTGAGGACGGGTTTTTAATGCCTGTAGAACTCTCTGACAATACTTTTTCACGAATGAAGAACCTTATCACGATTCGTGAAAAAGTGGTGGATATAATTAAAATCCAAGTTAATGGCTGCTCAGATGCTGAATTGTCAGAAAAGCAGGCGGAGCTAAATGCTATTTATGATGATTTTACTAAGAAGTACGGGCTTATAAATAGCCCGCCAAATACAAAAATATTCCGTGAAGACCCCGAAAGTGCTTTGCTGTTTAGTATTGAAAAGTCCGTAGCAACAGAAGAAAACGGGCAAAGAATATATAAATACGAAAAAGCTGATATATTTACGAAAAGAACTATTTCACCGAAGTTAATAGAAAAAGCAGATACTTCTCAAGATAGCTTATTCACTTCAATAAATAATCTTGGTGAAGTAAACATAATTTATATGTCATACATCTCAGGCATCCCGAAAGAGCAAATAGTAAGTGAACTTTACGGTGATATATTTTATAATCCGCAGCTTGGTATATTTGAAACGGCGGATAACTATTTGTCGGGTAAAGTTATTGATAAATTGAACTATGTTAAGTCTATGAGGGATAGCAGTAATATTTCTATACCGTTTACACAAAATGCAGAATTCCTTATTGATAAAAATATAAGTGCGTTAGAAAAAGTGCAACCCGAAAAGATAGAAGCTCATGATATTTCGTTTTCGATAGGAAGTACATGGATTCGTAATACAGAGTATGATAAGTTTTTATATGAAACTCTAAAGCAAGATGGAACGGTGCTGTACAGTAAATATACAAGTGCTTGGAAAATAGACAAAGGCAGATATTTTAACAGACATTCTGTTGTTATGGATAGCACTTATGGGACATCACGGATGCACGCTTTTGATATTTTTGAAAGTATTCTCAACCAAAAAACGCCTAAAATCTATGATAAAAAAATTCGCATAGATGAGTTCGGCAATGAAAAAGAGTACCGCGATTTAAACCAAGAGCAGACTATTTTAGTAAAAGAAAAAGCTAAACTGTTAAAAGAAGAGTTTACACGCTGGATTTTAGACAATGCAAAACGTCGTGAAGAATTAACTGATAGGTACAATTCTATTTTTAATTCTAGTATTGATAGACATTATGACGGGTCGTTCTTAACTTTTCCGGGCATGAATCCTGATATAAAACTTAATAAACATCAAAAGGATGCTGTCTCGCGCATACTCTTTGGAGGCAATACCCTACTCGCCCATGAAGTTGGGGCCGGAAAGACTTGGACTATGGTAGCTGCTGCCAAAGAAGCTAAGCGCATAGGGCTTATTAATAAACCTATGTTTGTTGTACCTAATCATTTAGTAGAACAGTTTAAGCAAGATTTTCTTAAACTATATCCGTCCGCCAACGTGCTTTCTGTTAGCAATGAAGATTTTAGTAGAGAAAAGCGTAAGCGTTTCTGTGCAAAGATTGTTACAAATGATTGGGACGGTATAATCATAGCTCATTCTACTTTTGAGATATTGCCTGTTTCTGTGGAGAGCTTGGAAGAAAAGATTAATCAAGATATCAATAACATTACATTTGGTGTAGATGAGTTGAAACGTCAAAATGGTGAAAAGTTCACTATCCGCCAAATGGAAAAACTTCGCAAAAACTTAGAGGTAAAGTTAGAAGCTCTAAGAAATAAGCCAAAAGATAATGTTATTAATTTTGAGGACTTAGGTGTTGACGCGCTATTTGTTGATGAAGCTCATGCCTATAAGAACAAGCTTCTGTATACAAAAATGGGTAATGTTGCGGGCCTCAGTAAGTCCAGCTCTCAAAAGTCTTACGATATGGACATAAAAACAGAATTAATCAACAAACGTCACGGCGCAGACAAGTTTGTAACTTTTGCAACCGGTACGCCTGTAAGTAATTCTATGGTCGAGCTGTTTACGATGAAGTCGTATTTAGCAAGAGAAAAAATTAAAGAGTTGGGCCTTGAGTTCTTCGATAATTGGGCGGCTAACTTTGGTGAGGTTGTTACAAGCGTTGAGCTGCATCCTTCGGGTAAAGGGTTTAGAGCTAGAGAGCGGTTCGCGCGGTTTAAAAATCTGCCGGAGTGTATGTCTGTTTTTAAATCTTTTGCGGACATACAAACTGAGGAAACATTAAATTTGCCTAAGCCTAAGCTTAGGAACGGTAAGATTACTGTAGTTTCTGTACCCGCAAATGAACGTCAGAAGCAAGTTGTTGATACTTTAGTAGCTTTATCGGAGCTTATTTCTAAACGAGAAATAGCTCCCGAAGTTTATAATATGCTGGGTGTTACAAACGATGGCAGGATGAGTGCTATTGATGTAAATACAGTTAATATAAGCAAGCTAAATTATTTGTTTAGAGAGCATTTCGGCATGGAGCCGATTGATACTTTTGCGGAGAATGAAACTACTAAGGTTGACGCTTGTGTTGATAATATCACAAGGATTTATAATGAGACTAAAGTGACTAAGGCTGCTCAATTAGTATTCTGTGATAAATCAACTCCTAAGAATAAAAGCTCGTCTTATGACAAGGAAACTAACGAATACTCTGTTTATAATGTAATAAAACAAAAATTAGTGCTAAATGGTGTCAAGCCCAATGAAGTAGCTTATATTCATGATGCTAAAACTGACGAGGCTAAGGCGCAGCTTTTTGAAAAGGTCAGAAATGGCGAGGTTAGAGTTCTAATCGGTTCTACTGAAAGGATGGGGGCAGGTACGAATGTGCAGAAAAACTTAATTGCATTGCATCATGCCGATTGTCCGTGGCGGCCTGCGGATTTGGAACAGCGCAACGGTAGAATCCTTCGGCAAGGTAACGATAACCCCGAAGTTGAGATTTTCAACTATGTAACGGAGGGTACTTTTGATGCGTATTTGTATCAAATAATCGAGAACAAGCAGCGTTTCATTAGCCAAGTAATGACGGGTAAAACTCCTGCTAGGGTTATGGAGGACATTGATGAGAAAACTTTAACTTTTGCAGAAGTTAAAGCTATCGCTACAGGCGATACCAGAATCCAGCGCAGGGTTGAGCTTGAAGGCCGGGTTAATGAGTATAAGCTTTTGGCTAAAAATCATACAAAGCAGCGTATTGAGCTAAAACAAAAGGCTGAAGAATATATACCGCGAAGGATAGGCGCAGCATTAAAGAGCGTTGAGAATCTCGAAGCTGACTTTGAAATGGTAAAAGCTAGTTTTCAAGCGGAATTTTCTATGATGGTAGGTAATAAGACTTTCGATAAACGTCAAGAGGCAGGAGAAGCGTTACTTTCAGAAGCTCGTAAGCCTATAAACTTCGATAAAAAAATCGGTGAGTTTAGAGGCTTTTCTATTTATCCTAAACCAATAGATAACTTTGCAAATCAAAAAAAGGTTGTTCTTAAAGCCGGTACAAGCTATGAGCTTGAAATTTCTGACAGCCCTATTGGTGCTATTGCTTCTATCAGTAATTTTGTTGAGAAGGCTGAGGCGAGATTGAATATTGCTAAATCCGAGTTAAATGAATATTATCAGGAGCTTGAAAGTACAAAACTTGCTTTAGAGCAGCCTTTTAAACATGATGATGAGCTTAAAGATTTTGAGAATGAGTTATATCAGCTCAACTTAGAGCTTGGGGCTGTTGTTCCTGATGATATTGTTATGAGTGAGGGAGGTGGTGAAGTAGAAGAAAAAGATATTACTGGTATTGGGATGGGAGATGATAAAGTTATTGCTAATGACATTTATAGCGTTGCACGTTAAACGCCTTTTCACGTTTTGTGAAAAAGCGTTTGGTTAAATTAAATGTGGAGGTATATTAAATGAAACTGAAAAAGTTACTTATGGCATCCTTAGTGGGTGCATTTTTATTTTCAAGCACTACAGTATATGCTGATACTCTGAGTCATCCGCAAAGTATACTTGTAGCAGGGCAGGAAGTTCAGTTCGGAGGCGTTACCCCGGTTAGTGAGGTTTTCTTAGAGTTTGAGGACAGGGTGAAAATAGTCAGGCGGTATCTATTAACTTTTGATGAGCCTAATGCAATACCGCAGATGGATTTTATTCAAGATGGATTTAACTTCACTTTAGATAGTCTTGTTAGCCTTGGATTAGAGCGAAGTTCGCGGACAGAGACAAAGGAAATTCAGATTGAAACAAGGACAAGTGATATAAACGACATTATGAGCCATATAAGCAGCACTTATTCTTGGGAATGGGACGGGTATAGCGGCGAACTGGATGTTATTTTAGATAGCATATACACTACTCCCCTGCCTGCTAATTATGAAAGAAGAACCTTAACCGAGCGACAGACTTACTTCAATATAATGTATGGTGATATTTCCAATATCGCCCGAACTCTTACAAGGAACGGAATAACGCATAATCTTACAGATATCATTTGGAGTGAAAACAGCGAGCCTATCGACTTTAGGGCCGTACCACGAACATTCAACGCAACGGCTATTTATACGGGTACTTATACAAGACGTATTATACCCGGATTTATAACAACCGTTACTTATAGCGGCGAGGTTTCTAGGATAGGTGAAAATCCTAAATTTATTTATGAGGCTACTTTTGCTGCGATCAGAAGCGGCAGCGTTTTAGATTTGTATAATGATGATGCCCCGGATGATGTTTATTACTATGTAGATAATTTAGATATAGATGATATATCTGCACTAGAAACCCCGTCCAAAGTATCAAAAAGTTGGGCTACAATAATTAACTGGATTTTTATAGGGTTAATTGCTCTAATTATTGCAGGTTTTATTGTAGTTAAAATATTCAGACCAAAATCTCCTGTAGGCAGCCTTCATGAAGAAAATAGTAATGTCTCTCACAAAAGTAATACGGAAGAAAATGTTGAAGATGATATTCCTTATTATGATGAGGAATAGGGTAAGTAACTTTTTCACGAAACGTGAAAAGGCTGCTAACTCTGAATACAGCTTGGTGATATTATGGCAATGACATATAAAAAGCTGACTGATGATGAGATTCTTAGAGCTAGTGAGACGAATTTAGTAGACTTTCTAAGCTTTAGGGGTGAAAAGGTTGAAAGAAGGGGTAGTAGTCATTTTTATACAGGGCAAGGTAATGATACGCTCGCTATTTGGGGAAGTAATAACCATTTGTACACACATCATTCCATAAAAGAAACGGGAAATGCTATTAAATTTTGCCGTGAGTATTTAGGGATGAGCTTTCAAGAAAGTGTAGAGGCTCTGTTGGGCAATTCGTTCTATATAGAGGTGTCATATCAGAGCAAAATCCCTAAAAAGGATGATAAGCCAATAGAAAAAGCTGAGTTCCAAGCTCCTGTTAGAGATGACAATCAAAAGAGGCTATATGCTTATCTTCAAAAAGAACGCAAGATTTCAAAGCGTGTCATAGACTACTTTACGTGCGCGGGGACACTATACCAAACAAAAGAGTTTTCGGAATCCAAACAATCTTTTTACTCTAACATAGCTTTTGCAGTTAATGATTTCAATGGTAAAGAAGTCGGCACGATGAAACGTGCTACATTTAAAGATGGGTTTAGGGGCAATCATAAAGGCTCCCAAATGCAAAACTACTGCTTTAGGCACACGGGAAGCTCAGATAGAGTTTTTATATATGAAGCTCCTATTGATATGTTAAGCTATATCAGTTTTATGGAAAATAGTAATAAGGACTGGAAAAACGATAGCTTTTTAGCACTGGGCGGACTTCATAGCTCGGCCTTTTTTAATTTCTTGAATCATAAAGCAGATATAAATAATGTTTATCTTTGCTTGGATAATGATATGAAGGGTATAGAAGGTAGTCTTGATATTGTTAAAAAGTTAGATAGCATTGGTTTTAGTGGTAAAGTATTTTGTCATTTTCCGCAAAATAAGGATTGGAATGAGGATTTGAAAAATGGGGTTGTTTCTGACAATCTTTGCAAAGGGGGTGTTGAAATTCTAACAGATATGTTGAAAAATTTATACAGCGTTGACGAAGTAGCGCGATAAGGAGAGCATATTTAATGAAGAAACAGAAACTATGCATTTTAAAACTTGTGTTCGCAATATGGTATACGGCGTTAGCGGTTTGGCTTGTGTTGATTGTGATACGGTTGGAACAGGGTAACAGCATTTACTTTCCAAAGAGCAAAAGATGAAGGAAGTTTTGATCTCTAGCGGCTTTCATCATCTTTTTACGCGCACTGAGTCTGCCGATGGGATTATTTTTGAGAATGGCCAATGCAATCTTGCGAATAACGTTTAAGTTAAGGGGCGAGTTGTCTTTTTTCGCTCTGGCGTCATCTTCGCGAAATATAAAATCAAGCATCCAGTGCAGCTGGTTTTCAACAGACCAATGGCCTCGTATGATATCGCCAAAATTCTCAGCGGTAGTATCGAAACTACTGATGTAGTGTCGTACGGATACAGATTTGACGCCATTAATTTCACGCGTGCAGCGATAGCGAATGATAGTTTTAATGTCTGCCCAATCATTCTTTTGCTCTAGCCAGTCTGCTGGGGCAACTAGAATTTCTCTGGTTTCAAGTCGCCCATGCCCTTTTTCCGGCTCACTTTTCCATAATTCTACGGCTACGTCTTTGGGGTTCTCGCTTTCAATCCAGTTGAAATAATCTGTCACATCCTCATGCAGAGTGGGATGATTGCCTTTAAGCGCCAGCACATAATCGGCTTTCTTTTGGCGAATTTTACTGGCGATATCCGTTTGGCAGCCCATAGCATCTATCGTGATGATGTCTCCCTCGATATCTATTAAGTCCAGCAAATCTGGAATGGCTGTTATTTCGTTACTTTTGTCGTCAACGGCCAGTTCGCCTAGGGTTATATTGTTTTCTGACACCCAAGCGCTTACCACGTGATAGGCCGCATGTTTGCCATTGCCACTTCCGCGAATGGTCTTGCCGTCTATATTTACACTGCGTCCGCCGCTGGACGACACCAGACCCAGCCAAGAGTTTAAGCTTTTTGCCAGGGCAATAGGGTCAACCCTTTCGTACACTCGCCTAAAGGTGTCGCTGTCGGGTATACCATTGGGCAGTTCTAAAAAACCCCGCAACCATTCTTCGCGGTCTCTCCCAAACTCTTCCATGTCTACAAAGTCTTCGCCACAGCAGATTACCGAGCAAAGGCCGATTATTAGAATGTCTTCTAGCTTATGACGCTTGTTCCCCCATTCACGCCTCGGATCTGGGAGCGTTTCAAGCGTCTTTTTCAAGGTTACTATTTCCATTTCTCATCACCACGGATAGTGTAACATCTTTTGAGTAGTTAGAAAAGTAAATGCTGTTTCCCTGCGGTTGGAAAGGGTTATTTGACAAATACGTTTTATGTGCAATTTATTAAATCATTTGCGGAGGTGGAAAGTGAAAAATGAAAGGTAAATGGATTAAGCTGCTTGGGTTAAGTGTTATAGCATCGTTCGTGCTATTGACAAGCACGATTACTATTTTTGCAAACACGAACTTGCCCGCGAATAGCTTTGGTGCGAATGAAAATGCTATGCACTTTAATTTTTCTGCACCGTCAAGTGCAGGCGCAGAGGCTACAGGGGTGCATTTTAACATTGCTGTACCCATAGATGTAAGGACTGCGGGGATGTATTCACAGTATGCCGGTGGTAACGCTCATAATTATAATTATGGTGATATTATCGGAACTCTAACCGTAGAGAGACTTGGAAGGCGCATAAACGTCATTGGCGGTGCAACCATGAGGGCTATGGACTTTGGCTCGGCGCACTTTAGCTTTACAGGGTTAAATCATGGGAACACAGGTTTGATAGGGCACAATAGAGGTCGCTCAAACGGGTTCTTTATTTTTGTCAAAACTCTGAATGAGGGAGATTTACTGACACTTGAGGCTGGTGGAATCACTAGAACCTATGCTGTTACAAGTGTCTTTACTGTTGACGAGGCAGATTTTAGCCCATTAATGCAGTTTGGCGATAATAGGCTTACTTTGGTTACATGCGTGGAATATGTACCAAGCTTACGCCGGGTTGCGGTGGCAATAGAAGTACAATAATTAATGATGAAGGAGGAATAAATATTATGAAGAAAAAGTTTTTAGTCTCCCTTTGCGGAGCTTTTTTAATTGGAGCAATCTCTATTAGCCCTATTACGGTAGTGGCTCAGACACATGGCTTTGGAGTAGGTCAAGGAAGAACAGACCCTATCAATATCAATGATTTCTCAACTTCTGTTTGGGACAGGTTCTCGTTTAATTACGCATTCACTAGCGGTATGGATTACAGTGCAGACTTGGGCAGACCAACAACATTTACGGGTGATGTTCATATAGACCCATTTACTGTGAATATTCGCAGGGATGCAAACGTGGCTCTTCTGCCGCCTGCATACGGTGTTTTTAGTGGACATGTAGCAACTATGCCAAGCAATTTATTGTTCCCGCAGCCAACACTATGGCAGCACGCTCGATTTACTGAAAATCCGCACATGTTGCCTATGTTTGATACTTTGCAGCTTGGGGTTAATGCCGGAAGTAGCGGCACTCTTTTAGGTGACACATCTATGGGTAGAAGCGACTTGCAAATAGCAGGCTTAGGCGGTATAACTAATTATGTTCATGGCACAAGAAACGATATGCAGATTACTAATACAACGCCTAGTTCGAGCGTTATCCTCCCTGTCTCTAATGATTTAGGCGGTTTTTTAATGCCGACAAGTGTAAGGTAGATTTGTCCTTTGATTGTGAAATGACAACATTTCCATCATTATGATTAACTGAAACCACATCTAATTAATGATAGTGATATATAGAAGTTAAAAAATAGATTTCTTTAAAGAGCGGATTGCAACCAATTAACAGTTGCAATCCGCTTCTGCCTATGTTATAATATCCATACGAAGGGAGAGCTTATGAGTAAAAAAGATAAATTAATTAGACGATTGAAACAAAAGCCAAAAGATTTTACTTTTGATGAATTAGAAACATTATTAGAATCTCTAGGTTTTGTTAAACATAATAAAGGCAAAACCAGCGGTTCAAGGGTACGGTTTATGCGTGAAGGAACACCTATTACTGTTCATAAACCGCATCCTAGAAAAGAACTTTTGGAATATCAACTAAAGCAAGTGTTAGAGGTCTTAGAGAAGGAGGGTCTGATTTGAAAAACCTTTTAGAATATAACGGCTACTTAGGCACAGTAGAGTTTTCATCTGAAGATAATGTCCTTTTTGGCAAAGTAGTAGGAATAAACGGACTGGTTTCATATGAGGGTATAAGCATTGACGATTTAAGAGAAGGATTTCAAGAAGCCGTAGATGATTATTTAGAAATGTGCGCTGAAGCCAATATAGAGCCTCAAAAATCATATAAAGGCAGCTTCAATATAAGGATTTCGCCGGAGCTTCATAAAAGTCTGTCTGTTATATCTACAGTAAAGAATATAAGTTTAAATAAGGCAGTTGAAGAAGCCATAGCGAAGTATGTATCTAGTGTATAGCGTCTACGAGAATTGCAGGAGGATGAAAATGCTTAAAAAAATACTTATTTTATCTATAATAAGCGCGTTTGTTTTTTCGGGATTAGGGATGGTTGTGTCGGCATCTGAACCGGTAATTCAGCGCGAAGCAACAAGGTTTGCTCCGGCAACAACATTTACAAGAGCAGAGTTTGTTGATGAGTTTAACACAACGGGCTTTGCGTATTCAAGAAATATTGAAGACGTGCGCTACAACACCGATATTCTGACAGCAGATGAGTTTTTTACACGCTATGTAGGACAAGAGTTTTCTATGCCGTGGGTGATGGCTTCAATCTTTGATGGCACGACTCCGTTTGGCAACGGTCGGTTTAGCCGTGTTTATGAGTTTGCTCTTACTGGCAATAGTGTAGGAGAAGCTATGGCAGCACCAACTCCAGCCCCTCCTACTCAGCCAACACCACCAGCGCAATTACCGCAAGCAACACGCCCGTCACAACAAGCCACACCGTCAGCAGTTACTGTGATGGTAAACGGCCAAAAGGTTGCGTTCCAAGCGTACAATATTCAAGGCAACAATTTCTTCATGCTGCGCGATTTGGCGTACTCTTTAAATGGAACTGCCGCTCAGTTTAATGTAGGCTGGAGTGCGGCCGACAATGCCATTATTTTAACCGGCAGTCAAGCTTATGTTGTAGTCGGCGGTAAAATGACAACTGTTAGTAGTAGCGCAAGAGCAGCGACACCAACAGCTTCAAGAATAATGCTTGACGGTAGCGCAGTTATGCCAAGAGGGTACTTGATTGGCGATAACAATTTCTTTATGTTGCGTGAGCTTGGTGATTTGCTCGGTTTTAATGTGGGTTGGGATGCGCCGTCTAGTACGATATTGATTACGACAGGCAATAATGGAAATGATGAGACGGTAGCAGAGGAAGTTCGACGACCTGAAGAAATAGGTTTTGATTTTAGGGCGTTATATACCGCAGGAGTTTCTGTTGCGGATATTCAGGATATGTTTGAGCAGGAGATGGTACGTTTAGTTAATGAAATTCGTGCAGAGCATGGGTTGGCAATATTTACTCAAAATCAAGATTTAGCAATAATTGCACGTTCAAGGACAGATGAAATGATAAGATACGGTGAAAGAGTAGGACACGTATCTCCAACAACTGGACTTGAGCATACGGAACATGCTAGGGCTATGGGGTTAAATGTACGTTGGGCAAGTGAAAATGCAGGCGGAAGTCCAACGCCTCAAGCGCAAATAGATGTGTGGATGGCTTCTGCTTCTCATCGCGACTTCATTCTCGGTGGTAGTTCAAGTGAGTTCATTGGGATAGGTTTTTCTTTTGGAGGCACTTTTGGAACAACTGCTCGTTGGACGCTATGGCTGTCAGATATGCAACCACCAAGATAATATTAATAACAATGCTCAACAACACAAGGGCAGTTAGGCTTTCGCCAAACTGTCCTTTTTATTATGTAAAGATAAAAATGCAAGGAGTGATGCCTATGGTTTGATTAAGCGTAATAAAGATACAAACAACAGTACCACTAATAACAGTAATGCCGACAGCTCTTAAAGCAAGTTTTTATAACTTTTTGCTTTGGGGGCTATTTTTATATCTTTTTTTAATGAAAGCAACTACTTTTATAACCGTTTCCGATAAGGAGGAAAAATATGAGTTTAAAAAGCAAAGCGAAACAAAGTTTAAAACACCTCATCGCCATGTTTTTAGTAATTATCATAATATTTGGGATTGTTCCGATAGAATTATCTGCATCGGCATTTTCATATGCTACATCAAACGAATGGGCAGTAACAGGAGTTACTCCTATTCAAGGTAGGTTCTTTTCTGATTCACAAAGTATTCAAGCTAGGATTCCATATATTGATAGTATACAAGTCATGGACAGAGGCTTCGCTGAAGAAGCAAACGTATTCATGGGCGGGAATAGAGTATCCTCTATCCGCTATGTCGTTGTAATTGATGGTGTAGAGTATGAGGGTTTCTGTACTGACCCGCACCTTCCGGGGCCTGAGACATCAGGAGCTATCTATGTTCCGGCAGGCGAAGCCCCTGCTCTTTACAACGTATTGAGATACGGATTTAGAGCAAATCCTCATTTAGGCAGTGAAGATTTGTCTTTTGACCAACGTGTCACTAATGCCTATCTAACAAGAGTTGCTGTAGCAATGGCAAATCACCCTGACCGCACTTTTACAGGAGACCCGGCAACACTTCAAGCGGCACAGCACTTAGTAAACGGCACTTACTTCAGACCAGCATATCATGCTGCTGACTTTGCTAACACACTCCCGGCAATTGCCATTAACGGTGTGAGGCACGCTGAGGATTTGAACAGAGTAGTTGCCGAAGAAATACCATTTGCACAATCAATACCTTTTAATTTAACGCATAATCTAAGAACTAATAGCTCAACAAATCCTTTTAGATTCGAATGGGACGCAAGCACTCCAGCAGGTGCAAGGCTTGTAATTGACGGTTCAACTTATGTTGCTCCAAATGTACCTGATAGAGGTTTCACAGTCGAGCCGAATTTTACCCTTGAATTGCCTAATGAGCCAGCATTTGAAGGGCAACAAGCTAAGGTACACTTAGTAGGGATTCACAACCAACATGCAGGAAGAGTTTGGCGTTTACAGAATCACGTAAGCCCTCATTTGTGGCAAGACGTAGTCTTCTATATTCCTGAAATACATTCAACCGCCGTGTTCTCTTTTAACCTTGAGCCAGAACCCGGTGACCGTCCCGGCAACGGAAACGGCAATGGTGACAGCTCAGTCCGCATACAAAAAATCTGCGCCATCACCCGTGAGAACATCCCCGGCGCACTCATGCGTCTGCAAGGGATGTCATCCCATCAGGTAGTAACTGGTGATGGACAAATGTGGGAGATGGATAATACCGGTATCAACGCAAGTCAAGTTCTAACCGCAGGAGCAACAACTGCACTACCAAGCGGCGTTACAAGCACAGTAACTGACGGAGTTTGGACTCTAACAGGCTTGCCTTACGGATTCTATATGGTTTCTGAGGAACGTGCGCCCCAAGGTTTTAGCATGTACCCTCAGCATACTGCGTTCGGCTTTTGGGTGCTGCCGCCAAATGTGCATATAGACAGTCCCGATGGATTAGTTTATAATATTGTAGAACGTGCCCCGAACGAGAGTCACATCCTTATTACTTTCGAAAACTATCCATTTTCAGAAGTAGTAGTCTACAAACGCGAAGTATCAAACGGCGTTGGGAATAATCAGCTTTTAGCTGGCGCAACATTCCGTATTCAAGGCTACTATCCGGGTAATCCTGCTATTCCCATAGACAGAGTTGCCACTACCGGAGCAGACGGACGTGTTGTATTTAGTGATTTACCTGCGGGTCACTTTACGATTTCTGAGATACAGCCACCAACAGGCTACTTGTTGGGCGATTACAATGTTTGGACTGTCAACATAGGTTGGGGGCAAACTGTAGCCGCAGGCACGACACAGTCACACACTTTCTTCAACGTGCCAAAATCATCTTTGGAAATTCTCAAGGTATGCGGTGTAACTAATGAACCGTTGCAAGGTGCTATCTTTGAACTTTACGACCCGACAACAGGGGAAAGTTGGCAGGCAACATCAGGTGCTGATGGTATCGCAATTATCGGGCGTGGGAACTATGGTAATTTTTTATATCCTAATCGCACTCTGATTTTGCGGGAAGTGGTTGCACCAACCGGATTCGTCCTTAGTAATGAAAGTAGAGAAATAATTCTTTCCCCCGGTGATGAAAATAGAGTAACATGGCGTAACTGGCGCAATCCGGGGCTTACTATCATAAAAGAATGTCAAGACACAGGCGAACGTCTGGTAGGCGCACATTTCACAATAGAAGCTCAGGGCAGTGGCAGACCACTTCCTAAAGACTTCCCTATGATAACAGACGAGAACGGCGAGATTCGTGTACCATGGACGTTGTTTGAAGGCGAAAATGAACGTGTTTTTCGAATCACAGAAACTGTTCCACCGCCGGGTTTTTCTTTATCAGACCCCAATTGGCAGCTCGTGACGCTCCAAGCAGGCTACGATAATACAGTAGTATTCTCAAATCGCCGTATGCCTGATTTAACTATTCAGAAAAGGGACGCTATCACAGGCGAACCTATAGCTAATGCCGAGTTTACAATCGAGCGTCTTGACGCGCCCAATGCGGGTATGCTCACAGGCAATCCGTTCCGTACAAACGCGCAAGGTCAGATAGTAATACCGGGCTTGGCTCCGGGTGTATACAGGATTATTGAGACGAGGGCAGCTAACCATTATTGGCTTGACCCGAACGAAGCAAATAGGACTTGGACAATAACCATCCGTGATAATGAGAACTACACTTTAATAGTAGAAAATACTCTGCTGCCAACTTTAATCATCACAAAAATGAATCAGGTCACATTCCTTCCGGTTCCTATGACACGCTTCTTGGTGGAGCTTGAAGTGCCAAACACAGGAAATGTTGTACGTATAGGCGAGTTTATAACAGACTCAAACGGTCAGATAATCCTGCCATTTGTTCAGCCGGGTTGGTACAGAATCACAGAGACGCATCCGGCTCCGGGAATGTCGCTTAATGTGAACAACTCTTACAGAGTGTTCCTAAGTCCGGGACAAAACACATATCAATTACTGGCTCAGATGCCAAACCTACGAACTAGCGACACACCTCATGACGGTCAAGGTAATAACCCTCATCCACAAGTAACACCTCCGAATCCTGTAGAGCCTACTAATCCGGAAATGCCTCCGAACTGGAATGACATGACAGATGATGAGCGAGCTGACTTTGCTAGAAGTGGATTACAAGTTACAGGTGGAGACGCACACTTAACAGGTGAGAATATTTGGAACTGGCCGCTTAATTCTATCGTAATAAAAAAGGCTAACTCTGTAACAGGTGAGCTTCTTAAAGGCGCAACATTTGAAGTGGTACACACATCAGCAGGGGTTAGCGGTACGATGGGTACCGTGATAGGTAGGTATACGACAGACCATAGCGGTATAATTGTGCTGACGGGCTTAATTCCGGGTAGCTATGTGGTAAGAGAGGTAGTGCCTCCAACTAATTTCACTCTATCAGTTAATAACAGCCAAACAGTTCACTTAATGCCTGACGGTCATAGCGTTGTAGAAGTAGTTTTCGACAACGACCCATACGGCTCGTTGCTTATCTCTAAACGCTGCTCGGTCACAGGTGTACCTTTGGCAAATGCTGAGTTTAGGGTAGTAAGCAGCAGTGGTGCAGTAGTTGGAACGGCAAACGGTTTATTTAGAACCAATGCTCAAGGTGAAGTTTTAATTCCAAATCTTTCTCCTGATAGCTATGTAGTAACCGAGGTACGCAGTCCTGATGGGTTCATCTTAGATAGCACACCTCAGACTATAAGAGTAAACGCGACAGGTCAAGTTTACAGGCTTGAGTTTACTAATACGCCGCTTTCAAATCTCATTATAAGAAAAGTGAGCGAATATGACAGTTCTGCTTTGGCAGGCGCGGTCTTTGAAGTACGCCGTCCTAATGGTGAGTATGTAGGCACATTCACTACAGGCTCAAACGGCAGCGTTGAAGTACCCGAAATTCTCGGTCATGTGGTGATAACTGAAAAGGTACCGCCACCGGGTCACTCTTTGGCTACCAATAATGTAAGAGCAGTAGAGGTAAGACCGGGTGCGCCTACTGTAGTTGAGTTCGTAAATCCAAGACTGCCATCAATTGCTATTCGGAAGATAAGCGGTGATGATGGCCGACCATTGGCAGGCGTAGTATTCGAGATAACGTCTTTTGCTGGCGAACGTATCCGTAATCCTCGTGATAATAGCTTTGAATTTGTAACTGACAGCGCGGGCATGATTTTCTTGCCACAGCTACCTCCGGGTACATTCATCGCGCGCGAAACGAGGAGTTTGCCGGGCTACCGGTTAGCAGAGCTGTATACGTTCGTTGTAGAGAATAACCAAGACACAATGATAACTATACGTAACTACAAGATGCCGAGTGTCGTAATCCGTAAGATATGCGGAGATACTGGCAGACCGTTGCCGGGTGTAGCCTTCGAGATAGCTAGGTACTTGCAAAACGGACGCACAGGTCAACGTCTGAAAAACTACGCTGTTGATAACTCTTGCGAGTTTGTGACAGACGCAAGCGGACATATCTATCTGCCAACTTTAGAAGATGGCTTATGGGCGGCAATCGAAACGCGACAGTTGCCAGGCTTCCGTAACGACAATCCTATGACTACGTTTAGAGTAGGAGAAAACGGCGACCATACCGTTATCATAAGAAATTACAGATACGCCGAACTAACGATACAGAAGGTTAATTCTGTAACCCGCAGACCGTTAGAAGGCGTTCACTTTGAGATTTCAAGACCTGATGGTACTAGAGTCGTAAACCCAAGCACAGGCTTCCACACGTTCATCACAGACAATAGAGGCTTAATCCACCTCCCGGAGCTTGTTGACGGTAGATACTATCTCCATGAGACACGTGCATTACCGGGTTTCATCATTGATGAGCCTGTCATAGCGTTCAACATTGATTCTTCAGCACGCCAACGTGAGCATGTGCTAACTGTAGAGAACAGACCCGCAAGCGGTCTACTCATCATCAAAACATGCGCTCAAACAGGAAACCCACTTCAAGGCGTTGAGTTTGAGGTTAGACATGCTGACGGTAGACTGGTAACAGGGCAGATTCAGGATGGCAATCAGCCGGATACTCCTGCAAACAGCCCGAACCTCACTACAGCTAACGGTCGCTTTGTAACGGATAGCAGGGGTAGGATTTACTTGAATCATCTTCCGGCGGGCGTGTTCCACGTAACGGAGACGAGGGCTTTGGACGGCTTTGAGTTGGATACTACTGTGCATGTGGTTACTATTACGCCGGGCGGACAATATGTACTCCGTGTAGAAAACACACCATTATCAGGATTGCGTATCCTTAAATTGTGTAGCGTAACCCGTAACCCTATTTACAACGTGGAATTTATGGTATTTGACGAAAATAACCACGTAGTAGGCGTATTTTACACAGACAACAGGGGTATCATTGACTTCCCGGCAATATTAGTTGGTGGACGCTATACGATTCGTGAAACACGACCAGCCCCCGGATTCTCCTTGGACACCATGCCAAGAACAGTGGAATTTGTACCGGGTCGAGTCACGGAAATAGTGTGGTACAATGTTCCGATTGCAGGGCAGTTGCAGATAACCAAGGTATCGGCTGACTTTAATCAACAGAACGCTCTACCCGCAGGCACGCCGTTGCAGGGTGCTATTTTTGAGATTTTCGAGCATAGAACAGGTAATCTTGTTGATAGAATAGTCTCAAACGAGCGTGGTTTAGCGATTTCTAAGCCTTTGCCTCTAGGTCGCTATTTTGCGGTTGAAGTACAAGCTCCGGCATTTTATCAAATCAATCCGCAACGAATAGATTTTGATATAGAGCATGAGCGTCAGATAGTGAGGGTTACTTTCCCGAACTGGTCAGCTAATACAGGGGTTTCTATCCGCAAAACAGGGCCTGCGGAAGTTATGCAGGGACAGCTAATTGCTTATGAGATACCGCTTTTGAGAAATGACAGTAATATACCATTAGCCGATTTCTTCTGGCGTGATATACTCCCTACCAACGCTGTGCGTGTGAACAGATTGGTAACAGGAACCTTTAATGCTCCTGTAACCTATAGAATCATAGGCACAACGAATACAGGGCGCGAAATTGTCATCGCTGACAATTTACAATCAACACGTAACAACGTCATTGAGATGCTGCCTGTGAGTTTAGGACTTGCTGCAAATGAGTATCTAACAGAGTTTACTGTGCTGTTTGGACAAGTTCCGGCAGGATTTATGGCAGTTGAAGCTCCTAGAGTCTTTGTTGATGTAATACCAAGTTCGCACACTTTCTTACCAAACGGCATGATGTTTGCTAATCGTGTTGATGTGGGTGGTCGCGTACCGGGGTCGGATGAGTGGGTAATCGGCGGCTCAACTTCATCAAGCATAGTGGCCAATCTTGGAACGCCGCCAGTTTTACCTCGGAGTGGTTGGTAATTTACTTGTTGTATAGTTACAATTATAAACTACAATAAATTGCATGAGATATACAATTATAATCTACAGAATGACAATTAAAATTTACAATAACGCGCTGAATAAAAGTGTTGTAAATGATACAGACCAGCCCAAAACAATCTTGGGCTGGTGCTTTTGCTTATTTTAACGTATAATCTATAATACGCATAACTATACAACATAGCATGAGATTTAAATATCGCAACAGAGGGAGCATTAATATTATGAACGACATAGAGCTTAGAACCAAAGTCCATTCAGCTATGTATAACCTTATCAAATCAAAAGGTATCGCAAGCCCTGTCGAAGTCCTCATAGAAATAGGTGTCTTATCAAAAGAGGATTATGAGCGTTGGAGATTTGGCAAAGTCCCATACCTTGAAAAGGTATGTAAAATCAATCTTGCGAAGCTTTCTAAAATTAATCGAGAAATCAGAGCCTATGCCGCAAAAAACGAACTAAAGCCTTCATGGACATTTTATAGAAAATTTGGCACAACGGAAAAGGGCAAAGGGAAGTCTGTGAAACTACTCTTTTCTAAAACTGGAAATGAAAGCATCGAAAAACTTTATGCCACCCATTATCTTAAAAAGAAAGTTATTGATGAAGTTAAATGAAATGCAGATTTGCAATTATAAAGTAATATATGACAATTATTATTTATAATACAAATCTACAAAATCTCATAAACGCAAAAATATATTGTATTAAAGGTTGTATTAAAGGTGCTGTCTCACTTGAGATAGCACCTTTTAACTGAAAAATAAATATTGGGAGATAGATATGCAAACAGAACAAATAGCATTAATGCCGATGCAAATAGCCTCACAAATGATAATGCGCGGTGCTTCCGGTGCTGTTCCCGCAGTTGCAGGAGTAGCAGCACTGGCAATAGGCGGAACTATTCTAGCTCTTGTAAAAGGCTCTAAAGCCGTATCCAGCAATATAGGCAAAATAAAAGCCGGGGAAAACAAAGCAAGTAAGTTTACAAAAACAGATGAGGTTATACAAGCCTTAACCATTGACAATAGGCTCTTCGATAAATTTAGTGAACAAGCAAAAGCTCTAGGTGTTGGCTTTGCGGCCTGTAAGGGTGAATCTACTACAAACATCATATTCCCTAAAAGTAAAGAGAATGTTGTCGATATGATAACTAAAAGTTTAGATGCCGAGCTTGAGAAAATAAAGGCTTTAGATGTAGAGGCTGATAAAACAAAATCGGACTCAGGGTTAATATCAACAAACAATCCGCAGCCAAAACTTGAAAAATCAGATTTTGAAGGTAGTGAAATAGAAAAAATAATCAATAGTGAGCTTGATAAATTCATGCAACAACTAAGCCCTGTCTTGGAGAGAATAGAGAAAAATCAAAATAAAATACTGCTCCATTTCAATCCCGAAAATAAGGATAAGATTTTAGAACAAGTCGGGCGTATCAACAACACACAAGAAATAAAGTTTTCCAAAGGGAAAGCTACTGAGCTTACCAAAATGATTAGTGAAATATCTAACACTTTAAGACGCTCAATACAAAATAGCCAAAGAAATATTCCGCCAGAAGCAAGAAATAAGGTTCTTATCACGGAATTAAACCGAGAATTAAAGAAAAATGGCGTAGATGTAACCGTATTTTTTGAGGGCGAAAAGTTCAATATTAAATTTGACCCCAAAAACAAAAACAAAATAATGTCTAAAGCTAAGGAATACAACAAAAACATAACATTGGGAAAGCAACAGGATAATGTTTTGGCTAATAATAAATCTAAGGCTAATGATAAACCAATAGAAAACCCATTAACAAGATAATTATATCTTACCTATTAGCAGCATTTTTCAAAATATAAAGCTATCCCATAATAACTATACTTTAGGAGAGGATAACATGTGAAACTTGAATCCAAATATGTAGTCTACATTATAGGGTATGTATCAATCATGTATGTATTTCTACATATATCCCACGCTTTTGAACTTAGCAGAAGCCTAGAGATTAACGGTATGGAGCTACTAAGTCATATCATAAGCCTTTTCGCTAACAATATAGAAAATCACCCACTAGACCCATTCACAACGCTGACTATCAGAGGTTCAGCCACAATGATGGGTTTTATTTTAGGCAATACTACAGCTTTAGTATTATTCATAATGCTTCATGACAATAGAAACTTACGTCACGGAATAGAACACGGTTCGGCGGTGTTCTCAAATGAGTCGAGGTTTAAAAAAATCAGGGATAAAAATATGCTCAATAACATTATCCTAACCGCGCGGATTTTTCTATCGCTAAACCATAGAGCTACAAGAATTAATCTAAATGTCCTAGTCTCAGGCGGGCCGGGTTCGGGCAAGACTCGGTTTTTCGTAAAACCGAACTTAATGCAGATGAAATCTAATTATATTATCACTGACCCGAAAGGTGAGGTGCTGGCTTCCACAGGTAAAATGTTAGCGGCAAACGGATACAAAATCAGAGTCCTAAACCTTGTAGATATGGCTAAATCAGACTTATATAACCCCTTTAAATATCTACGTAAAGACCGCGAAGAGGATGTTTTAACATTAATCACCTCTATAATCAAAAATACCGACTCAGATGCTAAAAAAACAGGCGGTGACCCTTTTTGGGAGCGCGCTGAAACGCTGTTTTTGCAGGCGATTTTCTTTTATATTTTGTACGAAGAGGAAAATGAGCGGCAAAATATGAACACCGTCATGGAAATGCTGAGGCTGGCTAACTTCTCCGATAAAGAGAACAAGCTGGATGAAATGTTTACGGACTTGGCACAGGAAAATCCCGACCATATAGCCGTGCAACAATATGAGCTTTTCAAAGCTTCAGCCAAAGAGACTCTACGTTCTATTGTAATAACAGCTAACGCAAGATTTTCGCCGTTTGCTATACAGGCTGTGTCTGAATTGTTTACAAGAGATACTTTTGAGCTTGATAAGTTAGACGAGGAAAAGACCGCTATATTTATAGTCATCAGCCCCTCGAACATGACGTTTAATTTCATAGGCGCAATGTTCTACACACAGTTTTTTAGTCAAGTGGATTATATAGCAAATTGGGTAAACCCAAGCAAAAATCTACCACAGACTTTACAAATACCGTTATTGATGATTTTAGATGAGTTCGCCAATGTTGGGAAAATCCCTAACTTCGAGAAAATTTTAGCCTATGCTAGAAGTTTAAATGTAGGGATTTTTATCATCCTACAAAGCTTACTTCAGCTCAAAGATATGTACAAAGATGCGTGGGAAGGCTTTATTGATTCTTGCGATACTTTTCTGTTCTTAGGCGGTCAATCACAGTTCACGCTGGAATATATGTCTAAGAAAATAGGCCAAGAAACGGTTGATAATACTAACCGCAGCCGTAATTTTGGCAAGAGCGGCAGTGCTTCAACATCTGAGCAAATTCTGGCGCGCTCATTAATGACACCTGATGAGATAGGTCTGCTTCCGGAACGAGAAGCATTATTTTTTATGCGCGGCTTTCGCCCATATAAGGGCGCGAAGTTCGATATAAAGAGCCATAAAAACTACAAGTTGCTCTCGGAAGATAGCGATTTCTATGTCCACAAGGTTAGAAATAAAAATATTATTATTAAATACGTCTATGAACTCAGCCTTAATGAAGTATTTGGTGAAGATATCCATTTTGATGACGAGGATACTCAATCTATCCAAGATACAGATGAGAACATAGAGTACGACTCCGAATCCGCAGAGGAAGAGAACGTGGACAGTCCTGTTTCTGTCGAAGCTATCATAGGAAATATTGAGTTCTACAATCAGCAAGTGGAGTATCTTGACAGAATGATTGACATGATGGGCGGGATATCTGAGGCGGAAATGGAAAATTACAATATAAATAATTTTTAACGCAGCTAATCATAATCATGTGGATTTAGCTGCTTTTTGTTCCAATAAAACTAATTATTAAGGAGCTAACGAATATGATGGAGATTATCCAAATAACAAAAACTGCTATGTCTACTTACAAAGCGAAAGCTAACTGTTTTTTTGCTAAGTTACATCTGAACAATTATCTCAAAATTACCACGTCAGTCCTTGTATGCACTATGCTTATATTAAGCTTCACCACAACCGTTTTTGCCAACCCTCTTGATGCAACCCGTGGTGAGGAACAATTCAACTCTTTGGTTGAGTTCTTAGCCACTTGGATAGGCAGAATAGGCGGCGTTGTCGCATTTGTAGGCGTAGTTCAGTTTGCGCTTGGCGTTAAGTCACAAAATCCTGATGAGAAGATTAACGGGCTTAAAACTTTAGTTGCGGGCATTATGGTATTTGCAGTTGCTCAAGCTTATGCGTTTTTCACTAACTGGTAAATCTAAAAGCTCACGATAGGGCTTTTTGTAGAGCAGCATATTTATAAATGAACGATGAGGATGTGGAATCTTGCAAAGTTTAGCATTTGATGCACTGGATTTATTTGAATGGTTGATGACTACAGCGTTTGGGATTATTGTTGATATACTTAGACTTAGCCCACAAGAGTTTAGCCCATCAGCATTTGCGCTGGTTGAAAACATAGCAAGCGGAATAAGAAATTTTAGTTTTGGGCTGCTGGCTTTTTTCTTTTTGATGGACTTGGCCGGCAGCACAATAAATTTCAGAATAAAAAAACATGAGGAAATTATCAAAATAGTGTTGCAGGCTGTTTTAGGCGGCGCGATTTTACAGGCTTCCTTTTGGCTTTGTATGCTTATATTTAATAATTTCGGCTCGCTTATCATGCTGGTCGGTGATGGTATCTCACCGGAGATTGCGTTTGGCGGGTTTATTGAAATTACAAAAGAATTTATCGAATCATTGAACTTTATGGAAACTACCATAGTTGCTGTGTTTATAATACTATTTTTGCTTACACTGTTTGGGCTTTTGATATCTTGTATCTTAGCACCTATCGGGATAATGTTCGAGGTTTATATTTATTCAGCCTTCGCACCTATACCGCTATCAACTATCTTAACAAGTCAAAAAGCGATAGCTATAAACTTTATTAAAACATTCGTTGGTGTATGTATGAGGGGCAGCCTTATTCTGTTGGGTATATTGCTTAGTACGACAATAATAACGAGTGATGTATTACGATTTGGCAATGATGCCGCGACAGGATTTGCGTTAGTGTTAGTTATAATAATGCAGCTTATTTTGAATGTCATGATACTGCAAAAAGGGATTAAATCAGCCGAACAGTTCGGCAGAGGGTTGATAGGAGGATAATTTAATGATAGAAGTAAAAATTCCGGCAGACATAGGACTCATTAAAACGCCGTTTATTAAAGGGTTTACGACAAAAGAGATAATCTACTTTGGAATGGCACTTGTAACAATGGTTCCGCTTGCTTTTTTCGGGAACAGATTCATGCCCGATGATTTGGTGGGCTGGGTTGTTTTAGTTTTAACTTTAGTAATATTAAGTCCACTTTATATAGAGAAGCGTCTAAATTCTGCTATCAGTGGCGAAGAGTATTTGATAGATATGGCTACATTCATGTTAAACAAACAAACCCGCGAATACGTGTACTTGGACGATTTTGCAAAAAAAGTTAGTGAAGGGGTCGGAAATGAGAACTAATTCTAATAGCGCAGCGAAGGCACAGAAGAAACAGGCGGTTAATGACATAAGGGCTAAACAAAAGGATTTAAAGGCTGAGAAGAAAAAACAGAAAAAAGGCGGTAAGATTAATTTTGGGCTTAGTAAAATTATAAGGCTTAAAGCTAAAACTGCAATAGAGACTATACCCTATGTTCAAATGCACGAGCATAATATAATGGAGCTGCTAAACGGCAAGTTTAGTAAGACCTATTCATTTGCAGATATAAATTACACTACAGCTAAGGACGAAGAACAGACCAAGATATTCTCAGAGTATGCAAAATTATTAAACTCTTTGCCTAGTGATGTGAATTTTCAAGTGGTTATAGTTAATAAGTCTATAAGTGTGAACGATATTTATGATAAAGTTTTGGTTGATGTTTCAGGTGGCGGGGAGCTTGCCTCGTTGAAGTCTGAATTTAATGAAATTCTGAAGGATTATTTAGACAAAGGCGTAAATGATATAAAGGTAGAAAAGTACGTAAGCGTCAGTATTGAGGCTGAGAACATTGATTTTGCCAAACGTAAGTTCTTAGATATTGAAGCTCATTTGGATAAGAAATTCAAGGATATATCTAAGAACTGCAACTTTAGAGAGCTGGATAATAGCGAAAAATCGCATCTTTTGGCTCAAATCTATCGAGGTTCTAAGATAAACTTACGCGATTTTAAGAAGAAAGATTTTGCGCTCTCAGAAGAAAAGTCTTTTATAGCACCGGATTCGTTCCAGTTTTTGAGTGACCACTTAAAATTAGGAGAGCGTTTTGCAAAGTGTTTGTTTTTAAGAGACATCCCGCCGTATATGACGGATGAATTAATCTCTAGCCTGCTCGGTACACAGATAGAGCAAGTAGTGACACTTAATATCACGCCAATAGAAACAATAAAAGCGCGCAAAAAGATTGATGAAACTATAACGGGTTTAAAAGAAACACAGTATAAATATAACTATACAGCCGCTAAAAATGGCGTATCTGTTGATATAACGCCAAGAAAAGTGCAAGATGATTTAGAGTCGGCTACTGAGATGCACGATTATGTGCGTAATAAAAAGCAAAATGTATTCCTTTTTAATATGGTTATTATGTTTTATGCTGACTCGTTGGAAGATTTGAAGATAAAAGAAGCTGTATTGACTTCAAAGGCTAATGAGTTTGTATGTAATCTAGGCTCATTGAACTATCAGCAGGAGCGAGCTTTACAGTCTGTGCTTCCTATAGGGTTTAATAATATAACCATAAAACGCACGCTGCCAACAGAAGGGGCAGCAATTTTTATGCCCTTTGATAGACTTGATACAATACAGGAGGGTGGATTTTTCTATTCGCTGCACGCTGATACTAAGCAAGCTATAGTCCTAAACCGCAAGAAACTGACGAACGGTGGCGGCGGGTTCATTTTAGGTACGTCCGGCTCAGGTAAAGGCATGTTTGCTAAACAGGAAATAATAAATATAATGCTTAAAACCAATGATGATATAATCATAATAGACCCTGAAAATGAATTTGCGCGATTCGTAAAAGCTTTTAACGGGCAGACAATAGAGTTATCACCGCAAACGAAAGATTATATTAATCCGTTTGATATTCCGTTAGAAGATGAGGATTTTCAAAGAGGCACTCCCGCCAGCAGCTTAAAGCTTGACCTGATTCTGTCTATCATTTCAGCGATGATAAAAGGCGAAGTAGACCCTGCGGTGAACTCGATTGTTGATGAGGTTTTAAGGGAGATTTATCAAGAGTTTGAAATTACTAAACTTATAGAAGATTTACCTACGTTTAAAGATTTTTACAATGTGCTGTCTAAAAAGAAAAGTGCTATGGCAGAAGAGCTTTCTGAGATATTGAAGATATATGTTGAGGGCAGCTTTTCTGTATTTTCACATCCTACAAATGTAAAAATGAATAATCGTATGCTATGCTTTAATACTAATAGACTAGGCGAACATTTAAAGTCTGTTGGTTCATTTATGATGCTGGATGCTATTTGGAATATAGTAGCTAATAATCGTAATTCGGGCAAAAATACGTGGATATATATTGACGAGGTTCATATATTCTTCAATTCAGATGAAAGCATAAGCAGGGTCGAGAACTTTTATCGTAGATTTAGAAAGTATGATGGTATCGTAACATCAACTACCCAAAACACAAGCGATACACTTAGATTCAAAGAAGCGCGGACAATGATTGGCAATTCTGACTTTTTAGCCATAATGAATCAAAAAGAGATTGATAGGCGCGAGATAGTGAGCTTTTTGTCGTTGTCTCCTAATTTAGTAAATAATATAACAAATGCGGGTAAAGGTGAAGGCATCTTATACGCTGAAAATATGATAGTACCATTCTCTGCGTTATTCCCTAAAGCAATAGATGGTAAGCCGTCAAAGCTATATAAGTTGATGACTACTACTTCTAGTGAGCTGAGTGAGATTTTGAAAGAAGAGCTGGAAGAGCAAATTTAATAAAAGTGCTTTACTTTTTGTTATAAAGAACATATAATAAGGGTATAAATAAAAGAGAGGCGCACCGAACGCCTCTCAGTAGCACAACCGCTACAAAGGCGGTTAGGCTGTAGGTATATCAGGTTTTACCCGAAATAGTCCACGACCTTAGCGAGGGTGGGCTATTTCTTTTTGTTCAAAAGAATAACGACAATCTTGATAATCAATGTTATTAAAGCTATGAGAAAACCCATAGCAGTAAATATAACTATAATTATTTCAAAAGTTGTCACGGCTGGAACCGGAAGAAAATCCGGACGCCGTAGGCGGTTTTTGACTGCGCAGTATGCAGTCAAAAATTCTGAAATCCCTCCTTTCTTTGGAGGAACTCGCCTAACCACCCATATGCACTTGTGCCATAATAATTGTACCAACAATATGGCAAATAGTCAATTATAATGAGGGCCTTGTTTTATGAGGCTCATGTTCAAAGCAAGTTCTTTTGAGGAGCTTGCTTTTTTTGTCCATTTAAATCTAACATGAGGTGCAAATATGCCAAAAGTGAGGAAAAGAAATGATAATAATAGTAGGCTGAAAAAAAGAAAGAATAGCGTAAAAGCTGATAATGATTATAAAAAAATACAGTATCAGGCTCTTGAGAGCAAGAGTGTATATAGCATAAGGACTGCATTAATTGATAAAGAAGCATCTGGCATATATAAAAAATATAGTAATAACGATAGAAGATATGTACGGACTGCACGAAAAAAAGAGCGTAAAGCTAAGTTTAAGCGTAAGTTTGAGAATAAGCATGTGGCTGATACTATATTTACACTATATAAAGGACTAGGAAATAATCACGCTGCAAATGAAGATTCTAACGTAGAAAATCAAGATTTAGATATAGTTGACCCGACGAGCTACGTAAAAAATATAGCCGATGGGATATATACGGCTACTATTGTAGCCGATAAGACTGTCTCTGTTCTTGAGTTTGTTGATAAGCTTCCTACTGAAATAGCTAAGTTGAAAAATAGTCTTACAAAAGAGACTCCAAACAGACCGTTCCCTAAAATAGCTTTAAAGAGAAATGTACCAAAATTTAGTATTCATAAACAAAACACAGTTCGTTCAATTCCTAAAGTACATGTACGGGAAAATAAGCATGGTTCGGAGAATAGCAGCCAAAATATAAACATAAATATCCCTGAATCTCAGGCACAAAAATTTAAAATAGATACACGACATAAATCTTATGGCAGTTCACACTCTGCTAAAGGTGCTGCGATACTTAAAAACTCAGCATTGCTTTTAAAGACCAAAACTAAAGAAACGGTCACAAATTTAGTCAGAGAATTACCTAATAATCTATCCAACAATGTAGAAGACCATGCCAACAAGCCATATAGTCTAATATCAAAAGGCATTAACGAAGAAAAAGCCATTGCACCTGCTATAAATACAGTTAAGGCTATAGGCAGCCTTATACTTACGCCTAAAAAGCATGGTAAGGTGATGCTTGGCATTGCAGGCGGAAGTGTTCCTGATGAGTTTGGTGATATATTAAAAGCACCAACTAATGTGCTTAAAACAGGTAAAACTACAGTCAAAGCCACAGCGAAGGCGGGCAAGGTTGCATATAAAGGCGCAAAAGTTACAGCTAAATTAACGGCAAAGCTTGCTCAGGTCGTGACAAAGGCTGTAGTAGCTTTAGTGAAGGCGATTGCCGGTTTGGTTACGACTTTCTTTGTTCCGATAGCAATAGGTGTTGTATTAATAGGTTTAGTCTACTCCATATTTTCAATTTTCGCAGCTACTCCAAACTCAACCGAAGATAATCTTATAGAACATGCTCGGCTGGTTCGTCAGTTGGATGCGGAAGTTAATGCGCGGATTAATGCAGAGATATATTTAGCGGATGATGTTATTTATCTTAGAAATGACAATACAAGGCTACATACTAATATACCGACATTCTTTGCACTATTTGCAGTCAAACACGACCAAGAATGGTATAACAAAGAGTATGAAGTTAGGGCGTTGCACTCTGAAACTTACACTCTACACTTTGAGCATGAAGCGTTTACAGGAATGATAGAAGTTGAGGTAATGGATGATTATGGTGAGACACAGCTTATACTTCAAGAGGTTGAAAAGGTAAGAGTTATCATTAATTTAGTCATCTATTCTTTTGATGAGATGTTTGAAATCTTAGAATTTACCAACGACCAAATCTCACAGGCTAGGGCAAGGCGTGAAATGCCATTGTTCTCAATTTTTCCGAACTTAGGCTTTGCGGTAAACTTTGGTGGTGTTAATAATTTAAGCCATGAAGAGTTGGAGCGCATACTAAATAGCTTGCCGCATATTGAGGGTAGCCGCCGTGATGTGGTTGAGGTTGCAATGAGTTTTCTCACTTACAATGTAGTCTATCAGTGGGGAGGCAAGGGGCATGGTACTGATTTGATTAATCGTCCAACGGGTCTTGACTGTTCAGGATTTACAGGATGGGTTTTTAGGTTTGCAAATGTTACTGATGAATTATTTGGAACCGGTACAGCGTTTCAATGGGATAGGTCGTTTGCTATACGAGAAGATGAGTTGCTGCCCGGTGATTTAGGTTTTCTAAAGATGCCGAGTCAAGTGACGAGTTCTGCGCCTAACCATGTAGGGATTTATTTAGGAACAGATACACAAGGTAGACATTTATGGATACATTGTGCGTCGGGTACAAGAGCAAATCCACAGGGCGGGGTTATAGTTGATAATTTTAATTTTGTGCATTTCAGAAGAGTTATGGTTAGATGGGATGATTAGATTTAGAAGTTAGCTCGATTATTTCGGGCCGGCTTATTTTTTTATATTTTTACAGGGAGGAGATTTTTTATGGATGTAAAAGATTATATCAACGTTGAGAATGGAGATATAAACACGACTCCACAGTTAGAATCTGACGATAAAGTCATTAAGCCCAAGCGAGAAAAATCTAAAAAGGTTATTCTTAATAATCTTTTTAGAGAACTTGATAAAAACAATATAGTTCTTGAAAAAGCACAAAATAAAGTTGCTGAAACAGAAGATAAGATTGAAAAAGTTAGAAAAGAAATTGCTATAGATGAGGCTTTACATTGTTCTGAGTTACTTCAAGGTACAAAATATTCTCAGGCTGATATTTTGAGATTAGTGCTTGATGGTGATTTTTCTGAGCTTGGGAATATAAGAAACGAGATAATAAAATAGAGTAAGTGGTTTTAAGGCCCGTCAAAAAGATGGGCTTTTTTTTGTTTTTTTATTTAACAATTAAATTTGTGATGTTTAAATGTTAGGAATACGGGTATTAGGGTGGAACCCTATGTTTTTTATTTTTTGATTGTGTACGGACACAATCTATGCTTGCAAGGATGTTTTTGAGTAACAAAACCTCTTCAAGGGCGAAGCCCTGTATCTAAAAAGTTGTAATTTGGGAGGAGATTATTTAAGTTGGGTAGATTTGAATTTAGAATTGAGCATGATGATTTAGAAAAAATAAAGTTAAGAGCTAGGTCTGTAAACCTTAGCACAAGCGAATTTGTACGCCAAGCGGCTCTCCAAGGCTTCATTATTCAGTACAACACAATAGAGCTTAACAGGCTCATTTGGGAAGTGAATAAGATAGGCGTGAATATAAATCAGATTGCTAAACTGTGTAATGAGGCAAAGTTTGTTTCGCCAAAGGCGTTAGAAAAACTGCAAGAAGAACACGGAGAGGTTTGGAGGATTTTATTTAACGCGCTTGTTACTGATGATGTTTCTAAGCTGTTGAAGATTATAGCTCGAAAACCCGTTGTTGTTGAGGAAGAAACTTATTAATACAGAATGGGAGACTATCATGGCATACACAAAATCAATATCAAGGCACTCTAATGTTAAGCAGCTTATTGATTATGTATTAAATCCTAAAAAGACAGAGAAGCTTTTAAACACAGCATCTTTAAACTGCAACTTTGAATACGCTCATAAACAGTTTGACGTTGTTCAGCGTTTTTATCATGCGAACAAAAAATATAAAAGTAAGTCAAAGTCTCTTGTAAATGCTTTTCATGTGATACAATCCTTTGACAAGTACGATAACATAACTCCAGAGTTGGCTTTAGAGATTGGCAAGCAGTTTGCGCGTGAAAAGTTTGGAGATACAGCTCAAATAGTAATCGCGACTCATAATGATACGGATAAGATTCATAATCACATAGTTGTAAACTCTGTTAGACTTAATGGCAAGAAAATCTATTCCAATATCAATAGTTGGCATGAGATGACTCGCATAAGCGATAGGTTATGTAAGGAGCATGGGCTGTCCGTTATCAAAAACAAGCAATATAATTCAATCCATTATAAAGAGCATATGGAGCGAAAAAAAGGTACATCTTGGAAAGAGAATTTTAGGGTGGTTATAGATAAAGCTATTTTAGTTTCTGGTTCATTTGAAGAATTTAAAGAAAATCTGCGTAAGCTAGACTATGAAGTTCGAGAGGATAGAAAAATACATTTATCGGTTAAGACAAAGGGATATGAGGGGCAATATATGCGTACCCATCGACTAGGCTCAGATTATACACAAAAAAGAATCATTGAGAGAATTTTGTCTCCACATAAACATATGGTTGAAGCAGGCGGACAAAGAATAACCTTCGCTACTTTTGTAAACCAGAAACGTAGAGAGTATAACTTAGCCGATATGGCTCTGGCTCTTCAATATTTATCTGTGTTGGAAATACTGTTTAGGCTTATTGTAAATAATCTGTTTAGGGAACAAAAGAAGTGGGATATACGGAGACCGTATACTATTATGAATGACTTTTATTTTAGAAGAGTTTTTAATGAGCTTTTGGTTGTTGAGAAAAGTAAAGCTAAAACAAAAGCGAGCGTTGATAAACTTCAAGACAAGGGAAAACTGGGAATCCAATGCCTAAACCGTTTATAGATAAACAACATGCTTATTATGTCGACGCAACCTAGGGAGTGTCGACAAATGTTTGTTCGCAAGCATTTCAGTTGATTTCCCGCTACACTCTGTGTCAGCTTCTTCTCACGTACCTTGCTGGTACGAATCGTCAAAGGCTTCCTTAATTAGCGAAAAATCAAGCTCGAAAGCCTTACCAACAAACATTTGATGACACTCCCTAGTAGGAACACGCCCTAATCTATTAACGGACTATTCAAATATCCAATGACCACTATTCATACACTATTTTTTGACTTCATACTTTACTCAGCTTAAGTAATAAAAGTACTCACATTTCCAAAATACTATTCACAATAAAAATTTCGTCAATAATTTCTTCAGAAATTGCAAGTAATTTTTTTATAATATCAATAAATTCTTTCTCCCTTGCCAAGATGCTTTCCCCTTTCAGATAGATTTTATCTAACTTCAAGTCAAATGTATTCCACAAGTCTGAATATTTTTCAAACAATTTAACTAGTTTATCTAAAAAAAGAAAACTATATTTTTCTTTCATATGTTTATACAGAACAAAATTTCCTTTTGTCATGTTGCGGAAAAAACTTAACGGCAGAGATATGTATTGAGATGAATATTTACCTGCAAAAGAATTTACAGTATATATAATTTCCTGAAAATCTTTTGTAAACTGTTTCAGTGCTTGAGAATTCACAAGATATTTGGTTCCTTTAATCGTGATATGCTCTTCACTTAAACAAGAAAGGTTCCTTTTAATCAATTTCTTGATTTCAACTTCGCTAAGATCGAGTTCCCTAAGGTAAAAAGCGAAAGGGCTAACTTTGCTATGAGCATAAACCAACCTCTCCAAAGAAACATCACATTTAATTGAATAATTAACATCTGCGATTTTGCATGTTCCCTTATGAAAATCTATATCAAATAGGTTAATAAAATGGGTTAGGTGACGCCCATCGCGCCTAAATCTTTTACAGTGTTTTATATAATCTTCTTTCAAATAAAAAGGATCCACTAACAAACATACACACCTATTTCTATCCAGGTATTTGCTTTTAACTACACTTAAATCGGATGTATTAACTTCGACTAAATTCTTATTAAAAAAATCACTTGACATAGTTTCTAAAATCAACCCAAAATCATCTCGGTATTGCAAATGAGGCTTGGATTTAAACAGAAGCATATTGTTTTCAAAAAGATACTTTTCTGGTTCTTGCTCTAGTTTGTAGTTTGTAAATGTAGATTTATTAAAAATAAAGTAATGAAAATTATAATTTAATGCAAGGTACAAAGAATCCATATAATTTAAAGCACATGAAACAGCCTCCTCGAAGCAACTATATCCAATACGGTCTATTGACAAGTTATTAAATGCAAGTGCGTTCATAATAAAAAACCTCCTGTTAATTTTATATAGCGCATCAGACTGCCTTTTTATTGTAATATTGAGCTTGAGCTTGCCAAAGTTCATGATATTTTCCATTTAAATCCTGGATTAAATCGTCATGGCTACCCTGCTGAGTAATACAACCCTCATGTAGTACAATTATGTCGTCACAAAATCGACATGATGAGAGCCTATGGGAGATATATGTAGCTGTTTTCCCTTCTACAATTTCATTAAATCTAACATACATATCAGCTTCAGCTAGAGGGTCAAGAGCTGCGGTAGGTTCATCAAGTATAACAAAAGGCGAATTTTTGTACAAAGCTCGCGCCATAGCGATTTTCTGAGCTTCTCCTCCCGATATCTCCACACCTTCTTCCTCAAAACTTTTGTATAAATATGTCTCCAACCCCTCAGGCATTTCTTCTAATCGCGATTTAAACCCCACTAAATCAAGAGCATGCATCACTCTTGTATCATCATAGCTGATAGCAGTCGCAATGTTTTGGCCAAGCGTAAGTGGCAACAAACCGAAATCCTGAAATACAACACTAAATATTGCCATATATTCATAGTAATCATATTTTTTTATATCTACGCCATTAAGAGTAATGATACCGTCTGTTGGATCGTACAATCGACATAAAAGTTTAATCAACGTAGTTTTGCCACTTCCGTTTTGTCCTACTATTGCCATACGGTAACCTGGAGTAAATTTGAGATTTATATTTTTGAGTGCATATATTTTAGAATTAGGATATTTGAAAGAAACATTACAAAACGCTATCTCATAATTTTTGCAATCTTTATCCCGTTCAACAGAGAGGAGCCCTTGGTGCATTTTATTAGGTATATCCAAATAATCAAAAATTTTACCCAAATAAATATTGTTGTTATATAGCCACCCAATGTTGCGCAACACCGTAGACATCCCATTACTAAATTGAATTATGGCTCCAACATACAATACAATGCTTCCGACTCCAAAAGATCCAGCATAGGCGTGAAGTGCTACGAATAGATATAGCAACCCATTTGCTAAGTGTGTAACCATAGAGCCAAGAGCATTATATTTTGATGCATAATTAAAAAGGGGCTGCCAAACGTCAAAATAACTATACTCAGTTAAGCCTTCATTAATAAGGCACTCTTGATTATAAATATGGATATCCTTAACTTTACTTTCTCCTTCAATCATATTTGTGACATACGAAGTGTAGATGCGATTCCCTCGAGCATTAGCATCTGCAGCTTTTGCAAATATGTTGCCTCCGCGAGTAGAAATATACGGCGCAAGAAAGGTAGAACTGGCGAGAATAAAAATAAAAACAAACCTTGATATGGGTAAATTTAGCCATTGAAGATGTGAACTTTCTGGAACCCTTATCGTAAATAGGTAGATTGCTATACCTGCAGATATCATTACTTGCATAAGTCCTGTAATAATTATGTTATATGCAAAAATCATACTTGAAAATCCATGGGCGGTTCCTGTATGGTACTGAAGTATTTTATAGTACTCTTGGCGAATTTTAGGGTCTTCCATATCTATAAAGTCCATAGACATTGCTTTATCTGAAAAAAAATTCAGAACAGAATGGAACCTATAAGAGGAACAGTACATGTCCCACCTTGTAACCATACTTTTTACTAACATTATAGTAAGGTTAACTCCTATAGCAAAAACAACTAAACTAACTAATCTTGACTGGGTTCTTCCTCCAGCCAACTCGTCTAAAATCATAGCAGAAAAATAGATATTTACAATAGGTGCAATAGCATTAACTATAGCTACAAGTGTCTTTGGAATAATAATTGGTTTAGGTAAATTTTCAAGATATTTTAAGCCACGTATAGTTAAAGCGACATTCTGCTTAAAAGTGTATGGGTTCATATTGTCATTTTTGGGGCTCATTAAACCACACTCTCTTCTCTATAGTACATACTTTGAACTTCAAAAAGTTCCGTATAGATGCCTTTCTGTTTTAAAAGTTCTTCATGTGTGCCTATCTCAGCTATCCTCTTATTCGCAATTAGCACAATTCTATCGCAGAAATGGGTTGAGGCAAGACGATGAGAAATGTAAATGGATGTTCTCCCAGCAGAAAGTTCATTGTATTGACTATAAAGATTGCTCTCTGCAATAGGGTCCAGAGCCGCTGTAGGCTCATCAAGGATAAGTACTGGAGCGTTCTTATATAAGGCTCTAGCTAACATTAGCTTTTGGGTTTCTCCACCAGATAATTCTATAGCATCTTCATTAACATCTTTACCAAGACGTGACTTTACATTATCTACTAATCCTTCTACCTTTTCAAGTAGACCTGACAGCCTAAGGCAATATTTGACTTTACTAATATCTGTTTTATCCAAAGGTTGTTGGGAAACATTTTCAGCAATAGACAAGGGTAAAATATTAAACTCCTGGAACACAGCTGCAAATAAAGTATAATATTGCTTCCTGTTATACTCACGTATATCTTTACCGTTCAAAAGTATATGCCCATCAGTAGGATCGTAAAATCCGCATAAGAGCTTGACTAAAGTGGTTTTCCCCGCGCCATTCAATCCTACGATAGCCAATTTTTCCCCTTCTTTTATGGTCAAACATATATTTTCCAAAGTATTTTCTCTAGCGCCAGAATAACGGAAGGTGACGTTTTTTAGTTCTAGAACATAGGGTTTATCTTTCTCTATAGCAAAATCTTCACCATTCTCATATTTAAACTTATTGGGATACTCCAAAAACTCTCTTAGTCGACAATAACTTAGGCTGTTTTCAGAAAGGTTGCCATATTCATCAAGAATTCCAGCAATCCAAACAGAAAATCCTCCAATAGCTGCAAACATTAAAACAAAACTATCCACGGGCATATTATGAAACAGAACTTGCCAAATAAGATATGCATAAGCTATGCCTTCTCTTACAAAAGCAGCAAAACAATCCATAACGTCTGCAATAAGATGCTTAGTCTGAACTTTCTTTGTAAAATCGTGGGCAAGCTTTATATTAGTGTTGTAAATATCCTTAAGCCATGGGATCATGGGGAAAAGACGAATATCCTTGGCTAAAGAATACTCATTGCCTACCCTAGTTATGTAGCGTACACGCTTTATGACCGCCGCTTCATCATTGTCATTATTAAAGCGCCATTTATTAGCTTTACGACGTGTAATTATACCGAAGATGGAGGTAGATGCAACTATAAACATAATTCCAGGATGTATAGTTGTTAAAAGTATAGTATATACAACAAAGCCTAAGACATTAATTCCTAACAACTTAAAGCTATAATATATCTGCTCTGTTGCTGCAGCATTTCCTGCCACTGACTCTTGCGCTTTGCGCTTTGAATCTATGAATCTCTGTTCTTCAAGATTAGCATAATCGCTTGATATAACCTTCGTTAGAATATCTCTACTGACACTAAAGCGTAAACTTGACTTTCTGAGACGTTCCCCCGAATCAAAATAGTCACATACAGAACGAAGAAAAGTTAGAACTATTGTGAATACAAGTATCGTAATAATAAGAGCTTCAAGTGACATTCCATTAATTATTTGGGCAACTACAGTCCTCGGCAAAAAAATTGATGTTACATGAATAGCTACTGTAAGAAGTATTTGCACAAATATGATATATAAAGCAACCTTATCTCTCTCCCATGCAATACTAATAGCATAAATGCTATTTTGCCATACATTATATCTGGAACTTTCATTTTGTATCTTATCCATGGCACCCACCTTTTGCATACGCTAAATAAAGAATTTGTAATTATAGCATATAGTAGTATATCTACATTCATCGGATATTGTTTGCTAATTAGTAACATAAATATTTTTGTATCAATTGCACTAAAACTCTACACTTTATAGCATAAATATCTTATTATTTATCCTTGCATATAAAGACCACTCGCGAGAAATACACGGACTACCATGGAGCGAATGACGGACAATAATTACTGTTTCTTTAGCTCCTTACGTTTGCGCATGAAATCTTTTCCATCGATGAAAATTTCGTAGGAGTCGTGGACAATTCTGTCTAGGATAGCATCTGCCAAGGTACCTTCACCTCTTTTGCCGTGCCATCCGGCGGGTCGTGCTCCTTGGCGAGCATTACTGTCCTTTGAACCGTGCTTTTACCGCAATTACGGCTTGCAGCGATACTTTGCTGGCTCAGTCCTTGGCTATATAGCCGAAGAATTTCTCGATAGTTGGTCATTTCCTTGACCTCCAAAAAATTAGTTACATCACTTTTAGGTTATGCATATCTTCAATCTAACATCAAGAAACATAAGTGGTCCATGTAATGCGTCAAGGTGGTTCGTTGCTTGCATCATACGGATCCGTGAGATGTGCGCGAGTGGTCCGTTGAGTGTGTTTTATTTATCCTTATTGGAAACAGTTATTTTATATTGATATTATCACTCTATTTTAGCTTTCACTACCAGCGACGACTCCCAAAGCCATTGTAATATCCATGAAAAACTCCGATAATTATTTCTTACCAAAAAATCTATGAATTCTGCTGATATTTGAGAGGCTTGATGCTCGTTCAACTCTACTATTTCTTTGCAACCGAAATTTTTTTCGCTGCATATAGAAATTATATAGTCATCGACTTTAAACAGGCTTAAAATTTCACCTATTCTATTATCAGTAACATCAAAGGATGAAAAAGCCATAGATAGCCCTTTCCCATTCCACTTTACGTAAGCCTCTTTTTTTGCCCATATTTCGCAAAATAATTTTTGACTACTTTCATCGTTTGACAAAACATAATCCAATTCATTTTTAGAAAAAAACCTCTTAGCAATCTTTATATCTATTGCTCTGATATTTTCAACATCAACACCAATTGGCTTATCAGAAAACCCTATAACTATTGTACATTTTGTATAAGAAATATTATAATGAAAATTAGGGAATCCTACCAAATATGGTTTCCCATAAGCATTCTTACTGAAAGATAGCCTAGAATTGTCCATTTTTAGGAGCGAACACGCCATGTATCGAACAAATAGTTCCGATATCATCTTTTTGTTACTATATCTATTGAAGTTACAATTTGCATCATCTAATCTGATAATATATACAACCCTTTTCATAAGCATGTCCTTTTAATATATTACTCTTTAAGTTATAATCTCAGACTTAAGTACATCAACCATATCCAGTTTCTCCCAAGGTAGATTTAAATCATTTCGACCAAAATGTCCATACGTAGCAGTCTGTTTATAAATTGGTTTCTTCAATCCCAGATTTTTAATAATCGCTGAAGGTCTTAAATCAAAATATTTTAATATGAGATTCTCTATTTCGAAATCAGAAATAATACCGCTACCTCTTGTAGTCACATATATGGAAATAGGTTGCGCAACGCCTATTGCATATGCTATTTCAATTTCACATTCATGAGCAATTCCCGCAGCCACTATATTTTTTGCTATGTAACGTGCCATATAAGCACCAGAACGATCGACCTTTGTTGGGTCTTTGCCAGAGAATGCACCACCACCGTGACGGCCAAACCCACCATAGGAGTCAACTATAATTTTACGACCAGTAAGACCGCAGTCGCCTTTTGGGCCTCCTACCACGAAACGGCCTGTAGGATTTACAAAAAAATTAGTATCCTTGTCCAAAAGCTTATCTGGTATTGTCGCTTTTATTACTTTTTCAATTATGTCTTTCTCTATCTGTTCATGAGGAACTTTTTCACAATGCTGAGAACTTACAATTACAGCTGCTACTCTATGGGGTACATTATCTATATATTCAACACTTACTTGTGCTTTACCATCAGGTCTCAAGTAAGGTAGTATAGCACTTTTTCTAGCGTCAGCCAGTTTTTTTGTGATTTTATGACTTAAAACTATTGGCAAAGGCATGTACTCAGGAGTCTCGTTTATAGCATATCCAAATATTATCCCTTGATCGCCAGCTCCTTTATCATTTACATCTGACTGTGTCCTAGATTCAAGCGCTTGATTTACACCTATGGCAATGTCCGGGCTTTGAGGATCTAAGGTAACGATTATACCACATGAATTGCCATCGAAACCATATTCAGCTTTGTCATATCCTGCTTCCTTAATAGTGTTGCGTACAATATTTTCAATATCAACAAAGCTATCAGTAGTTATCTCTCCTGCAACAACTGCAAGCCCAGTGGTGACTAAAACCTCGCAAGCAACACGCCCTTCAGGGTCTTTATATAATATGGCATCAAGTACTGCATCGGATATTTGATCACATATCTTATCTGGATGCCCTTCAGTAACAGATTCAGATGCAAATATTTTTTTACTCATAAACAACATCCTTCCATAATTAATATAGTTAATTTCTCCCGCCAGTTGAAGCCCGCTCTCTAGGGAAGTTATTGAATAAGCTTTCTAAATTTGATATGATGCTCTTTGCTATCCTTCTGGTGCTTTTGCCTACATTTGTGGAATGGACTCTACTGTCTTTATATGTAAGGATTATGCCCTTCAGTTGTCGAGATATCTACAGTCTCTTTTATAGCCAATCGTGTTAAATCATGAATTTTTTTAATCGATAGATTTCCCAAAACAATGTCAGGGTATTTTTCCGGTATACTCTGGTTCATTTTCGATACAATATGCATATCAAAATATCCACTTGGATTATCTATAATTTTTTTATGTAGGAATTGATTGGGATAATTTAAATCTAAGGAGTGCCACCCTTTATTCAATATGTGTGAATTCTTTTTTAAGTAATCAGATGGAATTGACAAATTATGCCATCGATATGAATCTAACTGTAACTTTTTTGCTTCATTGATTGTATGCATAATATTATATTCGCTATCACCTATATAACCAATAAGAAAACTTCCTTCCACCTTTATACCAGCATTTTTTAGAATTTTAACAGCACGTTTTATAGTATCTACAGTTACTCCTTTATTCATTGATTTCAAAGTTTTGTCAGTCAAAGTTTCTATTCCAATTTCTATTGTATGACATCCTGATTCTTTTAATAGATGCGCTGAATCTTCTGTAATCTCTTCTGCTCTAGCTAAAGCAGTCCATGAGCAATTAATACCTAGTTCTATTAACATGTTGCAAAGTTCTTTGGTATTGTGATATGAAGTTATACTGGCATCCCAAAAAAAATATTCATTTGCTTTATATTGTTCTATATTATGTCTTATTTCACTAACTATTTTCTCTGCTTTCCTGCACCTAAATTTATTTCCCCAAATTAGTTTCTCATCACAGAATGTGCATTTATTATATTTACATCCCTTTGAAGCAATTAAATATAATTTGCCATCATATTTGTTTAAATCAAACTTTGACCAAAGTGGAAAGGGGATGCTATCTAGATCATGTATTAAACTAGATTTATAGAAAGCAGTATTTCCTATTTTTTTTATAATGAAGGTATCAATTCTATTAACTATATGTATTATGTCATTTTCAGCATCTCCAAGAGATATGTAATTAAAAATATCTAACTCAAGAAGACTCTGCATTCTATTCCCTTCATACAAATAATTAATGAATGTACCGCCTATAATAAGTATACACTTACCTTTTAATCGCATAGCAATCTCAATACATGTACTTAGTAGCCCATACTCACAATTAATATAAACATATTGATAATTACCTATAACGGAATTCTCTATTTCATCTAAAAATTTGCTTTTAATTTCATCAAACTTATTTTCGTTATCAATTTTCTCAATATCTTTTATTAAAAAATCAAATACAGTTGACTGATGCCCCTTTTGCTGTAGTACAGAGCAACAATATCCTAATTTTAAATTAGGCGATTCATATTTTGGATTTTTACAAAATGGATCTATTAGCATAACATTACTCATTATAAGCCTCCGTATATTCTTCATCTTCAAAATCAAAAAATCTGTAACTCCCTTGTTAAGCTATTTTGCAGTCTATGGATGCAAAACAGGGATTACTATGTTTTTAGATAGATTTGATAAGAGATATCTGATTGCTTCACAGTTTTTTTCTTTTACACTATAAATGTCTCCATTTTCGTTAATCACTTCACCTATACATCCACCTGCACAGTAGTATTTCGCTTCACAAGTTCTACATTCCTCTAAATTGTCAACCGTACGTGCTTTAATGTATTCTATTTTTTGTGAGTCATAAATGATTTTATTCTCTTTCTCATTATATTTGCCATATATAAGACTATCCATATTCCCACCAGTATAGCCCATGTCACAACAACTTACATAACCGTCCGTTGTCAGGTGTGGCATTGGTAAACATGCTCTGCAAAATATATCTGTCTTCTTGTCAAAGTTAATCATTAAGAATGATCCATAAAAAATATCTTTTTCTCTAGCATACTTATGTGCCAATAAGTATGCTCTGCTATACTCCATAGGATCTATTTCCATCTCATAGTACTTTTTGTTCTTAACATCAGCAAACATCAAATCGCTGTAAATATATTTGATTCCTAGCTCATGCATTTTGTCTATAATTTGCTTTTGAAGGTAAATATTTTTTTCACCGATTGTAGTTCTTACACCAAGTTGTTTTACTTTGCTAGATAGATACTGTAAGTTACCTTCAATAGTTTTGCTGACAGGTTTTCCATATCTCGCGGGCCTATAAAAATCATTTACCTCGGTAGTTCCATCATAGGAAATCCAAACTATATCAATATTTTCGCCAACCCATTCCAAAATTGCCCTGCCAAAAAAACCATTAGTTTGCAATTCAAATGTAGCATTATTATCTAAAGATCTGCAATATTCAGTAATTTGTTTAATCTTTTCGAACTCTACCGTAGGTTCTCCATTTCCAAAATACCTTACAAATAATGAATTGCCTTCGTCTACAAAGTCATTTATAGCACACTTTACAAAGTCCACATTTATTGACCGCGCACTATCTAAATCATCTTTACAGTAACAATACTTACATTCAAGATTGCACCTATCTGTTAGCAGTATAGTTAAACATTTTTTTTCGCAATGCGCCATATTATTACACCTCACCTGAAAGTTGATTTCGCTTTATTTTACCCGTACTTGTTGTTGGTATAGTTTCAAGAAATTCAATACGGTTTAAAGCAATATTTTTTAAGTTTATTCCAATAAAATCATATACTTCTGACTTGTTGATATTTTGCTTTACTTCAAGAAAAATATTATATGCTTCAAAATCTGTATCTGTTTTGTTAGCTTTCTGAACATGCACACGCTTTACTCCATCAAACTTATAGAGTATACTTTCTATTTCTCGAACATTGTGTTCATAAGCACTCAGACTTTGTATGTCAGATAATCGCCCTGCAATATGATAAAATCCATTGTTATCCACCTTAACAACATCACCAGTGTTTAACCAGCCATTTACTAACACCATATTAGTTAATGTATCATTGTTCACATAACCTTTAAATACCATCGGTCCTCTTATCCAAAGGACGCCCCATTGATTTGTGGGCAACTCATTATTATCCAAATCTTTAATCTTACACTCAACCTCGCTAATAGGTTTTCCTAAAGTTCCAGGCAATCTCTCACGAGCTGACATATTGAAATGTGTAAGAGATGTTGTTTCTGTAAGACCATAGCCTTCTGTTATAACTACATTTGTTTTCTCTTCAAATTTTTTTATACATTCTAGTGGAAGGGAGTCTCCACCCGAATCACAAACTCTCAAAGATGATAAGTCAACAAAATTATTGCTTTTGTCAATAATGTCTATGTACATATAGGGCGATCCTGGGAATATGTCTGGTTTATAACGCATACAAATATCAATAAAATCAACATAATTCCATTCCTGCATAATTATTAGTTTTGCTCCAGCAACAATGGAACTAGTCAAGCAAGCGAACATCGCGTAATTATGCCATAATGGTAACACGGTTATAATGCTTGAACTTATATCCATACTATACAATCTCTTATACTCATGAGACACAAAGCTAATGTTTTTAAAACTGAGACGAACCCCTTTTGAAAATGTTGCGCTTGTACCACTTGTATAAGAAACAACCGCTATATCCTCTTCATTAAATTTGACATGCTGAAATTTAGAATACGATGATAAATTAGGGTATATAGCGTCATCAAGAAAGAATAGTTCTATCTCAATATTGTCAAATTGTATGCTAAAATCTTTAACAGTTAATATTATCTCTATATTATTATCATATATTATCTTTTTGATTTCAGCTTTATTCATTTGAGTGCACATTGCTACAACTGTATATCCATTAAGTATTGCTCCCAAAAAGGCACTAGTGAACTCTAGTCTGTTGTCAATAAAAATACCTAGGGATTTATCAAAATTTGATTGCCCAAGCTGATTTTCAAGCACAGATGCAAATTGTAATAATTCCTTATATTTGATAGACTTTTCTATGAAAGTATCCGATGAGTTTCTCCTGTATTCATTTGCAAATACCTTTTCAGGCTCTTGTGTGGCTGTGTTAATAAAATTGGATAACATTTAGCTCACCTATATTTTAATTTTTAGCAAATCTTTTGATCTTTGCATTACATGGACTATTTAAAAAACACCTCGAAAAACCTCCAGAAAACTAGTAAATGCCAAATCTCTTCATCATTAAAATAAGAGTCATTTTTGAGGAAATTTGGAGCTATTATTTCTTTTATTATTGGATTACTACTGATAGAACCCCAATTTTCTTTAACTATATTTCTAAATCGGTCATTATATTGTCTTAACGGTTCTGGAAATGAATATTTCTCTCTCTCAATGATTTTTTGAGGTAAAATGCTATTACCAAAAGCTCTAAGAATATATTTTTCTCTACCGTCCTTAATTTTCATATTTCCAGGAATAGATAGTGATAAATCTATTAATCTATGATCATCAACAAAAGGAACTCTGCTCTCAATACTATGAGCCATGGATAATTTATCTTCCTGTTTAAGTAAATTATGCAATATTGTCTTTTGTGATAGAATGGAGATATCGTTCAAAATATCTACATCTTTACTATGCTGATTGTTAAATAAATATTTGTTCAAATAACTAGACATAATTTCATTTATTCTATCCTTTAACTCTGGCCTGATTTTATTTATAAAAACCATATTAGGTAAAAAGTAGTTATTAATTAAGTATGTTGGTGTAAATTCACTGTTAATGTATTTAAAGATATCCCACCGAAAGAGATAACCTAACCATAGCTCGTCCGCACCTTGACCATTCATAACTACTTTAAAGCGATCTTCTTTGGCAGCTTTATAATTTAAGTATACAGGTAAATATACTTTATCAAGAAGAGGCTCCTCTACTGCTCTAATGACATTATCAATATTATCAAGGCTATAATCACTTTCAGTTATCAAAATATTACGCTGGTTAAACATCTCAATATCGGCAAGATAATTAGCATGGTATAAATCTTTATGATTGCCATCATCATAATAAACTGTATAAGTTGCTAGAGGAGAATCAGTATAATCATTAAGTAGTTTACACATTAAGCTGCTGTCAAGTCCTCCTGATAAAAAAGCACAAAAGGGAGCTTTGGTTGGCATTTTTTCGTTAATTGAACTTATAAAAAGATGTGAGAACTCGTTAATGACTGTATCAACATCTGTATAGATATTGCTATATGATGGGCTATAATAAGTATGAATCTTATATCCACTCATATCAATTTCTACATACGTACCAGCCTCAATCGACTTAATATTACTAAAAAAAGTGTCAATTGGATCTGTCCAAAGTCTAGATATTAATGAAAGTAAAAAAGAGTCCAAGTTATAGCTATAGTCTAGATTTTGATTCTCTAAAATGGCTTTTATTTCTGAGGCGAAAATTATCTCGTTTGTGGATGAATACATATATAAGGGCTTAACTCCTATGCGGTCCCTAATCAAAAACAACTTATTTTTTTCCTTGTCATACAGCACAATAGAAAAGCTACCACGAATTTTTGATAATGTTTTATCTATTCCGTAATAATCAAATAGCTTAACTAGCACTTCCATATCACCTTCAGTATTAACAGTCTTATGAATCGTTTGCAACTCAGATCTTAGCTGTTTTAAATTATATATTTCTCCATCAAATGCCATTATTAAATTGTTGTAAGCAAAAGGTTGACGTGGGACATTAGAACAATCTTGTATATTTAGCAATACATGCCCAATAGCAATGTTATTATCACTCCATATACTACTATAGTCTGGTCCCCTGTGATTAATCGAACTTAACATACACTGAACAATGTATTCCTTATTTGTTTTACAAGTAGCATTAACTCTCTTAGTAAATAAACCAGCAACTCCACTCACAACCTCACCTCAAATCTTAAATTTGTGACAATGATCCACCATCCACAGGCAAGTTAACCCCGTTAATATAGCTTGCTTTATCTGAGCATAAAAATATAATAGTATCAACGAATTCTGAAAACGCTCCTCTTCGTCGGAGAGGTATTTTATCCTGCGATATTTTCCAATCATCATAAGCAACATCTTTGGGATTTCGACTTGATAATATTTCATTAACTTTTAAAGTAAATCCTCGCATTCCACTTATATTAATTGAGTTTGCACGCAAACCTAATGGACCATATTGTACAGCAATGGAGCGAGTTAATGAATCTAGCCCCGCTTTTGATATCGTATATTCTGTCGCATTCGCAGTACTTCTCATACTCAAATTTGACGAAACGTTTACGATAACCCCTTCCTCGTTCTCAATAAAAAGAGGAATTAGATATTTGCATAAATAATATGGTGCATATAAATTAACATTTAGCAGGTATTGAAAATCGTCACTGGAAACGTCCAGCATATTTTGGTCAATATCTACGGCTGCATTATTAACTAATCCAAAAATATTTCTTTTATTTTTTTTAATAAGGTCGCAGGCTCTCTTTATATCACCCCTACTTGATAAATCAGCCTGTATAACAGTAATATGTTCCTTATAGTCTTTAAATAGATCTAAAGTTTTGTTAGCATTTCGGCTGATGAGAATTAAACTATAGTTGTTTTCTATGAAGCCTTTCACTAAGTTTTGGCCTAATTTCCCTGTAGAACCAGTTAACACAATACTTTTCAACTTCCCTATCACCTCTTCAATAAATTTTAGTACTCAAATATTCAGTTAGCGTTTTTATATTGGCCACGTTTTCTCTTTCGGCATCGCGCATAGATTCCTATATCTATATATATAGAAAGAAACTCTGAGACAAAACTAAAAAACTAGTTAATAAATAACTTTTAAGCGCATAGCTTCTTTTTCAAAATCTAAAATTGAGTCATTGTAAAACATTCCGTAATCAATACTAACATCTATATCGTCATGATAATCTGAACCACCAGTTATAAATAAGTCATACTCTTTTGCAATTTTCAAATATGATTCGCATTGAAGTTTTGTATGCGAAGGATGATAACATTCAATTCCTCGCAACCCAATTTTTTTTAGATACGTAACAAGCTCTAATAAATCGTTATTCTTATATGATAACTGTCCTGGATGTGCAAGAACTGGAATGCCACCGGAATTACGTATTACATTAACACCATTTGTTAAAGATGGATAATATTCGCTAATAGCTCCGTTATAATTTACTCCACTTATTTCCCTAATATAATAATCGTGCTCATCACTAATAACTCCATCTATAACTAAACTTTTTATTAAGTTAGAAAATGAAAATGGAATTATCTTAGAATATTTTTCAAATTCATTTATTTCATATTTTTTTCTTAATAATTTTATAAATTTCATAAAATCTCTTATTGACATTAGTTTATTTAATCTTAAATAATCATTCAAAAATATATCTTCTATATTTATATTATAGCCTAAAATATGTATTTTAGGATTGAAGCTAACTGTAAGCTCAATTCCTTCTATTAGCCTAAAACTTCTATATGTATCTCGCTTTTTTGCCTCTATAACACCATCCACTGTATCATGATCGGTAATAGAAATAAAATCCAAACCTTTACTAACAGCTTTTTCTATTAGTTGAATGGGTAGATAGTTCCCGTCGGAAAAACATGAGTGAACATGAAGATCGCCAAATAAGCTTTTCATAAGGTCTATTCTCCTGTTAGTAAATTTTTTCAAACTTTCCTGAAATATTAATTAAAATATCTTCAAATAACGATGTTGATGGCGGTCTATACAAAGTACAATCTGCAATTTGCATTGCTAAATCATCTAATTCAACGAAAATAATAAAGGATTTTAGCAATTCTTCGCTTATAGAACCTCCAATTGATAAATATTCATTAATTATGCATTCAAATTCATATTTAGTTTTACAAAAATTTTTAAGCATAAATGCAAAGTCCCATTCTTTGTATCCGTATCGAGCTCCACCAGGATCTAAAATTCCATTAACTTTTAATATGTCTTTTTCATTTTTTGCTATTATATTGTTTCTATTTAAATCATACCAAACTAAACTTGGAGAAATCTCAAAACTATTTATTGTATTTAAAGCCTTTCTTCCAATATTCATTACGTGCTTGATTTGAGAAGTATTTAGTTCTTTTTTATAGTAATCTTTAAATCTTTCAAGTTCATCATTAAGGTAGTCCCCTATCTTTGTTTTTTTATTAACACCAGCCTCTGTAATCCAACCATAGTACTTACCTACATTTATTTTGTGTATATCATATAAGATTTTTGCAAGCTCTGTAGAGATCATTTTTATTGCATTACTTTCTCTTTCGTATAAGTGTTCAATTGTATCTCCATATATATAGCTTGTTACTAATATTGAAGAGTTTATATCTTCATTTATTAAATAGACTGTTGGTATGGGAATATTTTTGCTTGACTCATTTATCAATTTAAATAAATTGTATTTTTTTCTTGCTTGGTACTGATTTTTATTATTGTAAATTTGCATTACATAATGCATATTATTATACTCAACAAGGTATGATGTGCTTCTCAATCCACCTTTTAACTCTCTTATTTTTTTAAACTCATTTAAGCAAAATTCAGAAACCTCACTTTGCATATGTAAACACTCCTCCAGTTAAAAGCCTCTTTTGTTAGTAACAATTTCACAGTATGCGAAGATAAATTCACTTAGCATTCTATTAAATAGATACAGTTCCAGAGCGCTAATGCAAACACAAATACAAGAAATCTTTTACGGGCTTGTACAAGCAAACAGTTTTGACATTCGTTTCTCTTAGGTTGTGTCAACAATAGATTTTACGGAAAGTCTTTCGGTTAATTTTTCGCTACTTTCGGCGGCGGCTCCTAGCGTACTCCTTCCAGTATGCGTCGTTGTCTCCTTCTAATTCGACGAAAAGTCAAGCGTGAAAGCCTTTTTCGAAATCTATTGTCGACACACCTTAATGTAGAAACACTCAATTTCGTTGAAATGTTATTTTATGTAACGCTATACTCCAATATGGAATCTCACAAAGCCTTAAATATTTATGTTGTAATAATAATTGGCTTATGAATGCATTGTTAGTCTACGAAGATCGCTAAGATCCAAAGGTGTAGGCCCTTTATCAGGCTTATCTGTCCGTTCAATATAAGTACATATATTTTTGAATTTTTGGTGTAGGTCACTATTGAAGTGCTCCTCAACAATTGTCTTTCCATGTAGCATGCAGCGTTCTATTCGTTCGTCATAATCCAAGAATTCAACAATATTTAAGTTAGCTTTATGCGCAAAATTAATTACTATTTCTTTTTCTCTTTCACTCTTTCTACAATTTGCTATAATTCCAGCAAGCTTTATACCTTTATCATGAAGTTTGCAATTATTGTAGCCTTTGCAAAGATTATTTGCTGCGAAGATAGAGTTAATTTCACCCGAAGTGACGATATACATCTCATCCACATAATGCGGTTTAAGTGGCTCAAAAAAACCTCCGCATACGACATCACCTAAGATATCAAAAATAATATTATCAAAGTGATTGTTATCATGTATCTTAAAGTTTTTTATTATTTCCAACCCTCTTATTATTCCTCTTCCGGCACAACCTACTCCAGGCGAAGGTCCCCCAATTTCAATACATTTTATATTATACTTACCTGTTATGCATATATCATCTAATGTTAGCTCTTTATTCTTCATTAACTCATCTAATAGAGTTGGTTGAGTACTATTTGAAAGTATGTGTGTTGAGTCGTGCTTTGGATCACAGCCAATCTGTAACACTCTTTTTTTATCATAGCCCATAGTTGCAGAGATATTAGATGAGATGGTTGATTTGCCAATACCACCTTTGCCATATATTGCAATACGCATAACTACACCCCCTCTATTCTTGTATCCTTAAATAAGTCCTATCATCTGAGTTGATACTTGACAATAAATATTCACCCATTCTTTTAGAACCCGTAAAGCCTGCAAAATCATCAGATAATCTCTTGACATATTTATGAGGAGCTATCAATTCCGAAAGTGTCGATAATATAAAGTCCGGTCTTTCCTTCTCTATAATAGTGGCCAAGTCTTCTGGCGATTCATTTAGTAAAACATTTTCTGAAAATGGAAGAAAATCATTTTTATTTATGTATTTTTCTTCTGACTCGGAAAATATCACTTGTATCTCTATTCCTAATTCTTTTAATATATTTGAATAACCTATAGCTCTTCTTGTCCCTGCAACAATAAAAGCTTTTTTACCTTCAAGTTTCACGCGGATTTCGTGTAAATCTTTTTTTGAAGACTGATATAACATATCCAACTTTGATGCACTTTTATTAAAAAAATTATATATTTCTAGACATGTCTTGTATGTATTATCAATTCCATACAAACCAGAATCATTTCCTATATATGGAATATTGCTATTATCTAAAAATTTATTGGCTAAATGTCTGGATGCATTTTCACACGTTACGATATTAAGGCTAGCACTTGATGCTTTCATAAGCTCATTTACAGAAGCATTTCCAGGAATATGATTAATATTATTAATTCCTATTTCATTTAGGACGTCAATTAATACTTTTGAAGATCTGTTATGATAATCAAGATCTCCCAAAATATTTACTCTATCTTCACATTTTTCGTTAGAATGACAGAAAAAATTATCAAACAGAATATCACATGCCATACGCATACCAAATTTGTGATCACCTTTAAATCCAGCACTGTGAACTGGAAGAACTAAAGTTCCATGTTCAGTTTGTTTTTGTTTAGCTAATGAATCAATATCTTCACCTATTACTTCAGAAACGCAACAATTAAATAAAAATACAACCTCAGGATCATATTTTTTTATTATATCGTCAATTGCTTTTTCCATTTTACTTTGTGCACCAAAAATAACGTCCTGTTCATCAAAATCAATCGAAAAAATTTTAGGTATTTGCACTTTTTCTATTGCAGTATAATATCCATTAACAACAACGATATTATTTCTATTGAAAAATGCACATCCTGATGGTCCATTGATAAGACTAACACTGTTTTTAATGCATGACAAATACCTTAAACTTCCAAACAATGAGCATGACTTATATGGCATACAATAATACATGATTATATTTCCTCATATTTTCTATAGTTTTATTTAACACTTATTAGAATTATCCACAGTAGTCAGAACTACAGTTAAAGCAGTGTGTTACAAGCGGAACATTATTTTTATATAATTCATTAATTTTGTGTGCATAGCTTGCATTTTCATTGAAGTTAATAGTTTTGTTTTTACATACTGGATTAATTTCTTTATCAATTTTAGGTAGTAAATTGATGCAATTAAGGCCATACGGTTTAAAGTAATTATATATATCTAAAATTTCAACATCGTTTACTCCTTCAATATATACAATATTTAACTTTACATTTATTTCATTTCTTAAACAATCTATCACTATGTCTCTTTGGTTTTGTATAAACTGATATGGTTCTATCTTTTTTTCTTTTATTGAAGAGTATATTTTAGACAGGTTTTGTTCTTTCAAAGTATTAATAGTAACCGTCATATATTTAATATTATTGCATTTCAAAACAGTGTTTTTTGATCTATTCCAATTAGCTCCACTAGTACATACACATATCGTTTTCTCGGGGTAATGATTTTCTATAATATTAAGTAAACTATTGAATTGATTAAGGTTTATTAATGGATCACCAGGGCCGCTGACGCCGATTATGTTACAGCTTGGGAACAAACTGAATTTTTCCGAAAGATAACTTATCATATCTTTTTCACTTTCAACTAAATGCTCAGATGTACCAGGTAACCCGTTGTATTTCATTATGTTTTTTGATTTATTAAAATCGCAATAAAAACAACCTAATCCGCATTCAGATGCGATGGGTATATGTATCTTCTCAGTTTTAACAATATTCTTGGATGTATTGAAACACTGATGTAATATTAGATTATCATCTTCCATTTTTCACCCACTTATTATTATTTGTAATTAAGAATGCCATTAATGAACCTAATTCTTCCTCTCTCTTTTTCATGACTAAAATTTTATCAAATAGGTTTGATAAGTTCCGGTTTGGCTTCATTATCAGTTTTAGAATTAAATTAGATATCAAAGTCCATTCATATACTTGTTTATTAGATAAAGTATTAATATCATTTTCACCTATATTCATTAATACCTGTTCACGCAATTTAACTAAAGGTATTATTTTATAAAGAATTGAGAAATGTAGTCCCTTTAATATATATTTATAATCATTATTTTTTTGGTTTAACTCAAAAATTAGCTCATCGTAATAAGGAAATAATAAATTATTGGTATTAATCTCGATATCCTGATTGCTTATCCCCTTATAGTTTTGATAATTAATCATGTAGCACTTACTATCACTTTTAATACTGTTCATCGAATTATATAAATCAATGAACCTTATCTGATAAGGTGTAGGTCTTTCAGTGTCTATAACTTCAACCAATTGATTTGTCTTATCTATCTTTTTGATTAGCAGCGAATGCATACTATGCTCCGTCATAAAACGTTCTTTATTCTCGGGAATAAAATATTCATCCACATTAATGATATAAAATATATTTTCATTATGATTTTGATTTTCGAGGTTAATTTTATCACAAATGCTAACTTCAATATTATAATTATGCTTCAAATAATCATTAATTAATGATCGATGAGATTGATCTTTTTTATTAATTTTGCTCAAATAAAATGGCTGGTAATGCCAAGGATTAATTCCATATGTACCTTTATTTTCTTCAACATTTAACTTTCGGTATTCTAGTTTATAATTAAACAAAAAATATAATACATCTGATTTGCCATTAGATATAGCATAATATATACTAAATAGATAACTGCAATAGCAGTCAATCATCATTATTTTAGGATAGTTTATATCTTCATTTAATGGCATAACCTATACTTCCTTCCAACAACTTAGATCAGGAACTATGCTCTTAATAAGACTACAATAATCTTTAGGTGTATCATAAATATAATTATGCTGAAGGCTATCATGCGTCATATGTTTAAAATAAGGATTTTGTGCTAGCCCCTTATTGATATTGTATATAGCATCATCACATAAATCTAATGATAGCTGAGCCAATCCCAATAGAACGAATCTATGTGGCATTATGCCAAATGATTCTATAGCCGTATTAAAATAAGCAATTGATTCCTCAAAACTTCCCTTGTTCATGGACGATACTCCAATTAAGTCATTTGTAATAGCCAGTTTATTTTTGTCATCTGTATAAGATAGGGACGCTTTATACTGCTCAATAGCCTCCGTATCTAATCCATTTAATCTTAAAATATCTCCAGCCATTTTTCTTCTCGACCAACTGTCTAACTCGCCCTTATCAATGCAACTATTGATTATGTTTAATGAAGTTTTTTTATTCCCTAAACAATAATTTATACTACTTAAAAATAGCATATATTTGCTTATTTTTCTCTTATCTGCTGTATTATTAATTAAATTTGAAACTTCTTTTTCATACCTTAAGTATTTACTCTGCAAAAACTTTTCCTCTTTCAAATTACCAAAGTGATGAATTTGTACTTCAGTACTATCAATAATTAATATATCGTCATTTGTTTTAGATGCTGGAAATTCTAGGATATCCCCAACAAAGTTAATGTTTTTATAATTTCTTATTATCCTGGGTGAAAAATTACCACCCCACTCACCAGATTTTAGATAGTCATATCTCCAAGAACATAGTACGTCACATTGCATCTTTTCCAATAGTTTAATTGCAGTATTAAAGTAGTCTTCTGTAATTCGCTCATCAGCATCTAATAAAAAGATCCAATCTGCATTTACCGTGTTAATACCATAATTCCTCGCTTGTGAATATGAGAATTTATTGTTATTATAAATAATTGGTTCAATTCCATTTTTTTTAATAATTTCAATCGTAGAGTCTTCGGAACCAGTATCTACAATAACTATTTCATCGAAGAACTTTTGAACATTTAAAATAAATCCCTCGATCATTTTTTCTTCATTTTTCACAATTGTACAAAGAGCATATTTCATAAAAATCCTCCTGTTTCATAGTCTTAGTATTGATAAGCAATAAATCGATCTAGATACTTTCGAGGAAACTACATAATTGACTCATGCCTTGCTCAAGTTTGCTTTGTTCAACAGCATATGAAATTCTAAAAAACAATAATTTAGAGTCAATTCCTAATCCTGAACACGGCAAAACACTTACATTAGCTTTATCTAATATTAATTTATATAAATTAATATCTTCATGATTGGACAAATCAAAAATGCTAAATGTAACATTGAAGTTTGAGTCTGGATATATTATTTTTTTTACATTGGAGCACTTCTTAAGATAATCTATACATAACTGTTTTAAATGCAACATTTTTTTGTTGTTTTCTATTAATGAGCTTTCATATAAAGTAAGTTTTTCATTTTTTTGGCCAGATAAAAGCGATAATTCACAATTTACTATCTCCATAAGTGCTTCATTTGCAGATAGTGGTGCATTACCTATATCATCACCAACATTATTGATAAATCCTTTCAACTTATCTCCCATAAATTTTTTACTAGCTAAAACATATCCTATTCTATATTCTGCCATTAAATATTTTTTTGAAGCCGTAACAATTCTAATAACGTTATCAGAATTAAAAACCGAAGAATATCTATAAAATCTATTATGGTTCTCATCACAATAAAACGCATCACCTGACTCGTCAATGATTAAGTAGATATTTTTTTCTAATAATATTGGTATTAGTCTTTCAAAAAATTCATTTGAATAATACAAATATGTAGGATTTGTTGGGTTAGCAATGAAAACTGCTTTTGTATTGCTATCGATAGCCGCAACAATCTGTTCCACAGTAATCTGAAAATTATTCTCGACTGTTCCTACAACTGAAACGGTTTTTGCATATTGATTAACCCTATTTAACATATAATAATATGTCGGGGCAACAATCATTAGTGTATCCCGTGAATCAAACATATCTCTAAAAAGATATTCCGAGATCCTATTAAAGCCATATGTTGCTCCTGCAACCATGCACACATTTTCTTTAGTGTAATTCGTATTATGTATTTTGTTTTCAAACAAAGCTAGCGCTTCTCTTAGCTCCGATGTTCCAGATGCCCATCCATAGCCTGGACGCACTTTCTCTTTTCCATCCTTACATACAGATAGTGCACTCAACACATTATTCGGCAAAGGAAACTCGCCGGGTTCCGGATATCCTACTGACAATGGCACCACGTTATCTCCAGCATCAGATAACAAATCGAGATATTGTCTAAACTTTGAATAAGTATGCATTTGATAACTTTGAGCTTTCATATCTACACCTCTTTCGTATGTTGTAGTTTCTTGCTTACAAAATGAATTTTATATCACGCTATATTCCCATAGATAAGATGTCAATAAAATATTTTCATTTATCTTTCAGAAATTAATAAGCACTATTCACAGTGTACTTCAAATGAAATTTTTACATATTTCATAAAAGTTTTCATATAAGTAATCTTTTATATAAATCTCATCATCATTTATACTAGTAATAAGCCTCTCCCCAGGAAGTCTAACACGATCACCTTCATTTAATGTTTCAATGCTATGTACTTCATCGGAAAAAATGCGAACTTTCTCTTTATATGTTTTCTCACTAATATAACTATCTTGCTTTATTGTAATGATTAACGTTCCTTCTGATCCAGAAATAAGGTTGCCACTTTTCGAACCAATAAAAAGACCTGCCATTACCTCTATTGCAATACCTAGCGCGAAACCTTTATGACCTGCCATGGGCAATTGATATCCAGCTGAAATATCGAACGGATTATTCGATGGCGCTCCATCATACTTTCGGATAGAATTATCAGGTAGTTTGCAATTTTCATTTTGAGCTAACAATATACTTCCATAAGAGATGGCGGATGTCGCAAAATCAACAATTATTGGCTCTTTTTCACGCGGCAATCCAATCGCTAGTGGATTGGTACCAATGACGGGAGCGTTCCCCTCGACAGGTGCGACTGAAGATTTAGCATTGCCTAGTATAATGCTTATCAAATTGTTTTTTGCTAGATACCTAGCATAATATCCTAACGCTCCTGTAGTACCCATATAATTAGTTACTGCAGCCATAGAGATGTTATTCGATTTCATATTCACTAGCTGGTTGCAGGCTCTCATTATAGGGATAATACCAAGCATGCCTTTTCCATCAACCTTTATAGTGGTGCTTGAAATGCTATCACTTGTTATGGATAACGAATTATTATTAAATTTTCCGAACTTCCTTAGAGTATTGCAAAATCGAATCAATCCATGCGAACTTTTTCCTCTTAGCTCAGCATCTAAAAAATTATTAAATAACAATAATGCATCATCTTCACTTAATCCAAATGATTTCATAAATTCAGTAGTCATATAACGTAACTTTGAAATTTTTATTTTCAAGTTGTTTACTCCTCTACTTCAAATATCAGTAGCATCCTATTGTACTAATAGATATATCCTAGTTCGCATTACTAAATTGAATCATCACTCCATCGACCAAAGCAGCACTGTATCTCATGAAAGTGAATGTGCATTAACTAGAGTATTTGGAATTAAGAACACAACTCTAATCTCGGACTTTTGGGAAATGAGATGCCCCGTTACATCCCGTGCCTATAAAGGATTAGGCATAGAGAATGGCTATAAATCCAAACCTAATTTATGTAAATTTTATTTTCTCAATATGGCTAATAATTGACTTTATAGTGGGTAAGTACTTTATTGAAAGAAAATTATCATCAAATTCAATTTCAAATTCCTCTTCAATGCTTACAATAACCTTAATAAACGTTATAGAGCTCAGATTATCAATTTTATAGTCTAGAGATAGCTCATCAATACTTACATCTGCAATATCTGATATAATGCCTAATACTTTTTTATGTACATTATTCATAGTAGATATCCTCAATATTTTTCTTTTCGAGCTTTAATATAAGTAATAAGTAGAATGACCTAAGTAAAATAATTAATTACGACCGATATAATCATGTTTTTATTACTCACAAGTTCACTCATCAATCAAATTGTAAATTTAACCGTTCCTTTTTTTAATAAACTTTAGTTCATTTGAAATTTTTTCTCTAAGTTTGTGTGAACAAAGAATATGTGCAAATAAACATTATTGTTTGTCATATAGATATAATCCCCCCCTTGTATTTTATTAACTCCTGCAATCTCCAACCAGTTCCATTACTAAGCGCGCGATCGCTCATAAATGGTATAAGTAATATAGGGCCCAGAACCACTTTAAATAAATTCATTATTACGAGAATATGACATTATTGTATGTTTTTATATCAAAAACGACAACCATCTCTAGCAATAAATAATAACGTACTATAGCAAGAATTATTTATACATTTATATTGCATCGCCAGCATAGATAGAAAAAACAAGAAAATTAAAAGCTCGTTGCTTCTTAAATCAAAATGAATGACATTATTAATCTATCCATTAAGAATTAAAAATTAAGAAGTATCTTAAAAAATTAGCGGTTCTTAGTTAAACACCAAATGGTAATCAAACTCTCTCTTTTTTGCTTGCCGTAAGTCAGGCATTTTTGGAATGTCTGATCATAAAAATTGTTTTCTGAGTAAAAGCCAAAAATACAAGCAAATCGATAGAATTTCTATCATAGTTCTTGCAACAGACCTAAGGGGAAAGGGCTTATCAAATAAGTTGATTAATTATCACAATCTAAAAATATACAAAGGCTCTTCGGTTAGTAATGTATCACTTTTTTTATGTAGCTTAATTCATATTGAATACTGAAATTGCTAGAACACTTGATATTTGCAATCCATTTTATTGCTATAGCGGGTGTTTTTTTATTATTCTCAATGACATTATAAAGATGAGCCTTATTCCTTACATTCATTAGGATATTGCTATTAAAAAAACAAAGTAACATCTCATAATATATGCTGTAAGTAATTGATGCTGTGGAGTGTGATTTTATCAATAATATCTAATAATATATTCGTATGTTATGAGCTATAAAAACTATCAGATAAATATTGCGTGAGAGGAGTTGCTTTGAACGATGAATGAATTTAACCTAATGATAGGCCGACATATTCGTGAGCAGCGTGAAAAACGAGGATTTACACGAGAAGAGCTTGCGGAACTAGCTGATATGAACGACAAATATTTGTATGAAGTTGAAGTTGGGAGGAAAAAAATATCACTATACAAAATGTCCAACCTATGTAATGCTTTAGACATCACAATAGACTGCTTCATTGCAGTTAAGCCCACACAACGATACGATGAGTATGAAAAAATAATTAAATTGCTTGCCCTTTTTGATAAAGATGAGCTCAAGAAAATCGAAAATATTATTCAAAATTTATATGAAATAAAAAAAGGATAAATTTTAATTAAGGTATGCGGATAAGTAATTTAAGATAAACTTTGTAAGTGGTTTAATCTAGTGGTTTGCTGCTAATACTTTCACTACTATAAAAATCAAGAAGTATAGGAATGCGACCTAACCACTATAGCCTAGCTTTGGTCTTTCTGCAATAAGTAATCATCTATAATGTAATATTACATAAGTTTAATTCACAACCTTTTAGGTTGCGTTTAAATTATGCCATCTATTAATTAAAGCTGCAATATTTGGTCAAACAATCATCTTTGTAAACACAACTACAAGATTGGGGTAAATTTCTATGAGTAATCATCATCTTGAAAAGTATCCAGAAATTAAAGAACTCCTCGAAAGCATGAAACATACTCGTTGCAATGAAATACTATGTTTTCTTAAAAGTAATGATAACATTTATGCAAGTTTACTAAAAAAAAGAACAGCTCAAAGTATTAGATTTTCTGAAAATTTAACAAATCTTACTCGTGAATTTGAAAAATATATGGATTTGGTATATGAGCAAGAAATACTTGAATTAAATGCTATTTACAAATTTGCTTTTTTAGACGCTATATCCATTCTAGAAGAATTAAATATGTTACAAAAATAATCTCAAGGCTATCGATTCGAAAAGCCTTTGTTCTATTGTGATGCCTATGTTCTGTTAGTCGAATTATTTTCTTACATCGAATACTCTTACTTGTTCACCCATTGAAGTCAGCCATGATAACAAATATATTACGTTTACCATGCACGACTAGCCACTTAGGGTAAAGTGTGTATTGTTGTTCGTTGTTTTTATAGGCTTGCATATTTCAAGTTTTGTTTTTAGTTTATTTATATTACAAAGTGCTCTAATGTCTATTAACCCTTGCTTTTATCGACAATCAATGTTAAAGTATAAGTGTTTCGTTGCAATATTTTGACATGATAAAAAGTTTAAGTACTGACATTCTAAGCCGAAGAATAATAAGGGGGAATAAAAAATGGATATAGAACAACAAATTAAGAAAATTATTGGTCAAGAAGACGCCGTTCTTGAAATTCCAAAGTTCCCAGAACACGGCGACTATTCCTCTACGATTGCTATGCAAAAAGCTAAGCTTCTTAATCGTAACCCACGCGATTTAGCACAAGAAATAGTAGACGAAATGATACTAATTGGAACATATATTGACAAAGCAGAAGTTGCAGGAGGTGGATTTATTAACTTTTTTGCAAACGATGAATGGTTTAAGTCTGTTCCAATTGAAGTGATAATAGCTGGTGAAAACTGGGGACGAAACAGTAATTTGAAAAACGAGAAAATTTGTGTTGAATATGTATCAGCTAATCCAACTGGACCGATGCACATGGGAAACGCTCGTGGTGGAGCGTTAGGTGATAGTTTAGCTCGCATTTTGAGTTTCTGTGGTGCAGAAGTAGTGAAGGAATTTTATTTGAATGATGCAGGAAACCAAATAGTAAAATTTAAGCTTTCCTTAGAGGCACGATTCAGACAGCTTCAAGGTGAAAAATTAGAATTTATGGACGAGTGGTATCAAGGAGATGATATTGTTAGTTATGCCCAATATTGGCTTGATATCGGGCATGAAACGTACGAAGGCTTAATGGAGTATGCTTTGACTAAAAACATCTCGGATATGGAGCGTATTCTCAAAAACTATAATATAGAATATGATGTTTGGTTTCGTGAAAGTACTTTGTATAGTAATAAGTCTGTAGAAAGAGTGGTGGCCGCGCTTGCTGAGAAAGGTAAAACTTATACCAAAGATGGTGCTGTTTGGCTAATAACAGATGGTGACGCTAAAGATGAAGTTTTAATTCGTGCAAATACTCTTCCCACATATTTTGCTGCTGATATTGCTTATCACTATAACAAATTTGTAGACCGAGGCTTTACAAGGGGAATAAACGTATGGGGTGCCGATCATGGGGGACATATTTCTCGTATGAAATCTGCACTAGAATGCCTAGGTGTTAATCCTAAGTGTCTTGAAATTATTACAATACAGCTTGTGCGCCTTATGCGAGATGGGCAAGTAGTACGAATGAGTAAGAGAAAGGGCGATGCAGTATCTCTTGATGATTTAATTGAAGAAATCGGCGTTGATAGTGCTCGTTTCTTTTTCAATATGCGAAACTCAAATAGTGCCTTTGATTTCGATTTAGATTTGGCCGTTAAACAATCTAATGAAAATCCCGTGTTTTATGTACAATATGCATATGCAAGAATTTGTAGTATTTTAGAACAGGCAGGGATAAATGTTGACTGCAAAACTAACGACGCTCTTATAAAAGAAGATAGCCATGATAAAATTAATTACAAATACGATAATCCTTTAGAACGTGCTCTGATAAGAAGAATTGCACTGTTCCCACGTGAAATTGTAATGGTTGCCCAACAACTAGAGCCGTCAAATCTGACAGCTTATGTGCGAGCTTTGGCAAGCGATTTTCATAGTTTTTATAATGCATGTCCTGTTAAAAACGCTAACGATGAGAATGTCCGTTTTGCACGTTTACTATTAATTCAAGCAACTAGACAGACAATAAAAAACTCCTTGGATCTTTTGGGTGTAAGTACACCAAACAGGATGTCAAAAATTGATGGAATTCAATGAGGTTTCTCGTAAGTGTATTTTTGTCATAGGTATCTTATAACATTCATAGATACTTGAAGTTTATAACATAACATTTTTTCGTCATTCACAGTATAATAAAAACTAAATTATTTAAAATTATGTTATATAAGAAAAAATATAATAACTAGATTTAAGTATAAGATTTTTCAGGCGTCTTCAAGTTTAGGCGCTTTTTTTGTTCATGTGAGAGCATGATTTTTTCTTCATAATTATAATAAAAGATATTTTTTCTTTTAATCAATATGACTCATTTCATGTATTTTATACTATAGTAAAGTTGTTATTTTACAGTAATTAGGTGCCTTTGGCACTTTTTTTATTGTTTGTGCTGACTTCGCTAGGTGGAATGAAAAAATCCGCTCTCGTTCTAGCATCAAATCCATGTTATAATATTTTGATAATTATTTTTACTCAAAGCCACATACAACTTGAAACTTACTATAGAAGAATGAAAATGTATTATAGCAAATACAAAATTTACATCGTGATTCCGAAAAATCACGATGTTTTTTTGTCCAGTTATGGTTATTTTACATCAAAATATTTACATGTTTTATAAAGCTTTTACTAATGAGCTTTTAATTTTTTTATTTATAAATATATCAAACAAGCCTAAATGTCGTTCTCCGCCGCCCTCCATATTTTGTTTACAAAAAAACAAAATATGGAGGAATAATTATGTCAAATGATAACAAGCAAGGACTTGTTGAGATTACATATAACAGCGAAAAAATTATGGTTAGCCAAGAAGTGGCGGATTACTTAGAAGATTGTCGGCGTGACATGCACAGGCAATTGAAGAAAAAACAACGCAACCAAGACAATATTCAATGGACAGATGGTATTATTGAAGCACTTATGTCTGTCCCTCCTGTAGGTTTTGAGGATGAAGTAATTGAGCAATTAGAACAAGAACGCTTACAAGAGCTTATTGGTATACTGCCTGAAACTCAACGCCGTAGGCTAAAAGCCTATTACTATGATGAGCTAACTTACAGAGAAATTGGCTCAAGTGAAGGTGTGCATTTTAGTGCTGTAAAACGTTCAGTAGAGCTTGCTCTCAAAAATCTCAAAGAAAATTTTAAATAAAACATCAACAAATGACGTTTGAGTGTCCTTACTTTATAGAGGGATTTTATCGCTCTATTAAAAGCGTACTATGACAAATACTGATTTTATGTCAGTCATACCCATAACCCAAATACATTCCGACTGTGTGCTGAAAAGCAAAGCGAAAGGATGGTGTCGCCATGATCGCCTATGTAGCGAGAGCGATAAGCATTTGTCCTAATAGGTTTATTGGTACAGCCTACGCCATAACCCGCAGAAGGATATAATGATACTTCCGTCTTGAACGCTGCACAGCATTGGACGGCTCGCTATAGGCATGGGGAGAGTGCGAGCTTGGTCGCAAGTAACGACAAGTTGGCATTATGATACCATTTACCAATGGTTGTTTGGGATTATGCCTAATGCCGAGGGCAGGATAAATGCGGCACATTGTATATATATTACATTTGATGGATAGCCGTGTAATAACTTTTATATTAAAGTTTCGGATATTTAAGCTGTCCATTGTTGAGTAAGAAACTATGCAGCAGGTGTTAAATTATCACCTGCTGCATTTCCCTTACTCTAAAAAGATGCTTGGACAATTAAATACATCGTTAGTAATGAAATCTTAACAAGTGAGGTCGATATGAAAAATATAACCCTAATTGAAGGAAATAACCACTCTACATATGCAGCCGATAATTACAGTGACTTGGTGGATATAAAAACGATATACCGTCGTGAGGGTACAAGCCGACTAGAAAACGCAAGACTCTTTTACGAGCAAATAAAGAATCCGCATAACTTTAAAGTTGCGGAAGATATAGTAGAGATTAGGTTTTCTAACAGTTCAACAAAACTAGAAAACATTTTAATAGGTCATTTAAGCAGAGCATTACAAAGCTCACAGTAAAATATCTATATTTCCAATTTAGATTTGATTTATTAACGAATATATGGTAATATTAGAGCAAGTTAAAAGATTTTTAATGTAGCCATATTTCGTGATTTTTCTAAATTATCTACGTCAAAATTTAGGAGAAGAACATGGTTATAAAACAAACAAAAGGAACTTCAAATGAAAGAAATTGGTCAATCAAATTTACGCAAAAATGGCGCGTTGGAGTATATCTGCGTCTCTCAAAAGAAGATGAGATATCAGGGACATCTGCATCAATCGAAAACCAAAGGGATATAATCAACGAATTTATTGATGGAAAGCCGTTGGATTTCGTATTGGCAGAAACATATATTGATGATGGTATTTCAGGTGCAACGAGTGAACGACCTGCATTTAAGCACTTGATAGAAGATGTAAAGTCAAGTTTCATCAACTGTGTTATGGTGAAAGATACATCTCGATTTGCAAGAAATGTTGCCGATGCAGATTACTACGTTGGGACAGTTTTTCCTCAATATGGAGTGCGCTTCATAGCTCTTGGAAGTCCTATAGTTGATTCGTTCGAAGACCCTGAGTCAGTTGATGGTATGCAATTTCATTTTGAGAATTACTTCAATGAGTATTTTCTCAAGTCTACGAGTAAAAAGGTTCGTAAGGTGCTTGAAACCAAGCGGAGGAAAGGTGAGTTTGTTGCTCCTTTTGCGCCATATGGTTATAGGAAAGACCCTGAAAATAAACACAAGCTATTAGTAGACGATGAAGCTGCGGAGATTGTGCGTAAGATTTTTCACTTATTTGTTTATGAAAATCTAAGTTTGCGCGCCATTGCGATAAGGCTTAACAACATGGCTGTTCCCACAATGGGTCAACACAAGCGGCTTAACGGGGTCAACCATCATCCGGGTAAACTACCGAGGATTCCCGCTTGGGGATATGTTGCCGTTAAAAAGATTATTATGGACTATCGTTACTGCGGGCATTTAGTTCAAGGTATGCAAAAGCGAATCAGTTACAAGGTCAAGAAGGTTGTGGATGTTCCTAAAGAAGATTGGATTATAGTAAAGCATACTCATGAAGCTATCATCGACGAGGAAATATTCCAAAAAGCGCAAACTTTAGCCCAGCGCCCATCAAGGGTATCTAAGGCCACAAATGAGAAGTCTAACTACTCAGGACTACTGTTTTGCGGAAAGTGTGGCTACACTTTAAATCGCAAGCGAGATACAAACGGAACTTTTGCATATCGCTGTAAACTCCATAGTAATATTAAGATGTGCGAACCACTACACATCAAGGAAAAGTTGCTGGATGAAAAGGTTCTTTATGCTATTAAGTCTCAAATAATGTTTGTAGTTGAGATGGATAGCATCAAACAAAAGATAGTAGGCTCGAATAATTTTGAAGCGGATTCACAAATCCTAAAAGCTAATTTGGCAACTCTCGAAAAAGAGAAGGAGCGGCTTGAGAATAAAAATCATAGGCTCTATGATGATTATTCCGAAGGGATTATAGACCGAGAACTATACATAAGCCGAAGCTCATTATTGCAAGAAGAGCTTGCTATCAATCGGGAAAAGATAGGAAAAATCCGCTTAGAAATGAAACAGTTTAAAAAGGTACAGCTCTCGACAAATGAATATGTGGAGAACTTCAAGAAGTTTGAAACAGTGAATGAGATTAATAGAGAGTTGTTGGTAGACTTGGTAGACAAAATCTTTGTTGAAAACGCCGGAACAAATGAAAAAGGCAAGAAGATTAAAAAAGTTACTGTAGTTTTCAACTTCGAGGATGAGGCTAAGGCTCTTACCGGATTCGTTGAAGAAAATAAATTTGTTGCCATTTAAGTTGAAATGCAAAGGCAGTTTTTTGACTTTCTAAAGAAACTGCCCTTAGTTAAACTTTTTATGAAGTTTAGATGTACTGCCCTTATTGTAGTTGACCCTTCCATTCCATGCAGTCCTACTAAAAGGGCAAAGTCATATTGTTCGCCAACAAAGGATAAATTTTTAGAATTCGAAATTAATCGCACATTTTTTGAGACCACACTATCCAATATCATATCGCCTTCGTCATGTGCATCACAAACTGTAATTTTTTCTACTCCATTTTCAATTAAAGCGTCTATGTATACCTGAATTTCTTTTGTGTATAGGTCTTTACATCTATCAGTATCGTTCAAATCCCAAATGCCTGCGATTCCTTCAATATCAGCAAAAATTAGCCCGTGCATGGAATTTCATCACCGCCCTTTATCTTAGCCTTTCGTTCGTCGTTGATTTGGTATAATTTCGGCAATAATTCATGTACCTGCAGTTGCATTGCAGTACAATCAGGCCTATATAGGTTATCACTTGAGCCTAACCTTATAGGACAGCCCCCGCCGCATAATAGAGAATATTTGCATTCTCTACACTCTGGTATAGTATCGATATTACGAGTATGAATGCTATGTTCTTTAAACTTTAATTCAGGATAATATTTTCCTACAGAGAACTGCTCTACTCCAACAACCACAAAACAAGTGTACATGTCCCCATATGGGTCGAACACAAAACTATTTTCCGAATGAGCATAACAATACGAGTAAACAGGTTGTAACTTAGTCCCAAGTGTTGCATTGTTAACAATAGGACAATGTGCGCCTAGCAACCTATTTCTAGACTTCCTTTCATCAAGCGAATAACCAATATCGGTCTTGTATACTTCAGTAAAAGTTTTAACTTTTTCTTCATCTGTTTGTCCAAACATAGACGAAACCTCAAAAGATAATATGTCTTTATAATCCGAAAATTTCTCTCCCAAAAATTCTCTTAGTGTATTGCTCTCATGTATATCGCTTGGTTCTAAGTTCATTCTGATACATACTGGAGCACCGATTTCCAAGAACTTTTGTACTCCTTCCAAAATCCTTGAAAAAGTTGGGTCACCATTAGCTAAAAAGCGGCGGCTGTTATGCATTTCTTCCATACCATCTAAAGTTACCATAATAGAATGAATCTTCACTGGTGATAAAATATCAAAAAAATCAATCAGGCAATATCCATTAGTGATGATGGAAAATGTTTTGTTTGATGCTTTTGAAACCAGATGCTTTATAGATTCTTTATTTTTCGGCAACAATGGCTCTCCACCGTATAGTGTAATAAGTTCAAGAGCTTTTCCGGCAAAATTTAAGGCAATATCAATCAATTCAGGGGTTATAACTTCTTGCTTTGAAGTCAGTCCTTCTTCAAAGCAATAAGGACATCTAAAATTACAATCATATGTCATTATGAATGTAATATGATTACACCGTTTTCTGCCTTCATTGTGATTTTTTCTTAAAATATCAATTATCTTATCTTTTTTATGTTTTTCCTCTTCAGAGCTTTCGATTATATACCCTCGCGCTTTAAGACTGTTGAAAAGCGAAGTCTCCAGTTCCCCCTCAGGGACAATTTTCTCACAATCTTGCCATTTTTTTATTATATCAACATATGCTGTATCTACTTTATCCGAAATCCCATCTAAAGAGTTCACTAATATCACTTTGTCATTGTCACTGTCTAAAAAAATAAGATGTTTAATTAATATCATACAGCCCCTCCATTTATAAAAAATAATGTGCGCGTCCCCAATACACAAAATAACTTCCACAACTAGAAGCAACTATGCTCTATGTTACATATTAATAAAATTTACCATACGCATCTAATCCAAGGAATACATCTAAGCACAACCAGTGGGTTGTTTGAACTACCACCACAAAATGCAGAAATACTAGCGGGGGCTATCGTAGAGTCTAAATTGACATCTTCTTCTGGTGCCCACGCAAGCTCAATAATAGGCTCTAATAAATTTTTCTCAACCATTTTAAACACTCCTATCTTATTTATGCATCACTTAACTGTGATAATTATTCAGCATGTTTTTAATGTATAGCAAGAAACGCGCACATTTTGTAATGCTAAAGTATAATATCATGTTATCAAAGATATTGTCAAATAAAAAAGCATTCCTAATGTAGTTATTTTAAATTTAAGATGCTTTTGCTGTCGTGCAAGAACATCAAACTGCATTTCTAGCTTGGTGGGCAAATAGGTTTTTCTCATAAAATCAAGAATAACTTTGATTTAATTTTATATAACTTATAACAGCTATCTAATTCAAATCCCCCCTTCCCCGGTTGCTTGGGCGAGCAGCCCATAAAATGAAATCCGTATGAAGCATGAGCTTTACACAGATTTCTGCATTGAAAAATAAAGTGCACCCTTCAAAACTTCTTTTGGTTTGGTATTATGACACATCTTTATAGTTAGTGAATGATGCAATAGCACTCTTTGTTTTTTTGCTTTCGGTTATCGACTTGCGTAATTGATTGATTTGAGACTTAAAGTTCGAAAAATGTTACTTGTTGTATTGCAATGCAGCATTGCTTGTGGTATATTAGACAGTGAAAATAATTAGCAGGGGGTTTTGGAAGAATTTTGCTTGGGAGCGATATGGCAGCCACCTTGTGTATAAAATGATATGGGATAAATTATTACCGGCATCACATAACAGCTTGGTGGGTGACATAAATATGCTCCTTATGTCGCCCTTTTTTGCGCCAATTTCGGATGTATTGGGAATTTAGCAGTTTTATGCGGAAAAACTGTTTCTTTCTGGAAATACCAAAAATATGGAGAGGAGGTATATCGAAAGCACGGTCCTATGAGAAGGGCGTGACGAAATAAGCGGTGTTTTGTGTGTCGTTCACAGTGGCAAGATAACAAATGAGGAGGTAATTTTTATGATTATGAACCACCGCAGAAGTGCAGCAAGAAAACTGCTGGCGCTGTTATTGGCGCTGACAATGGTTTTACCATCCGGCATGGTTAGCGTATTTGCTACCGTTCCGGGTCAATCTTCCAATCAAATAGAAACAGTGCCGCTTGATGTAATTAACACGGCGGCCGAAGAAACTCTGCCTGTTCGCAGCGAAGGCGTTGTGCTGGCAAGCCGTGTCTTCGATTTACCAGTATCAGTTGTCGCACCTATAAGCGAAGGTGATTATTCCGGCGAGTGGGAACCTGAAGATGATTTTGCGGCGTTCGCCGAGCCGGAAGCTGTATCGATGGCACGGCTATCCGCCAATACGAACCTTCTGGGAGCCGTCTTCAGCGACGGAACGACTCAAGGCGGCATTACCATTGAAAGTGTGGAAGTCGTCTACGGTGGCAGGTATCAAATGCGATACAGGGATCAGATCGCCGGGCACGGACATACCATCACGGAATCCGGCGGCCGTTTTTTCACCACGGCAAGGAATGCTTCACTTACCGATCCGCGTATCTTCACGGTTCGCACCCCGCTAACGTCGGCACAGATTTCTGGATCGATGACCGAATTAGAGGCGGGATTATTTCTGAGTAGAATCACATATACATACGGCGGCTTACCTTTCAGCGCTTGGCACGGCGGCAATAATTTTAACGTGGCTGCAAGTGCTTTTATACATCTGGCCGGAGACAGACTGGTCGCTCATACGGATGGTTCGTTCGACCTTGTCTCGGACATTCTGTTCCATTCTCCTTATCCCGCTGCGTCCCCGAGTCTGACCGGAGACGGCTATACTTCACCCAATAATCGCCCCTTTGACGGCTATCGAGGTCAGGGTCAAGCTGGTTTTCCTTTGGCAATGCGCCATGTAATCGGCACTTTTGATTTGGAGGTTCATCTGCATGGGGCAGGTGAAAGTCCCCTTGAGCGGGCGGCAGCAGTGGCACCGGCTGTGCTGGACAATTGGGATACGACAAACGACTGGATGGTCGGAACTGTTGCGGTTAATCAAGCGGCTATACTTAATGCGATAAACGCCGCCTTTGCAGCAGCTGACCCGCCCATTATCGGCGTTACGGCAGCATGGGCGGGCGCACCGTCTACGCCGAATACACCGGCCGCACCGGCAAGAACGCCCGCGCAAATAGGGTCGGGCGCTTACCTTAGCGGCATGATCCGGCTGACCCATGAAGGACGCGCCGTTAATATAGACGTGGACTTCAGGCGTCCGGCAATCGCGGAATCCGTTTGGCATGCGAACAATCCGGGCTGGGTCAACAGAAACAGGATCCCGGAAACAGGGCCGAGATCCCCTCTCGAACATGACATTTACAACCTTGTCAACACTTACGGTCCGCGACTTTGGGGAACGCCCAACGAGCGGAATGCCGTGGCATACATAATAAGTCAAATGGAATCCGCCGGAACCAACTGGGATGTTGAAAAAGTTACTATCCCAAGAAGTACTCCGCCGGTCAGCGGCAGGCTTGCATTTACCCACGGCCCTGATATTTACGGAGTTATCCGTCCGAATGTAACTGCTGATAACATATCCCAAGCCGCTGATTGGCCTCGGATTTCGGGGGCAAGGTTAATTAACCTTGGCGCGTATCCGCAACTTGCGATTCCCCAAGGCATATCTCAGACGGAGCCTATTATCGCTGCTATTACATATGAAGCTCGCTACGGCGCTGCTCACTCCTTTAACCTTTTAAGGTTGGTAATGGCTGCCGAAGCGTTAGATGCTAATATTGTCGGTATTGTGGCCGCGGCCACCGGAAACAGCGACATAGAAGCTTTGGCAGTCGGAAACACGCAACATTCCGAAATTCCTACACCTATGGTAAACTATGACGGCTTTGTCGGCGGCAATGTAACACCGGCGCAGCATCCACGCATTCCGCTTATCACGACATCCGCCGACCTTTTATGGGAAGCCCTTGAGCGAGCGGAGGATTTTGCATATAAGGAGCGTTACACGAGGATGAATTCCTACTCCGTTGTCGCTACGAGGCGGGCGACAAATGACCCGAATAACCCGGAGCTTGTCATGGTGTTATCGGCTCACTTAGATAGCGTACTGCCTGCCGCAGGAGCATCTGACAATGCATCGGGAACTGCCGTACTCATTGATATGGCGAGGGCGTTTGCATATGAGGATCTTGGCAATGTAGAGCTGCGACTTGTGGCTGTCGGTGCCCATGAAGGGGCCGGCGGTGTCGCTAACGCAGGCGGAGGCAGACCGGTTGTCCACCAAAAGATTCAACAGCTTCGCATAGAAGGGCTGCACGATATCGCTTTGAACATTAATATGGATATGGTTGTTTCACCTGCCCCAAGACCGAGCGGAGCTCCTATGGATTCGATTGCGGTAGAGATCGTCACGCCGGGGGTAGGCTGCGGAAACGAAACTAGGGCCCGCACTAATCTACCTGCCATTCTGCTTTTGGAACACAGCCAGCAACTGTGGGCGACAGGCATCGTAAACGCCCGATTTGAACAATGCGGCGGAACCGACCACGATACATTCATACAGCAGGGCATTGACGCTACCAATTTAATTATCATGTGCGAGCTTAACAATCACTTGGAAGTTGCGTATCACAATTCCGGCGATAATCTTGAATTTAATTACTGCTATGACCGTCTGCGTATGTCCAGACAAATTGTGTACGGCGCAATTCGAAGGACCATAGATGATGAGATAACTAAAGTCGCGCATTTTGACGTAGACGAAGACGAAGGCCGTATAACCTTGATTAACGCCGACCAAATCTTCAATACCTTCACTATGGTAGAAGGCAGATTCGATATTTGCGGTTGTTTAGGCAACCCGAGCCTTCCAATTTGCACCTGCGATCCTTGTCTATGCGACGTAGGCATGGGAACCACTGTAACCAGACCCGAGCATATCATATTCAGAATTGAATATCCCGCTGATTACGTTGTTCTTCCGAATTTTGGCGATATTAATTTTAGCAACGTAAGAGTGACCGCAGTGGGCCAAACGGATTATGTGGATCATGCTCCACGCGATATTCCCCGCCGGGGAACGATAAACACCCCATCCCGAGTCGGGTCTGAGGGTGCGGAATGGCCCCGGAGGCTTGGTCGTTTTGAGTCACGCATGAGAGCCGTAGGGCTTCCCGACACGGCTGATTCCATTGACGCTTTTGGATTATTGGATCTTAAATCAGAACCGAAAGGAAATTGGGAAGAAGTAGCGTGTGATTACTGCCAGAGTGCAGCATTTAGACCGGAAAGTAACGCATATGAACTTGTTTTTGTGGCAGCACAATCAGCTGTATTCCTGACTGTGGAAGAAACAGCAAATTTTGCGGCAGCAGGTGCAGAAGGCGAAGCTCAGATGATTGCCAGCATTCCGATTCGCCTAAACCTTTATGACAACTTTATGCTTTGGTATGAAGTTGACGAGTGGGCCAGAGAACTGCAAGTGCGCAGCGGCGGCACTGAAGCAGGCGGAACAGTTGGTGCGCATAACCGCTTTGTACAGGTAAGGTCCATAGGTAACAGCCATCAAGGACGGGATATTTGGAGTGTCACCGTTGCTTCGAATCAGGCGGCAGTCCATCATTATTTGAACGTTACCCGGCCGATGATGTCAAACAATCCGGCAGAGTTGCAGCGTCAAATCAGAGCCGGTACTTACGGTCACAGGGTTCCTCTTTTCTTCCATAACAATCATCCCGACGAAGTCACGGGCGTTGATTCGCAGGTTTCAATGGTTGAACAGCTCATCGCGCGGACGTATCTTCAATGGGAGGCCGTTAGTAACGAAGACTTAACCCCGGTGTGGAATCGTACGCTTGACACTCCGGGCGGTGTAGCCAACAATAATATTAATTTCTATACAAGGCGCAGCGGAGCCGATCCGCAAGATGCATCCCTGTGGGCGGAAACTATACCTAATACAGTGACTCAGCGGCTCGAACTTGAAGAGGTTCTCGATCGCTTCATATTCATCTTCGTACCGACGAATAATCCGGACGGGCGCTATAGTATGCGAAGGGGCAATAACTACGGCTTTGACTTAAACCGTGATTCTAGCTTTCAGACACAGCCGGAAAGCCGATATATAATGCAAGAAGTTGTCAAGTGGAGCCCTTTGGTGTTTTATGAGTTCCACGGCCACGTGGCTGCTCTGCTGATTGAGCCGTGCACACCGCCGCATAACCCGAACTATGAGTATGACCTTATGCAGCCATGCCTGCTTCGTCAGGCCTACGCTATGGGGAGGTCGGCTATTGCAGGAAGTTATCATCGTTTCATGATACCGCTTGTGCATCGGACCCACGGTTGGGATGATGGGGGTGTGGTGTATACGCCGATGTTTGCGGCACTGTTCGGCATACTGGGCTATACGCTTGAAATACCTCATGCCAATCAAGACAGTCATGACACCAATATCGTAAAAGGCTATGCAGGCATTAAAGACAGCCTTGAAAACTTCGAGCTTATGTTCATCAATAAGGTTGAGCAAAAACGCCGAAACGTTGAAAACATTGACGCGAGAGAACAGGTTGATCCGTTCTTCATTAATCCTTTCTTGCCTATTAACGACCCGAATCGCAGTATCGGCCGTCCGCGTGAGGGAGACAGGAACTTCTTCCCAGATTATTGGGTTATACCCGTAGACCCGGCGCTCCAAGGGAATTTGCTGGAAGCTTACAGAACACTTGAAAAGTTTGAGCGGCACAGGGTTCGCATTTCTCGCAGCAATACGGATGTCACCCATGAGGGCACTACGTTCCCTGCCGGAACCTATGTTATTAGCATGAGGCAGGAAAAACGGAACTACGTCAACGCTATGATGACCGCCGGAGCCGACTTCTCTTTCTTTGATGCTATGTATGCGGAAATTACCCAAAACTACCCAGATCTTCGCGGTTTTGCCGCCTCTGCTATCTGGTCAGATACCCCGCTGTTTGGGGCTGTACAGCCCGTGACCGGTATCAGTGTTCCGGCAACTGTGCTGGATGCAGAAAGTAGCACTTACTTAGTGATTAGAAACAATAATCAGGACGCTATCCGACTGGTAAACGAGCTATTGGCTTCAAACGTAGCTGTCCATATGCTGACTGCTAATTACCAGCAAGGCAGGGTCGGCGACTTTGTCGTAGCCAGGTCTTCGCTTACGTCGCAGCGTCTGCAAGGGCGTTATGTGGAAACAATGGCGCTGGAGAGCAGGCCTGAAACAGCTGAGCAGCTTGTACGTCCGAGAATCGGAGCCATTTCCAACCACGCAGGTGTTGGACAGGGACTGTTCTCGCCGCTCACTTATGTGCTGCGAGATCTGGGATTTGACTATGTATGGGTGACATCTAATGCCGGCGATACACCCCCTGCCGGTGCTCCGGCAGATTCCGTTTCGTTAGCAAACTTGCCGAACGATGTCAATATTTTGGTAAATCATGCCCAGAATTGGTCTAATACATGGTCGATTTCCAACGAACGGCAGATGCCGCTTGTCTTTATACAGCCGGCTTCCGCTGCGGGGGCGACCGCGATCATGAATAATTTGTTTGACGGACGCGGTGGCGCGCATCACGTATTTGCTCAAAGCCGAGAGGGTACGTTTGATGCAGCTTTCTCCAACACAAGTCCGTTGACAGCTCATCTGCACGACAGGCTTGACGGCTTTTACTCCATAGGTACTACCGTATTCTCTTCTGTACCAGAAGGCACGGTTCCGATTATACGCTTCGACGACGGGCAGGATATATTCCGCGGAGGTTGGTTCCCGGATAATGAACAGCTGGCCGGAAGATATGCGGCATTTACAGGCTTCACAAACGCCGGTGCACCCGCTACGGTGTTCGGTACCACCATCATCAATAGGGCTCATACCCAAGCGTATTTCCCAATGCTCGCCACCGCCATCTTTATGCATGTGTCCGACATAGACACACGCGGGATACCGGTATTCGGCCTTTACGCCTTCAATAACGGCAATGACAATAACGCATCATTAGCTCAGGCTGGCCTTATCCGCATTTGGACTCAGCTTGACGGTGTATCTGCACCTGTTCCTTACGCTAACTTAGAAGTTATAGCAGAGCTTCCTGACGGTACATGCGCTATGAAATATGTACGCGTTAATAATATGTGGGAGAATCCGGGCTATGTGAATATAATTGACGCCAACAAACACGCACCATGGGCGGTCATTTATCTCACAGTCACTCTGGACGGTCATGTTGTCGAACTTACACTTATCAATAACAGATACTTAGGGCTTCGCGCATTTAATAACGGCACCGATACGGAAGTACCAAGTATGGCAGGCAATATCCGTATTTGGCCGTTGCTAGGATCTGACGGCAATTCTGCTCCTATACCGATGAATGCAGTGCTTAGCGCAACTGATCAAGACGGCAATGATGCTCTTGGATTTGTTGTTAGAAACAGACAATGGACTGATGCCGGATGGCAAGATTATTACATCAATTTTGACGTATCTAAAGACGCACCGTGGCAGACAATTTACTTTACAATAACTGTTTACGGGCAAACGGTTTCCGTGTTGCTTATCAATGACTGGTTTACGGATGAACCGGCTCCTGTTTTCGGTCTCGACATGTTCAACAACGGCCCGGGCGGCTCTCCATCAAGGCCAAATGCAAGCTTAGCCGCGGTGGGTATAATCCGTATCTGGGCTCAGCTCGATGGTGTAGGTGCGCATGTTCCTTTCGCTGATTTAACAGTAACGGCAGAGTTTCCGAACGGTGCTAACGCTATGCAGTTTGTCCGCGTTAATAATATGTGGGAAAATCCGGGCAATGTCAATCTTATTGACGTTAACAAAAGCGGAGGCGCTTGGGAAACAATCATTCTCACAGTCGACTTGAATGGCCAAGAGATTGAGTTGATACTTAATAATGCTTTGAGTTAGTAGATAAAGAACTAATCTAAATACCGTGTGATATTTTTAAAAATGTAAGTTAAAGGGATATGACACCAAAGCAGGTACTTCAAACAGCAATTTGAGTACCTGCTTTGTCAAACCGAAGAAACAACCATAAGCAAAAAAAGGACACCTATTAAAACGTTCTCAACTACACTGCTATAGATATAAACAGGCACGCAAAAAGTCGTAATATACCTAAGGTAATATCGCAACTGCTGAGGTTCTTCATAACGAATGCCTTGATGTACTCCTCTTCCATCCTTAAGAACATCTGTGGCACCTGACCGTATGCCCGGGCGTTGTGTTATCAGCCTCATAGTCTAAGAATATCCAGCCGAAGGAGCGGCCTGCACCAAATATCATGAGTCAGATAGAAACATACTCCGCCATGCGCGCTTTGTATCTGACAATGAAGATTCCACAGTGAGTGCTAAGTTGGAAAGAATCATTGCCACAATAAGAGCAAGTGTACTAATTGTCTTAACCAATGATGGATCTTTTTTGACATAATAATGAAAGTAAGATTGCGCACGACCTAGTTCCTTATTGTTTGCGGCAACCCTTCTGTACAGACTTAGAAGAAGCTGGAGTTCCAATAAACATAGCCAAATATCTAATGGGACATTCCAACATTGCTATAACCACGAAAATATATACACAAAGACGAGAAAAGTCTGTCAAAAACGCAGCTGATAAAATTGATTTTTTGCAAACAGCAATAACGGGTCAGCAATGGGGCAATAGGCAACAATATTGCTGTATAAGCCATTCCTTAGAGGACTGCAACTCCTCCATCCCCAGTTCAAATCTGGGTGGTACCTGATTAGAAAAAACGCCGTTTTCTTAAGAGAATGGCGGTTTTTTGTTTGTTTCTAGCTATTGTTTTTGTCTTTATACTTCGTGTTAAATGGTGGAAAAAATGGTGGAAGATTTAAAGCAAAAGATACTTGCTTAATATAAAACAACTTCAAATCAGAGTGTAATTACTTTTATTTCTATATATAGTTTTCATGTTCTGAAATCCTTTCAAACCTTTATAGCTTAGGGATTATCTCCTGTTTTTCGCTTTCCATCTTGACCTTACTATAAATATGTAGTATAATTAATTTAGAAAGGAGGAATCCTAGTGAATATTATAAACTATGAAACATTGGGCGGCAAAGACTTGATACAAGAATACTTAGATAGCTTAGAAGCAAAAGACCAACTAGAAGCTTTTGATATCATAGTAGCTATAGAAAGTGACGGCTATTCAGCCCTCAAAAACATTAATACGAGAAATTTAAGAGGCAAACTTTGGGAGATAAAGTTCTCGCAGAATCGCATAATGTACATAGTTGCAGATGCTGATAATATTTATTTCCTCCATGCTTGCAAAAAACAAAAGGGCAAAGCTGAAAAAATTGACTTAGATAAAGCCATAAAAAGAGCTAAGGAACTTGGATTAAAGGTTGAATAGAGAGAAGCTTAGGCACTTATTCGGCCTGCTGTATATTATAATTATAAGGAGGATAACCATGCCCGGAAGAAAAGTCGATATTGAAGAAATTAAAAAGAAAAGACAAGAGTTAATTGACTCTAACCCTGAATTAGCAAAAGCTTCAGAAGAATGGAACAAGGAATATGAATTTCGCAAAAAACTCTCTCTTGCAAGAGAGGAAACAGGAATGACACAGAAGCAGCTTCAAGAAGCGTCAGGACTCGACCAACGAACAATAAGCCGAATCGAGGTCGATAAAAATATTAGCCCTAGTATAAAAACAGTCATTAGGTATGTACACTCCTTAGGGTATGATTTAGAATTAGTTAAGAAGACATAGATAAAACTTGGCGGAAACAATACTATTCATATGTAAGTTAAAACCTTTTTTATCAGCAAGTTAACTTCTTTAAAACAGGGTCTGTCTGTCAATAAACAGCACACTCTGTTTTTTTATTGCGTATAAACTAGAGAGCAAAAAGCTTAATAAGGGGTTTTCTCTGTAAATATTCATAAAATCGAGAGCGTATCAACAACCGTGTAAATGGGAATAATCTCCATATTAAAATCTAAGGAGAGATTGTCAATGACACGGTTAAATGAAAGAGAAATGGAATTGGTTGCTTTATTAAGTAAAGACTG
>Ga0123352_10000121_pt1 | contig 88462 bp, 79 predicted proteins | sample TergutLab28metaG_FD_89700 | JGI IMG/M metagenome (GOLD analysis project Ga0123352, IMG submission 89700) | Labiotermes labralis P1 segment gut microbial communities from Petit-Saut dam, French Guiana - Lab288 P1 | ecosystem: Host-associated > Arthropoda: Insects > Digestive system > Gut ...
ACGTTTACAGCACGGCTTTTCGCACTGTTTTTTGGGTCTGGCTCGATTTCGTAGCTTACTTTTTGACCATCTTCAAGTGTTTTGAAGCCGTCAGTTTGGATGGCTGAGAAGTGTACGAATACATCATCGCCGCCCTCGTCGTTCGAGATAAACCCGAAGCCTTTGTCTGCGTTGAACCATTTCACTGTACCTTGTTGCATTGTGGATCCTCCAAAAATAAAATAGGTTGTAATCTGTGACACGAGCGGATCACTTGTTTTTGCAAAGCCTAGAGTATTCAAGAATTTGCAAAAACAAGTGAGCAACTGACACGAACAGATACTGCATTAGCATATCACACCTATTTGTCCATGTCAACAGAAAGAATAGGGAAAAATTGGTCGATTTTTAGTAATCGGAACAAGGAAAGGGCAAACACATGAAGCAAGCAGAAAAAATAGAAGATTTAGGCATCCGAGGTGTCATTTTTGATATGGATGGACTTCTCTTAGACACAGAGGCTATGTATCTCAAAGCCTGGCCTCCTGTGGGGGAGATGATGGGGCTTCCCATCACAGAGGCGCTTGCCTTTGCAACAGTGGGGCATGGCGCAAAGGAGACAGAGGAAGTGTTTCAAGCGGAGCTGGGCGAGGTGTTTACGATAGAGCGTGCCCGCCCCTTTATCAGGCAGTGGATCATCGACTATGTCGCGCAAAACGGTCTGACAGTGAAGCGGGGTGTGCGAGAACTAGCGAAATTGCTGCGCCGCCGTGGAATTCCTATGGCGATTGGTTCCTCAAATACTGAGCGCAATGTGCGGGCGTTTTTGGAAGAGGCGAAGCTCTTATCTTATTTCGATACGATTGTCACAGCAGACCTGGTTGAACATGCAAAGCCTGCGCCGGATATCTTTCTCAAAGCAGCAAAAAATCTGGGACTTTCTCCTGCGCAGTGTCTTGTGTTTGAAGACTCGCCTACCGGGGTAGAGGCAGCTCATGCGGCTGGTTGCGTAACGGTGATGGTGCCGGATTTGGTGCAGCCCTGCGATGTGACGAAGGAGCGGTGTTTTCAAATTATTTCGAGCCTAGAAGAGGCTCCAAGCCTGTTTTTTCAAGTAAATGCAACCAGCGGTTGACAAAGTGCAAACGCTGGTTGGTTGCGGAGTTTGTGCGATTTGGGTACGATGTGATCAAATTAAAAAGAGGAGGAATTGGAAGAGGATGCAATTTCATGAAAAATTACAAGATCTAAGAAAGGGCCGCGGGTTTTCCCAGGAAGAACTAGCGGAGCGACTTTCTGTCTCGCGGCAGGCGATTTCAAAATGGGAGAGCGGCAGCGCCTATCCTGAAATTGAAAAGTTGGTACAACTCAGTGAGATATTCGGTGTGACACTGGATAGTCTGATGAAAGAGGGTTCTATCGAATATGGGAGAAGTGAAAGAGGCCGTGAATATGCCGAAGATTTCCCCTTTCACCGACCGCATTGGGGCAGAGGGGGATATGAATACAAAAGCAAGCGCACCTTGTTTGGCTTGCCGCTGGTACATATCAATATAGGTTTTGGAATGCGGAAAGCAAAGGGGATACTTGCCATCGGCACGATTGCACGCGGGTTTTTATCTATTGGAGTTTTATCAGTGGGACTTTTGTCGCTTGGAGTGCTGGGTCTGGGCTTAGTCGGAATCGGCGCGATTGGTGTTGGGTTGCTTTTGGCAATAGGTTCAATTGCGCTTGGGACGATTGCAATCGGCGCGGTTGCGATTGGCATCGTTACGCTGGGCGCTTTGGCGATTGGCATGTTTTCAACGGGTGCCTTGGCAATCGGCAGCCATATCGCAGTGGGGCATACAGCCCATGGACATATCGCAATTGGAGAAGCGGTTGCGAATGGTGCGCGGACATTTTTGGAGCCTAGCGGGAATTTCAGTCTGATCAGCCGTGCTGAGGTGCAGGCGGTGATATACGAGGAGTTTCCCAATTTGTGGAGCGGGCTTGTGCGCTGGATGACCTTTATGTTTGGGTAGGGTGATCGTAAAGACCAAAGCCTCCTTTTGCAAAGGAGGTGGCAGGCGAAGCCTGACGGAGGATTCATGTGCCAGCGAGCCCACAAAGGGCAATCCTCAGTCAGCTTCGCTGACAGCTCCTTTGGAAAAGGAGCCTATGCATCTGAAAGCCTTTTGCGAACGCAAAAGGCTTTTTTGGTTGTATTCCCCTGGGCGTTCTGATATACTATTTATCCCTGAAATTTTGCGCTTGGAGGTGAACCCCTTTATGAATAAGAAGATTTCTCGTCTGGTGCAGCCGGGTATGCGCTTGTATTTTATTGTGATCGTACTGTTTGCCATTCTTGCGGCCACGGTTGACTACCGTTTGGCGGGTGTCTATCTTGTGGTGGGGTTGATTCTCTATGTGTATTCCAAAATTGTAATCCATCGGCAGAAGCTGGCGCTGGCTGACTATGTGGCAGAGCTTAGCTATAGCATGGAAACGGCACAAAATGGCAATTTGACAAATATGCCCTTTCCAGCGGCGATTTTCTGCTTGGATAGTGAAGAGGTCATCTGGTCGAATCAGCGCTTTTCTGATATGACAGGCATCGGAGAGCAGATGTTTGAGGTAAGCATATCTGAGCTTGTACCCGGATTTGACACGAAATGGCTTGTAGAGGGGCAGACACAATGTCCGGAGCTACTGTCAGTGAGAGACCGAAGCTATCAGATGTTTGGGAATATTGTGCGTGTAGAAACGGATGCGGATGCGCCTCGCTTTTTGGCAACGATCTATTGGATGGACGTGACCGAGTACGCTGAGATTGACGCGAAATATTGGCGTACGCGTCCGGTTTGCACCTTGATTGTCTTAGACAACTATGGCGAGCTTTTGGGAAACCTGACTGAGAAAGAGAAGAGCGCGATTTTAGCCAAAATTGACGATGAAATCAGCAAATGGTGCGGTACTTCTACTGGCTTCCTCTGCCGCTTTGATCGGGATCGATATATGCATGTGATCGAAGAGCAAGATTTGAACGCTTACATTGAGGGGAAGTTTTCCCTGCTTGATCGTGTGCGCGAAATTGTAAACAGTGCTGGGATTGCAGCAACGCTTTCCATTGGCATCGGCAAAGACGGAGAGAGTTTTTATGAAAACTATGAATACGCCAAACTGGGGATAGAGATGGCGCTTTCCCGCGGGGGAGATCAGGCGGTTCTCAAAGATCAGTATAACTTTGAATTCTACGGCGGCAAAGGGGCGGCGCAAGAGCGGCGGACAAAAGTGCGCAGCCGTGTGATGGCGGGATCTCTGGAAAAGCTCATGCGCAGTGCATCGCAGATTCATGTGATGGCGCACTCTTATGCGGATTATGATAGTCTAGGGGCCGCTTGCGGTGTGTGCTGTATGGCACGGAAGCTAGGTAAAGAGGCGAGGATTATCCTAAACCCAGAGCATCATGCAGTGGGTCCTATGCTGGAGCGCTTGCACAAGATCCCAGAGTATGAAAACAGCTTTGTCAGCCCAGGTGACGCACTAGAAGAAGTGGCGGAGGATGGTGTGCTGATTATCGTGGACACCAACCGTCCAGATCAGGTGGAGGTTCCTGCACTGCTGGAGCGTGTGCATGACATTGTTGTGATCGACCACCACCGGAGGGCGGCGGAATACATTCAAGATGCAACGATTAACTTTCATGAACCCTATGCATCGTCTGCTTGTGAGCTTGTGACGGAACTGTTGCAGTATGTTGTAGAACCGAAAAACATTCTTCATGCAGAGGCGGAAGCGCTTCTTGCGGGGATTGCGATGGATACAAAAAACTTCACCCTCCGAACCGGCAGCCGAACCTTTGAAGCGGCGGCATTTCTGCGCAGGGCAGGTGCCAATACTACGGATGTGAAGCGTATGATGCAAAGTGACTTTGACGGTACCGTTGCTCGTTATGATGTGGTGCGGCAGGCAGAGCTTTACAGAGACGGGCTGGTTATCGCAGCGCCGCCGCAGACAGTTGATCGGGTGATTGGTGCGATTGCGGCGGATGAGCTGCTTAACATTGCAGGTGTGCGTGCGTCCTTTGTGCTGTATCCGGTTTTGGATGGGGTTGTGATTTCAGCTCGGAGCATCGGGGATGTGAATGTACAGTTTATCTTGGAAAAACTCGGCGGGGGCGGAAATCGAAACACGGCGGGCGCGCAAGTGAAAGAGCGGACACATGCAGAAGTGATTGAACAACTAAAGGCGGCGCTAGATGCCTATTGTGAGGAAGAAGCTTTACGTGCTGCCGGAGCGGCAAGCAATCAGAAAGAGGGTGCCTAACATGAAAGTAATTTTACTCGAAGATGTAAAAGGTCAGGGCAAAAAAGGGGAACTGGTGAATGTGTCAGACGGACATGCCAGAAATTTTCTCATTCCGCGCAAGCTTGCGGTAGAGGCGACTGCGGGGAATTTGAAGACCATGAAAGAGCAGGAGCAGAAAAAAAAGCGCAAACTGGAAAAGGATATTGCAGACGCGAAAGTGATCCAAGGGAAACTGGAGTCTTTGACAGTCATCATTAAAGCAAAAGCCGGCTCCGGCGGACGTCTGTTCGGTGCGGTGACGGGAAAAGAGATTGTAGATGCGCTCAAAGAGCAACATGGAATTGTGATTGAGAAAAATAAGGTTGTGCAGTCTGACCCGATTAAGAACGTCGGGGCATTTTCGGTGAAGGTCAAGCTGGGGAATGAGCTATCCGGTGTGATTAATCTGACAGTGACTGAGGCGTAAGAATTTTTAGGCTCCTTTTTCAAAGGAGCTGTCAGCGAAGCTGACTGAGGATTGCCCTTACAGGCTTGCTGGTATTTGAATCCTCCGTCAGGCTTCGCCTGCCACCTCCTTTGGAAAAGGAGGCTTTCGTGCGGCTAATAGCCGCCCCTACGAGACTAGAAAGGAGGGGATGAAACCATGGACGAGCTCTTACATCGTGTGATGCCGCACAGTTTGGAGGCGGAGCAGGCGGTTTTGGGTGCGATGCTGATTGATTCGCGCTGTGTGCCGGAAGTGATTGGGACACTGAAAGCGGCTGATTTTTATTTGGAGACGAATCGGAATATCTATGAGACCATTCTCGCCATGTTTAACTATTCCGAGGCGATCGACCCGGTGACGGTGCTTGAAAAAATGCGCCTTGGCGGCGAGGCAACAGAGAGTACGCCGCGGTATTTGATTGAACTGATGAACATCACGCCCACGGCAACGAATGTGATGGAGTATGCCGCTGTCGTTTCAGACCGGTCTCTCTTACGTGCTGTGGCAGAGACTTCGGGTGAGATTACAGACCTTGTCCACTCTGGCGGCGGGACAGCAAATGAAGTGCTTGAGGTTGCGGAGCGACGCATCTACGATTTGCGTAAGGGGCGTACGACAAGTGAGCTTGAACCCTTTGGTCCTGTGCTCAAGCGGGTATATGATAAGGTTCTGGAAGCTGAAAAGCGCGGCTCAGATATTCCAGGCATTACAACGGGACTCCCTGATTTGGATCAGGCGATTAAAGGGCTAAATGATTCGGATCTCATCTTTATCGCGTCTCGTCCCGGCATGGGGAAGACGAGTATTGCGCTCAATATCACCCTGGCTGCGGCGAAGAGTTCCGGTAAAGCAGTTGCGATCTTTTCCCTGGAGATGGGGCGCGAACAGCTTGCCATGCGTTTGTTATCCAGCGTGAGCCATGTGGATAGTGAAAAGCTCAAGACAGGGCGCGGGATATCGAAGGATGAGTGGGGCAATCTGGTTCGCGCGGCGGCGGATATTAGCCGCTCGAAGATTTACTTGAACGATAATCCATCCCTTACAGTATCTGAGATGAACGCCCAATGCCGGCAGGTGTCTGATTTGGGGCTGATTGTCATTGACTACTTGCAGCTTATGAGTTCCGCCGGAGGACAGGGGGGGTATAACCAAAACCGTGTGCAGGTGGTGTCTGAGATTTCGCGTTTTCTGAAAATCATGGCGAAGGAGCACAATGTGCCGGTGATTTGTCTGTCACAGCTTTCCCGTGAAGTAGAGAAGCGGGAGGACAAACGTCCGCGCCTTTCTGATTTGCGTGAATCCGGCTCCATTGAGCAGGATGCAGATATTGTCATGGGACTATTTCGTGAGGGCTATTATGACAAAGGGGCGGAAAACCCCAACGCGGCGGAGTGTATCATTCTAAAAAACCGTCACGGCGACACGAAGACCGTGCCGCTCTTGTGGCAGCCGCAATATACCACCTATGCCTCTTTAGACAGACGATATGACGAGGGATATTGAAACACGAACAACTGACTTTATCCGCAAGCGAGGGTTCTTCGAGGAGGGCGATGCTGTTCTTGTCGCACTCTCCGGCGGAGCGGATTCGGTCTGCTTGCTTCGTGTTTTGCTTGCGCTTCGAGAGCGGCTTTCGCTTTCTGTGTTTGCGGCGCATTATAATCACCAGCTCCGTGGGGCAGACTCTTTGCGGGATGAGCAATTTGTGCGGACTTTGTGTGAACAGTTGGATGTTCCACTCACGGTTTCATCCGGTGAGGTAGCGGAGGAAGCCAAACGGACACGGCGCTCTGTGGAAGAGACCGCGCGGGACATGCGTTATGCCTTTTTGGAAGAAACTGCTCAGGCGGTTGGAGCGAGCAAAATTGCCACGGGACACCACGCGGATGACAATGCAGAGACTGTGCTTCTACATCTGACCCGGGGTGCGGGACTCCGTGGACTTGCAGGGATTCCGCCGAGGCGAGGCTGTATTGTGCGGCCGCTACTTTCGGTTTCCCGACAGGAGATTTTGGAGTATCTGTCCGATTTGGGACAGGACTTCGTGGAAGACCATACAAATGCGGATACCAGCATCCGACGCAATGGGATGCGGCATCTGGTGATGCCGCTGTTGCAGGAGCAAAACCCAAATCTAATGCAGACCATCACGCGGCAGAGTGAGATTTTGCGGCAGGATGCGTTGTTTTTAGATCGGATGGCAGCAGAGGCATTTGCGGAGCTGCAGGGCCATTGTAGGGGACAGCGGCAAGCACCCCGCACCCAAAGCCTCCTTTTCCAAAGGAGGTGGCAGGCGAAGCCTGACGGAGGATTCCCCTCTTGGAACACCACATGTTGCGAGGGAAAGGGCAATCCTTCGTCCGCTTTGCGGACAGCTCCTTTGAAAAAGGAGCCTTTGGACAGTGGGGGGATGGAGGAACTGCCCCTACAGGGTGTAGTACTGCCTACCGAAGCACTACTTGCCCTAGACCCTGCTATCTCCTCGCGTGTTGTTGCCCTCGCGATCCAAGCAGTGGGTGGTGAGGCGGCAGAGGTGCATGTGCGGCGGGTGTTGGAGCTTGCCCGAAATTCCAATCCATCTGTTAGAGCAGATTTGTCCGACTGTGTTGTCCGGCGGGAATATGACTGCTTGGTGTTTGCCTCTGAAGCGATGGCATCAACACCCTTTGCGCCGCAGGTTTTGCCCTCGTCGGGAACGGTTTTGATTCCGGATGCGGGGCTTCAGATTACAGTTTTGTTGGAACCGACAGAGAAAACGGGAAAAGTTCCCACTTTTCTCTTTCAAAGTGCGTCTATTTGTGGTAAGATAAGCGTTAGGTCGAGAAAAATGGGGGATTCTATCCGCCTAGATGGCTTGATTGGGACAAAAACAGTCAAAAAGCTAATGATTGAGCGTAAAATTCCCGCACATGTGCGGGATGCCGTGCCCGTTTTTACGGATGACCTGGGTGTGATTGCAGTCTTTGGGATTGGAATCGCTGCGCGTGTTGCGCCGAAGCTGGGCGATGAAGTGCTCGGCATACTTGTGGAGGAGCTGGGATATGATGCATAAAGATTTAGAAAAACTGCTGTTTGATGAAGTGGCACTGGGCGAGAGAGTCAGAGAGCTTGGGCGTGTGATTACAGAGGATTACGCAGGCAAAAATCCGATGCTGATTGCAGTACTCAAGGGGTCTTTCATGTTTATGGCAGATCTTGTGCGTGCCATTGACTTACCTTGTCAGATTGAGTTTTTAGGTTTGTCCTCCTATGGCGATCAGACCACATCAACGGGTGCGGTTCGGATCACGCGAGACCTTGATGTTGACATTGAGGGGCGCGATGTAATTATTGTGGAAGACATTTTAGATTCGGGGCTTACTTTGAGTTATCTAATGGGATACCTGCAAGGCAGAAAGCCTGCGTCTATGGAGATTTGTACTTTGCTCGACAAGCCGGAGCGGCGCAAAGCGGAAGTATTCCCACGCTATACGGGCTTTCAAATTCCGGATGCTTTTGTAGTGGGTTATGGACTTGATTTTGCCGAGCAATATCGGAATTTGCCCTATATCGGCATCTTAAAGCCGGAAGTTTATCAATAGACTGGGAGTCTATTGCGAGAGGAGTGTGACGATTGAATAAGAGACCACCGAGCAGAGCGAGTAATCTGGGACTGTTTCTCCTGGTTGCGCTGATTCTTTTGGGGACCTTTTATGCCTTGCGCCTGACACAGCAAGAAGATGAGCTTTTATATTCTGACATTCGTGCCTATTTCGAGCGCGAAGAGGTGCGGGAAGTTCGGGTTGAGGGTACGGAGTTAATTCTCAGTATCCAGCCGCCCCACGCGCCGGAGGGGCCTCCCTTTAAAGAAGTGGAATTTGAGCTTGAGAGCTTTTCTCTTTTCTACAATGACTTCAACGATTTGATTGTTGAACAGTTTCGTGCGGGGATTATTCTAAACTACGACTACAGCCGTGGTTGGCAAGCGCCTTGGTGGCTGACCTTGCTTCCATATCTGTTTATCCTTGGGATATTCATCTTCGTTTGGTATCTCATGATGAGCCGTGCCCAAGGCGGCGGTGAGCGCGGCGGCGGTGGGATGCGTTATGGCAAGATTAAGCCGCGCCTCGGAACCGATGAGAAGAAGAAAGTGCTCTTCTCCGACGTTGCCGGGGCGGACGAGGAAAAAGCTGAGCTACAGGAGATTGTAGAATACCTGAAAGATCCGGGACGCTATACGGAGCTTGGGGCGAAGATTCCAACAGGTGTACTCCTTGTGGGTCCGCCGGGAACGGGTAAAACCCTGATTGCCAAAGCAGTTGCTGGAGAGGCGGGGGTACAGTTCCTCAGCATTTCCGGTTCTGATTTTGTCGAGCTTTATGTTGGTGTGGGTGCCTCTCGTGTGAGGGATCTGTTCGATCAAGCGAAGAAAGCGGCGCCTTGTATCATCTTCATTGACGAGATTGACGCGGTGGGTCGTCAGCGCGGTGCCGGTATGGGCGGCGGACATGACGAGAGAGAGCAGACTTTGAACCAGCTTTTGGTCGAGATGGACGGCTTTGGCACGAACGAGGGCGTCATTGTCATGGCTGCAACGAACCGGAAGGATATCCTAGATAACGCATTACTTCGTCCGGGTCGTTTTGATCGTCAAGTATATGTAGGACTTCCCGATGTAAAAGGCCGTGAGGCGATACTCAAAGTCCACGCAAAAGGCAAGCCCCTTGGCGATGACGTTGACCTTGGGTCGATTGCGCGCGGAACGCCTGGATTTACAGGGGCTGACCTAGCGAATCTCTTAAACGAGGCCGCACTGATTGCGGCACGGCGCCGGAAGCGCTTTATCACCATGTCTGAGTTGGAAGAAGCAGTCCTCAAAGTTATGGCGGGGCCGGAGAAGAAGAGCCGCGTGGTGACAGAGAAAGAGCGTAAACTCACCGCCTTCCACGAAGCGGGGCACGCAGTGGCGGCGCGGTATCTGAAGAATGTGGATCCTGTGCATCAGATTACCATCATCCCTCGCGGGGGTGCAGGCGGCATGACTGTGTATCGTCCGCAAGAGGATAAAAACTATCGCTCGCGTAGTGACATGTTTGAGCGCATCGTTACCGCTATGGGCGGACGTGTGGCGGAAAAGCTCCATATGGATGATATCTCCACCGGAGCTGTGAGCGATATTCAGCAAGCAACCGCAATTGCCCGGGCCATGGTGACCCAGTATGGGATGAGTGAGAAACTTGGGCCAATCTCCTTTGACTCCAGTGGTTCATCTGTCTTTATCGGGCGTGACTTTGCCCAGACAAAGGCGTATTCAGAGAAGATTGCAGCGGAGATTGACGAAGAGATCAAGCGCATATTCGATGAAGCAATGGCTTTGTGTGAGCAGATTCTCAGCGATCATGAAGATATTATGATCAAAACGGCGGAGTATTTGTTGGAGCATGAGGTGATGGATGGAAACATCTTTGCCTATCTCTGTGAGCATGGGGAGCTTCCAACAGGTGAGCTTGAGAGTGCGAGTTTGTTCTCGAAGCATGAAGCGCCGGAAGAGAAAGCGCGTGTAGCGGAAGAGATTGACCACATTTTAGACCAAGCCAGGCGCGAGGCGGGTGAGTTTGAGCATCTCTTAGATGAGACAGGGGAAGCAGAGCCGCCAAAGGAAGACAGTGAAGGCGAAGAAGATTAGAACCTGTAAGAGATGGCTGTTTTGCCGTCTGCACAACAAAGAATCAAATGCAAACGGGCGGCAACATGCCGCCCCTACGCATGTTTAGGAGGAACTTATTATGAAACTAGGTATTGTAGGGCTTCCCAATGTGGGGAAGAGCACCTTATTTAACGCGATTACAGAGGCGGGACATGCAGAGTCTGCCAACTATCCGTTTTGCACGATTGACCCCAATGTGGGGACAGTATCTGTGCCGGATAAACGGCTGGACTTTTTAACAGTGCTAAATAGTCCGAAAAAGGTCACACCGGCGGTGATTGAGTTTGTAGACATCGCAGGACTGGTCAAGGGAGCCTCCAAAGGAGAGGGGCTGGGAAATCAGTTTTTATCCCATATCCGGCAGACGAGCGCGATTGTCCATGTGGTGCGTTGTTTTGATGATGACAACATCATCCACGTGGAGGGAGCGCCTGACCCGATTCGTGACATCGGGATTATTGAGCTTGAGCTGATCATGAGCGATCTGGAACAAGTGGGTCGCCGGATTGAGAAAGCGAAGAAAAATGCCAAAGGCGGCGACAAGCAAGCAGCCCGTGAGATTGAGATATTCACAGAGTTGTACAAACATTTAGATGACGGACAGTCTGCCCGTAGCTTTGAGACACCCATTGAAAGCGACCAAGCAATTGTGGCGCAGGCGGATTTGCTCAGCATGAAGCCCATGATCTATGCTGCCAATATGGATGAGAGCGAGGTTGCAAAAGGCAATCCATATTATGAGCAAGTGGTTGCCTATGCTGCGAAAGAAGGGGCGCAGGTGCTTCCCATCTCTGCAAAAGTGGAGCAAGAGATTTCGCAGCTTCCCCAAGAGGAGCGTGAATTGTTTTTGTCAGAGCTTGGGTTGGAACAGTCCGGACTTGACCGGATGATTCAATGTTCTTATACACTGCTTGGACTCATCTCCTATCTTACCGCCGGACCGGAAGAAGTCCGTGCTTGGACGATCACAGAGGGGACGCGTGCGCCCCAAGCGGCAGGGAAGATTCACTCTGATTTTGAGCGGGGTTTTATCCGGGCGGAAGTGGTTGCCTTTGCTGATTTAGAGCGAGAGGGGGACATGACAGCGGCGCGGGCGAAGGGACTTGTTCGCTCTGAGGGCAAGGAATATGTGATGCAAGACGGAGACGTTGTGCTGTTTCGGTTTAATGTGTAATGCGGGATAGATGCTCGTAGGGGCAGACCTTGTGTCTGCCCTGTGCAAGATTGCTGAGCGGGCAGACACAAGGTCTGCCCCTACAGGTGCATCCTCGGAGCAGGTCACGATATATCGTGACCCTACGTAGGGACACCATACATGGTGTCCGGTTGTGATTGTAGCAACGGGACGCTGGGGACAGCGTCCCCTACGATTGTGCTTGATAAGACTGCATTTATGTGTCCGATCTGTAAATCTCTGTGCAGGGAGATTTACAGAAGCTGTATATATATGGTATACTATACAGTAATCGTCAAAAGGGAAAGTAGGTGCAGGGCGCTTGGTCATACGTGAACTCAAACACAGGGCAAGGGCAGTCATATTCGCCGAGCGCAGACCGCACTTTTTTACGATTACCATGCTCTACATGCTCATCTGGGTCGCCTTGATGCAACTGGTGGCGAGGCTGTCCAATTATGGGCATTTCGCGCAAGAGATCATAGAGCAGGCAACAACAAACATGGACAACTTTGCACGCTTTGGCACCATGCCCATATTCGAGCTGCCGGCTTTTGAGATTACATTGCTCGGGAAGTTCTTTCTCATTGTCCCCTGGGTGTTTGTATGGGTGATAGATCTGGGCTATCTCTATTACGTGCGAGGTACAGTTCGGGGCGAAACTTTGGGATATCAGTCGATTTTTGAGGGTTTCAACTATTTCCTCCGGGGGATCGTGCTGCGGTTCTTGCAGGCTTTGCTTGTTGGTATTGGGACGGTGCTGTTTATTGCGCCAGGTATTATGCTTTTCTGCGGGTTCTCACAAGTAAACCTCTTGCTCTTAGATCATCCGGACAAGGGTGTTTTCTGGTTTTTCAAAGAGTCCTGGCGGCTTATGCGGGGTCGTAAATGGGCATATTTCTGTTTGGTGCTTAGCTTTATCGGATGGTATTTGCTGACAGGGCTTCCCTTTATTAGCCTTGCGGCGAGACTTTGGTATATGCCCTATTATACAACAACACGCGTACATTACTATAACAGCATTACAGGACAAGAATCACCGCCGGAAGCGGAATGGAAGCGTCCTGGTATGTTTTAATTATCACGAGGGAAAAGAGAGGCAAGACATGATTACGGTAAATGATTTGGGACTACATTTTGGCTCGCAAAAACTGTTTGATCGAGTTGATCTACAGTTTGCAGCTGGAAATTGTTATGGCATTATTGGTGCAAACGGTGCGGGGAAATCTACATTTCTAAGACTGATCTCAGGCGAGATTGAATCCACCAGCGGACATGTTCACATCCAAGCGGATGTGCGGATGAGTGTGCTGCGGCAGGATCAGGAGATGTTCAATGACTACTCCGTGATGGAGACTGTCCTGATGGGGAACGCTCCTTTGTATCAGTGCGGGCAGGAAAAAGACGCGCTGTATCTCAAAGAAGATTTCTCCGATGAGGACGGACTGCGGGCAGCGGAGCTGGAAGAACAGTTCGCGGAGCTTGGCGGCTGGGAAGCGGAGAGTGAGATTGCACAGATGCTTGTGGGTCTGGGGATTCCCATTGACTTGCATGAAAAGCAGATGACAGAGCTCACAGCGCGCCAGAAGGTTAAAGTTCTTTTGGCACAGGCGCTGTTTGGGACACCGGATATTATCATATTGGACGAGCCGACGAACAATTTGGACATTGACTCTGTGGTTTGGCTGGAAGACTTTCTTTTGAATTTCGAGGGGACTGTTTTGGTGGTCTCTCATGACCGTTATTTCCTCAATACGGTTTGTACACACATCGTGGACATTGATTTTGGAAAGATTAAGCTCTATGTGGGTAACTACGACTTCTGGTATGAGTCCAGCCAGCTGATGCAAAAGCTGATGCGGGACCAGAATAAGAAGAACGAAGATAAGATCAAAGATCTGGAAGAATTTATCCGGCGTTTCTCGGCGAATAAGTCCAAGAGCCGCCAGGCAACCAGCCGGAAGAAGCTGATCGAGAAGCTGACAGTGGACGAGATGCCTGCGTCTTCTCGCCGTTATCCTTGGGTTGGCTTTAAGGGCGAGCGTGAGGTTGGAAAGGATATTCTCACGGTTTCCGAGATATCCAAGACTGTTGATGGGGTGAAACTCCTTGACAATGTGAGCTTTTTGCTTGGAAAAGAGGATAAAGTTGCCTTTATCGGAGAAAATGAACTGGCGATTTCCACCCTGTTCCGGATTCTAACAGGAGAATTGGAGCCGGATTCTGGCGAGGTGAAATGGGGCGTGACAACGAGCCGGACGTATTTCCCGCGTGATCATTCCTCCTATTTTGAAGAGAACTTGAATCTGATTGATTGGATGCGCCAATTTTCTGAGGACAAGCGGGAGAGCTTTATCCGTCAATTTTTAGGGCGGATGCTCTTTAGCGGGGATGATGTATATAAGAAGTGCACGGTTCTCTCCGGGGGAGAGAAGGTGCGTTGTATGCTCAGCAAAATGATGCTATCCGGCGCCAATGTCCTGCTCTTTGACCAGCCCACGAACCACTTGGATATGGAGAGCATCGCGGCGCTGAATAACGGAGTGGAAGCTTTTGGCGGGAACGTGCTCTTTACCACACATGACCACCAGCTCATTCAAACGGTTGCAAACCGTATCATTGAACTCACACCGGAGGGGACGATCGTTGACCGCCGGATGAGCTATGATGAATATGTAGAATCTCGCCGCTCGGGGGCGTAAGCAAATATAGGGGGAAGAACTATGAAGCAAGTCAGAAAGACGAAAATTGTATGTACCTTGGGACCTGCTGCCCAAACGCCTGAGATTATACGGAAGTTGATTGTAACGGGGATGAACTGCGCGCGTCTCAACTTTTCACACGGGGATCATGCGGAGCATTTGGGACGCGCTAATATTGTCAAAGAACTTCGGGATGAGCTTAATTTGCCGGTGGCGCTCATGCTTGACACCAAAGGACCTGAGATCCGCACGATGACATTGGAGGAAGGTAAAGTAGAGCTTACAACCGGAGAGACCTTTACGCTCTATAGTGACGGACGTGTGGGTTCTGTGGAGGGTGTGAGTGTCACATACCCGCTCTTCAGAGAGCTTTCTGTAGGCAATCGTGTTCTCATTGATGACGGGCTGATTGCCCTTGAGGTTGAAGAAATTTGCGGAACAGAACTCCATTGCAGGATTTTAAACGGCGGCATACTGGGCAGTAAAAAAAGTGTGAATCTACCTGGTGTAAGAATTGAGCTGCCGGCACTGACGGAGCAAGACGAGCGAGACATTGCCTTTGCGGCAAAGGAGGACTTCGACTTCATCGCGGCAAGCTTTGTGCGCAAGGCAAGCGATGTGAAAGCGATCCGCCGTGTACTGCGGGAAAACGGCGGAGCAGATATCCGCATTATCGCAAAGATCGAAAATCAAGAGGGTGTGGATCGGGCAGAAGAGATTATTGCTGCTGCTGACGGTATTATGGTTGCCAGAGGTGACCTTGGGGTTGAAATTCCGGCGGAAGCTGTGCCGATGGTGCAGAAAATGCTGATTAAAAAATGTGTGGAGATGGGGAAACCTGTTATCACCGCCACACAGATGCTAGATTCCATGACCAGAAATCCCCGTCCGACGCGTGCAGAGGTCAATGACGTGGCAAACGCTGTGTTTGATGGGACAAGCGGCGTTATGCTCTCAGGTGAGACGGCAAACGGACTTTATCCAGTTGAAGCGGTTTCCACCATGGTAAGTATCGTAAAGCGTGCAGAGACTGCGGATGAGTATACCTATGCCGTCCCCTATGCAGAGCAACAGGAGCCGCAAAAGGGACAAGTCGGCGTTTCAGACGCGATTACACACGCGGCATGCACCACAGCGCAGCTGTTGAATGCCGATGCGATTATCACAGTTACCACCACAGGTGCCACACCGCGGCTTATTTCTCGCTTCCGCCCGCGTTGCCCGATTGTGGCGGTCACACCTTTGGAGAAGACAAAACACCAGCTTGCGATCTCTTGGGGGATTTCCCCTTGTGTGGGTGAAATCAAAGAGAGTGCGGATGTACTCTTTGACATCGGCGTAAAACGTGCCAAAGAGATTGGCATGGTGGAAGACGGCGACATGGTTGTCATCACCGCTGGGATGCCCACAGGGGTCAGCGGTATGACGAGCATCATCAAAGCGCAAGAGGTGTAAGATATAGGGGTAGCTGCTCTGCCCAAAAGGCTCCTTTTTCAAAGGAGCTGTCGCGAAGCGACTGAGGATTGCGTTTCACCAAACTGGGATGCAGGACAGTCCTCCGGCACTTCGTGCCACCTCCTTTAAAAAAGGAGGCTTTGGACTGCAGATCAATTGAAATCTTACAAGGTACAAAATCAGACCCCATGTTGTCGCAGTTGACAATATGGGGTTTTTCAAGAAAGGAAACCGAATGCAAAAGAGAGCACTTGTCACAGGTGGTGCACGTGGGATTGGCGCTGCTATTTGCAGAGAACTTGCACGTGCGGGCTGGGATGTGACGATACACTATCATACATCGGAGAAAGAAGCCCACGCCCTTGCCGCTGAGATCGGCGGCGTATCTATCTGCGCTGACTTGCGGGATGTGGAACAGATTCGTGCTATGTTTGCATCACGAGGTGCAGTGGATTTGCTGGTGAACAATGCAGGAGTTGCAGAATATGGCTTGCTTACTGACTTGACGACTTCCCGACTTCGGGAGGTATTTGCAGTCAATGTGGATGCCATGTTCTATTGCACACAGTGTGTGTTGCCGCATATGCTACAGGCGAAGCGAGGCGTGATACTCAACATCTCCTCCATCTGGGGGATGGTGGGTGCTTCTTGCGAGGTTGCGTATTCCGCCTCAAAAGCGGCGGTGATCGGATTTACGAAGGCTTTGGCGAAAGAGCTAGGACCATCCGGTATTCGGGTCAACTGTATTGCACCCGGCGCGGTAGAGACGGAGATGCTAGGGAACCTCTCTCCTGAAGATGTGGAAGCCATCCGCAGAGAAACACCCCTTGGGGCGGTGGGTGAAGCTTCCGATGTAGCGCATTTGGCAACATTTTTGGCATCGGAGCGAGGGCGGTTTATGACAGGACAAGTAATCAGTCCCAATGGGGGATTTGTTATATGAGGTGTACAACCATGTTAGATACCATTGCAGCCATTGCTACAGGAGATCAAATCAGCGCGATTGGCATCATTCGCATCAGTGGTGCAGAAACATGCGCTGTGATCGGGCGCGTATTCACCGATCGTGGGGGACGGGATGTGTCCGATTTTGCGCCGCGCAAACTCTATTATGGTACACTTGCTGATGAATCGGGTAATGTGATTGATCACTGTTTGTGCACGATCAGTCCCGCCCCCCATAGCTATACAGGGGAGGACACGGCAGAGCTTCAGTGTCATGGGTCTCCTGTACTCTTACAGTCAGCGCTGGCGGCACTTTACGCGGCGGGAGCGCGGCAGGCGGCAGCGGGAGAGTTTACGAAGCGGGCGTTTTTAAATGGAAAGCTTGACCTTGTACAAGCGGAAGCTGTGATTGATTTAATCCACGCCGAGACAGCCCAAGCGGCAAAAAACGCCGCAGGACAGCTGGGCGGTGCCATGTCACAGCGAACAGACGCGGTATATGACGGACTGCGGGATATCCTCGCCCATTTTCACGCGGAGCTGGATTATCCAGATGAAGACATTGAGCCCTTTTATCTCCCAGAATATAGAGCATCTATGGCAGCATATGCCGCAGACTTAGAGGCACTTCTTGCCACCTGTCGGCGGGGGCAGATTATGACTCGCGGGATAAAGACGGCGATTTTAGGACTCCCAAATGTGGGGAAAAGCAGTTTGTTAAACGCGCTACTCGGCTATGAGCGCGCCATTGTGACAGATATCCCCGGTACAACGAGAGACACCTTGGAAGAGCGCGTCTTAGTGGGAGATGTTCTGCTCCGGCTTACAGACACAGCGGGTGTGCGAGAGACCGGAGACGAGGTTGAACAGCAAGGCGTTGCGCGGAGCATGATGGCGGCGCAGGAGGCGGAGCTTACCCTTGCGGTGTTCGATGGTACGCGTCCGCTGGAAGATGGAGACTTGCAAGTGATGGAAGCGGCAAAGCAAGCGCCCCATGCCATTGCTGTAATCAGCAAGGCTGATTTGTCACAGCAGATTGACGAGGTACCCATCAGAGCGCAGTTTGACGCAGTGGTGCATCTAAGCGCCAAGACGGGAGCGGGACTATCTGATTTGGAGACTGCTGTCTCAGAGCTTTACGCGATAGTGCCAATCGAAGCGGGGCATACTCTGACAAATCCACGGCATGAGGAAGCGGCTCGACGGGCGCACGAGCATCTGATGGCGGCGATTTTCGCCACAGACGCGGGAGTTACACCCGATGCTGTGCTAACGGAGCTGGAAGGGGCGATGACTGCCTTGGGTGAGCTTACAGGTCGGAATCTGCGCGAAGATGTGGTGGGGCGGATTTTTGAGCGGTTTTGTGTTGGGAAGTAGAAGCTTGGAAGTGTAGGGATTTTAGGTTTGAAACAAGACACACAGTTGTCACATTTGCTGTGATATGATTGTTTCAAATGCAAAAGAGGAGAATTGAAATGCCAAAAATTAAACTAAAAGGAATTTTATTAACAGTCAAAGATGTTCAAAAATCAAAAAAATTCTATGAAAATGTTTTGGAGCAAGAACTTTTAACCGAATATGGTGGTTGGGCAGAGTTTGTTAATGGTATAAGCCTTGCGCCAAGAAGTGAGTATATAGAATATACAAATAAAGAAATCGCTCAAACAGGAAATTCTCCAATTCGTGCGGTTGATAAACCAAATAATTTTCAAGTCTATTTTGAGGTTGAAAACTTGCCATATTTTGTGGATAAAATCAAAAAGGTGGATGGTATCACAATTTTACACGACGTAGTTAGAGCACCACATGGGCAAGATACTTTTAGATTTTATGACTTTGACAACCTCATAGTTGAAGTTTCTGAAAACCTGCAAGATGTTTTTGACAGATTAACTTCAGAAGGAAAATCATTAGAGGATATTGCAAAGCTGTGGGAAGAAGATGCTGCGCGTGTGAGAGAACATTTTGTTCATGGTGGATACGAAGAATAGCTGGAATTTGAATGCGTAGCTGTTAAGCACTTGCTACAAGATGTGTGTTGCAAGACAAAGCCCACAGGAATATTCCTGTGGGCTTTGCCAAATCAAGTCAGATCAGTCTATCCTCGGAAATCGACCCGCACGTTGCCAACGCCGCTGGAGAGGTGCAAATCTGCTACAGGATTTGCGTGTGAGCGTGTGGAGCCACCTGTTGCGCGGGCACCGTCGATGGTGGTATTACCCACACCGGTTTGGATGCGGTAGGCGTAATCTTCACGCGCACCCGGGAGGGTGAGGCTCACATTTCCGGTGCCGCTGTTCATATCGGTTCTGCCTGTGAAGATGCCGTCTGCATAGACGTTTCCTACGCCGGAGTCCAAGAGTGTGTGTCCGAACTCCACATTTCTGACATGGACATTCCCTACGCCGCTGGAGATATCTGCTCTGGCGGCTTCGATATCCCGCACCTCAATCCAGCCTACGCCGGTTTCTAGGGAGAGCATATCGAGGGTAGTGCCACGAGGGACAGTGAGGACGAGGTAATAGCTTTGCCGACTAAAACCAAAGTTAATATTGAAACGAAGCCCTCTGACGCTGGCTTCTGTGATGACTAGTGTGTTGTTGTCTGTTGAGATATCCACACGATCAGGGAGCCGTCCTGTTGCGCTGAAAGCTGCGCCTTCTTGTACTGTTACGTTTGCGACACCTACGTTCACATCAATCCGAGCGAAGTCATCGCTGAATGTCAGATTGATTTCCCGTGCGGTACTTGGACGAAAGCCCCAGCCGCCGCCGAATGCGAGGGATGTTTCGGCACCTAGCCCCCAAGCAATGAGAGAGAGTGCGCCGCCGATTAGGATGAGTGCCAGTGCGAAGGCTAACACGCCTTTTCTAATGAATCGTTTCATATTAAAAACCCCGCTTTCTGCGATGTAAGAATCTGCTCAGCAGCCGTGCAAGACCGCCTAAGAGTTTTGTTGCCACAAGATAGGTGAGGAAGCAGAATAAAATCCCGACTCCGATGAGGAACAAACCGCCGCCCACAAAGAACATGGTGGTGATGCCGCCTGCGGCAAAGATGGCGCTGATGCCGCCAACGATGGTAACAATGCCGCCGCCGACGAGTGCGATTGCGGTTACGCCGAAGGCGAAGATAATGCTGGCGAATGCGACAAAGAGGCTAAAGCCGATAGCGGCTACTGCAATCAACAGCGGGAATGCGATGGGTGCGGAGAAGATTGCCAGGAGCACAAGCCAAGTCTTTTTCGCCCCCCTCTTTCGGGGTGGTAGGCGGTGTGTTCATCGCCTCTTCTGCGCGGAGCCCTGCTGCGATGGAAGCGGGAGAGCCGAAACTGCGGATTGCCTCTGCTTCGTTTTCCGGTCCTGCTTCGTCTAGATATTCCTCGTAGTACGTGATGGCGCTCTCCCGCTCCTCAAAGGGGAGGCGTTCTAGTTCGCGCCGCAGGTCTTTTAAAAAGTCTTTCCTATTCATCGTCCGGTTCCCCCTCTGTTTCTTCTTCCAATTCTCCCTCTGCGCGTGGGAATAGTAGCGAGTCTATCATCTCTTTGTGCTGTACCCACTCTTCTATTGTGTGGGTGAGTTTGTGCTTGCCCTCGTCTGTGATTTTGTAGTAGCGCCGGTTGCGCCCTGCGTAGGGACTGTCGTAGGTTTCTAGATACGCATCCTTCTGCAGCCGCCGGAGTACGGGGTACAAGGTGGACTCTGAAATCGGTGTGACTGCTTGCAGACTTTGTGTGAGCATATATCCATACGCGTCTTCCCGGGATAAGACTGCCAGGACACAACCGTCCAGCAAGGCACCGCTGGGTGTGAATGACATAAGCAAGGTTCTCCTTTCTGTGATCTTGACAATATTATATAACGTATAATATTGTTTGTCAATAGGTTTCTCAAAAAAATTTCCGAGACAGCGTATTGCCGTCTCGGAATCATTGGTATTACAGGGGTTGCAGGGTGAAAAAACATAAAAACGTGCCTGACCTCAGGCTCCTTTTCCAAAGGAGCTGTCAGCGGAGCTGACTGAGGATTGCCCTTGTTGATCACATTTTATCATTGTGATTTGTTGGGTGATGGAAGAAATCCGACCTTAGGCTTCGCCTGCCACATCCTTTACGAAAGGAGGCTTTTAAGGGCGCGGGACGATTGCCATCGTCCCCTATGATTTAAATACCGCGCTCTGCCATCAAAATTTGGATTTCGCTCTCATTGATGCCGACCATTGCCTCGCCCAGGTCTTCGGAGACTCTTGCTAGGGTGTCAGCGTTTTTGTAATCTTTTACTGCTTCGACAATTGCTTTCGCTCTCTTCGCCGGGTCACCGGATTTGAAGATGCCGGAGCCCACAAATACACCTTCAGCGCCGAGTTGCATCATGAGAGAGGCATCTGCCGGGGTTGCCACGCCGCCTGCTGCGAAGTTTGGTACAGGGAGTGTGCCGTGTTCATGGACATAGACCACCAGCTCATAGGGTACTTGCAGCTCCTTGGCTGTGTGGTAGAGTTCGTCTTTGCGCATGGAGCGCAGTCTTAGCATCTCCGCTTGTAGGGCGCGCATGTGGCGGACGGCTTGGATGACATCGCCTGTGCCGGCCTCGCCCTTGGTGCGGATCATCATGGCACCCTCCGCAACGCGGCGGAGCGCTTCGCCCAGGTTTTGTGCGCCGCAGACGAAAGGTGTTTTGAATGCACGTTTGTCGATGTGATATTTATCGTCCGCCGGAGAGAGCACTTCAGATTCGTCGATGAAATCAACCTTGATTGCTTCTAAAATCTGCGCCTCTGCAAAATGCCCCAGACGGCACTTCGCCATGACAGGGATGCTGACTGCCTTTTGGATGCCTTTGATCATTTTCGGATCACTCATCCGAGACACGCCGCCTACAACGCGAATGTCCGCCGGGATACGCTCAAGCGCCATGACGGCACATGCTCCGGCGGTCTCTGCAATTTTGGCCTGCTCCGGGGTCATAACGTCCATGATGACCCCGCCTTTGAATGTTTCAGCTATGTTTTTCATAAAAATCAATCCTTTCAGGTTTTGTGGAATTTGTAGGGGCGCGCTTTGCGCGTCCGCTAATCTCTCGTTTAAAGGTTCTGCCTTATGGCATATCCGGTGTGTAAGAACGCTCTTTGGTGAACTTTTTCTTGTAGTTGTCAATACAAGTTTGGATAATCTTCATTGCCGCTTCTTCGCCCATGACCTCGTCTACGGCGGTTTCTTTTTGCTCTAGTGCTTTATAGACAGAGAAAAAGTGGTGCATTTCGTCCGTCACATGCTTGGGCAAAGTGTGGATGCTGCGATAGCCGCTATAGGTGGGGTCTCCAAAGGGGACGGCGATGATCTTTTCATCGGCACGACCGTTGTCTAGCATCTTAATCACTCCGATGGGATAACAGCGCACCAGTGTCATGGGCTGTAAAATCTCAGAACAGATGACCAAGACATCAAGGGGATCGTCGTCATCGGCATAGGTTTTGGGGATGAGGCCATAATTTGCCGGATAGTGGGTAGAAGTGTGTAAAATACGATCCATGACGATGAGACCGGTTTCTTTGTCCAGCTCGTATTTTACTTTACTATTTTTAGGGATTTCGATCACAGCGACAAAGTTATCCGGTTTGACTCTGTCCGCGCATAGATCATGGTAGATGTTCATGTGGATTTCTAGACCTCTTTCTTCAATTTGCGAATGTCTCTGCCAAAGAAGGTGAGCACTTCGTATTCTCCCTCCAGTCGAGACATGATTTGCGGGCTATATTTTGATGCCAAAGCCTCTAGCGAATAGTTCGCGCTGATGATTGTGGGCTTTTTGCGGAGGAGCCTGGTGTTGATGAGGGTATAAAGAGTACTCACAACAAAGCTTGTGACCATCTCTGTGCCAAGATCGTCTAAGATGAGCAGATCACAGCTTAAATAGCGGTTGATTTCAGACTGCGCCGCTTCCGGATCCTCACTGCGCCCGAATTTTTCTGCCTCAAAGCGAGCGAATAGGTGATGGGCGGTGTCGTATACCACGGAATGTCCGTTTTCAGAGGCCACCTTGGCGATGCAAGTGGAGAGAAAGGTTTTTCCCAGTCCCGGGTCGCCAATCAAGAAGAGGTTCATAGAGTCTTCACCAAAAGTATCTGCATATCGCTTGCAGAAGGTGAAAATCTCCGCCATGTTTTCCCGGGCAGTCATGCCGAAACGGGAGTCTATGGTGCGGTCATCGTAGTAGTTCAGAGAAAAGGCATCGAAGTTTTCTTCGCCTAAATTTAGTAGACTGGAGAGCTCTTTTGCTTGTAATGTACGATAAAGTTCGCGTAAGCAATCACAGATGCCGGTATCATTTGTGCTGAGGTCTTTGCAGAGTGTGCACACTGGCGTGTCATCTAAATAGTCTTCCGGATAGCCATGTGCAAGCAAGACACGGCGCGACTCTGCTTGGAGTGCTTGGTTTTCTTCGCCCAGGGCTTCCAGACGCGCTTCGGGATTTTCGTCTTGCTCTAGGGTGATTTGAATCATATTCCGCACGGTATTGCGGAGAGCTTGGTCAATTTCACGCAGGCGGGGGGCTTTGGCATATGCGGTTTCGCGTCTGACTTCAAGTGCACGACCATGTGCGAGCTTTTGCTGTGTGTGCAGTTCCCGCGCTTGGTTCAGGATTTTGCTGTCAAATGACATATGCCGGCCCTCCTTTCTGGCGGTTTGTAGGGGCAGATTGATAGGCTGTCCGAAGCCTCCTTTTTTAAAGGAGGTGGCACGAAGTGCCGGAGGATTGCCCTGTATCAGGGTTTAGGGAAGGGCAATCCTCAGTCGCTACGCGACAGCTCCTTTGGAAAAGGAGCCTTTGGGCGGATGTTCAGCCGCCTCAGTTTTTTTATACTATGACTCATTGCCCATTTGATCAAGCAACTTCCGCCGTCTGGCGATTTCGTCCCGATCTGGAGCGAGAGGGGCTTGCGTTTTTGCTTGTTTCTTCGGAGATCGCGCTCCCGCCGCCTCGCTGATTGCGTCTGGGGTATGTAGCTTCTTCTCATGCCAATCTTTCAAGATGGCGTGCATGTAGTTCCAATTCATGCGTCCTGCCTGTACGACGGTTTTGTCGTAGGCGATGGCGATTACTTCTGCCTCAAAGCCCATATCCAACCAGCTGTATATGTATTTTTCCTGGGTCTCAGTGAGCTTGTCCTGCTTGATGTCCATGACCTTTTTCATCTGGCCGATGGCGCTTTGCTGCTGCTCACGGCGTTCGATGTGCGCCATGGCACGGTCTAGGGTGTTGATTTCATTGCGTGCCCAGATGTAGGCGATCTTCTCGATCCCGCGCAGGGTGGGACTTTTGCCCGCACCGTACTTTGCGCGATGTTCTTTTGTCAGGTGTGAGATCAGCTGATAGATCACATCTGGGGGCAGTCCTAGATCGCGGTATATACCCATCAAGATGTTCAAATCCGCCGCCGTGGGGATTTTGCCGAGGAGACTACTCATCTCTTTGACCAATGCGCCGAATGCGCTGTCTGTTTGTATTTCGCGCTCAATTTCTGCTGCGGAATACTCCGAACGCTCTTCTCGCTCTGGTGCGGCTTGGGACTTTGCCGGAGCTTTGTCCATGCCGCCTGATACGAGTCCTAAAGTCTTTAACACAGATACAGCGTCATACACTGCCTGCTCGGATAGGCGCAGAGTTTCCATCACGCCTTGGAGGCTGAATTTTCCCTGTTGCTCCAAGATGTACAGATAGACCAAAGTCGCATTGCCATCGGCGCGGCGCAGGAGTTTTTCCATGGCGCTGTGAGAGATGAAGTAATTTTGTTGGTCAGGTAGGTGAAAGCGTCTCTCGTCCATGTGGGAATCCTCTTTTGTGTAGTCAGACCTTCATTATAACAAAGACCCACACCCTTTAGCAACACATATTAGCAAAAAGGTCATGTCCTAAAATAGTTGCTTGTGCGTGTTTCCTCCGCCTACGGCGGGGAAACACAAGTAGCTTCAACTAAACTAGAACATAACCAGTAGAAAAGGGCTTGTAGTTTTTGTCAAGAGAAACTGTTTTCAGACAGGAAAATCCCCTTGAGATAAGGTTTGGAAATGCCTTATCTCAAGGGGGTTTCGCAGATGAGCGCTGTGATTTTGTTTTTTATCCAAACAAAATCAGATAGAAGATGAACAATTCATATGCAGTCAGCACGATCGTTAAAATCCAATCAAACCAATACGTTCCGCCTTTCGGGATTTCTTCTATAGGCCATACTTTCACATATAGAATCATACACCACACTGTATAAGCAGTTGATATAATTGCTATAGGCACAATAATAAGGGATGGTGCATTGCCTATGTAATACATCAGCGACTCTATGCTAAAGTTATCAAATCCTAGTCCTTCAAGCACGGCAATGGCAATGGGAACGCCAATTACGGCTATCGCTATAATCCAATCGACAACAGAATATATTTTGTAAGTCCTTATCAGTCGCTGTTTCCGATGTTCTGTCACCGAACCCTGTCCTTGTTCTGCCGCATTTTCCACGTGATACATCCTCCATTATTTTTATTCCGTAGTAGTATAGCGAGGAAAACGCAAGTGCGGTAGTGACAAATGTCATTGTTTCGTAAAACAGTAAATTTCCCCCTTGGTTCAAAGTTAGACGACGTGTCCAAATAAGAAAGCACATCTGCTCTTTTCATCGTTGACGGGATGTGATATACTATAAAGATGAATTGTAGGTGGCAAGCATGTTAGAACTACTCTCACCCGCGGGCTCTCCGGAGGCGGTTTTGGCCGCAGTGCAAAACGGCGCAAACGCTGTTTATCTGGGTCTCGATGCCTTCAATGCCCGGCGGAATGCGAAAAATTTTACAGAAGAGAATATTGCCAAGACCATCGAATACTGCCATATCCGGGGTGTAAAGGTGTATGTAACCTTTAACACCTTAGCTACGGATCGGGAGTTGATTCGGATTGAGCGCATGGCAAAAAATGTGAGCCGTGCAGGTGCGGATGCGCTGATTGTGCAGGATTTGGGTGTGATGCGCGCCTTGCGGCAGGCGCTTCCCGAGATGCCGCTCCATGCCAGCACACAGATGAGTGTTTGGAATCTGGAAGGTGCACGCCGTGCCCATGAAGCTGGGGCGAGCCGTGTGATTTTGGCGCGGGAGCTGAGCGTGGCGCACATTGCATATATTGCAAAACACGCACCTTGTGAGGTGGAAGTGTTTGCCCATGGTGCGCTTTGTATGGCTTACTCTGGGCAATGTTACATGAGCGCTGCTATCGGGGGCGGCGGACGGAGCGGGAATCGGGGACTCTGTGCACAGCCCTGCCGTTTGCAGTACACGATAGACAGCAAGACCGAGGCGCATTTGAGCTTGAAAGATCTTTGCTTGGCGCGGCACATAAAAGATTTGGAAAAAGCCGGTGTGACCTGCCTCAAGATTGAAGGGCGGATGAAACGTCCGGAGTATACTGCAATTGTGACACGGGTGTATGCAGATGCCATCCAAAGCGGGAAGCCGCCCAGTGAACAAGAGATGCAACAAATGGAAACCGCCTTCTCGCGAGAGGGTTTTACAGATGCATATTTGCGTGGGAAAAAGGGTGCGGATATGTTCGGTGTTCGCGCAGAGGACAACCGGCGGGAGCCGTCGTTCTTTGCAGAGACACGCAATATTTATACAAAAATGGAAGCCCAGCTTGTGCCGGTGAAATTCTACGTGATAGTCGCCCATGGGAAGCCGACACAGTTTGCGGTCTCAGACCGTGAGGGGCGGATTGTACGTTTAGAGGGGCCTGTGCCGGAGGCGGCGCTGCATCGAGCCATTACGGAAGAGCAGATTCAGGCACAGCTTTCGAAGACAGGTGGGACGCCGTATCTTTGTGAGGATGTGCAGGTTAAGCTCCAATCGGGGTTAAGCTTACAGCTTTCCCAAATCAATGAGATGCGGCGGAATTTGTTGGAAGAACTCTCCCAGTTGCGTGGAGTGGTGCCGACGCGCTCTGAAGGGATTTTCAGAGCGGGGGAATCTGCGCGGCAGAGAAAACTTCCGCCCCAGCTCAATGTGTCGTTACTGAGAGTGGATCAGCTGTCAGACGAGTTTGTGGCTTTGAAGCCGTCTCTCATCTATCTTCCCATCGGGGAGATTTTGGAACATAAAAAACAGCTCCGCCCGTATTTAGAGCGGGAGCATATCAAGTTTTGTGCGGTCTTGCCCCGGGTGATCTTAGACGATGAGCGGGATACGGTGAAAAAACAAATCTTTGAAATGCAAGAGCTTGGAATATTTGAGTGCATGGTCTCCAATATGGGCGACATTGCTCTTGCCAAAAAGCTGGGAATTTTAACCGTGCGGGGCGACTCTGGTTTTAACGTGTTTAACGCACAGACGCTCAAGACTTTGGGTGAGATGGGACTTACGTCTGTCACAGTCTCCTTTGAACTCAACATGGCGCAGATTCGGGATATGAGCAAGGAGATTGACTGTGAACTCATCGCCTACGGACGGCTTCCCTTGATGATCACGGAAAACTGCGTGATGAGACACGCGAAAATACGTGATGGGGAGACAGCGGTCAAGATGTCTGACCGGATGGGGATATCCTTTCCTATCGTGAAAGAGGCGAACTGCCGGAATGTGATCTTAAACAGCAAAAAGCTCTTTCTGGCAGATCGGGATGTGGACTATATGGAAATGGGTCTTTGGGGTGCGCGGCTTGCGTTTACGACGGAAAATGCACGAGAATGCCGAGCGGTACTCTCGCGATATCTTGGTATCGGCGGATACGAGCCAGGAGAATTTACCAGAGGGCTGTACTATAGAGGTGTGGAATAGATGAATGGACTAATATTGGCATCCGCCTCCCCGCGGCGGCGGGAGCTATTGGAGCAGATGGGGCTTTCTGGTTTTATAGTCCGCCCTGCACTAGATGAGATAGAGGCAGATTATCTGCCCCCTGCGGAGGCGGTTCAAGCGATTGCTCTTGCAAAAGGACAAGCAGTTGCCGAGACGGCAAAGGCAGGGGAACTGGTACTAGCAGCAGACACAGAAGTGTGGTTTGAGGGGAAGCTTTTGGGCAAACCCAAAGATCAAGCTGATGCCACACGGATGCTCAAGGGTTTATCCGGTGCAAGGCACACGGTGTATAGCGGTGTTGCTCTGATTTTAGACGGCAAAGTCTTAACCGACGTTGAGGAGACAGATGTATATTTTCGTGACCTCAGCCATGCCGAAATCGAAGCTTACGTCGCCGGCGGAGAGCCGATGGATAAAGCGGGGGCATATGGCATTCAAGGCAAAGCGGCACATTTTGTGCGGCGGATTGAGGGAGACGTATACAATGTGATTGGTTTGCCCCTCTGTTTGGTACATGAACTAACACAAAAAATGGGAGTTTGCTTATTTTGAAACAGTATTTGAGAAAACGTGGACTCATAATTGGAATCTGTACCTTTGTGATGGTGCTCATTACGCTATTCGCCTTATTTTTCTTGCCTGGGCGGGTGAGCTTTGTGCAAAACGGCGTGAATGCAGTCATGCGTCCGATTGAGACTGGGATTCGCAATCTAGTCTCGACCTTGGAGCGGATGTATGATCACATGCACAACTATGATGTGCTGGAAGCGCGCTATCAAGAAGCCCTTGACCGTCTCTCAGAGTACCAGCGTTTGGTTCGCCGTGCCGAAGAGGTGGAGGCGGAAAACGAACGACTGCGGGAACTGTTAGAACTGAGAAGCACCATGGACGATGTACAATTCATCTATGCCTATGTGCTCACATGGGATGCGTCAAACTGGACCTCTGCCTTTACGATTGACCGGGGAACGGAGGCCGGTATTGCAGTGGGTGATCCGGTTGTGACAGAGCGGGGCGAGTTTATTGGTCTGGTGCGTGAAGTGGGACGCGGCTTTGCTTCTGTGCAGACGCTCTTAGACCCATCTGTCCGCGTCGGTGGACAAATGGGCGCCTCTGTCCCTGTGGTTGCAGAGGGGAATTTTGCGCTCATGCAGCAGGGCAGACTCCGTGTGAGCTATGTGCCAAGCGGGGAGACACCGCTCTTGAACGCAACGATTAGTACATCCGGTCTTGGTGGTGTAATTCCGCCCGGACTCACGGTTGGGCGTGTGGTGCATGTTGCCATGGAAGACACGGGGGCAAGTTATTACGCGGTGTTGGAGCCGGTGGTGGATCTGCCGCGCTTGACCCAGGTATTTATTGTACAACAGGCGGATCGTGAGGACGAGGCAGATGAGTGATGGGACCAAGCGAATCATCATCCGCGTTTTCATCCACGCGGCAATGCTGGCAGTGATTTATGTGCTGCAAAGTATGGTGTTCTCTCGTCTGCGGATTTTTGGGATTGCGCCGCTTATCTTGCCCCTTGCTGTGATCGGCGTTGGTCTGTTTGAAGGGCCGACTTGGGGCGGTGCGGTTGGACTTGCTGCCGGTGTGATTAGTGACACGGCCTTATTCGGTGCGCCTGTGTTGTTTACGATTTTGCTCACAGGGATTGGAATGGGTGTTGGACTTGCGTCGAGCTATTTGCTCAGCCGGGGCTTTCCGTCCTTCCTCTTCTGTTCAGTAATCGCCTTGTTCGGCATTGCGTTTTTTCAAATGTTTGGGCTATTGGTTTATCTGGGAGAGAGTCCCCTTGCACTGTTCCGTGTTGCGGTATTGCAGACGACCTATTCACTCTTTTTTCTGTTACCAATCTACTATCTCACTCGTTATTTGGGACGAAGAGCTGCGCGGTAGACCTTGCCTGACAATAGGGGCTGCTATGCAGTGACCACCCCACCGCCTGCGGGCGGTACCCCTCCAAGGAGGGGAATTAGGGGTAGTGCAGTTCTTCATTCCCCTCCTTGGAGGGGTGCCCACAGGGCGGGGTGGTCACTGTTTCTACAAGCGACAAATTAGATTGATGTGTTTACCCGAAAGGAGGTTTTCCAAAATGAAACGAATTCTCAGCCCACTTCGCCTTGCCGTGATTATTGTTGGCATGTTTGCAGTGCTGGCTGTCTATGTGGTTGCCCTTTATGATATGCAGGTGATTCAAGGGGAGTCTTGGATTTCCTATGCGGAAAACCACCAACAGGCGAATCGCAGGGTATTGGCGATACGCGGACGGATTATGGATCGGAATGAGGTTGACCTTGTATCCAACCGTTCGGTGAATAACATCGTCATCGACTGGGTGACTTTGGCAAACAGTCCGCGCAATAACAACGAAGCACTCTTAGAGTTGGCGGAGCTGACGCGTTCGATGGGACATGTGCATACAGATACACTCCCGATCACAGAATCGCCTTTCACCTTTACTGATATGACACCGACGCAGATGTGGCATTTGAGTGCTTACATCCGCCAGCATGAGCGGGCGATCCGCAATATGATTCGTGACATGAGTACGCCGGAGTTTGAAATTGAGCCGGACTATTATGAAGCTCCAAGTGAAACGCCGGAGCCGGAAGAGCTTACAGTCGAGGATGTTACAGCGGTGCAGATTATGGCGTTTATGCGCCAGCGATATGGCATCAGCCCAGCCTTTACCGCAGAAGAGACGCGGACAATTGCAGGGATTCGCTTTGAGCTTGAGATGCGCAACATCATCGGCATGGATGAATATCTTTTTGTGGAAGATGCGAGTGTGGAACTAATCAGCGCGATCTTAGAGCATGGCTTCCCTGGTGTGCGTGTACAGCCGAACTCGCTGCGGCGCTATAATACCACTGTGGCGGCGCATATCTTAGGGCGTGTTGCGCCCATGACGGCGGAGGACGTAGAACGTTTTCCAGACTATCCTTTGGATGCACAGATTGGTATTGACGGGCTGGAGCGTGACTTTGAAGACTTTCTCCATGGTGTGAACGGACGTATGGTACAGACACTCACGTCGGCGGGGGTTGTGATTGGGGAACATGTGACAGTGCCCTCTCAGCCGGGGGGGAATGTGATCTCCACCTTAGATATCGGGCTCCAAAGTGCGGCAGAGGCGGGTTTGCGCTCGACTATGCGACAGATCAACGCCGGACGTGCAGAGGAAGAGCATGTTTTCGCCGGTGCGGCGGTGGCCATTGATCCCAACAATGGACATGTGCTTGCAATTGCGTCTGTGCCTGGGTTTTCTCTGGACACGTTCTCGGCGGATTTCAATGACCTGCAAGCGGACCCCCAGCAACCGATCTTAAATCGTGCAACCATGGGCACTTATGAGCCGGGCTCTGCCTTTAAAATGGTCACGGCGCTGGCAGGGATGTATTATCTGGACGTGACAGAACACACGCGGATTTTCTGTGATGGTGCCTATCGCGGTTTTGAAGATGTGGGCGAAACATTCGGCTGTATGGGTCGGCATGGCTATATTGACATGCGGGAAGCCATTGCAGTTTCTTGCAATGTGTACTTCTATCAACTTGCGCGCTGGCTTGGCATTCATCGTTTGGAATCGGGGGCAGAACGCTTTGGACTGGGAGACCTTACCGGCATCGGCTTCGGCGAAAGGCCGGGACACCGCTCCAGTGAGGCTGTTATGTTAGATCTCAATCGGAGGCTGGGCAGTCCCTATGGCATCGTTTTCCCTGGACAGACGATCCAAATCGGGATTGGGCAGGGCGCGTCCCTGTTTACACCGGTTCAACTTGCCAACTACACGGCGATGATCGCATCCGGCGGTGTGCGCTATCGCCCGACGCTTCTGCGGGAGGTGCGTAGTTATGATAACAGCGCTGTCCTCTATGTGAACGAGCCGGAAATCGTGTTGGACATGCGAGAGGAGTTTGCCGGGTTATTCTCACCGCTTCAAGAGGGGATGCTCCGCGCTTCAACTCAACCAGGTGGTACTGCGACGAGTCAGCTTGCTAATTTCCGCGTACCGGTTGCATCGAAGACAGGTACGGTTGAGCTTGGTGAGGGCGGGACAGGCCCCCGTCCGCACGGTGTGTTTGTGGCTTATGCGCCCATGGATAATCCGCAGATTGCAATTGCGGTGGTAATTGAACACGGCGGCTCTGGGTCTGCTGTTATCCCGGTGGCGAAAGAGATGCTTGAGCACTTCTTCCGTGTTGACGTGGTGGATCAGCGGCGACCTTTGGAAAATGTGATGTTGGGTTGATAGATGGAGTGGGCATCTCGTTGCTTTTGCCTCTAGGCTCCTTTTTCAAAGGAGCTGTCAGCGAAGCTGACTGAGGATTGCCCATCCTCGCAGTATATGGTGCGCCGGGGATGAATCCTCCGTCAGGCTTCGTCTGCCACCTCCTTTGAAAAAGGAGGCTTTGGTCGCTGCATTTGTTGGAGTTTTTTGCAGTGTATGCAGGCAAACAAAGATGCTCTTGAAAAATGACAAAATTTTGGATACAATAAAGAGATAGAGATAAGAAAGGGGTGTGAGATATGGGAGTTAGCTTTACCTTTACGTCCGGAAAGGGCGGGACTGGCAAGAGTACTGCTGTTTCCACTATCGCCTCTTGCCTTGCCGTTTTGGGATATCAAACGCTCTGCATCGACATGGACTTGCGTCTGCCAAACTTAGATTTGCTTTTGGGCATGTCAGACCTGACAACGCTAGACGTGATAGACGTTGCTACGGGACAGCATAGCTTAGAGGAAGCGGTGGCAGAGCATCCGGAAATTCCGGGACTCTTTCTCCTTGCAGGCCCCGGGATGTATGACGGAGGTGTTTCGGGACATGCACTGGCACAGGTCGTGAGTGATGCCAGAGATCAGTTTGATTTCTGTCTGATTGATGGACCGGCGGGACTTGAAGAGGTGTTTTATCTCACAGCCCAGACCACAGACGCGTCTATCCTTGTCTCCACATCAGACGCGACCAGCCAGAGAGATGCCCAACGTGTGGTGATGGAGCTAGATGCCTTGGGTGTACAGGATATCCGCATGATTGTCAACCGGATGCGGACGAGACTTCTGGAACGGAGCGATCTGTACGTGGACGACATGATGGATTTCATTGGTGCATCCCTCATTGGCATCGTACCGGAAGATCCGGATGTGCTCGCAGCTGCTTGTCGGCTACGACCTCTGGTCTTGTACTCTAGAGGTTATGCGGCACAGGCGTTTTTACGAATTAGCAAGCGAGTGATGGGTGAATATGTCCCATTGAAGCATAAATAGTAATCATATTAGGAGGTAAACAGAGATGAACATTGCGCTACTTGCACATGATAGGAAAAAAGAATTGATGGTTCAGTTTTGTATTGCGTATTGCGGCATCTTGTCGGGTCATACAATTTGCGCAACGAATACAACGGGGCGATTGGTGGCAGAAGCCACAGGGCTTCCGATTAGTTTGTATCTTTCCTGTTCGCAGGGGGGGAACCAGCAAATCGGTGCGCGGATTGCGTACAATGAGATCGATATGGTTCTCTTTTTCTGTGACCCGAACGGGCCGGAACCCATGAAAGATGTGGACGATATCGCAAGGCTTTGCGATCAGTACAATGTCCCCTTTGCCTCTAATGTGGCAACAGCGGAGGTGTTAATCCGCGGGCTGCAGCGGGGGGACTTGGATTGGCGAGATATTGTCAATCCAAAGAGCAAGTAATAAAGCAAGGCGTGTTACCTAAAAAGAGATAGCCGTATGTTTCCCCCGCCAAAGACGGGGGAAACATATCAAAAGTATGACTGCGAGGCTTGCGTATTTTGCGCCAGCCTCGATTTGAAAGGAGTGTTTTGAACATGGGGAAAATCACACCGCGCACCCTGTCCGGCTTTATGGAGCTTATGCCGGAACAGCAGATTAAATTTGAGCGGATGCTTGAAGTTTTGCGTGAGGGTTATGCACTGTACGGCTTCACACCGCTGGACACGCCCGTCATCGAAGCGGCAGAAGTCCTTCTCACCAAAGGCGGAGGAGAAACGGAAAAGCAAGTGTATCGCATCACCAAGGGCGATAGTGAGCTTGCACTGCGCTTTGATTTGACTGTACCTTTGGCAAAATATGTCGCTCTCAACTATGGACAGCTGACCTTTCCGTTTCGGCGGTTCCAGATCGGAAAAGTCTACCGGGGCGAGCGTGCACAAAGAGGTCGGTTTAGAGAGTTTTATCAAGCGGATATCGATGTAATCGGCGATGGGACACTTGGCATCATCAACGATGCGGAGATTCCGGGAATTATCTACCACGTGTTCCGCACCATGGGACTGCGTGACTTTGTGATTCGGATCAACAACCGTAAGGTGCTGGGTGGTCTCCTTGAGGTCTTTGGCGTGCGGGAGAAAACCATGCTTGTGCTAAACGCCGTTGACAAAATCGAAAAAATCGGACGTGAGGCGACCGTCCGCATTCTAGTGGATGAGGTGGGTATCTCCAAAGTAGATGCTGAGCGGATACTTGATCTGCTGACTTGTAACGCACGAGGAGAGAGCCCGATTACGGCACTTGCGGCATACCAAGGGAAAAGCGCACTGTTGGATGAGGGCATAGAGGAACTATTCACCGTTGCGCGATATATGGAAGAGTTCGGCGTGCCGAACACGCATTTTGTGGTGGATTTGACCATTGCTCGCGGGCTGGATTACTATACCGGCACCGTGTATGAGACGATTATCCCGCAACATCCGGAGATTGGCTCAATCTGTTCCGGTGGGCGCTATGATAACTTGGCGGAATATTACACAGACAAGCAGCTTCCAGGTGTCGGCATTTCCATTGGAGTGACACGCCTATTTTATGTGCTGGAAGAACAAGGATATCTAAACAAGGATCTTTTAGCCGCTCCGGCGGATGCGTTGGTTTTACCCATGACAGAAGATTTCGGCTCTGCGATTGCATTTGCGACAGCCCTCCGCTCCGTGGGTGTGCGGACGCAGGTGTATGGGGAGGATAAGAAATTTAAGTCGAAGATGGCATACGCAAACAAGCTGGGCATCCCCTATGTGGTGTTTTTGGGTGAGGACGAGATTGCACAAAATAAAGTGACAATGAAAGACATGGTCACAGGCGAACAAGAGACACTTCCACCGCGCGAGGCAGCTGAAAAAATCGCCGCTCGGGTTGCGCTGTGCAAAGCAGAGCCTCCGATTAAGCTGGAGGGTTAGGAGACCACCGATGAAACAAAAGAGAGACATCTATTGCGGTGAACCGCGTATAGAAGATATTGGAAAAACCCTCACAGTTTGCGGCTGGACACAGCGGCAGAGAGATTTGGGCGGGCTAATTTTCATTGACTTACGGGATCGAAGCGGGATTTTGCAACTAGCCTTTGACGATGAGACAGATCGGGCGCTGTTTGAGATGGCTTTCACTGTGCGTTCGGAATATGTTTTGGCTGCGAGCGGAGTCTTGCGGGAGCGGTCGTCCAAAAACATGGAAATCCCCACAGGAGAAGTGGAGCTGTTTGTAACAGAGCTTCGCATTTTGGCAGTCTCTGAAACACCGCCCTTTGAAATTGTGGAAGATACCCGTGCGGGAGAATCTTTGCGCTTGAAGCACCGTTACTTAGACCTTCGCCGCCCGGATTTGCAACGGAATATTTTGCTCCGTCATCGGGTAACGAAAGTGACGCGGGATTATTTCGACGAGCACGGCTTTGTTGAGATCGAGACACCTATGCTCATTCGGAGCACACCGGAGGGGGCGAGAGACTTTTTGGTGCCATCGCGGATTCATCCGGGGAGCTTTTATGCACTTCCCCAGTCACCCCAGCTCTATAAGCAGCTTTCCATGGTGGCGGGTTTTGATCGCTATATCCAGATTGCCCGCTGTTTCCGTGACGAAGACCTCCGTGCCGATCGGCAGCCGGAGTTTACGCAGATTGACATTGAGATGAGTTTTGTGGATGTAGAAGACATCTTGGAGATGGTCGAGGGCTACATGGCGCGGGTGTTCCGTGAAATCTTGGGCAAAGAGCTTGCGACACCCTTTAAACGGCTGACTTTTGCTGAGTCTGTGAGCCGTTACGGCACAGACAAACCGGATTTGCGCTATGGGATGGAGATTTTTGACCTGACAGACGTGGTGCGAGGCTCCGAATTCGGTGTCTTCACCGGCGCAATCGAAGCGGGCGGCAGTGTGCGCGGAATTGTGGCGAAAGGTGCTGTTGATACCCTGAGCCGCAAAGAGATCGATAAATTGGTAGAGTTCATCCGCGGTATTGAGGGCAAGGGCATCGCTTGGGCAAGACTCACGGCGGATGGGATGACTTCTTCTTTCTCCAAGTTCATGACAGATGCGGAGATGGCGCAGATTTTGGAGGTCTCTGGCGCTGAAACAGGGGATGTGATTTTGCTCATTGCGGATGGCTCAAACAGTGCGGTGTTAAACCAGCTTGGTCTGCTCCGCGTTGAGGTTGCAAAACGCCTTGGGCTCACGGATAGTGATCAGATGGAGCCATTTTGGATTGTAGACTTCCCATACTTTGTTCAAAACGAAGAGACCGGCGAATTTGAGCCGATGCATCATGCATTTACCGCACCTGCGGATGAGTGCCTGGACTATCTGGAAACCGATCGGGGGCGTGTGTTGGCGAAGGCCTATGATTTGGTGTTAAATGGCATTGAGCTGCTGTCTGGCTCGATTCGGATTACAGACCCGGCACTCCAGCAGCGGATTTTTGATATCCTTGGTCTCACACCGGAGGAGAGTGCGCGGAAGTTTGGCTTCTTGCTGGAAGCGTTCCGCTATGGACCGCCGCCCCATGGCGGGATGGCGATGGGGCTTGACCGTTTGGTGATGCTGCTTGTGGGTGCGGATAGTCTGCGGGATGTGATTGCGTTTCCGAAGCTGAAAGATGCCTCCGAAGCGATGACGGCTTGTCCGGATGCGGTGGAAGTCGAGCATTTGCAGGAGTTGGGCATCGCGCTCACGGTGGAAACTGAATAGAACAAACCACCCGCTCATGGTGAGCGGGTGGTTTTTGTAGGGGCGGCATTCTGCCGCCCGCAAACTATCGGGATATCCGCTCCTCGTAGGGGGGATGCACACCCGGCCGTCCCGCTGTTACAGTTTCGGTGCATATACCGATTATGCGGTGTAGATTGTGGGGGCGGGACACCCGGGTGTGCATCCCCCCTACGAGTGCGATGCAGTGTCCGATTGCACGGGCGGGATAATCCCGCCCCTACGAAGGGTGGATATCCAATATCGTCAGCACATTGCCCACTACCTGGAAATTGATCTCACACCCGGCAAAGGCGAAGCCGTATATGCGTGTGGGGTCGTCTTGGTAGCTTGGGCGAGGGTCTAGCGCCAGCACTTGCATCAGGGCAGATTGCCGATCTGGGGGGAGTTTTGCGAGCGCGGCATCTGGCACCTGCACTTGCAACACTGTACCGGGGGCTGTATCTGCGAAGCCGCCTTTGGCGGTGGGAATGGAGTCTGCGTAGGGGATGTAGGGTTTGATGTCATAGATGGGTGTGCCGTCCAAAAGGTCTGCACCTCGGACGTGGATGATTGCTTTGTCCTGCTCGATGCGCTCGATCTCCACAGCGGAGAGCCCCAGGGGATTTGGGCGATAGGGGGAGCGGGTGGCGAAGACACCGAGCCTTGTATTCCCGCCGAGGCGGGGTGGGCGGACTGTAGGTGTCCAGCCAGAAGCCTCAGAGAAGCCCCAGATTAACCATAGGTGGGTGAAGTCCTCTAAGCCGCGCAAGGTTTCCGCTTGCCTAAACTCCGGTGTGAAGCGGATGGTGCCCCGAAGACCTGGGACTAGACCGCTCTGACGGGGGATGCCGAATTTTTCGGTGAACTCTGTTTGGATGTAGGCGATGGGTGTTAGAGTCATGGGGGAGTCTCCTTGTGTGTGGGTTGTCGTAGGGGCAGACCTTGTGTCTGCCCATCAAGTGAGATCGCTACAGGGCAGACACAAGGTCTGCCCCTACATCATATATGCACCCACAAAAAATGTCCAGAGGCATCTGAAAATAGGGGATTTCGGGAGATTTTGCTTGCATCTCTTGGCGGGTTCATGTACAATGAATCGGAGTTTGGATTTTTATGAAATTTATGCTTTGTTACGGAATTGTTACATTCTCTGTTTCGCATTGACAAGGGATGCGAGGAGGGGGTATAATTCCACTATAGTTATGCTCCATTATTATGGGAAGATGCATCCTGTGGTGTCAACATTCGGAACAAAAAAGCCGAATGCTGAACATAAACAACATTATTTTTAGGAGGAAAGAACATGAGAGTTTCAAAAAGAATTCTCGCACTAGCTTTGGCTTTGATCATGGTCGTTGGCCTAATGACCACAGCTAGTGCAAACCTGAACCACGCAAGCGATGCTGCTGAAGTGGCTCCGGAGTACAGACTCGCCGTTGGCGCACTGTACACACTTGGCCTGATCGAAGGCTTCCCGGATGGTACATTCCGTCCGGAAACAACCGTCAACCGTGCACAAATGACAAACCTCATTTTTGACATGGTCAACGGTCCAGACCAAGCACCACCACTTGTAGCAACACAATTCCCTGACGTATACGAGGGAAGCGGTGCTTTCTGGGCACGCGGCTACATTGCTTGGGCACATGGCCAAGGCATCATCGTTGGTTTCCCTGACGGTACATTCCGTCCGAACGAGCCAGTCACCATCGTTCAAGCTGCAACTATGCTTCTTCGTGCACTAGGTTATGGCCGCATGGGTGAGTATGAAGGTTCCGGCTGGGCGCAACGTGCAAGCAACGACGCGCTAGCACAAGGCATCTTCAATGCTGACATCGTTGATGAGTTTGACATCACAGAAGATTCACAACGTCAAGTTGCTGCTCAAATGATCTTCAACACCATGTTTGCTCGCCGTGTTACATTCCTAAGCGCGCTAAACGTCTATCAACCAATTGAAAATGTCGAAACCGAAGCCGGCGATAGAGGTCTGTTCGGTCGGTTGCATGACCTACCTACAACAATTGGTGGCGTAGCTCGCCGTAACTCAGCAGCTATGGGTCCTGTTATCATGAACAACTTTATACCTAGCTTTGTTGACCTAGACGGCACACCGGTACTGGGCGCACTAGACTTGGTTTACAGTGGATCACACCGTGAAGTCGGTCGTGTTGTAAATGTATACTCAGGTGTTGGTCAGGTAACAGGCGACAACCGCATCCTCTTCCTAGATATCCTATCTACAGATATCGAAGTTGCAGCCGGCGCAACAAATGCACAACGCCGTGATGCACTAGAGCTTACAAACACAGCAACACTAGAGCACGGCCGTGGTCTGGATGTTATGGTATTCCAAGGTTACACATGGAATCCTACTGCTGACATCCGCATCAGCGTTGCACCGGTTAGCGGTATCATCAACGATGCAAACGCAGTTGGCGCACTTCCAAACACAGGCTTCTTCATTCCAGCCAACACGCTAAACAGCGTAGGGATCTCCCTGCTTTCTGCTGCACGCACAACATGGGTTGAGTTTGATGATGTAATCTACACAGTTCTTTACACAACAAGATCTGTAGAAGATGTTACTGTTGTCGGCGATACAGTATTCTTCGGCACATTGAACGGTCCTTCCGGACAAATGGCAGTTCCAAGAAGCATGGTCATCTTCGAAGACGGCGTAACCGCCAATACATTTGCAGGCACAGCAGCTGATGCGGCAGAGTATGACGTAAACGTATTCCCAGAAGTACACGGCCTGTGGGCAGACCTGTCCATCGAAATCCGCGGCGGCGCAGTTCGTTTCGTTGTAACTCCAGTTGAAGCAATTACCGGCGTAATCGATTTCGTAGACCGTGGTCCAGGTACAGCGCTTGCGTTCCGTTTTGCAGGCAGCACAAGACTGCACAACTATGTACATCTAGAGCTAAACAGACAAGATGATGCAGAATTCTCAGATCGTCTGTGGTCACTTGATGACTTCAACACACCATTCATTGACTTTGCGTTCAACAATGCAATGCTACCGGAAGATCAAAACACTACACTATGGACAGCGTACATCAGTGGTGTAACAGGTAACGTTGTCTCTGTTGAGACTTGGTCACCAGACTTCTCAACTGCTGAGCTAGTCATGGTTACAGGAAGCGGCTGGAATTCCACAACCCAAACTGGCTTTGCTACATTCGTACGCGAAGTTGACGGCGCAGCTGTTACTGCAAGAGAAGTACCAGCAATCGCGCACGGTTTTGCAGGAACTGCAGGTGCTCAAAACGCAGCGCTTGCCGCAATGAGAGGCAATGTTGCATGGGCAGTTGAAGTTAACGGCGTATGGTTCCTACTCGGCCCACTCGGAAGCGCACCGCTAGACTTCCTCGGCGTTGACAATTCTACTGACATATTCTACGCAGTGAATGGTCAAATCAACCTCGGTTCTATCTCTCTACCAAGACCAGATCACGTATTTGCTCTACAAAATGCAATCTGGATTCTAGATGACGGCACCAGCGGCCGCTTCCCAGCGGGCAACATCAACCGCGACCTCGTAGTTAACTACAGCTACATCATCTGGACAGTAGATGCTGCTACAAGAGACAACGTAGTTGTTGTATTCGTTGTAGAAGCACCACCAGCTCCAGTTACTGCGTACACAACGAACGCAGCAGGCGAGTTGCTACAAAATGGAACAGCTGTAGCACCTGCCAGCGTTGATCCTGCTACTGGCGTTGCTACTTGGAATGTAACAGTTCCAGCTGGCACCACTTACACAACTACACTTCCAGGTTGGATTGTTACACCAACAGTTTCAACAACAGGCGGCGTGACCACTACTACCCTAGCGATCACATCACCTGCTGCAGCTCTCGCAATTAATCCTCCGACTGCTACTTATGCGCTTCCAGGAACGGACGGTGACACACTTACCTTTACAGTCACCACAACAGGTTACGCTCCAGACGGTACTGTTCTGAACGTAGCATTCGCTTTCGCAGGAACAGCGGCAGGAATGTCTACACCAGCTACTGTTACAACTACTGCTGGTGTTGCAACAGTTGTAGTCACAGTTGATGACTACACACTACTAGCTGCTGACACTGCTACAGTAACTGTAACCGGTCTAGGTACAGCTGTTACACCTGCAACAGCTACCATCACTGTAGCGTAAGTAAGACCAAGATCCAACAAATTCTACTGACCATCAGTAGAGAGCAAGAACCCCCGGCAGCAATGCCGGGGGTTTTGTTGTGTTCGTGGATGGGATGCCTTTAGGCTCCTTTTCCAAAGGAGCTGTCAGCGAAGCTGACTGAGGATTGTCCTTTGCGATACTACGGTGTTTCTGTAAGTTTGTGAGAAATCCTTCGCCAGGCTTCGCCTGCCACCTCCTTTTCACCAAAGGCACTCCTTCCGCCGAGCCAATCGCTTCGCTCTTGGGGTGTCAGTTGGAAAAGGAGGCTTTGGTCGTTGACGCACAACAGGCAGGTGTGTTATACTAATTGTCCCGAAGGAGGGATGTGGGTATGAAGGTTGAAGAGAAAATCTTGGAAGTTTTGGAAAAACTGCATGTAGATGTGGCAAGCGTAAAGCAAGGGCAAGATGAAATGCGTGCCGATATGGCAAGACTGGAAAAAGGGCAAGGCGAACTACATACGAACATGGGAAAACTAGATTTAGGGCAGAAAGAGTTACGTACTCACGTGAGTGCACTAAAAGGTGATCTCAACTCATTGAAGATGCAATACTATTCTTTAAGCGGTGATGTGGAGTCTGTAAAGCTGTCTGTCTTAAACATTGAGCACGACTATCTCCCAGGCATCCAAGCCGCACTAGATGGTGTTGTTGCTGCACAGCAGAAAGATGAGGAGATGGATCAACGTCTCCGCGGCGCAGAGGCGCGGATTGAGATACAAGGAATCAAACAGTTTGCATTGAAAGAGAAGCTGGAAAATCAATAGCATATGCAAAAACAAAAGCCCTCGAACATATTGCAGTGCCCCAGTAGGAACGGACAATAGACAAGAAGCCCCCTGATGTAGGATAATAAAGCTACATTAGGGGGCATTGCCATGCAGCGGAAGTATACGAACATCAAAGGCATAGAAGGACATCTAAGAGAGCTGCGGAAAGCGGGGAAGACTCGTCAAGAAATAGCAGACGAGCTGGGAGTAAACAAAATCCAAGTAAAGAACTGGATAAATCGCGATAATAGAGCAAAAGCAAAGCTAGAGGCAGGCATTCCCCCAAGTCCGCGCGGCAGACCTCGGAAGCATGAGCGGACAAGCGAAGAAGCATACAAATTTGAAATAAAGAGGCTAAAAATGGAGAATGAATTGCTGCGGGATTTTCTTCGGCTCGCTGGAAGGAGGTGAGTGCAAAGGTGAAATACTTGGCGATTTATCGGCAAAGGGAGAAATATTCAATGACAGTAATGTGCGCATTCTTCGGGGTGTCTCGAAGCGGCTACTATGATTTTGTACAGCGGATGGACAAGCCGGATCGAGACAAGGCTTTGGCGATCATGATAGCTGAATGTCAGAAGCAGTGCCGGAAAACATACGGTTATCGTCGCGTTCATATCGGGCTTGAACGGATGCATGGGCTCAGAGTGAATCCTAAGACTGTGCTCCGCGTGGTGGGAAAGTATGGCTTACTCTCTGAAATACGACGACGCAGAAAATACAGGCATACGATCCGCGAAGCCAAGGCAAAAGAGATGGTCACTACAGAGCTGCAACTCCACAGTGACCAAGGGTTTCAATACACATCTCACGCATATTTCAACCTTAGTAAAGAATATGGCATTACGCCCTCTATGTCAAGGCGTGGAAACTGCCTAGACAATGCAATGGCTGAAAATTTCTTTAGCATCCTAAAATCCGAGTGCATCAACCGTCAGAAAATCAAAGATTTTTCCACCGCCAACACTTTGATAGATGATTATATCCATTTTTACAATCACGAACGTATATCAACTTAAGACAAAACTGATGCCGCTTGAAATGCGACGCCAATCTGCTCAATTCTTCTTCCCTGTATCAGGGGGCTCTTTTTGGCTAGTCCGTACAATTTGGGGCACTGCAATCATGTTGGGGGCTTGTCATTAGGTGTAGGGGCGGGGTCATCGACTTTTCTGCATTGTTGGCTGAGTGCATGAGATTTGATATACGCGGGCGGGAGAACCCCGCCCCTACGGGAAGGGTAGTTACCTTAACAAATCCTGATACTGCGCCATATCCCGCACTTGACCCACGGCGGAGAAAGAGAGTTGGTCGAAATCCAAAAGCCGCCCTGCGAGGGTGTGAATGCCCTCTAAGGTTACGCTGTCGTAGCGGGAGATGGTCTCCTCCGGTGTGGGAATGTGGGAGCGATACAGCTCGCTGCGGCCTAGGCTGTTCATCCGGGATGAGGTGGACTCTAGGCTCATGAGAATGGAACTCTTCACCTGCTGGCAGGCACGGTCACGCTCTGCCGCAGTGACACCGTTTGTGCGTAGGTCGCGCAGGGTGTCGAGAATGAGGGCAAGTGCGTTCTCCTCCGTCTCATGGCTGAGGGCGGTGTAGATGCCAAGAGCGCCGAGATCGCTGTAACTTGCGCCGAAGGAGTAGATGCTGTAGCAAAGCCCATGTTTCTCCCGTACCGTTTGGAATAGACGGGAAGACATCCCGCCGCCGAGGATGTTGAGCAATAATTGGGCGGCGTAGCGGTCTTCGCTGACGGATGAGAGTCCTGGTAGGAGCAAGCAGAGGTGATTCTGCTCGATCTCTTTTTTGCGCACTGTGAATGCGGGTACATAGCTGGCAGCGTCAGCTGTCAAAACAGGCCGCTGTGCCATGGATCCGAAGATATCTTTGATGTGGGTGAGGTCATCGGCTGAGAAGTTCCCAGAGAGGGCGATGACCAGCCGTTCGGGTACGTAATGCGCCTCTTTGTAGGCGAGGAGCGCCTCTCGATTGATGTTTTTCAGGCTCGCTTTTGTCCCCAAGATGGGGAAAGCAAGGGTGCTGGCAGGGAAGACACGCTCTAGGAGCTCTTCCGACACCAAATCCTCCGGCGAGTCTTCGTACATGTCGATTTCCTCGTTGATCACAGAACGCTCCGCCTCGATATCGCTCTCGCAAAATTTGGAATGGAAGAGCATGTCTGCCAAAAGATCAACGGTTTGGCGGAGATCTGAATCCAATACGCGCCCATAGAAGCAGGTGCACTCTTTGGTGGTGAAGGCATTGAGTCCGCCGCCCAGTTGATCTGTTTCCTCCGCGATTTGGATAGCGGTACGGCTATCGGTGCCTTTGAAGAACATATGCTCCATAAAATGCGATGCGCCATTGATTTGCGCACTCTCATGCCGTGAACCCACACCAAACCAAAAGCCAATGGATGCCGAGCGGACATGGGGGATGTGTTCGCAGACGATGCGCACGCCGTTATCTAGGGTGATTTTTCCAACCATGATGATAGTCCTTTAAAAAAACGTAGGGGCGGCATTTTGCCGCCCGCTTGTTTTGGTATTTGATGAGGATTTGTAGGGGCGACCGCCCCCGGTCGCCCGCTATCCCTACAGTCGGTATTCTAGAAGCCACGGGCGATCAAGGCGATCGCCCCTACAAGTATATCTTCTAGTCAATGAGTCCCATTTGTTCCCGCTCTTTGATTGCGTCCTTACGGGAGAGGTTCACGCGGCCGCGCTCGTCGATCTCGGTGACTTTGACCCAGGTCATGTCGCCTTCTTTGAGCACGTCTTCCACCTTTTCCACACGGCGGTTTTCCAGCTTGGAGATGTGAACCATGCCGTCTTTCCCTGGTACAAGCTCCACAAAAGCACCGATGGGAAGGAGGCGGACAACTTTTCCGTAATAGAGTTTGCCCACTTCTGGGACGAAGACAATGTTATCAATCCAAGCCTTTGCCGCGCGACATGCTTCGATGTCGGTGCCGGAGATATAGATGCTGCCATCGTCTTCGATGTCCACTTTTGCACCAGTCTCGGCGACAATCTTTTGGATGACTTTTCCGCCGGAGCCGATGACTTCGCGGATTTTCTCCACATCAATCTTCATTTGAATCATCTTCGGTGCAGTTGGTGCCAGCTCCTTGCGTGGCTCAGCGATTGCTTTTAACATGACTTCGTCTAGGATATAGAAACGCGCCTCTTCCGTTTGTTTCAAGGCAGATTCAATCACTTCATAGGTGAGACCATCGTTTTTCAAGTCCATCTGGATGGCAGTGATGCCATCTTTGGTACCGGCCACCTTGAAGTCCATCTCACCGTGGAAGTCTTCCACACCTTGGATGTCGATGAAGGTTGTCCAGTTTGCGGCATCGTTTTGGTCTGTGATCAGACCGCAAGAGATACCAGCGACCGGTGCTTTTAGGGGTACGCCTGCGTCCATCAAAGCTAGTGTGCTGCCGCAGACGGAAGCTTGAGATGTGGAGCCGTTTGAGCTCAAAATCTCAGACACAACACGGATGGCGTAAGGGAAGTCTTCCATGGGCGGAATCACAGGTTCCAGCGCCTTTTCCACAAGGGCACCATGTCCCCACTCCCGGCGGCTGGTTGAACGGCTGGGACGTGCTTCGCCCACGGAGTAAGATGGGAAGTTGTAGTGGTGCATGAAGCGCTTGGACTCTTCTTCATAGATGGTATCCAGCTTCTGCGCCGCTGAGATGGTGTTCAGGGTAGTGATGCTCAGTGCCTGGGTTTGTCCGCGGGTAAAGAGACCGGAACCGTGGACGACTGGAATCACGCCTACCTCTGCATCCAATGCGCGGATTTGATCCATAGCACGTCCGTCTACACGCTTGCCTTGCAGCAGCCATGCTTGGACAACTTTTTTCTGGATTCTATAGTTGATCTCGCCCCAATGGCTGGCAAAGTCAGGATATTCTTCGCCGTATTTTGCCTCGATCTCGTCATAGACTTGATTGATGCGCTCTTCGCGGACGTTTTTGTTGTCTGTGTCTAGCGCGTGCTCGAAGCCTGTATAGAAATCTGTGAGTATTTTGTCAAATAGCTCCTTGTTGAAGCTTGCTTGCTCGTAGCTGAACTTTTCTTTGCCCACTTCTTTGACCATTTGGTCAATCAGCTCGATGACACGGCGGATTTCTTCGTGGGCGAACTTGATGCCGTCCAGCATCACTTCGTTTGAAATCTCATATGCGGCAGCTTCAATCATGACGATTTTGTCCCGGTTACCGGCGACGGTGACATACATTTTGCTTGTTTCACGCTCGGCAGTGGTTGGGTTTAGCAGGAACTTGTCCCCATCATATCCAAGCCCAACGGAAGCGATGGGACCATTGAATGGGATGTCAGAGATAGAAATCGCGGCGGATGCACCCACCATGGCTGCGATCTCCGGATTACAGTCGTGATCGACTGAGAGCACGGTACAAGCAATGACAACGTCATTGCGCAAGTCATCGGGGAAAAGGGGACGCATAGGACGGTCGATCATGCGGCTTGCCAGCATGGCGCGCTCAGAGGGGCGACCCTCTCTGCGTTGGAAGGAGCCGGGGATGCGTCCTACGGCGTAGAGTTTCTCTTCAAAGTCTACAGCCAGTGGGAAGTAGTCAATCCCATCTTTTGGTCTGGAAGATGCGGTTGCTGTCACCAGAACGGTTGTCTCGCCGTATTTGACTAGGACAGAGGCGTTACAAAGTTCTGCCAGTTTGCCCACTTCCATGGTCAGAGTCCGTCCTGCAAACTCCATGGAGAAGGACTTGAACTCTGGAAATTCGCGTTTTGCACTGTTGGTCATAATGATACTCTCCTCTCGTGTGTGAGAGCGAGCTGTCCAATGTTAGCACTTGAACACAAATCTGAAATAGGCTCAGGTGCATGTTCAACTGCTAAACGTGGACTGCTTCGCTCTTCCTTTGTATTATCGTTAGCGGATAGTATGCCCGCTAAAACGTCACTTCATGTAGCAAAGGGGCGGGCAAAGCCCACCCCAACACTTGTTTACTTTCTGATGCCGAGCTTTGCGATACAAGCTCTGTAACGCTCAATGTCTTTCTTGATCAGATAATCAAGTAGATTCCGGCGCTTACCAACCATTTTCAGAAGACCACGACGGGAGTGGTTGTCTTTCTTATGGATTTTCAGATGCTCTGTGAGCTGAGAAATGCGCTCAGTCAGAATCGCGATTTGCACCTCAGGAGAACCGGTGTCGGTTTCGTGTGTGCGGTTGTCGGTAATGACAACGGATTTTTGGTCTTTGGTAATCATCTTGTGTACATCCTTTCTGTTTGATTTGTCCGACCGACCTAGAAACAGGTGAGAAAGGTTCCGGCAGAAATGCCGACTTTATCCTGCATCCAAGACAGGGGGAACGTTTCATATGTTACCACACTTTGGTTGGGATGTAAAGGGAAATGTATGAAAATGCATGCCCTTTAGGCTCCTTTTTCAAAGGAGCTGTCCGCAAAGCGGACTGAGGATTGCCCTTTGCGGTACTATGGTGCTTGTTGCTTAGCGGCAGAAATCCGACCTTAGGCTTCGCCTGCCACCTCCTTTACAAAAGGAGGCTTTGGTCACTGCGCCCTACAACGGTCCACCGCACCCTGTAGGGGCGAACTGTGTTCGCCCGCGGTTGTAGTTTCCGCTGCATAATTGGTAGTGCACAGATGATTGAAACATGCGGGCGAACACAGTTCGCCCCTACAAAGGGCAAAGCCCCCAACATATCATGTTGGGGGCTTGTCAATTCCAATCATTCCTGATATAATACCCGCAAGCCGAGAAAAAACTCGCGGTGGCAATGGGCAAGTTAGCGCTTCCCATTGTTACAGGTGTACGAGCACCCATACATGACCTCAGAGGCCCCACCGCATGTCCCTAGTATAGCACACCCTCACGCTATCTAGCAACATGTATGGCATTTGAGTGATGAAAACCATCATCACAGTATGGGTAATTTTACCTATGCTGTGTTTTTTATATCGGTTCGCGGTGGGGTCTTTCCCTCTAAAACTGATAGAAAGGATGGTAATTGTATGGAAGAGTCTTACAAAGAAATGTATGTGTACCTGTATAAACACATGGAAATTTTACAGTGCTTGCTCAACCGTCTCTCGGTGAGAATAGAAGACTCCCTCGTTGAGAGCACAGGCATATACATCGAGCAGTTGGACGAACAAATCAAGGATAGGGAAGATGTTAGAAAACAATTTGCAGACCTGCTGAAAGATATCTAAAAGAAAAAATCCCACCGCACAATTTTGTGCAGTGGGATTTTCTTATATCAGACAGCTTACTTTGCGGCAATGAACTCAATGAGGTCGAGGCATTTTACTGAGTAGCCCCACTCGTTGTCGTACCAAGAGATGACTTTCACGAAGGTGTCAGTCAGTGCGATACCGGCTTTTGCGTCGAAGATGGAGACGCGTGGGTCGCCGATGAAGTCGGAGGATACCACAGCCTCTTCGGTGTAGCCGAGGATGCCTTTAAGCTCACCCTCAGCGGCTTTTTTCATGGCTGCACAGATTTCAGCATATGGCGCCGGTTTTTCCAGATTACAGGTCAAGTCCACAACAGAGACGTTGAGGGTTGGGACACGCATACTCATACCGGTGAGTTTGCCGTTGAGTGCAGGGATAACCTTGCCAACCGCTTTGGCAGCGCCTGTGGAGCTTGGGATGATGTTTCCTGCTGCCGCTCTGCCGCCGCGCCAGTCTTTGGCGGATACGCCGTCCACTGTTTTTTGTGTTGCGGTGGTTGCGTGGACAGTGGTCATGAGACCGTCTTTCATGCCGAAGTTATCATGCAGCACTTTGGCGATAGGTGCCAAACAGTTTGTGGTACAAGATGCGTTTGAGATCACGTCCATAGACGGCTCGTAGGTGTCGTTGTTTACGCCCATGACAAACATCGGTGCATCGGCAGATGGAGCGGAGATGACAACTTTTTTCGCGCCTGCTTTGAGATGCGCAGAAGCAGCTTCTGTTGTGGTGAAGAGGCCAGTAGACTCAACAACGGCAAATACACCAAGCTCACCCCATGGAAGATCTGCGGGATTGCGCTCTGAACAGACTTTGATTGTGCGACCATTTACGATGAGTGCGTCTTCCGTGTGACTCACTTCACCTTTAAAAGGTCCGTGGATGGTGTCGTATTTTAGCATATAAGCCATGTAGTCAGGCTTGATGAGGTCGTTGATTGCAACGAACTCAATGTCCCCGCGCTCTAGTCCGGCACGGAACACCAGACGGCCGATTCTGCCAAAACCATTGATTGCGACTTTAATAGGCATAGTGAAAACCTCCAAAATTGTAATAATCATGAATATTATACGCCAAAAAGCCAGAAATGAAAAGGCTTTTCTTTGATTGGGTGAAAAAATATCCAGATTTTACAAATTTAGACAAAGTTTGCTAAGCTTCGTTGCTTTTCTGTGGAAAATTTGATACCATTATATGGTGATGGAAGAATTTACATGTGGGCAAGGTGCAAAATTTTGCCACACTAGAGAGACAGTCTTGAGATAAGGGCGACTTGTATGACAGACAAGCAGATGTTCAATCTATTTTCCATACAAAGAGATGCAAGCATCGCCGTCCGGGGAGGGGCGGTGGTCTTTCTAAACGCGTCTGCGTCCGCTCTGTTCCCGGATTTGACAGTGGGCGATGGGGCAAACAAAATTTTGCCATCGACTGTGCTTGAGATAGAAGATGAGCGCTTTTCGTGTACGCCTACGATAGATGATGTGCCGCACACAATCCTTGGTGCACGGGTTGGAGACATGTCTGTCTACACGCTGATTCCTCAAGAACAGGAGACGGCAGAGCAAGAGGGGCAGCTTTTAGAGCGGGTTTCTGGCACCATGCGCCGCACCTTGACTGTGCTCAATATGGCGACGGAATATTTGCTCCCTGTGATTGATCAGATCGACGAGCCGCGTCAGCAGGCGAACTTGACGGTGATCAATAAGGCTTATTATCAATTGCAGCGGCTTTGTGACAATCTGGACTACTACCATCGACTCTCTGAAAAACAGGCAAGGCTGTATCTGGAAGAGCTGGACTTTGTTGGTTTTTGCAGAGACCTTGCCCAGTCGGTGGATCATTTTGCCAAGCGGATTTCCCATCGGGTACATTTTAAGACAGAACTTCCACACCTTATAACAGCGGTTGATCGGCAGAAGATGACGAAGCTTTTACTGAACCTGGTCTCTAACAGTCTCAAACATCTCAAAGCGGATGGAAACGTAAGCGTTTTGCTCTCAAAGCAGGGCGAAGATGCCGTGGTCACAGTGCGTGACACAGGGAGCGGGATTGAACCGGCGTATCTTGCAGAGGCATTTACCCAATATAAGGCAGAGCGCTCGGACACGGATATTGACGCAGGCGTTGGACTGGGACTTCATATTGCGCAAGAGATTGCCAGACTCCACGGCGGGATATTGCTTGTGACCAGCGGTTATGACCGCGGTACTGCGGTGCGCCTGCGGATTCCGCTGACGACAGCCGGAGATAGCGGTTTGTTGCAGGAGCTGTCTATCCCCTATCGCGAGGGTGACGGCGGGATGCAGTTTATTCTTACTGAGCTTTCGGATGTGCTTGATGACGGGGCATTCGTGGGGAAATATTATTAGCACTTTGTGATATTCTTGACAAACAATTAAAAGTGATATAATATGTGTCATAACAATTGAAAAATGCTTCGACTTTGCCGGGCTAAGGTCACGAGACTATGCGCGGCAAAGCGTTAGGGTTTGTATGGAAACGTATGAGCCTTCCATTGTGAAAAGGAGTGGTAGAGTTTCTGTGCTGGCTTGTGCACGGTCGGCTTTGTGCTTTGCGTCCTTTGGGGCGTTTTTTTTGTTGTAAAAAACAAAAAGGAGAATTGTCCAATGAATCTGAAAAAAATGATGTCCCTTGCCCTGATCTGCCTGCTGGTATTTGCGTTTTTTGCCGCTTGCGGAGAGCAAAGCACTCCGGAGCCGCCTGTAGAAACAGAAGCTGTTTCCACACCCGAACCCGAGCCGGATGTACCTGAGGAAGCGGAACCGGTGGAGCTTCTGGTTGGCGCTGCGATGAGCTTGTACGATGTGAGCAAAGACCTGGCTGAGGCGTATCAAAATGAGAACCCTCATGTGACTGTAAACTTTACATACGCATCTTCCGGTGCGCTGCAAGGTCAGATCGAAGAGGGCGCGCCCATTGATATCTTCATGTCAGCGGCGGCGGCGCAGATGCGGAATCTGGAAGAGCAAGGACTTATTTACGGCACAGGCCGCAACTTAGTGACAAATACAGTGGCACTTATTGTCCCGGCAGACAGTGATCTTGACATTGAGAGTTTCGCTGATATTGCATCTGACCGCGTGGGTCTTGTTGGCTTGGGTGACCCGGAGGCAATGCCAATCGGCAGATTTGCCGAGGAAGTGTTCACCGCGTTGGGGATTGCAGATGAGGTCTACGAAAAGGCTGTTCTTGCAAGTGATGTGCGTCAAATCCTGACTTGGGTTGAGATGGGCGAAGTAGATGCGGGTACGGTGTTCATGACGGACGCGATCACATCGGATGAGGTGAGAGTGATTGAAGTGGCAGACCCGGCACTTCACACGCCTTCTGTGAATCCTGTTGGTATTGTTGAGACAAGCCTCCACAGAGCAGCGGCGCAAAGCTTTGTCGAGTTTCTCTTCTCTGACACTGCCAGAGCCATTTTCGAGCGGCACGGATTTACGATGTATTCATAGCTGCACTTTTCTTTACAGACAAGCTGTAGGGGACGCTGTCCTCAGCGTCCCGTGTTATCACCCGCGTCCTTTGTAGGGGCGGCATTTTGCCGCCCGCAGCTTGTTGCGGGTTGGCGGGTGGCAGAATGCCGCCCCTACAGATAAGGTTGTACATTGTAGAATGACATCCACACCGTCCCGCAGTTTTTAGGATGCAGCAGGGGGACAGCGCCCCCTACGAAAAGTGTGTATTTTCCCGCTGTCTAGATAGGGAGGGGATAGATTTTCCCTCCCTATCTTGTTATACTGGTAGAGAAAGGAGTTTGTATATGGACGTTCGACCCTTTTCTATTTCAATACAAGTTGCGTTTTTGGCAACGCTTGTCACCTTTTTCCTTGGACTTGTCGCTGCAAATTTCGTCTACAAGCTAAAGCGCGGCAAAGGGCTGATTGATACGCTCTTTACCCTACCTATGATCCTGCCGCCCACGGTTGCGGGGTTCTTTTTGCTGCTGGTATTTGGGCGAAATGGTCTCATCGGCGGGTTTTTGGCTTCCCTTGGCATATCCGTGGTGTTTTCCTGGGTGGGCGCTGTCATCGCGGCGATCTTTGTGTCCTTCCCCTTGATGTATCGTACGGCGCGGGGTGCTTTTGAGCAGATTGATCAAAATGTGATACACGCGGCGGAAACGCTGGGATTTTCTAAATTCAAGATATTTTGGACCATCAAAGTACCCATGGCAAAATCTGGCATTTTAGCAGGGACGATTTTGGTATTTGCCAGAGCGCTGGGTGAGTTTGGCGCAACAATTATGCTCGCCGGGAATATCCCCGGGCGGACGCAGACAATGGCGATTGCGGTCTTTTCCGCTGTATCGGCGGGGAACAGAGAGCTTGCCTATATTTGGGTTGCCATTCTCTCCATGATGTCTTTTGTCATGATCATGCTGATGAATCGCTGGACTGCAAGCGGCAAGAAAAAGAAAACAAAAAAATTGGGGTGAGTGTTTGTCTTTATATGTGGATATTGAAAAAACCTTCCCCGATTTCAAGCTCTCGGTACAGCTTGGGGGAGAACAGGAGATCATGGCACTCCTTGGGAGCTCCGGCTGCGGGAAGAGTTTGACTTTAAAATGCATCGCCGGAATCGAAAAGCCGGACAGAGGGCGTATTGTGATCAATGGTGATGTGGTATTTGACAGCGAGCGGGGCATCCATTTGCCGCCGCAAGAGCGGCATGTGGGATATCTGTTTCAAAACTATGCCTTATTCCCAACGATGACAGTATGGAACAATATCGTGCGCTGTGTCAAAGCGCCGAAGGCTGAGCGAGGTCGCATTGCAGATGCGATTATCCAAAAGTTTCAGCTAGAGAGTGTAAAGCACCTGCACCCGAGGCAGATTTCAGGCGGACAGCAACAGCGGACGGCACTTGCCCGTATTCTGGTCTCAGAGCCGAAGGTTCTGATGCTGGACGAACCTTTTTCTGCCCTTGATACCCACTTGCGATGGCAGATGGAGCAGGAAATTGTATCAATCTTGATGGAGTTTGAAGGGACAACAGTGTTCGTCTCCCATGACCGGGATGAGGTTTATCGGATTAGCGATACAATCAGTGTCATGCATGATGGAAAAGTAGAGTGTACAGGAACGCGGGAAGAGATTTTTGATTCCCCCAAGACTTTGGCAGCAGCACGGATGACCGGCTGCAAAAACATTTCTAAGGCAGAAAAAGTGGGCGATTTTCAGGTGAAGGCAATCGATTGGGGCATCACTTTATGTACAGAGCAGCCTGTGTCTGATCATGTAAAATACGTCAGTGTGCGTGCACATCATTTTCAGCGCACTGACGCTGTGTCTGAGGGAGAAAACACGTTTTCCTGTCATATACATAAGGCCATTGAAGAGCCTTTTGAGAGAGTTTTTGTGTTTTCCTTTGATGCAGATACAAAAGATCATACAAAGCTGCAATTTGAGCAGCCAAAAGAGCTTTGTGCAGACTGGGATTTGGGAGCGTGTGTGCTCCATATCCCGCCGAGCAAGGTTATGTGTTTAGAATAAACAGGGGAGGAAGCTGCGTATGTTCATCTCGATGGAAGAAATAGACAGGCTGATCAAAGAAGATGTGCCGTACATCGATTTGACCAGTTGGAGCCTGGGTATCCGGGAGCAGATGGGGAGAATCGCGTATTTCACGCGAGAGGATGCCACGGTTTGCGGGACAGAAGAAGTGTGGATGATCTTTGAGCGTCTGAATATCAGGACTGAGCGCCTGATTCCTTCAGGGGAACCTGTCAGAGCGGGAGAAGAGCTGATTTCCGGCATCGGGTGCGGCTCGGATTTACACATGGCGTGGAAAGTGGGGCAGAACATCTTAGACCATGCCTCGGGCATTGCGACGAAGACTCGGCGAATGGTGCAATTGGTGAAAGCATGTAATCCGAATGTTGCGATACTCACTACAAGAAAAGGCTTCCCCGGGACGAAAGCTCTAGCCATCAAAGCGATACTGGCAGGCGGGGCGACACCCCATCGGCTTGGCTTATCTGAGACGGTGCTAATCTTCAAACAACATATTGATTTCATCGGTGGATTTGAGGCTTTGCTCCGCAAACTGCCGGAATTGAAAGTGGAGTGCTGTGAGAAGAAAATTCTGGTGGAATCTTGCACGTATGAGGAGGCGAAAATCCTCTGCGGAGCAGGTGTGGATGGCATCCAGTTTGATAAAATTCCAGCAGGTGAGCTAGTAGAGATTGTCGCAAAGCTGAGGGCAGAGTTTCCTCACGCTGTATTCCTAGCGGCAGGAGGCATCAATGAGGAAAACGCGGCGGCGTATGCGCGGACAAATGTGGATGGGATTGTGACAACAAGTCTGTATCATGCAAAGCCGATTGATATTGGTGTTAGGATTGCGCCGATATAGAACGAATGTATTTGCAGGGCGCAGCGACCCGCCGCGCCGCTGTTATAATATCGGTGTGTCACCAATCATGCAGTATAGATTTGATGATACGGCGCGTCGAGGTCGCCGCGCCCTACGGAATAGCAGGATGACAGGAGGTGTCAGCGTGGCTGCAAACAACCGATACAACCGTTCGGAGTGGGCGGGGGCTTTTGGGGATTTGGGAACGCTGATTCCCTTTGTTGTCGGCTATATTTCCATCTTAGGCATGGATCCCTTGGGCATACTGCTTGGATTCGGCGTGTTTTTGATTGCTTCCGGTCTATATTATAAAACCCCCCTTCCGGTACAGCCTATGAAAGCCATTGGTGCGGCGGCGATGACACAAGGGACGCTGATTGGTTCGGGTGCGGTCTGGAGCGCGGGGCTCTTTAGTGGGCTTTTTTGGCTGACCCTTGGTTTGTCTGGTGTGCTCAAATTTATCTCAAGAATTGTAAGCAAACCTGTGATTCGCGGCATCGTCTTAGGACTTGGGCTCTCTTTTATCCTAGAGGGAACAAGATTTATGCGGACGGATATTCTCATCGCCATTATTGCGCTGATTTTGACAGTTCTACTCCTCCGCAGGAAGCGCATTCCGGCGATGTTTGTGCTTTTGGTTTTTGGCCTGGCTGTTACACTGCTGCAAAATCCAGAGGTTTTGGAAGCCCTATCTGCCATTCGCCCGAGTTTTCGGTTTCCTCGGTTTTCTTTGAATATACCCAGTGGGCGAGAATGGCTCAGTGGGATTTTTGTGCTGGCGATCCCGCAGATTCCCTTGAGTTTAGGGAATGCGATCTTTGCAACAACTGCGGAGAATAACCGCCTGTTCCCCGATCGACCTGTCAGTGAGCGGAAGCTTGCGGTCTCTCAAGGGCTGATGAATCTGATCGCGCCATTATTTGGAGGCATTCCCGTGTGTCATGGTGCCGGAGGCCTGGCGGCGCATGTTCGCTTTGGGGCGCGGACTGGTGGTACGGTGGTTATTTTGGGCAGTGTGCTGCTGCTCCTGGGTCTCTTTTTCAGTGATTCGGTACTGCTTTTGTTTGAGATGATTCCACCTGCTGTTTTAGGGGTGATTCTGTGCTTGACCGGGCTGGAACTTGCCATGTCAGCGCGGGATGTGGGGCGAGAGAAGCGGGATGTGCTTGTTTTGCTGATCACAGCGGGATTTTCCCTCTGGAATGTGGGTATTGGGTTTTTGATTGGCTTACTTGTGCAGGAAGTGATCAAGCGGCAGACGTTTTTGGGCTAGATTGACACCTAGCTATGAAAGAACTATAATTATCTATAATACATGTAACGGTAGAAAAACACGCTGTGGCTCGGCGTGTTTTTCAGAAAGCGAGGAGACAGCATGGATGTAATCAAAAGGATCGGATATTGCGGAATTGCACCGCTTGTTGTGTTGGACGCAGTGGAAGATGCATGCCCGACAGCGGAGGCGATGTTAGCTGGCGGCATTGATGTGATGGAGATCAGCTTGCACGCGGCGGCAGGGTTTGATTCAATCAAAGCAGTTGCAAAGCATTGCCCCAATATGTGTGTGGGTGCGGGCGCTGTTGTTACGTTGGAGCAGTGCAAACAGGCTGTGAAAGCAGGGGCAAAATTTATTGTCTCTCCCGGATTTAATTGTGACGTGGTGAAATGGTGTATGAAAAAAGGCATCCCTGTGATACCGGGCTGTGTCACGCCGACAGAGATCACTGCGGCTATGGAGTTTGGGGTGAAGGTGTTTCAGTTCTTCCCGGCACGTGTGTATGGCGGATTGGATGCCATGAAAGCCTTGGCGGAATCTTTCGGGGAGATCAAATTTATCCCCACAGGCGGCATAGCAGATCAAAACCTGTTAGAATACATCTCGGCAGCCTTTGTCCATGCAGTCGGCGGTAGCTGGATTTGCGCGAAGGCGGATATTGATGCAGGGAACTTTGCGAAAATCGCTTCTCTTTGCGCAGGTGTACGGGGGCAAGTGCTGGGCTATGAGTTGGCACACGTCGGCATCAACTGTGAGGATGAAGCGGTTGCGCAGTCTGTCAGCGCTTTGTTTGACAAAGCTTTTGATACGGGGGTGAGAAACGGAAATTCGTCTATCTTTGCAAGTTCTGGCATTGAGGTGATGAAGTCCCCGTATCTCGGTGCGAATGGTCATGTCTGCTTCAAGACTGCAAGCATCGAGCGCGGGATTGCGGATTTGACGAAAAAGGGCTTTACGATTGATATGGAGACCGCAAAGTATAAAGACGGCAAGATGGTCGCGGTGTATATTAAGGAAACTTTTGGTGGATTTGCCGTCCATTTGCTGCAGCGATAGAGTAGGTGCCCTTCGCGCAGAGGAGCGCTTATCAGAGAGCAGAGGCAAAGGGGATTTCCCTTGGTCTCTGCTTGTTTTATCCACAAAATACGGTATTCTGCGTCTGTGAGGATAGCAAAATATTGTGAAAATTTACAAATTATTAACGCAAAAAGCGGGAAAGTGCTTGACGATTGGTAAATTTTGTGAAATAATAACTATGCACAATAATGTCCAGAAATATTGCATCCAGAAGAGGAATTGCTATGAAAAACATAAAAAAGTCGATTGTGCTCTTACTGGCATTTGTGCTGCTGTTGGGACTGTTCCCGATGGCGGCTTCGGCGGCTGTTGTTTCGCCGATTCCGCCGGGTGAGTTTGAAGTTATACCTGGGGCGGCGAACGATGTGGATTGGTCTTCTGTGTGGGACGAGCTTGACCCGGGTGAGGTTTGGACAGATAAGTCTGTTTATTATCCACAAGTCGGGGGCGAATATGACGGGACTGCCGTTATTACCGTTTACATCTGGGGCAAGACATTTACACGCCCTGATGGCACCCAGGCGCTGCTTGGCGGTGACCAACAGGTCTTGGTTGCGACGAATATCGGCGACTTCAAGCTGGGTGCGCGGGGGATGGGCGATTGGCTACTAGACGACCAAACCTTCCCGACAGGCATTACCTTCACAGACCCCGATGTGAACGGACGGATGACTTGGAACATCCATGAGGATTTTATTATAAGTGATACGGAGCCGCTTCGTGTTTGGTATCACCTTTATTTAGATGAAGGTACTCTTGCTGAAGACTGGAAAGTAAACTTCTGGTACTCCACAGCGGGAGATTACTTTGAGATTCGTTTTGAGCCGAGCTTCGATAACCCCATTTATTGGACAAGAGAAGAGCGAACATCCGCAGAGTTTACCGCAACGATCAACTGGAACAACGGTACCGGACTAAACAGCGCCACCATTCGGGACAATGTCCTTGGTATCACCATTTCCTTTGGGAAAAATGCAACAACTCCGATAAATCAAACCGTTGAATCTGTCCCTTTTTCTGTCGTTGCCAATCAACGCTATTGGACGCAAAATGCCAGAGTGGCAGGTGTTACTACGCCTTATTATTGGCACTTACAGTGGATGAACACCACGCCCAAGTTTTATACCATCACAGTGCGCAATCTCACAACGGACGCAGGCGGCATACCGATTGATGTGAAGTATGTGCTAGACTTAGACGGCGCAGGCGGAAATAGCGCCCTTGCCGCGGGCAGGTTTATTGTAAGTGAAACCTATTTCAGAAGAACCGTGGGTGAAGACGGGACGGTTTTTGAGTGGGACGAGCAGGGCCGTTTGATCTTCCGCACAGCCCTCATTGCGCAAATCATGTTGCATGAAGAGCTGGAAGCAGGCGCAGAAGAACCGCCGTTGGGTACTTTGCAGATCGGCAAAGAAATACTGGGGATGTTTGAGCAAGAATGGTACTTTACAAGCTCAGACTGGTTCTTCACTGTAAGGCTCAGGGCCGGTGATAACTATGTGACACTCACCCCTACTTCGGCAGACACATTTGAATTTTCCGGCTATGTGGGAACAGCGGAACTGGCGACTACCATCTGGTTTACAAATGACAGCCCTGTGTTTACCATCACGGAGTTGCCGATTTATGCCAACCACGCGCAATTCCTAGCAGGGAACCCACTGGACTATTATTTGTATGAATTTTTCACCTTTGAGACCCTTGATCTGATTCAGGTCAACTATAGAATCGGGCCGGAACCGGCTGTTCCAGACAAGGGGTTTGTTCCAACCTATCCTGATCCGGAAGGAAGACCGCGTACCTTTATGACAGGCAAGGTTGAACTTGAAGCAGATGAAACCGTCCTTCTGACGATACAAAACATTTACGACCACGGCATCGGCTTTGTGGAAGTCCATAAACTGTTAGATGGCTTCCCCGGTGATTGGGGCATCGATGATAATACCGAATTTTATGTGCGTCTGTGGGATATGGAGGCGGAGAACTACATTCTGTTCTATCCCCGTGAATTATACGCAGGCATGGTGGGGAATCCCTCCTACCTATCTGAAAATCCGATATTCGATGGTTCGTATTGGGCTGTGGGCAATCACGCATTGGGACTAACGGATTTCTATCCGGCTGATATGGTTCCCATCTTGGAGCTCCCTGTCTCTGTCTACAATCGTCTGCGGACTTCCAACCTATGGACTGGTATCCACTATGAAGTCCGTGAAGTACGCAGAGTGGATGACACGCCGACAGGCATAGCTGCCGCGAATCTCGCGTGGGCAACGTACTGGGATACTGCTGACCGCCTCCCGGTCTGGACTCCGGGTGGGAACGGCTGGGATGCCACTTGGATTGAAGATGTTTGGCTGGGCGGTACTTGGGATCCGAATTGGCTCACAGGTACTTGGACAGAGCAGGCGGGCGAATACTGGGAATATGTCCGCCCAGTGGTCACAGACCCCCTGTGGCACGCAGTGCCAATCGAAGACTGGTATTGGGGTGTGATCTACAACCATGACGACAACCCAACACCGCACGTGCAGTTTAATCTCACCTCTGCTGTAACTCTTACCAATCGCTACAAGTTCCACGGCGGGGAAATCGAGTTTGTAAAAGAACTGGGTACCGCTGCTAGGACTTGGGGTGTGAACAATGACACCACATTTCATGCAAGGGTACGTGCGGACGATGGCAGACTTTTGGTCTTCGTCCCGCATCCGGCAGGACAAACGCAAACTTGGCGTGTGATTGGATTCATAAACGAGACAACCGGTGCCTACCAAGTGCTCTGTCCGGTGGGTGAGCCTGCTCCGCCAGCCAGTGCGCGGACAATACTGCCATTTAGTGCAACAACTTCGGGACGGCTCATAGAAGTGCCTGTACATCCGTTTACTCTGCCAGCGGATCCGATGCTGTTTACCATTGAAGAGGTGTTCCCAGCGGCAGTAAATCTCGCTACCTTACCGCTTCAAACTCTGGATAGTCCACCCGCTGAACTTGAGCAAATCGCCTATTCTGTTTTGGATCATGAGGGCAATCGCTTCCCCATGCCGAACGGGGGTTTCCCCATGGTTGATAACGAGACCATGACAGTCACCATTCGCAACGACTTCACTCCTACGGGCGGCGGCGGTAACGGCGGTGATGATGACCCACCTCCGGGCGGCTTCTTCGTGGACGAGCATATCTGGTACATCCGTGGGTATGACGAAGGCACTTCGAAAAGACTGGCGGGTGTGGAGGTGCAGAATCCGAACGACTTCACCCTCCGACCGAACGCAAACATCACCCGCGCCGAGGTGGCAATGGTGTTTTACCGTCTGCTCCGTCCTGAGTTTAAGAACTTTGTGCCGGACTCTGTGCCGTATTCTGATGTAAACGGTGATGAATGGTTCGGACGTGCTGTTGGGATTCTCACACATCACGGCATCTTCGAAGGAAATGGCGGTCAGTTTAGACCGCATGAGCCCATCACCAGACGGGAGCTTGCAGTTGTCGTATCTCGCTTTGATGATTTGGCTGATACGAGTGAAAACCCATACAATGACCTGGATTCCAGCGATTGGGCCTACCGCTACATCTTATCGGCGACAGCAAAAGGCTGGTTTATCGGCTTCCCGGATGGTTCATTCAGACCGGAAGCAAATCTCACCCGGGCGGAATTTGTCACTGCGACAAATCGTGTGCTAGAGCGGAAGATTTTGCTCGAACACATCCCAGATGATGTAGTCGAGTTCATAGATATGGACGGCACACACTGGGCGCACGCGGACTTTATGGAAGCTGTCCACTCCCATGACTGGGAACCCCATGAGAATGGCATCTCTGAGTGGTGGTTGGAAATCACAGGACATGGACTGGATGCGGCGTATAATGAGTAGAATGATTTGATGAAATCAAGGGATGCGGCGGAAGCCGCATCCCTTGATTTTTTCTGTAGGGGCGGCATTCTGCCGCCCGCATATTCCCACAATCCACGGGCGGCAGAATGCCGCCCTTACATGGGGTGCGGATGTGCCCATCGCAGGGCGCGGCGACCTCGACGCGCCGGTGTTACAGTTTCGGTGCAAATCCGTTCATGCGGTGCAAATTTTATGGCACGGCGCGTCGGGGGTCGCCGCGCCCTACGATGAAAAAGAAGCACTACCGCTGATAACGGTAGTGCTTCTTTGCGTGTTAGATCATTACTATGACCAGAAGCCGAATAGGTACATGACAACTGAGGTCAAAGTCATGATGCCGCCGACTGCGGCTTCATAAGGCATAACCCGAATCCGCTCGACCATGGTGCACTTCATGCCTTGTTGTGTGGCTAGGAAGATGTTCCCGTGAGGGACGATATCCAAGAAGCCGCCGCCGGCGTGGAGCATAACCGCCCCTGCGATAGCCGGAACGCCTGCTGCGAGGATGGTTGATGCAAAGGCTTCTCCGCCGATGATAACACCTGCGGCATTTGAACCTGATGCGCTGGCGAAAATGGTGCTGGAGAGGGGTGCCAAGTATGCAGTGGGAATACCCAAGGTATACAAAGCGTTCTCGATCATACCGGGGAAGACAGAAACTGTAATCAGACCGCCGATGGCACCGGCACCGAAGAGCATGAGCACAACGGGAGCCATTCGGAGTGCGCCTTTTGTGGCAAAGTCTGCAATGCTTTTGCCTCTGCCCATGACAAGAAGACCAACAACGGCACCAATGGGCAACACATAGAAGGGATCCATCGGCAGATTTGCTGAGTTGATGAAGCTAATGCCCAAAATGTCGCCGATGGGGTTTAGCATAAGTAAACCAATCGCAACGACAGGGGCAACGATGGATTTGCCGAAAGACGGTAAGTTGGCAGAATCCCCCGGATCCTCCACATCTGTTGCTAGGACTTTGAAGTGTTTCTTTTGTACCAGTTTACAGAGCAAAACGGTGGCGATCAGTGCCACGACTCCCGGGATGAAGCCGTTGATCATTACCTCGCTGAGGGGCAGATCAAAAGACCCGGCAGCAGCGATGGTATTTGGATTGGGAGAAAAGACATTCCCTGCTTTACCGCCGCCGCTGATGGCGAGGATTGCAGCGAACTTACTGACATTTGCTTTGTATGCAACAGACAGCGCGATGGGCGCAATGATGATCAGTGCTACGGTGATGAAGACACCTGCGGCAGTAACGATCGCCGCTGCTAAAGCGATGGCAAGGATGGCCCGCTTCTCGCCGAGACCTTTTACGATGCCTCGTGCTATTGTTTCAGCAGCACCGGTTTCGATGAGAACACCGACCAGGAATCCGCCGGCGATGATCCGAATGTTAATGCCGACAACTTGCCGTCCGCCTAAAATCATGATGTCCATTGTTTGAAGCAAATCCGCACCGCCAACCAAGGCACCGACAAATACGCCTGTAAACATAGCAAGCGCCGGATTCATCTTCTTGATGATCAAGAAGATGGAAAGAGCCAGAGCGAGTAAAACGCCCCAAATGTTGACGCTAATACCCGCCACATTTATCCCCATTACAATATTTTCCAAAATCCATTTCCTCCTGTTATATATCATAGATATGTTTTGAAACGACTGTTCAGAGTTTAACAAAGGTTGATGGGAGTTGTCAATCCATTTTTTTACGTTGCAAGGAAAAGTGGAAAAGCTACGCTGGAAATCAGGCGGATGATGTGATAAACTTTATAAATATAAGTAAAAAGCAGCAAAACAATAGAGAGGAAGCGGATGTATGCTTAAAATTGCAGTGTTTGGATTTGGAAACTTGGGAAGATATGTGGTAGATGCCATCGAGACGGCAGGAGATATGGAACTGTGCGGTGTTGTGATGCGCGCCCAGTCGCTGACGAAGCCCCAGGTCTCGGTGCCGGTTGTGGATGATGTGAGTAAGCTGGATGTGAAGCCGGATGTGGCAATCCTCTGTACGCCGACCCGTGCGGTGCCTGAGATCGCGGAGCGATGCCTCGCTTTAGGTATCCATACAGTGGACAGCTATGATATCCACACAGATATTTGGGAACTGTGTCAGCGTTTGGATGCGGCGGCGAAACAAGGGGGCAGTACGGCGATTGTTTCCTCAGGCTTTGATCCCGGCGGAGATTCTGTTGTGCGGGCGCTGATGGAAGCCATTGCGCCCCAAGGAAAGACCTTTACGAACTTCGGACCGGGGATGAGCATGGGACATACTGTGGCGGTCAAAGCCATTGAAGGGGTAAAACATGCGCTGTCTTTGACGATTCCGCTGGGAACCGGTGTGCATCGGCGGATGGTGTATGTGGAACCCATGGAAGGGTATGCGTTTGAGGAGATTGCAGCAAAGATCAAAGCTGATCCCTACTTTAGCAGTGATGAGACCCATGTTTATCTGGAATATGACATCGACTCCCTTATTGATGTTGGGCACGGAGTGAACATGGTGCGCAAAGGTGTGTCAGGGCGGGCGCATAATCAGTTGTTGGAGTTTAACATGCGAATCAATAACCCTGCTCTCACGACACAGGCGATGGTCGCCTGTGCGCGGGCGGCGGTGAAACAGGCACCGGGGGCGTATACGATGATAGAGATTCCTGTGATAGATCTGCTTGAGGGAAGTAAGGAGAGCTTAATCCGGCGATTAGTTTAGAGAGTAGAATATGTGCAAATGCTACAGATGATAAGTGGCAATTTCTATACAAACAATTATGGAAAATTGCTATTTTGCATCTTGAAAGCATCTTGGAAGCGTGTTATTATCTATAAGATGAGCACGTTGATAATGGTGTAGCAACACATTACACACAAAGGAAAGGAAGCAAAAAGTTATGGATAGGAAAAAGGTCGCAAAATCAGTATTGGCGTTACTACTCATGCTGGCGCTTGCACTACAACCCCTCGCACTCGCAGCTCCCGGCGAGTACTACGAGGTAGATGATGCCTTAGAAGCATATCTACCTGAAGAGGTTCCCGAGGCTGAAGAGCCAGAGGAAGAAGATGAGCCTGCTGATGAGATCGAAGCGGCGGCTACCGTTCTGCTCGAAGTAGTTTTCGAGACAAGTGACGGTTATGTAGAGACGACAGAAGAGCATGAGACCTTCTCTCATCGCGATGAAATCGCTGAAGATCATCCGGCACTTTGGGCCATGATTGATAGACCTTCTCCGATCTTAGCGGCGCGGTCAGGCAGTGGGATTCCGCATCTTTACGCAGCCTACGGCGTAGTTCGCAGTGGTGGTACAGCGACAGGCGCAACGATGAATATTTATCGTGTACGTGTTCTTGACGGTGGCGCAAATCAAAACCGCTGGAGAGATCAAGTTGGTGCTGGAGAGAGCATCGTCCAGTATTCCGACAGTCCATTCTGGTATACCACATCAAGAGCAGCTGCCCTTGATGACCGTCGTCTGTTCTTCATTCGCACTGAAATTCCGTCTGCACTGGCTGCAGACCTTTCGACCTACAGTGGTAATATTGAAGATAGAATCGATGTTACCTACGGTGGCGCGGCACTTGATGTCTGGCGTAATAATCCAAACTTTGTCGGAGCTGCAGGCGGCGATCTGATTGAACTTGCCGGGCACAGTATTATTGAAGTTGGCGGTACACATTTCTTACAAACCGCTTTGCAGTTTAACTCACCATATGCAACCGGCAATACAATCAATGGTCCCGGTGGTGTAGACGGCGGCTTTAGAAACTTTGGTCAAGCCGGATTCCCTTTGGGAATGCGCAGTGTGATCGGCACATTTGACATAGGCATCAATGTGGACAACGGCGACCTTGTCGGCACCATGCCGCTCCGTCTCAACCTATATGATGATTTCATGCAGTGGTATGAAATTAATCAGTGGGCGCAAGATTTGCAAGCAGAAGCGGGTACAGGAAAAAGCATCAATGGTCGTCATGTTGATGTAACTACCATTGGTCACAGCCATATGGGCAGACCGATTTGGAATGTAGCAATTGCAGCGGACCAAGCGGCGGTTGACCATTACCTAAACGTCACCCTGCCAATGATGCGCAACAACCCGGAAGAACTGAGACGTCAAGTTGACGCTGGTACTTATGGTCACCGTATGCCGATCTACTTCACAAACATTCACCCTGACGAAGTAGCAGGTATTTGCTCACAAATCGTTATGATGGAGCAACTCATTCGCAACAATACAATTTTCTTCGAATACGCGACTGATACGGAAGAATTCTGGGGCAACTGGCCAACGTGGCAGAACACCCAGAGTGGTATTCGCAGAACCGGTAGCTCCCTAACCGGTGGTGGTCTGAACCCTGGTGATACGAGTACCAATAGAGTCGAAATGAATGTTGCAGATGTTCTTGACGATTTCATTTTCCTCTTCTGCCCGACCAACAACCCAGATGGTCGTGAAGCGCTGAGAAGAGTAAATGCATACGGTTTTGATATGAACCGTGACGGATCTTCTCAAGTACACCCAGAAAACAGATACATGATCGCAGAAATTCTCCGCTGGAGCCCCATTATCCAGCTTGACTTGCATGGTCACGTTGCATCAATGCTCATCGAGCCATGTACAGGTCCTCACAACCCGAACTATGAGTATGACCTCATGAATCCAATGATGGTTCGTTTGGCCCACGCAATGGGTCTTGCGTCTATTGCGGGTCCATATAACCGCTACATGATTCCGGCTGAGCACATGTCAGAAGGTTGGGACGATGGCGGTCCGCTATACCTACCGGTCTTCATGTCACACTTTGGTATCTTGGGCTTCACACTTGAAATCCCACACGCCAACCAAGAAAGTGTTGACGCACTCGTGGCCAAGGGCTGGGCGGCTGTTCACTATGCACAAAACAACTTTGAAGAAATCGTTTCAAACAAAACCATCCAAATGGAGCGCGGTGTTAACAACATTGACGCGCGTGATGAAGTTGACCCATTCTTCATTAACCCGGACACATTCACCCTTGGTGATCCTACTATTCCTGCAGATGTTGTTGGTCGTCCGCGTATCTACGATCCAACACATCCGCAAGCAGTTGACGGTTACCTAGACTTCTTCCCGGATTGGTGGGTCATTCCTGCTGATGATGTGCGGCAACACAACAGAACCGAAGCGTACAGAGGCATTGAGCTATTACTCAGAAACCAAATCCGTGTTGAGCGTCTCAACCAAGCTGTCACCCATGACGGCGTAACATGGCCTGCTGGTACCTTTATCGTAGATATGCGCCAAGCACTCAGAGGTGCAGCGAATACGTTACTGGGTTACGGCTATGATGCATCTATGTTTAGTGACATTTATGCAGGCGTTCTCTCCGCCCACCCGGCGGCACGCGGTTTTGCCGCAACAGATATCTGGGCAGAAAACCTCTTCACTGGACGGACAACACCGGTAACGAGCTTTAGCGTACCAACTACGCAGCTTGCAGCTGGAAGCAGCACATATCTAGTTATCCGCAACATGGCGCAAGACGCGATTCTTGTTGTGAACGATCTACTTCGCGCGGGCACAGACGTTTATATGCTGACTGAGTTTGCCCAAGGCGGCAGGGTTGGTGACTTTGTGGTAGCACGTGCTGACCTAACAGGTAATGCTGCTCTAACAGGACGCCGCATCGAAACAACCGGCTATCTAAATGAAGTACCTGACACAGCAGCTGCGCTTACATCACCGACTGTTGGGATTCACCAATTTGGTCCCGGTGCAGGTCAGGGCGGCATGCACCCAACCAGATATATCGTATCCCGTATGCTGGGCTTTGATGTGGAGTGGATACAAAACACCGCTGATGTGAGCAGTGTTGTCGGATCAGGCGATATTGATATCCTTGTAAACGTCCACCCGCTGACAACTACGGTAAATCTTCCTGGTCATGGCAATTATGATGTGGACACAACACAAGGCGACTTTGTCTTGAATAGTGGAATTCCATTTATTCAAGTAGGAGATATTGGTGTTGGTACAAATGTTGCTGATCCTGGCATGCCTGGTATAACTATTACACAAAATGGAGCACGGAGTGTTGAACACTTCTTCGGTGCTGCAGGAGACAGACAGGGTGGTATGCGTGAAGGCTTATTTAGAGGCAGCTTCTCAAACACAAGCGCACTCACAGCACATTACGACAGAAATAGTGTTGTACATCAATACATAGCCAGAACATACACAACTATCCCTGACGGATTAGTGCCGCTGATGCAAAGTGATGCAGGCGCATGGGATGATGTGTTCCTAGGCGGCTGGTTCCACGGTGCGGCGAGTCAGAATGTTGCACTTGACAGAATTTTAGCTTTCACAGGTGAAACCACAGAGGGTGCACCGGCTACGCTCTTCGGTACCATGATCACTCGTTTTGCCCACATCCAAATGTATCACAACCTGCTTGGGACAGCTATCTTCATGCACACATCCGATATTCCGACAGATGTGAGCCGTCCGTTTGTTGTAGCAGATACAACAGAGGTAGCAAATGGACTGGAAGTAACACTCAGCTGGTATGGTTCAGAGGTTGCCGGGAACAACGCAACAATCACAGAGAAATGGGTCAATGTGTCTACAGAGCAACACATCCCGCCGTTTAACCCAGAAACAGCCGCAGCAGACGGCTGGGTACTGTACGACGATGCTAGCCCGATTCTTATCACGGAAGCATTCCAAGTTGTGCATTGGTTTGTAGTGAATAGCGATGATGATACACATCAAGACTACTTCATCTTTGGTGTGCCTGAAATACCAGGTCAGCCACCACAACAAGGCCCAGGCGGTGGCGGTATAGACCAACAACCATCAGAGTACGTCTACCACGATGCGTACATGTTTGGCAACGCAAACGGCGAATTCAGACCGCGTGCAAGTACCACCCGTGCAGAAGTGGCAGCGATCCTTGTTCGTACCATGGTTGAAGACTTTGAGTACGGCGCGTATCCGGCGGGTGTAACAACATTCTCAAGCTTCTCAGACGTATCCCCGACGAACTGGTTCTACTGGTACATCGTCTGGGCACATGCAGAGGGCTTGGTACAAGGCTTTGATGACGGCACTTTCCGTCCGAACGCACCGATCACCAGACAAGAATATGCAGCCATGGTAGCGAGAACCGGTGATGTTCTTGACGCAGATGATCTGAACTTTGATGACGCAGACGCGATTGGCAACTGGGCGATCGACTATGTGTACACGGCGTTTAGAAACGGCTGGATGGTGGGAGATCAGAACAACAACTTCCGTCCAAGTGCGAACATCCTCCGCGCAGAAGTAGCGACAGCGACGAACCGCATCTTGGGTCGTGTAGACAGCAATGCGGCACTCGTTGCAGCGAATCTGCAGAATCCGAGCGCAGCGAGAAGCTTCCCAGATGTTGCAAATAACGCATGGTACTTCGCATCTGTCCTCGGCGCGGCGAATGATCACCGCAACCGCATCGAGAATGAAGACATTGTTTGGAAGTACATTCTAGTTGAAGCTGACTAAGGGCTGAAGAACAAAGAGGCACACACAGAGGGTCGAGCATACCGCTCGACCCTCTGCTTTTCCTATTAATATCCTTCGGGCAAAGAGAAGTTTTTAATCTATTTCTAATGCAGAATTAGTGCTGGTCAAAGGACAGTGTGTTAAGATAAATAGCAGAAAATGCTTGGGAGGAAAGAGATGTTACGCTTACTATTTCTGCCATTTCGTCTGGTCTGGGGTCTAGTCGGATTGTTGGGCAGTTTATTTGCCATCCTGTTGGGTCTCACACTCATCATTGTGGGCCTTGTGCTCACCGTGACCTTGATTGGTGCAATTGTGGGTATCCCGCTGATTCTGATTGGACTGGTGCTATTGCTGGCTGGGATTTTTTAGGTGTAGTGCGGCGTATAGGGGACGATGGCAATCGTCCCGCCGGACCACGTCCCGAAGTATGCGAAACAGTGGGCGGATTGCCATCCGCCCCTGCACTGGCACGTTCAGTAGTGAGGACTCAATCCATAAACTCCGTCAACTGCGCCCAGTAGCGCTTTGGCATATTATTTCTTCGCAGTTTCGGATTGATCCTGCCCTCTACTGCGATTGTATCGTAGAACTGCTTCCACAATGTCCTGTATTTTTTCTCTTCCGTGTCTGCTTCCGGAAGTTCCAGATGTTCCAGCGGAATCAAAGTCCGTTCTCCCTTTTGATAGATGAGAGCGTACTTGTGCGTCTTGTCGTAGATCAAAAACTGCTCGCTGGGGAAGCGGTCGCAATAATGGGGGGCGATCATGGGGAGCACAAAGTTTTTCGGCTCAATGATCGCCACCAGAGCGCCGTTATACTCAGAGAAGCGCAGGAACTCCCGGTAGAAATGACTCTCACCCTGGACGTTTTGTGCGCTTTTTGTAATTGTCCGCACCGCATCATGGGCTAGCATATTGGTGACAGTGGAGCCGATTTTATATCCCATGCGCAGGAAGCGGAGAATAGTCAGCTCTCGATGTTCCATATGGGAAAAATAGCACACGCGGACAAGGCGCAAAGCCTCTTTGGAAATAGACTGTGCGATGGAACGTTCCACTTTTCCCGAAGCGACCAGATCTGTCACGATTTCCTTTACAGGGAATAGGGTCTCTTGCTCTTCTTCGTGATGAAAGATCAGGGAGGGCAATTCCTTTTGATAGTAGCTCTCATGCACACAGCATAAAAGCCCCTCGAAAGAGCCATCGTACAAATATGCTATATCTGTCCTGTAAGGCATTTTACCAAATCCTCTTTCGTGCTACTGGTGTGATCAAATAAAGAGAGCTGTTCCATTGGCGCATGAGCGAGAGAGGCGCTTTGTTCGGACAACAGTCCTCGCAGAACCGCCTCGGGATTGCTTAAAATCCCCTGTGCCGTTTTGCCGCGACAGGTGATGAAATACTGCGCCCGTTTTAAGACCACGCCCAGCTTTTTCAAGTCAGAGAAATCCAGCGAGCCCATACGCCGTGCTTTGATGATCTTCTTTGCGCTGATTACACCCAGTCCAGGCACGCGGAGCAGGGTGCTGTAAGGGGCGGTATTGATCTCTACAGGGAAGTTATCATAGTGATTGAGTGCCCAGTTGCACTTCGGGTCGATGAGCAGATTGAAGTTGGGATTTTTCTCGTCTAAAAGTTCTTGGGCATCGAATTCATAGAAGCGCAGGAGCCAATCTGCTTGATACAAGCGATGCTCCCGTAGGAGCTGCGGTTTGGTGTCAAGAGAGGGCAGGTTGCTCCCTGTTAGAATCGGCATGTAGGCGGAGTAAAACACCCGCTTTAGCTCGTATTTCTTGTAGAGTGCGGCGGATAGATTGATAATCTGATAATCCGTCTCCGGCGTTGCACCTACGATCATCTGTGTGCTCTGCCCTGCCGGAACGAATCTGGGGGTGTTTCTGTACTTCGCCAAATCTGTCCGATTTTCATGGATTCCTGTCTTGATTTTCTGCATGGGTGTCAAAATGCTCTCTCGGCTTTTATCGGGGGCGAGGAGTTTTAGACTGTCATGGGAGGGCAGCTCTAAGTTGACACTCATCCGATCAGCTAAGAGTCCGAGAGTCGTGAGCAGTTTCTCATCCGCACCCGGGATGGCTTTTACGTGGATGTAGCCGCGAAAACGGTAGGTGTTGCGGATCAGTGATAGCACTTCGATCATCTGCTCGCAGGTGTAGTCGGGGTTGCGTATCACGGCGGAGCTGAGGAATAAGCCCTCAATGTAGTTGCGTCTGTAGAACTGGATCATAAGCTCTGCGAGTTCATGGGGTTCAAAGGTCGCCCGCTGTATATCATTTGATTTTCGGTTGACACAATAGCTGCAATCGTAGACGCAGGCATTGCTCATGAGTACTTTTAGGAGTGCAATACATCTGCCATCGGCAGAAAAGCTGTGGCAGATTCCCGCTGCCATTGCATTGCCGATGGAACCTGGCGCGCCCTTGCGATCTACGCCGCTGGAGGTACAGGCCACGTCGTACTTGGCGGCATCGGATAAAATTGTGAGCTTGTCGTAAATGTCCATCTGTGAACTCCGTCTGTAGGGGACGATGGCAATCGTCCCGTTAAATCATGTATTTTTGTAACGCTGCGGGCGGATTGCCATCCGCCCCTACCATTCTCCAACAAGCGCTTGTATCAGGCCCTCAAAATCAAGATAGTCCTCGATAAATTGTTTTCGTAGCAGGTCGAGAGGGATGAACTCATTATATTTTCCATCGATCTGCACCTTATCAGGCAATGGCAGATCGTAGAGATTCAGAGTGCTATGCAGGATATCGCCAATGATGTTCTCCAGCTCTTCTTTTGTTCCATTGAAGAGCACCTCCAGATACACACCGGTGATGAAGGGCAGTTTGGCCTTGATTCCTCTGCCACGCAGGGCATACATGAAGGTCATCAGCTGTTTGGTGCCCACCCAGGGGAAGATGGCGTATTTCCGGTCGGAGAGGGGTGTTACGAGGTTGTCTAATATGCCGCTATTGCGGGCGATGTATTGGATTTCAGTCAGACGCTCTTGGCATCGGATGCTCAGATAGGGGTAGGTCGCATCCTCCCCCAAAATACTGCGAACTTTTTGGACGAGTACTGTGTGGAGATCAACTGTGAAATCCACATCCCAGTCCACAAGAGAGATGCCCGGTACACGCTTGACAAAGAGAACCTTTGACTTCTCATGTACATCCACTGTCTCCCACGCCATGCCCGCCAGCGCGAAACGGGTGCCGACCGGATAAACCTTATCCACCGTGCCGATGGTGCGGTTTTCGTCTTTTACAAGGAGATATTCCGGTGCGATAAACACAGTTAAGAACTTATGACTGTTCACAACTTTCTCACCCTCGCGCCCGATCATTAGTCCACCATGTTCCGTGCGCTCTAACTGATCGATATCGATCAGATGAGAGAGTAAGCGTTTGTAATCCGCTTGGGGGATGTACTTAAAACAGCCTAAGGATAAGACAGCCTGGGCAAGCCCCGCGGGGGATAGCTCTCCATTACTCTTGAGAACGCTCATGGTTTGGTGATACAAGAGATTATACGCGTGATGTTGCGGCGGGATGGGTTCCATCCAGTGTTCTTTGAGATAGAGTTCAACAATGCCGATGGTGCGGATGAAATCCCAGTTGATTGGACCAAGGGCATCGTCTGTATTGATCCGAAGGCTTTCTACAAAAGTGAAGAGCAGTTGGGGAATCTGCCCACGCCGTCCACAGCGTCCCAGCCGCTGGGCAAAACTGGAGACATTGATGGGCGCACCGACCTGTACAGCCAAGTCAAGAGAGCCGATATCAATACCCAATTCCAATGTAACGGTGGCGCCGGTAACAATTTTTTCATCGGCGGATTTCATTTCGTCCTCTGTACTCTCCCGCAGTAGCGCTGAGATATTGCCGTGATGCACCCGATATACATCCGGCGCTTTGTGCTTTAGGGCGATTTCCCGTAAGTGCGCTATGATAAATTCTGTTTCTTCCCGACTGTTGGTGAAGATGATGGTTTTCTTGTCCAGGGTCTGTTTGAAGAGATATTCATAATGCTCCCTGTTTCCAATGTCTCCGGAGCTTGTGTGAGTGACGCCCTCGCTGTCATTTTCTGTGATCAGGTCGCGCTTGTCCGCGTAATTTACAAAACGCTCAATATGCAGTCTGACACGCTTTTTCCCCTCTTCCACAATCGGCGTGGCACATGTACGTCCTGTGCCTGTGTTCAGCCAATTTTCTGCAAGGGAAACATCGCCCAAGGTTGCGGATAGACCAATCCGCCGAGGATTGACTCCTGTCAGTTGCTTCAAACGCTCCAAAACGCAGAGGAGTTGGAGTCCGCGCACATCCCGCATAAAGGAATGAACTTCGTCGATGATGACAAAGCGCAAATCAGAGAACATGGACAGACACGCGCCCCGTTTATTTGTGATCAGACTTTCCAAGGACTCCGGTGTGATTTGTAGCAAGCCCTCCGGATTTTTGATGAGCTTATGCTTTGCTGTTTGAGACGCGTCTCCATGCCATTTGGTAACAGGGATATTGGAGTCCAGCAGCATTTGCTCCAAGCGCACAAATTGGTCATTAATAAGGGCTTTGAGGGGCGAGATGTATAAGACACCCACTGAGCTTGCGGGATTGTTGTACAGCTCCGTCAACACCGGCAAAAACGCCGCTTCCGTCTTCCCGGAAGCGGTGCCGGAAGAGAGTAGCAGATTGTCATCGCTGTCAAAAATCACCTCGCAGGCGGCTATTTGGTTGCCGCGTAGCTCTTCCCACTTGTTTTGATAGATAAAATCTTGAATAAAAGGTGCAAGCCTGTCAAATGCATCCATTGTTGAACCTCCGTAGGGGCAGACCTTGTGTCTGCCCTTTGATGTTGTGCTATGGTTGGATGGGGGCATTGGCGTTAAAGAAACGCCCTAGGCTCCTTTTCCAAAGGAGCTGTCGCGAAGCGACTGAGGATTGCCCTTTGATGTTGTGGTTGGGTGAGGGCAGACACAAGGTCTTGCCCCTACACTATCGCCCTATACCTCAAATTCTTGGAACTCGGCATGGATATCCTCGTCAAACAGACCGCCCTTTGCCAGTTCAAAGCTGTTGTCACCTAAAATCTCCGAAACACTTTTGTGTGGGTTCTGGTGCAGGATATTGATGAGTTCGATGAAATCGCGGATAATCTCTCGCGGTGTGATGTGAGTCTGTGCGCCAACTCGGTTATATTCTACGTTTAGGAAGTAGAGCAGTTCCTCATGGGATAGGGTAGGCGTGTAGTTGTAAAGCTGTGCGTGGATGTGTAAAAGCTTTTCAATGAGGATATACATCTCTTCCTGAGAGAGCATTTGCAAGCGGATAATGGGAGCGGAGAGGTCTTTCACATCAGCAGTGGCAAAATGCCCCTCTGCCAGACGGGAGCGGAGGGCTTCATAGCTGAATACGCCCTTGTACTTGTCCTCAATGCACTGGGGTGTAGCGCCCATCAGAAAACCAATGTGACTTGCTTTCCCTTGGAGCACATCATTATACATGGTGAGGATTTTTTCATAGTTATTCGCTCGGGTGATGGAGTTTGGGATTTTGAAAATATTCACCAGCTCATCTATGACGACCAGCATTCCCTTATACCCCGCGCCGACTAAGAATGCCGCGAATAGCTTTAAGAAATCATACCAAGTCTCATCGGTGACAATGAAATTGATGCCAAGATCGTCTTTTGCCTCTTTGCGCGAGGGATACTCGCCCCGAAACCATCGAAGTACATTGGATTTCATTGCCGCATCATCCTGCCGATACGCGTTCCAATAGGCGACTACTGCTTTGGCGAACTCAAAGCCGTTGACCATACCCTCCAAAGAGCCTGCCACTGCATAGATTTGTTGCGCCACCAGCGCATCGAATGCATCGCCCTTCGCATTTGTCTCCGCCTTCACACTTGCTTGGATGCCGGAAATCCAACGCTCCAATATGAGGGGAAGCGCTCCGCCGTCTGGTTTTGATTTTGTAGAGAGATTTTGGATTAGCTCCTTATAGGTGGCAAGCCCCTGTCCCTTTGTCCCCGCAAAGCGGCGCTCCGGTGACAGGTCAGCGTCTACAACCACAAAACCCTTGGCGGTGGCATAGTTGCGTATGGTCTGGAGCAAAAAGCTCTTTCCGCTGCCGTATTTGCCCACGATGAAACGGAAGGAGGCACTGCCCTCTTCTATCATCTCAATGTCATGCAGGATTGCAGCAATCTCTTGCGTGCGTCCGACTGTGATGTATTCCAACCCTACACGCGGCACAACGCCGCCTTTTAAAGCGTTAATCAAAACATTCGCAATCCTATTCGGCACAGCCTTTGTCATACTCATTCGATCAGTTCCTTTACTTGTTCCCTATAATCATCGTATAAACGAAAATCCTCATCTAAGAGACTATCGCCGATGTAGTCCATGGCTTTTTCGTTGATGCCATCCGCCAAGACTTCCGGCATGATGCCGCAGTTGTCGGCGAAGTGTTTGAGCTCCATCTCGCCGTGGAACACCACGGACAGGGCTTGTTTCTCGATGTCAGTCAATATGACTCCTAAGGCGTTCGAGGGATCAGAGGCTGAAACATGCGGGCGCACAATGTGCGCCCCTACAGGTATGAGTGTAGATGTTAGCTGCTCTGTAGGTTCCGGTACGATTAGCTTTTCCTGGGTGACAAGGGCTTCTTGTCTGATGACGCTTAGCGCACCCGGGTCTACTTTGACCACTGTTTTTGTCGCTTCACGATAGAACACCAAAACAGCTTGCTTGACCAGGGATTCCAGAGAGATTCCTGCATCACTCAGCTTGTCCACCAGATCATGGGTGACGGTACCCAAATTTGCAGAGAGCTTATGCTTGTACTTCACCACGTTCCGTAACACAGACTCCATTTGCTTCATCACATAGCCAATAAGCTGTCTCCCGTTCTCACTTGTGATCACTGTGCAAAAGGTCCATTTGTTTTGCTTGCACAGATAGATTTCATTTTTAGACAAGACGAGCCGTTTGTCCGCTTGTTTTGTGTGGGGGTAAAACAGTGCGCCCTGAAAGGGTGTCCATGCAGTCATCTTCTTTGTGGGATGAAAGATGGATTCCTCAAAGGGAATGCTATGCGCTTCACAGGTTTGCCTGAGTTGGTCGGCTACAAAATGGAAGCAATCCGCAATCAGCTTTGCATTTTTCTCGGTGAAGAAGCCGGATTTCCGAATGTCGTATTTTGAAATCGCACAGAAGAGATTGAAATTGTCATCACTGCCCGCCAGCTCCGGGTAGTGCTCAGCCAGATCATGGGCTTCGATGAATGCATGGAAGGGCTGGGGCAAATTATAGTAAATGTGATAATCCTTTAGCCAGCGGAGCACGTATTTGTCGATGGTTTTGTGATACACGCGAAAGACTTTCCAAAAAGCCATTAACTGATCAAGACCATCCTGCGGGTCGGATGCGCCGATGTTTGAGAGTAACTCGTAGATATAAAGAAAGGCATAAGACAAGGACGTTTCAGACACCGTTCCGCTCCGAACCTTTGTACGCCAAGTGAAGTAGCTTCGCAGTTGTTCATAGCCCATGGTCTGATAGTAGGGGTAATACTGAGAAAAGGGAACACGATTCGTGTAGTCATCGGTGAAATCTTGCATGAACAGACCTTGTTTGTAAAAGACTTCTCCCTTACCCTGTTGGACATGTCTGTCAAAAAACCTGGAATAGCCATATGTGGAGCGATGGGTTCGACCGAGTTCTCTCATCTGCGCAAAGAGATCACGAATCTCATCCTTTTTGGGCGCAGCAATCTGTTGCGGTTTTGGCACAAACTTACCAACACCGGGTATCGGACAGGAGTCGTATTCTATTTCATAGTAGATATCATCGAATCCATCCATCAAATGCTCTCCATATAGCCGACCAGCAAAACTTAACCGACAACTTTCCCAAACACGCGAAGCTCGTCATATTCACCAATCGGGATTGGTTCATATTTGCTGTTTAAAGAGATCAAACAGCCGCGTCCAAGTTTTTTTAGATATACATCATTGTTCAAACAGAAAATGCCGATCTCGCCCTCATCGAGAGCTGCCCGCTCGTGGATGAAAATGATTTGCTGATCGACAAAGCGGGGTGTCATGCTATCGCCACTGACACGCAACGCGTAGTCGGCGGTGGTGGGGACGGTGTTGTCCACCTCAATCATCTCGTGCTCGCCACTGTCCAGATAGTTGCCGCGTCCTGCTGATACGGGCAGGTCATATAGCCGGATCAGCCGCTTACCTGAAAAGGTTTGGCGGATATCCATAACACGGCAAATGTCGCAAATGGCGAAAAAGGTTTCAACCGTCGGTTTTGACGCGCCGGTTTCCCACTTGCCGATGGTATAGGCTTTTACATCTATCCCTTTTTGACATAGTAACTCTACCAGCTGTGCTCGTGATAGGCTTGCAGCTTCCCGTACCTCTGTGAGTTTTTTTGCTAAATCCATAGTGGCACCTCCGTCTTGTTTTGATTATACACGGGAGGAAGGAGATATGCAAGCGAAACGCGCAAAATTTGCGAGATTTGCATTTGAAACGCGCAAAATTTGCGCATGCTGTAGTTTGTTTGGAACAGCTTATTCTATTTGGTGGGTGTATAGTTGCTACTATGTGCTCTTTCGTGTTATTATGACAGCAGAGGTGAGTGTGTTTGAACTGGTTAAACAGAAATAAGGGGCTGTTGTTCTTTATTGCCTTTGCTCTACTTGCATTGTTCATAGTTCTCCGCTCGGAAGCACTATCTTTTGAACGGATTCGGAGCTTTGCAGAGTATTCAATCTGGCTGACTGCACTTGGATTTCTTCTGGTCTATGTGATCATGGGGCTTACAATGGCAATCCCGAAGAGTCTGCTCTATATTGCGGCAGGGATTGCATTTCCCACGTGGATCGGTGTGGGTATTACATATGTAGGCCTCGCGGTAGCGGCGAGCATTGGGCATATGATGGGCAAGCGGATGGGCGAAGAAAAAGTGAATCGTCTCATCGCTAGGCGGAAGAAAGTTTCGGATTTTTTAAGCGGACACAAGGAGCATTTGTTGTCTCTGTGCTTTGTCTCCCGCGTATTTCCTTTTCCCTTTGTGCTGACCAGTTTGTTTTTCGGCGCACTGAATGTGCCGTTTTTCAAATTTCTGCCCTTGTCTTTACTGGGCGCAACGCCCCTGATGATTCCCATTGTGTTTGCCGGTGCTGCGATCACTGATCCGCTTTCTGCGGCTTTTTTGGTTCCATTCGGCATCAGCTTTGGGATTACTTTGACTCTATTTATCGCCTACAAAGCCAGAGTTGTAACACAAGCCCGTGTGACTGTTGTGTTGCTTTTAGCCCAAATTGCTCTGATTGCTGTGATTTTTAATAGACTGCTTCACCTGTTCCCGTTCATTGCTCTGCTCAGCTATTTCGTCAGCATCATTATGGTTTTGGTCTTGATAAAGCGGGACAAAACAGCGGCTTATAAAATTGCTTGGATTCTCATCATCATGGGTTTCCCCATCGTTGGTGGGGTGATCTATCTGCTGTTTGGCAACAGTCATCCTACAAAGCGGGTGGCGGCCCATGTGCAGGAGCACGCTCTGATCGCCAAAGTGTTAGACAGTGACAATATTCCGCCCTATGAGCAGAAAATCGGTTGCGAACGGATTGCAGGGATTATGCGGTATATCCAGCGGGCTTCCTCCTATCACCCCTATGAAAACACAGAAACCACATACTATCCCATGGGAGAGTTGATGTTTGAAGATATGCTCAAGGAGCTGTCTAAAGCGAAGCGTTTTATTTTCTTGGAGTTTTTCATCATCTCGAAAAGCTATATGTGGGATCAGATTCTTGAGATACTCCTCGCCAAGGCCGAAGAAGGCGTAGACGTGCGTCTGATCTTTGATGATGTGGGCTCTCTTGAGTTGTTTACGGCCCCTTATGTGAGTAAGCTTCGATCTCAGGGCATTAAAGTCATACGATTTAACCCAATTGTGCCTTTGATTTCCCCCTTTATGAACAATCGCAACCATAGAAAGATCATGGTCATAGACGGCGACGTGGGATTTAATGGCGGGATGAATATTGCTGATGAATACATCAATCGCATCGAGCGCTTTGGCCGATGGAAGGACACCGGTGTAAAGCTAAGGGGGGAAGCTGTTTGGAGCTATACTCTGATGTTTATCGAAACCTGGGATGCCTTTTGCAAACATGATCAGCGCATAGACGACTACGAGGCATATAGGGGAACGGTGACAGGAGCTCCTAATGACGGACTCATTGTGCCATATGGAGATTCGCCTCTGGACAAGGAGCAATTGGGGGAAAATATCTATATTGACATCTTGAACCAAGCACAGAAGTATGTCTATATCTTCACGCCCTATCTGATCATCAGTGACAAAATGATCTACGCCATGCAAATGGCAGCAAAGCGAGGCGTGGATGTGCGGGTGCTTATCCCCGGCACACCGGACAAAAAGATTGTATATCGCTTGAGTCGCTCCTATTACAAGTATCTGTTTGCTGCGGGGGTGCGGGTCTATGAGTACACACCGGGCTTTCTCCATGCCAAGAGCTTTGTGTGCGATGATGAGATTGCCGTTGTCGGCACAATCAACCTGGATTACAGAAGTCTGTATCTGCATTTTGAGTGCGCAACTTTGCTGTACCGCACAAGTGCCGTTGCACAGATCCGGGAAGATGCCATACAGGCAATCGCTGAGAGCTGTGAAGTCATGCCAGAAAAGAAAGGATTTCTACATGACTTGTTTGACGCAGTCTTACATCTGTTTGCGCCATTGATGTAAGCAGAATAAAAGGAGAGTGACCCTTGGTGAGCGAAACAAAGAAAATATACATCGCGGATGATGAGACAACAATCCGGCTGGCGATCAAGACATTTTTAGAAAACGCAGGCTATGCCGTGGAAGATTTTGAAACCGGTGACTTGCTCCTTGCGGCTTTTGCTCAAAATCCGGCGGATTTGGTGGTGCTGGACGTGATGATGCCCGGCTCAAATGGCTTTGTCGTCTGCAAGGAGCTACGAAAAGTTAGTCATGTACCGATTATCATGCTGACAGCGCGGGATAGCGATTTAGACTATGCTACGGGTCTGGATTTGGGTAGTGATGATTACTTAGTTAAGCCTTTTAGTCCCATGGCGCTGACTATGCGGATTAAGGCGATTTTCAGACGGATGGAGTTTGAGCGTCAGGCTCATATGGAGAATGGGGATGCCCATGAAAATAATGAAGAGAACTAAAATACGCATTAGGCTATTAAAGGCGTTCTCTGCTGTGTTGTTTTGCTCTTTCCTCTTGACCGCAATCATTTTCAATTTTGCAATTCGCCTATTTGCAGTAGAGGGAGAGGTAAATTTACACGCCTATCAGCAGATGTATGGAGAAGCATCGCGGGTAGTGGGGCGGATTGGTATTATTTCGGTGGTACTGATTAGCGTCATGTTTCTTGTGACAATTGTTGTTACCTACTTCCTCGCCAACTCACTGACCCGTCCGATCGAAAAGCTGGGAACCTTTGCCTTACACATCGGTTACGGTGACTTTAGTCCGAACGACTTCCGGTTCCGAGAGGTGGAGCTAGAAGATTTAAACAGGGCGCTCAATAAATCTGTAAAGCAACTGGGTGAGTATGACAGGGAACAAAAGGCCTTTTTCCAAAATGCGTCTCATGAATTGCGTACACCCCTCATGTCGATCAAATGTTATGCAGAGGGCATCACCTTTGGTATTATGGAGCCGAAAGCGGCCAGCGAGACGATCTTACAGGAGACAGACAATCTGGCCGACTTGGTGACGGATTTGCTTTATATTTCTAAGATTGACAATATCACCACAGCCTATACAAGTGCAGAAGCAGACTTGCCAGAGCTAATCCGAGCGTCTGCTGCGCGGCAGGAAGCAGTGGCAGCAAAAAAGCAGATACGCTTTTTCTTTGACTTTGGCAAGAATCCCATTCGTTATACATGTGTGAGTGAGCTGCTTTCCAGGGCGATTGACAATCTGCTTTCCAATGCAATCCGATATGCGAGTTCTGAAATTACTCTGTCTTGTCGTGAGAAAGCAGATCACATCGAGATTTGCGTGGCGGATGATGGGGCAGGCATTGCTCCTGCGTTGTTGCCCCACGTCTTTGAGCGCTTTACTAAGGGATCAGGTGGCAATCATGGCATCGGGCTGTCGATTGTGAAAACAATCGTTGAACAGCGCGGCGGGAGTATCATTGCAAGAAATGGAATGCAGGGCGGTGCGGCGTTTATTATAAGCTTGCCCAGATAAGCCGGAGGGAATAGATATGTCGGTACGATTTAGTCAGGAAGAATTTGTGAGACTCAAAAATCTATTATTCATCTATGAGTGGGGACAGCAAACCCTGCTTACAAAGTTGAACATCATACATGAAGATCTGAAAAATTTCCATGAGAATAACCCCATTGAGCATATCAAGGGTCGAATCAAATCACCGGAGAGCATTGCGCAGAAGCTGGATAAGCTGGGTGTGGAGATTACAGCGGAAAATGTGAAGAAATATCTCAAGGACGTTGCGGGGATTCGCATTGTTTGCCCCTTTGCCAAAGATATTCACTATTTGGTCGATCTGCTTCGGGCGATGCCGGATGTGAATATCTTGGACGAGAAAGATTATGTGAGCAATCCCAAGCCCAGCGGGTATCGCAGCTACCACGTGATTATGGAGATTCCGGTTTTTTACTCGGGGAAAACGGAATATGTGGTTGTGGAAGTCCAACTCCGGACAGAGGCGATGAATTTCTGGTCTACGCTAGAGCATAAGGCGCGGTACAAGTATCAGGATCATATTCCGCAGCATCTATGTGATGAGTTGGTTGTATGCGCAGATAAGATTGCGGAGCTGGATCATCGGATGTTCTTGATTCATGAGATTATTTCGCTGATCAATCAGGATAGTTGATAGAGGAAAGGCGCATGTGGGTTCACATGCGCCTTTTGCTTGGATTTATGCTCCGGCGATTAAATCGCCTCTTGTGACGAAGGCTTCAGCTGTCATGATCACACCTAGCCTATAGCCATACAGGAGATTTTTCACGGCAGTGAGGCTGCTCAACTCAAGGTGTGCGTCAGTGAACTTTTCCAGGAGTTCTGCTTCCTCTGTGTTGAGCCTTTCGCGCAGTTTCTCTTCAATTCTGCCTACGAGTGCACTTACTTGTCCCAGCTCTGAATTTTTCGCGTAGGATTGCTCTCCCGGTGTTATATTGCCATAAGCAAATTCTTCCAGTATGCTTCGCATCGTGTTCTTCCTTTTGATATGAATTTCACGCTAATACCTTGTAGGAAGCGACCGCACATGGTAAAATATTTATGCGGTTTTCCTTCAGAGAGCTGCGTGATGGGGAAGTGGCGTGATTTCTTTGTGGGATGACCGCCGCTTCCTCTTATTTTTTGAGGTCGTTATACACCTTTTTGATGCCTTTGCGAACAACTTCTGAGCGAGTGGTTTTCAAAATAGCTGTACACTCGTCTAGCATGGACTTGGTTTTCTCATCAACTCGTAAATACAATCGTTCGTGCAAAGGATTGTCAGATGGTGGACGCCCCATCTTCTTTGGCGGCATGTTTTCACCTCACTTTTTGTCCGCTAATAATATGATAATTTATAGCGGACAAAATGCCAAGTTTATTTCGATCAAGAAACAAAAATATTTGTAAAGTCATGGTATGTAGAACCATCTCCTCGAAAAGGCATAGTATAGAAGGAAACCTTATCAAAAAAGGAGAATGGTCAATTATGACGACTGGCACGCTTCAAATCAGAGTTACTACAGCCGATGGTGTTATGCCCGTTTCCGATGCGACTGTGAAAGTTAGGGACGCAATGGGACACACAGTCCATGCACTTATTACCGATACCAGTGGGATGACAGTGACGGTTGCGCTCTTTGCACCGCCCAGGACGCTGTCTCTCAGCCCCCACACCGCCCATCTGGCCTTTAGCTTATATGAAATCATGGTGACGCACCCCGGATATGTCCCGCAATTTGTGCGCGGTGTGCAGATATTCGATGGCGAGGGCAGCTTGCTGCCGGTTGACTTAGTGCCGCGCACCGCACGTACCGATCTTGGCGATTCGGTCAATGTCATTGAACTCTCACCCATGCCAACACCGCCGCGGGGGAGTGGGCAAATGAGTCCGCCGTTTTAGTACCGCATCCGTGCCCCGTGGCTGCTACATATCGAAAGCCCTTGCATGTACACAAGATGCAAGGGCTTTTGCTTTGGAATAAGAGTGTATTGCGAAAGTTATGAAGAGATACGTTTTTTCTACTGCCTACGGCGGGGAAGAAAACAGAAAGTCACAGGTTTTGTCTTACTACCCGGAGCAAACAGGTAGAACATACATGTGGGTTCTACATATAGTGGTACATAGGAATACGGAGGAGCGTGCACGCTCCCAAGAAATACCGAATTGACTATAATCAAAATAAAAGAGGAGAAAAGAGATGTCTTTTGACACCCTAAGAGTATTAGGAGAAGAAGTTTTGCCGTTTCGTCACGACTCCTGTGAGCATAGACCGGATGAGAAAACATGTTTTGAAGAGCAGGCCTGTGAACGCTTTACAAATAAAGCCTTTGATGTTTCTGTCCCGGTGACGATCAGACCTTTTGCCATGCCCCATGAGCCTGAAGTGAGTTGCATGGGCAATGTGAAGGTTTGTCCGGGCATTGAACCCTGCGATAACAGACGGGAGCGCTTTGAGTTCACGATTACACAGAGGGTGAATGTGAAAATCCCTGTGGAGTTTGGTGTGAAAACATGTTTTGGCAGAACGTGTTTGGAAGAGCGGCTGTAAGAAAGAGCAGGTAGATCACACCCTTATAATATGCAACAAAACCGCCCTACTTCAAAAATAGGGCGGTTTTGTATAATGACAGAGTCAAGTGCAAGCCTGTATTAGTTATTCCATTCTTGCTTCAGAGTTGTATTTTAAAAGTGCTTCCCAGTCTATCAATCCGTCTGGGCAAAAGCGCAGTATAAAATCAGCAGTCATTTCGTTGAGCCGTTTCACATACAGTGTTTGAAAATCAGCGTCTTTTTCTTTTGCTTGATCGCCGAGCGGTTTGATGATCCTTATGTACAGATTTTCATCTCCGGAAATAAACGACCAATATCGCTGACCGCATAATTTGAGATAATCTCCCTTATCCGGAACATCGTCTTTTCCAAAACAGCAACCATTTACTGCAACGACATTACGGAGACTGCTATTTGTTCCTAGGGTTCGCTTCACAGCTGCAAAATTTGTTTTCATTCTTTTAATCTGATTGCTATTACCCCAATTAGGACTGCTTTTTACTGACACAATGTAATATCTTCCGTCACGCTCAAATTCCAAATCTATACCGACTGCCGCTGATTTTCGTCCTCCAAAAACCTCGCCGCATATTCGAATAGATAGGGCTTCTAGGAGACCGCCAAATTGTGTTTCTTCACTCGATGACAGAAATGCATCAAGAATTTGCCTGACAAATTGCTCGCCGGTTTGTAGGTTTTTTGCTCGATAAAGATATGGATTTTTTCGTTTTAGCAATGTGCTAAGTTGTACCTTGCTCAACTTTTCAAATCGCTTGTTATAAAAGTCTGTGACAAGCTCTTTTTGAATGTGACTTTCAAGGCTACTGTAGTCCAGTTTTGAACGATTATCCATTTAAATCAAGCCTTTCCTTCGCGATGTCTATATGTTCGTTAAGGATATCAATTCCTATGCTGTTTCTGGCTAATCTCCTTGACACAACAGAGGTTGTTCCAGAGCCGACAAATGGGTCGAGCACCACATCTCCTGGATTGGTAAACAGCCTGATAAACCACTCCGGCAGGCTTTCTGGGAATGCCGCGCTATGCTTTTTGTTGCCAGACTCTGGAGCTAGATAGAGCACGTTATTGGGATAGACCATATCACGCCCTATCCAGTTTGAGATATTCTTCCCAAATCCGCTCCCAACGCGAGAATCATCTCTGCGCTTATCTGTAGCACTTAGATGCGCTAATCGGGTCTTGCTCCAATCGCCTACAGGTACCATTACTGCATCTTGATTCATCAAGAATTTCTTACTAATGTTGAACTGCAAAAGCCTTTCCCATGCATCTCTAAAGCGATTAGGCCATTTCCCGGGGTGGCTGTTCTTTTTGTGCCAGATGTATTCCTCTGTCCATAGCCAACCTTGTTCGCGCAAAGCTTTTATCAAATCGATGACATAAGTATGCCGCTCTCCGTTTATGGCCTTTTCCTTGATGTTGAGGATGAATGTTCCGTTTGGACGCAAAACGCGCTTTAACTCCAAACTGATAGGCTGAAACCATTCGACATAGTCATCAGGGGAAATACCGCCGTAAGTCGATTTTCTCTGATCAGCATAGGGTGGGGATGTTACGATAAGGCTTACTGAACCTGTCTCAATATCGGCAAGCCTATTCAGGCAATCTCCCCGAAGCAATGCTGTAAAGGAACCGTTTATCTCAGTGCTAAGATAGTCCTTGTCACTTAGCTTTACGTTTATTAACTTTTCAACTGTTTCTGCCGTATTCAAGTGGTAACCCCTTTGCTGTCAGAGCAATCGTTTTGTAATCCGAGTATAAAAGAAAATGCAAACACTTCCCCGACAAAAAATACCCGGGTCGGGTTCGCATTTTTCCATTTGGCGGAGGGTAAGAGATTCGAACTCTTGTGGGGTTGCCCCCTAACGGTTTTCAAGACCGCCCCGTTATGACCACTTCGGTAACCCTCCGTATGCAAACTATACTTTACCATAAGTGATCTCGGCTGTCAATGAAATTCTGCGGAGAGGAGTGGAGAACTGCGTTGATATCGGTAGGGGCAGACCTTGTGTCTGCCCGGAATGGCAAGGCTGACAGGGCAGACACAAGGTCTGCCCCTACATGAAAATCAACACTATCTAAACCACTCGCCATATGAAACCACTTGAAAAATGCGAAGCTTCACGCTATACTAATGGAAAATGAAGATGGAGGTGGCGACTATGAAAAAAATCATCCATGCAGAGGGCGCTCCGGCGGCGATTGGGCCTTACTCTCACGCGGTACAGGCGGGGCAGCTTGTGTACACATCCGGGCAGATTCCCCTTGACCCTGCCAGCGGGAAACTGGTAGAGGGCGATATTGAGGCCCAGGCGCGGCAGGTTTTCAAGAATTTAGAGGCGGTTCTGGCTGCGGCAGGGGCTGACTGGTCGCATGTTATAAAAACAATGGTCTTTTTAACTGATCTGGCTGATTTTGCAGTTGTGAACGGTATTTATGCAGAGACCTTCCCCGAAAACGCACCGGCGCGCGCTTGTGTCCAAGTGGCGGCGCTTCCGGCGGGGGCGAAGGTTGAGATTGAGGCGATTGCATATATTGGCTAAAAGGGCTTGCATTTTTTTTGATGGCGTGTTAAAATATTCTGCACGCTGTTATTAGAGCAGCAATTCCTCAGAAAAAAGAGGTGAACATAGACATGAAACAGGGAATCCATCCGAACTATCATCAAACAAAGATCCGCTGCGCTTGCGGTGAGGTGATTGAAACCGGTAGCACACACGAGGATATCAAAATTGAAATCTGCTCGAAGTGCCATCCCTTCTACACCGGTAAGCAAAAGCTGGTCGACACCAGTGGACGTGTGGACAAGTTCAACAAGAAGTTTGGCATATAATTTGCTTAAACCAAACGATAGCCCGCGCCTTTTTGGTGCGGGTTATTTTGTCTTGTCGGATAAGACGGGCTGTAAAGAAATATACTAATGTATAAAAAGAGTATTCTTTTTTGTATTTTCCCCAATCGGTGGCGGAGAATACAGGACGAACTCTTTTATATACTATAGTGGAGGTAGGGTACGATGAAAAAAATAGAGCTTTCGCAAGCAGGCGCAATTGGAGATCTGATTCACCGCCTGGATAAAGACTGGGCGCTCCTCACGGCGGGTACGAAAGAGAAAGCAAACACCATGACGGTGAGCTGGGGCGGCGCGGGTGTGCTTTGGCATAAACCTATGGTGACAGTTTACGTCCGACCGGAACGGTATACTTATGAATTTATTGAGCGTGGGGAATACTTCTCTCTAGCCTTCTTTGCGCCGGAATATCGGGAAGCTCTCGTGTTCTGCGGTAAGCATAGCGGCAGGGAGTATGACAAGATTGCCGAATGCGGTTTTACTCTGATGGAAGGAGCGGATGGCGGTGTGTATTTTGCAGAAGCGGATTTGGTACTCATCTGTAAAAAACGCTATCGTGCGCCGATTGAAGTCGAAGAGATGATAGATATAGATCCCGCCCCCTTTTACGATGAATCGCATGGGAATCCCCATGTGATGTACATGGGCGAGATTGTGGAGATATACACGAAAGAGAGCTGATTACTATTTTAGATAAACAAAAAGCGCTGGAACGTGCGGTACTGGCGGGACTTTCCGCAAGCAGTATGCCGCGAGAGGCGCGTAGTACAGATGAGAGTATGAGAGAACTGGAAGCGCTGCTTGAAACAGCAGGCGGTGAGGCTTGCGGTGTGGTATTTCAAAACCTGGATAAACCGAACTCACGCACCTTTTTGGGGAGCGGAAAAGTGCAGGAGATGAAGGAACTCATTGAAGCGGAGAAGTGTGATCTTGCGGCTTTTGACAACGAGCTCTCTCCTTCACAGATGCAGGCGCTTTCGGAGGAACTGGGTGTGCGTGTGATTGACCGATCGGGGCTGATTATGGACATTTTCGCCCAGCGGGCACGGACAAGAGAGGGGAAGCTGCAAGTGGAGCTTGCCCAATATAAATACTTGCTCCCGCGTCTAATTGGGATGTGGAAGCACTTGACCGCCCAAACAGGCACCTCCGCGCCAATCGGGACACGGGGACCGGGTGAGACCCAGCTGGAGTCTGACCGGCGGCATGTGCGGCGTAAGCTCCAGAAGCTGGAAGAAGAGTTAGAGCAAGTCCGCCGTGTACGCGGGACACAGCGGAAACAAAGAGAGAAGAATGCAGTTCCTGTTGTCGCCTTGGTGGGCTACACAAATGCTGGGAAGAGCACCTTGCTCAATACCCTGACAGATGCAGACATCCAAACAGGCGACCGTCTGTTTGACACCCTGGATACCACCACGCGGCGGCTGCGGATTGAAGATGTGGGGGAGATTTTGCTCTCAGACACGGTTGGGTTCATCCAGCGCCTGCCCCACCATTTGGTAGAGGCATTCAAGGCGACCTTGGAGGAGCTTTGCTATGCGGATTTATTGCTTCATGTGATTGACGCGTCCAACCCCAACTGGGAAGATCAGCGGGATGTGGTCAATAAGCTGATCCGCGAGCTTGGTGCAGAGGAAACGCCTCGGCTTGAAGTGTTTAACAAGAGCGATGTCTATACTGGAGAGCCTGTGCCAAGGGGTGAGGATATCCTGCGTGTCTCCGCCAAAACAGGTGAGGGGACTGAGGAGCTGTTGCATCGAGTGGCGGATATCCTGCTGCAAGGCAGCAAGTGTGTGACCCTTCGCATCCCCTATCAAGATGCGCGCTTGATCGACTCCATCTACCGAGACGGAGAGGTGTCGGCACGGCGAGATATGGAAGATGGCATTGAGCTTGATGTGACGATTCCGGAGCGGCTATTTGGGCAACTGGAAGCCTACCTTGCGAGGTAGCCGGATGAAAGAATATCTGATTCCGTCAGGGCATGGTGAGATCGAGCTAATTGAAAAGCGCTCCCGCTTTATCGGGCAGGTGTGGCGGGTTGAATCCGAGGACGAGGCGCAGAGCCGCCTAAAAACCGTGCGCGAACAGCATGGGGATGCGAACCACAATGTCTATGCCTATATTATCCGTGAAACAGGTGTGACGCGATATTCCGATGCTGGTGAGCCACAGGGGACGGCAGGGCTGCCTGTACTGGGTGTGTTTACCAAGGAAGAGATTACAAATGTTCTCTGTGTGGTCACACGCTATTTCGGCGGGACGCTGCTTGGTGCGGGCGGTCTTGTGCGGGCATATGGGCAAGCGGCGAAGCTGGCGCTGGATGCGGCGGGTGTCAGCGCAGTGCGTCCTTGGCGAGAGATTCGGCTGGGTTGTACATATGCGCAGTATGAGCGGCTGAGCAAGGTCGCGGTAGAGTCCGGCGCTGTGGTGGAAGCCACCAACTTTGGTGCGGATGTGACGCTCACACTCTTGGTGCCGGATGGGGAAGCGGCGGCGTTTTGTGCGCATATGATCGATGTTTCCGCTGGGACTGCGAAGGCGGAGCAACTTGATTTGCGTGAGGTTCCGGTGCGGATTCGATAAAATTTTTCTGAAAAAGAGGGATTTTGCCGACCTGCGGCGTATAAGATATATGATGGGGTTTTGTAGGGCGCGATGAACCAAAGCCTCCTTTCGTAAAGGAGGTGGCAGGCGAAGCCTGACGGAGGATTTAAGCCGCACAAAGGGCAACCACCACGCCCCTCGGGCACGGTAGATTATACTATCAAGTGCAACAAGTGAATAAAAGAAGACAACATGATGGCCGTGGTGTAAAATGTAGTTACCACACAACACCTACTCCGGAGGC
>Ga0123352_10000125_pt1 | contig 88194 bp, 54 predicted proteins | sample TergutLab28metaG_FD_89700 | JGI IMG/M metagenome (GOLD analysis project Ga0123352, IMG submission 89700) | Labiotermes labralis P1 segment gut microbial communities from Petit-Saut dam, French Guiana - Lab288 P1 | ecosystem: Host-associated > Arthropoda: Insects > Digestive system > Gut ...
AACCATTGAACTTTGGATATAGGTGTTTTGGGTTATATCGGTATAGTTTGACCTAAGGAACACTCTCCCGAAGTTAGGTCCTTTCCTCCTGGGACACCCTGTGTATATATATATATATATACAGCTAGATTATGCACCTATCCATCCAAAAATTTCTTTTTTTGGAGGTATAAGTGTACTTATTTTGATAAGAAAAAATGAACCCTGCTTTCTGTAGTAGTGGAGGTAGGGCTCTATACAAATGGAGATATATAGGTGCTTCACGCTTGATCGGCTGTACCACTCAGAAAGACCTTCCAGTAACCAGTGAATAAAAGACTGGATGGGTCCCACAGTCAGTTTGCTAACATTACAGTGGAAAGAGAAACATTCCTGCCCTGCCCATACCAACTCAGTTATCATAATAGCTGGACAAACACAACATCCAATACTGAATACAAACCTGCCTCATGATACATATAAAGCCTGCAGGATATGAATTATCCATATATTGTATTATCCCACTGTTTGATCTATTAATTATTTTATTAACCAATATGAAATGTTCATGTGCTTACCTTAGCAGTCTCTACATCTGGGCAAACAACATGTTGATAATTAATGTTGATGTAGTCAGTTCCACTGCAAATGGTGAGTGATCGTTCCTCCACATTGTCTCCCAACTTCATCAGAGCATTATTCAGCTTCTCATTCTGGAAAATGGCCACCACACAGCTTCAACATCTTCAACTTTATCAATTTATAAACAAACACTTATTTCTCAATGGTGATGTGTGTTATAAAAAACAATCAAAATAAATCTCAAAACCGTGTCACATACCACACACAATGAAAGCATAGTAAGGATGACAAACTATCTTTCCCATGGGGTGAAGGTAAAGGAAATGCTTACCTTTAAATTGGTTCATATTCCAACATACACCTAAATTACAATGTGTAAATAAAAACTATCTTGGATAAGTGCATGGTTTAGCTGGTGTTGGATGTGTACAAACTCTTGTTGCAACTGTCATTATAGCAGCCAAACTGTACACACATCCACCTCTAGCAGAAGGAAAAACAAAATATCTCATCAAAATAATGGTAGTTACATTGTGAAACCACACACACACACACAAACTCTCTGCACACTGAACACAGTATGTCTCAAAATGCCACCAAATTGCCACATATACATCAAGAAAGTAACTAGTGACAGCACGTTAAAGATGTGAATAAATATATATATAATATATGGATGTGTTTAATATTTGAAGTTGTGACCTTATATAGTCAAGCTGCACACCATTTGAACCATATTTAACAAATACCGAAGATTTTTAGTATACAGCAGTAAGATTTTAACTGAAGCAGATTCTTTTCATGTGGTGTTCACCTGAATATTCATCACAGGTACAGATCTGCAGTACAAATAGAAACAGAAATAAAAAGTTTTAACATAATAATATACACAAAAAATATAAAGCAGTGTTTAACAGATTACTGTAAACTTTATCAATTCCACTGAAACTTGAGTAAATTTATTCCCATCCGACAGTTTGGAAGTACTGAAACATGTCAGGATGGCTATTAACACCCACACATGTGCATTTTAATGGTTTTTATTTACAGTGCTGAAATGCATAAATTTTTCATTAACATTTGTACCTACATCTAAAATGAATCTCAGTAACAGTTAGCTAACAAAGTCACTGTGAAAAATAACTTGCATGTTTTCACACTTATGAAGTTAAATTTGTGGTCCTAACTTCAATTTAGTAATATGTACTTTTCTTAATTACATAAATCAGAATGTGCCCCAGTAAGCCATTTTAATCCTTCCCATGTTCAGTATTTACATGGACAAGGATGAACTGTCCTTGTATATTGGCACAATGCCAGGGAAGACACACAGGGAAATGCACATCAGTTTCACACATTCTTACTTCCAGCACTTGAAATGGAAGGTTGTGACCTTCACTGATGTTGTTACCAGGCTTATGGACAACTCAACTCTATGGGTTACTTGCTTTTACATGCAATTAAATATCTGGCTGTACATGGATATTACATAAAGTGAATTAAAGAGAATATGTTTTTCTAAATTTTTGTTGGCAAAAAGACAAATAACTTTATAAAGCAGTCTTAAAATACAAAACATTTTAGAATGCCCTCTCCAATTTAATCTACTTGATATACATTAAAAAAAAAAAACTGGAAGATAACTACACATGCAGGTCATCTTCAAACATGGCATCTCCACCCAAAAAGAAATTCTGTGTTCTCACACTTCACACAACAAAACTGTGAGGGTTCAAATGGGAAATCCATACAATGTATGGGAAAATCCTGCCAACTATACATTCCATTCATGCATGGTGAGAAGAAACGCATACAGAAACCGCCTGCACGTGTAAGAATAACAGTCCACGCACACCTAGTGTTAATGAAGCAAATTTTGAATAGGTGCAGCAAACCTTTATCTGTAGTTCCAACAGATTCTGTCATGTTGATGGTCAAGAAATTAATAAGCCACAAACAACTGTGTGGAGAATGGCTGCAGCTGCAACTGCTACAACATATTACAGAGTATGACAAATATTTATTGAATTTTTGTGGAATGCTGGACAGGAGTTTTCAGGTCAAAACCATCTAACCAGGCATTTTGCAGTTATGAAACAACAGTTTATACTTCCAGTTCAATAAATGAACATAAGTTTCAGGTACAAGGGAGAAAATTCATATGCATGGCACTGCTACCAGTAAAAATTAGCTAATGAAACCCCTTGAACAAGGATTTCACACTGGGCAATTAAAATAAAATGTTCTGATTTTGAAGGACTATAACATTACTCTAATTCTTGGAAGGAAACTGTTAAAATCAACACACACATACACAACCACAGCATAATGCAGTGAAAATAGACACTCCACCCATAACTAAACAATACATTGTATACCACACTTTGCAAGTAATATGCTTAACGTTCCAGCATACAATTAATCTTAAGAGGATCAATATTCCAAATGAGAAAACTGGACATGTACTAGTAGAAGTACTGCATCTTGATCAGGAACAAGATTCTAACTGTGAAGATGACAAATTATGCTGAGTTCAAGGGTTATTTTTTATGTCAGAATTCTGTACAAGGTCTAATGGTTACAAACTATGTCTCTAAACTGATGTGTCCAAATGAATGTAACCAAAACCAATCATTCGGCATAATAACTTCAAAATTCAGCTGAATGTTTCACGTAGCTAAATTACTATATCACAGATATCATTGACAGGGGACAAAATACATGTTGTACTGGGGTTATTCACAAGAATAGGTTGAAATTAGAAGCCTACATAGTGATCATATTTCTCCAACACAAGAGTTCCACAATTCCAGGCTTTGGTGTCGTCATTATAAGTGTGTCTGGAACATATAAGATCCTTCATCTGACTGGTAACAAACAAATATTATTTCTACCATGGCCCACCAAAGTTTTTCAAGATTTTTTTTAATGATATTTCACACGTAAATGTGAAATTTCAGAAATTATATCTGCCAGACCAAGATATATCAGTTAATAATTCCTGACACTATGAAAGGGCTATCTTTCAAACAGTACCTTTCAATGGTCTTCACAATGTGGCAGCAAGACGCCTGAACTATGGAATTCAGCAATAAGTTATTTACGGTACTGCCTTGTTGCTAATTGCAAGGACTTGACATTTTGGTGTCCTCTACACCACATAATGTAAACAAAACAACTGCCATTGTTCTGAAGTTTATGAGATCCCTGTGAAGCAGCAGGATTGGAATGTGTGGATAGATTATTTCTACAGTTCACCAGCCTTGGCAAAAAGAGCAAGTTGTTCATAAAACAAGACTGTCTTGGTATTTTAAAACTGAACATAAAAATCTGATGTTAAAATATCTGAAGGGAATATAAACACTATAAAGTGAACAAAGAATCTCTATTATCAAGCAGCAGGATGGGTGGTCTAGAGGTAAACACAGAAATTAAATATATGTTCAAGTGTAAATGCGTACATCAAATTCATATGTTCATGTCTCACCCTCAGAATGTAGGAAGAAACAGCACCAGAGAGAAAGATCCTTTGAAAATGTGACAAAATTCAAATATATGGACAAAAATCAAAATTGCCTTTACAAGGAAATTAGGAGCAGACTAAATTAGGGGGATGCTTGCTATCAATCAGAATTTTTTTTCCCCCAGCTGTAATCCAAGAACACATTAAAATACACAACACTGTACCGTCACTAGTTTTGCATGGATATACTGGCACATTGACAAAGTTATGGGCTGGATATCTGATGAATTATAGTTCCATTCCTGTGAGGAGCAGGAGATTCACCTCTTCTTCAAAACACTGATACCAGGTCCAGGGACCACTCAGTCTTCTATTTGATGGCTGCCATTAATTACTTCCCCGGCGGTACAGCAGCTTGGATGTGAAGTTGACCAATCACATCTAGTGCCACTGTTAGGCATGACTGGTTCTATATTTCCCATCCCCATATGACTTCATGGCACAACAGGAAATTTACCTTCCACTTGTGTATGTATCCAAAATTTGGACTTTCACTTCAAATGAAGATGATACATCATAGGCATTTGAGAAGAGTGTGTGTACGGCAGTATTTTAATATACAGGCAGGAAGAAAAGGGTGGCTACAGAAAGTTACATTACAAGGAATTTCATAATTCACTGAACCCATACTGCTAGGACGATCAAATCAAAGAGAATAAAATAAATGGGGGAAGGTTGCATGCAAGAACTGAAGGGAAGAGACCTGTTGAGAAACCTTCATGTGCATGAAAGGATAATGTTAAAATTACAGATTAAGGGTGAAAGAGTATTGACTGAATCCATAGCCCAGGACATGAAACCTGGGGTGGATCCTTGCAATCATGGCAATTAATTCATTCTACCAGGTTCTCAAAGGGCTCTGGTGCATGGAATTAGTTAGTTGGCAATAAACAACCACATGACTGATGTGAGATGAAGTTATTACAGTGGTATTGCTGAAGATTCAAGCCTCCTGAGGAGTGACCACTTGACCCTGTAGATAAAGGGACTATAACCCTTTGAAATGTTGGTTACTACTCACCTAACACCAGTGTGACATATTACATTAATTCTAGCTTTTAAAATACTGTTATCTATTTCCATTTAACAGCCACCATAATCCCCTTACATTAATACCCTCATTTCTTTCTTTTGGGCTACATTAAAAATGCAGTTTCCATTCTACCCATACCATTTAACACAAGTGATCAAAGCGGAAAACTGACATGCTGTTAAACAGCTGACCATGATATGTTAAGACTAGAAGTTTGTAAAGTGTGGTGTACTAAAACTTTGTAGATGGCATACAGAAGAATTGAATGTCAGCATTACAGGCAAGATAAGTCTTGCTTCAAACTTGAGTTGAGGAAACAGTACAACAAAAACCCAAAATACGAAATGGCAAACCTGGTGACAGCTTAGTACCCTAAAATTCCTACTCAATGAATCCCTGAGGAAATGTTTTTTCTTATGCTAAATCAAGGTTAACAGGAAATGGAAGTTAAGCATAATTATATTAAAAAAATACTGACCTTTTTCTTAATTGATTACAACCATGCCTAATCTACACTTGTGGGTGTTATTTTTGAGAATGCAATGAGCGGTTGTGAAATGCAATCCAGATGACACAAAATGGTACTCCATACTCCATGGAGCAAGAATCCTTGAAGAGCTAACCTGTTCTCAGCTAGTCAAGTTACTCCCCACATTTTATGGGACCCATATACTGAGCCAGATCAATCCAGTCCATCCCCTGCATCCCACTTCCTGAGGATCCATCTTAATATTATCTTCCCATCTATGCCTGGGCCTTCCAAGTGGTCTCCTTCCCTCAGGTTTCCCCACCAAAACCCAGTATACACCCAGATACATGCTACATTCCCCGCCCATCTAATATTTTCTCGATTTGATCACCCGAATAATATTTGGTGAGGACTACAGAACATTAAGCTCCTCATTATGTAGCTTTCTCCACTCCCCTGTTACCTTGTCCCTCTTAAGCCCAAACACTCTCCTCAGCACCCTATTCTCAAACACCCTCAGCTTTTGTTCCTCCCTCAATGTCAGCGACAAAGTTTCACACCCATACAAAACAACAGGCAAAATTATAGTTCTGTATATCTTAATTTTATATTTTTGGATAGCAAACTGGAAGACAAAAGATCCTGCACTGAATGATAGCAAGCATTCTCTGACTTCAATTTGCTCTTTATTTCTTCCTGAATATAATTTGGTTTGTAAAGGTTGTTCCCAAATATTTTAACTGTTCCATCCCTTCAGAAGAACTATTATCAGTCTTTATATTGTGACTTCATCCTGCATTCTGATCTTGAGACATGACCATGTCCTTAGTTTTATCAACATTTACTGCTAGTCCAAGGTCCTAACCAACAATTATAAAAGAGTGTTTTTTTTAATAGTATGCATGCTTCTGCCCTATACATTAACATCACCAGCATCAACCAAAAGCTGATGTGTACCATTTAACTTCAAGCCATTCTGGTTTACCAGAACCCTCCTAATGGCATACTCTAGCCACAAACTGGCAAATTCTCAAAATATGAAACCGTATACATTGGATGAAAGCAGAACAATAATTAATATTTCAACTGTGTGCAGGACAGAAAAAGGAAAATGATGAGACCTTGACCAAAACAAAACGTCCCTCAGTGTGTAACATTCAGAATACACTTTTTCAAGGCACCTGTGACATTTCTTTCACATGAACAAAAAAGTTATGAAGACATTTTCAAACAAGATGCATATTTGGATACATGACTCCACGAAGCAGAATCCTTCTTTAGAAGATAACAGGTCCTCAGCTAGTCAAGCAATTCCCCGAATTTTATGGAACCTGAAGGTTCATTACAACATTCACAACAGCCAGTCACCTGTCCCCATCCTGAGCCAGATCAATAAAGTCTGTTCCCCCACCCCACTTCTTGAAGATCCATTTTAATACCATTCCCCATCTATGCTTAGGTCTTCCAAGTGGTCTCCTTCCCCCAGGTTTCCCCACCAAAACCCTGTGTGCACCTCTCTTGTATTCCATACATGCCACACGGCCTGCCCATCTCATTCGTTCTGATTTATCAGCTGAAATAATCTGGTGAGGAGTTCAGATCATAAAGCTCCTTGCTATGTGGTCTTCTCCACTTCCCTGTTACCCTGTCCTTCAGAAGACCAAATATTCTCCTTAGCACCCTATTCTCAAACACAATCAGCCTAGATCCTCTGTCTTGTGAGAGACAAAGTTTCATGCCCACACAAAACAATAAGCACAATGATAGTTCTGTATATTTTAACCTTTATATTTTTGGACAGTAAACTGGAGGACAAAAGATACTGCACCACACATTAGCAAGTATTCGCTTGAGTTCAATCTGCTCTTAATTTCTTCATGAATCCATTGATGATTTGTTCTAGTTGTTCTCATATATTTGAAGTGATGCATCCCAGAAAAAGAGTCATTTTGTTGTGATATATTTTGTCCTGGATTCTGTTCAGTAGACAAGAATATATAGCTTTCTCAGCATGTATTTCTAGATCAGTGTTCCCCTACTCTGAGTCAATATAAAAATATTTTATTTACATTAATTTCTTACCACTGCCTTTGCAAAATGCACAATGACCTAATGTAAACTAAGTCACAAAATACCTAGCAGATGTCCTTAAAAACAAATTAACTTCAAAATTTTTTTCCTTATACATGCACATTATGTATGTAACTTCAGCTTTGGTGACACATTGCATCACATGCTGAAGCTGTTCCAGTGTTTTAGTGCACAATGAAGTCACTGCCTTCAGGGTGTGTGTGGTGGAAGGCAGTTGTAGACTGATACACCTATCCTTTCAGTGGGAGTGTGGAATGATCCATGGCCAGATGTAGGTCTCACAGCAGGAATAAGGATGGTGGTGCAGATCATGGTAATATCCAATAGGAAAGGAAAATGTGATTAAGCATTCAGTTTGTGGTTGAAGTTTTGGGTTTGTTACCATTTCAGCGGCTTGCCTGGATGGTATGAACAGATGTTACGGTGGCTTCTATTTCATCCAAAGTCAATGTTACACGTAAGATAAAGGGCAAAAAATCTAAGGACAATTATAAAATACATTCTTCCGTTTTGTAGTCACATGTTTGTGGTGTTTAATGTACTTAACAATTACACAGGATGTAAGACACACCTTTGGAAGTCCACCTGCTCGAATGTCGCTTACTTGACACAGTTCGATCACATCACCATCCTGCAAAATGTGCCATTAGATATATCACTCAACATACAATCACTAAAACACACTTAAAAAACAAACTCATTTTCACAAATAACCATACCTGTATACCATTATGACATATGAAGAAACCTAAAAATTAGTGGGAGGTAAGTAGTTCGGCTTGACATTCCAGCTATCTTACTCCCAGAGAATGTACCAGTAGCACATACAGGATAGTTGGGCTACATGGACCAATTTTGCCATGGTAACAAATTCAAAATCCCTTACCTCCCTTACATCATCACACTATTACAGTACAGTACATTCCCTACAAACTACTTTTACTTCATATGCCACAGTCTCCTATTTACATTTACATTCCACTGTACTGTCAATGTGATTCATTTGTTTTTCTGTACCAGCAGTTCAAAAGTGATGTCTTCCTAAGCCAGTAGACACTCATGCTGCAGCTGAAACCTAATGTAATATACAAGTACAAAGGTGTACTGAAAATTTGGCTACCCGATTTGAAAATGAAATACGTCATTACCTCAGTTACTGGTCACTACTGTCCCTTTAAAAGTTGCCCATTCCCTATCTATGCAATGGTTCCAGCGTTTCAATGACTAAATGGGTCAAAACACTTCATATCACCAAGTGCTACTCCATTACTTAACAGGTACTGAGTAAAAGGTTCCAGCTCCGTATATCACTGTCAAACATGTGAAATACAAGAAACCTTCCACAGGTTTATTCCACATGCCCAAATATTTTATATCTGCACTGTACACACAGTTTGTTCCAGCATAGAATTTGTCACATGCTTCAACAAGTCCATATGTACATTTCTCTGTTTGTAGTTCTTTTAACATTCATTGTATTAAAATCCAAGTAAGTCATTCTTTAAGCATGCTTTTCACTGAGTTCATGCTATGAGTATTCAGAATTTTCATGTTGATGTTTCCGCGAGACATTCCGAAGATGAACTGCTGAACTCACAAGTTTTTATTTTTTGACTTGGACAATGACAACACAATATTACTTATTTCTTTAAAAAGTAGTAGAAACATTTTTCTTTTTTGCAATTTAATATCTCTAGATATGCAAAATTTTTATGAAATAACCAAAAACCCAAACATTTCCACAAATTTAAAAAATCCGCCCGTATATAAATTTTTGGGTTGAACAAGAGGACACGTCCGGAGAAAAGAGGACGTGTAGTGGCCACAGTCAATCCACCTTATCAGAAAATATGTGTTACACAGCATTGCTGACTTACACCTGCAGGTCTGGTAGTAACAAAGTATTATCTCCCCAGCACCCTTCTGCTGGCCTGCACGCACACATTCACTAACCACATATCAAGCACACATTAAAGTCGGTTACTGTGCCGAGATGAAGATGCGAGTATTGCAGTACAGTTGCTGAGTGGTTCTAGAATATCTTTACTTCAAATCTTGAAATTACAGAGCATAATGTATAAGCACTTCACATACACAATGATTCAAATTAAATCTTCAGTAACATTTCTACCTTGGGGAAAACATATGCTTGCAGCAAAAACAATGCATAACCCGGATGGTTAGTTTTACTGTTTGTCATAACTTCACTAGGTCCACAGAATTTGGTATTCACTTTTCTATGTGAATAAATGTTGCCAGTGAATGAGATGCTGTTCAGTTTATCACAGATAACTGTCCTTATTTGCATGTCGTTATGTACGCCTATAGCAAAGTTCATATAAACAGTCCATATTTTATAAAACTATCATTTGTCACTTCCCACGGCTGCTCTGCCATGTGTGTGTGTGTGTGTGTGTGTGTGCGTGTGTGGGCAGAAGGGTGGGTGGGCTACATTCATATGATAAAGGAACTGACAGCCATAGCTGATACTTGTCAAAAGGTAATTAAAACAGCATGCATTAAAAAAGAACAGCAATACATTAGGAAATGTACATACAGCATAACAGATGTGGTGCATTCACTCTGTTTAGCTGCACAATCTTAAAATTACCCTTTCTTCAATTATCTCAAACAGCACAACTCAAGAGAATAGTGCATTATGCATAAAATGTGTTCAGTTTTTCTCTGTAACTTTTGTTTGAAACATTTTTCGCTCCAGTATTTAGCGAGTTACGCATGGGACGTGTGCAAGAACAAATGCGTAGAGAGTGTGTTATTGCCGTCTGAGTTTAACCAAAGTTGGAAAGTGTGGAATAATATGAACAAAAACTTTAAAATATGAATTTCATGACAATCTGTCTGGCGGTTCCCAACTTAATCACTTGTAGACTGGCAGGCATGATGGAGCTAAGAGGCATCCTGGAACTTCCTTGTTCAAATGACAAAAAAGAAATACAGTGGATCGAAGGCAAAATCCTGGACAAAAACCGAAAACGGAAGTAATCTGTAGCATGCTAAAAAATATGTGAACAGAATCAACTAAGTGACAAAAAAGCAATTGGTAATGTAATGGTTAAGGTAGCTTCATCAATATATGACCGCAAATTTCTGACACATTGAGATATGCGGATAAGTTCGACTACATATAATAAACTTGAGTGTACTCACCCTGTTCTCTTTTATTAAACCAGTTTAATCATTCATTCCAAACAACACAACTTCATGAAATGGCTTAATTCTATTTTATTCACTATTACATGTTTCTGCCTATCTTCTGGCCTTCATCACGTAGTTGATTTACAATTGCTTAAAAGAAACTGTTAGATAGAGGCCACTCCTTCATATCTAATGTGTACAATATCAATTAATAACAGAATAATAGTAAAATTATTAAAATCATTAAAACAAGAACATTTTAACTCCTTTCATAAATATTTTAGCACTCGCATCCTCTAGATCAAAGAAAAAACTCGGCTCAGTGATAAGTAGGTGTGTGGAGGGTAAGAATGACATGGGTGGCTTATAAATGCAAATTAGGTTGTAGTAAAAAGCTTTAAACATAACAGAAGGAAGACCAAATTGGGTATCAAATTCAATGTATACTAAAACAATTAAGTTGTGCTATCGTGTATCAAGTAGTAACTTAAAGTTTTATAACCATGAAATATAACTCAACCAATGGAGACTGTACAAAACATGAAAATTAAGTTGCCATTTTAATCTAAACCTTTGTGTAACATTAAATATTTAATAACCATAAAATGAAATCAATTCCTATTACGATTTTTTGTTTACAGTAACAACTACTTGTATTGTATACTTTGATCATTATGTACATACAAAAGCAGATTGCTAGCATACAGCTATAAGGCCAACAACCTATAAGCAGTGATACAAGAGGTTTAGAAAGAAAGTTGAAACATATACGTACTAAATTCAGTAAAGAGTGAATTTCAGCGTAATAGGCCTGCATATCATTCTACTTCTCCCCAGCGTTTGTGAGTTTCATGAATATCAGCTGACAGAAGACAGAATACTTTTCTGGGCGTCTGTACCATGAAACCGTGTAATATTTTTAAATTAAGAAAAAAAAAAGCCTTGGTAAAATCTGTGTTCTAGTCACAGAATACACAATTTTCAGCGCTGTTTAATTATCCTGAAAACCACAAAGCTGACGGGAAAAGTTTATTGGGTACAAAGTGTACATTCCATTTTTCTCTACGATTCTTTGAAACATCCTTTGCAACATGAATGTCCAGCTCCTTATGCTTGAAATACGCACAGAAATGCATGTAGGTCATCACAAAAACTGTCCGTTACTTTTGTTGCGACTGTAACCAAAACTGGAAGGTGCCAACAGATTTTATTCGTAGTGTTAACTCCCCTAGTGTTGTGAGGAAGTTGTGTATACCAACATCCTCACAGTACTACCGTCCAGCTCCAGAACCAGTTGTGTACCGTGTACAGGATCTACAAGTTGGAAGAACCAACAACAAGGGAAGCAGTCGCGAACTGGAGGACAACATTTTGAAGAGAACACAATACCTGACAAAAATTCATGAAACAGATATCTGAACGCAATTGCAATAGCAATCGATGCATAACAGCACTGACACTCACATTAAATCTCATACTTTTAGTAACATACTTACTTACTTACTCCATTGGGCAAAGTCCTTCTTGAAAGGGCTAACCGGTTCTCAGTCAAGAAATTCCCCGCATTTTATGGAATCCGAAGGTACATTACAGCATTCACAAGTGCGCCACTGGTCCCTATCCTGAGCCAGATCTATCCAGTCCATGCCCCCACATCCCACTTCCTAAGATCCATATTAATACTATCCTCCCATCTACACCTGGGTCTTCCTTATAGTAACAAACATATTTTATTTTAATATACACTTTGACTTAAACTGGTAGTAGATATACACACCTGTGACCATAATGTAAACTTTAGGTACTGCGTATAAAGAGTTTTTGTGCAGGTATCTGCGTGAATGGCTCATAAGCCGAAAAGAGGGGTTTAAAGCATAACAAGCTCTTGTTGAAACGTAAGTGTACTTTGTTGGTATTTGCTGACTCAACAGCAAATAGGACGTCCAGAATACTAAGAAAATTGTTCCTTGTGTTTTGGAGTCACATGCCTATACGCTTATTTTATTCACAATTTTTCAGTTTGTTGGGGACAATCATGAAATTAATGAACTGCTGGTAGCATTTCAGAATTATCACTCATCTGTACATACAAACAAAACTGTAGGCCTAAAATTACTTTCATAAAATATATGAATGACAGCAATGTGCTTGTAAAACAGATAAGTGCATAACGATTCTGTGTGCACTAGGGAATTCCAAGACTGAATCAGAATTCCATTCCATCAGCCTTAGTGTGACAACACAAATACGAGTACTTACACGGCCCTCACTCTTCCAGTATATAAAAAAGCCATGTTCATCTACCCTGAAGAGGCATTTTGATTCATATTCTACATTTTCCTTTTCCTCTGTCCAGCGTTCAAAATAGCATCCCTTCAGGAGTTGCTCTGGCACTGGGATATGCCAGTTGAACTCAAACCGCTTGGTCATGCCTTCAGGGGCGACTGAATCATTCCACTCTCAGAAGATTGCTGTAAACAAAACTTATTCATGTAAACTTCATGTTAAATACATCAGGAAAACCTGCACAAATCTACCCTAGGTTTATGCACATATAAATTTGTGTTAAAATTATAGGATATATGAATAATCAAGAGTTGAATCAAATCCATATATTCAAACTCTTTGTGTAAAATACATTTTAATATTATCCTCCCATCCATAAAGAAGTCCCTTCACGTCTTGCAGCAAAAATTGTTATGCATGTCTCACCTCTGCCCCACCCATCACATCCTCCACGATTTTGTCATTTGAATAAGTCTGGTGAAGAGTGCAAATTATAAATCTCCTCACTATGAAACTTTCTCCAGCCTTCTTTTATTTTCTCCCTCTTCAGCTGAAATATTCTTTGCAGTACTCTGTTGTCAAACACCCTCGATACATTTCTTCCCTTTGTGTACACCACAAAGTTAACACACATACAAAACCACAAATAAAAATACAGTTTTTGAATGATTTAATATCTATGTCTCTACATTGTAAACAAGGAGAGAGAGGTTCAGAAATGAATGGATGCTAGCACCTCTTGAATTTATTTGCTCTCAATATTTTTGTGAAAGCACATTTGGTTTTTTAGATGACACATTCCCCTTTCGTTATTCAATTGTTGTGTGCGACTGTTTTGAGTAAAAAATATGTCTGCAACTTTGGTTTCTTAAAAGGCAGTATATTACAATTTCCCACAGAACTCCAAATGTCAAAATAAAAGTGTACATCCTTCCCTTCACTGTACGAACAGGCATCACATATTACCTGTGAACATAACCTCCCACCATATTAAACTATGATAATTCTTTCCTTCTTTTTGATATTTTGAAGTTATGAATTGTACTGAGAAAATTCATGATGAAAACAAAAACATGCACATGAATACATTGGCAGGAAGTTGTAACTTTTACTATACATGTCATGTACATGGGCCTAAGGACTTTCAAAATCAGATTTTTTTGACACACACATATATATATACAGGGCCATCACCGTATTGGACAATTTGCATCACTCTTCAATCAGACAATTTTATGTGACAAAAGGCAGTGCACTATTTGCTGCTATTCCAATTTGCTATGAGTCACAATCCACATATTTTAGTACAGCTTATTGCAGTAAGTAATGGTTTTTACTCATCATAGTTAATAAAGCAGCTCGAACCATTTTCCTTCAGCAGAAAGACATGTGCCTTGTCTAACATGTTCACTGTACATAAATGTTTTATGCTTTAAGCAAGAAAAAAAGGAAGCGACTAGTGATAGTTTTCAAATAAAATAATATACCTGTATAAGACTAGGGGCAAGAGTTCTTTCATGTGCTTTATGGTGTGGTGAACAATTCCTGGGCACCAGGTCACCATGGTGACTAAATTTTGTACAGTGGTGCCGAAAATGTGTAGGCCCTCAATATGGACCTTGCTTCATGTCACCCTTCTGGTGTCTAGAATTTTGAAGTGGTTCTTAGATTTTTGAAAAATGCATTCAAGCCCACCTTTTTTTTGACCATATAAAACAGATTCCTTGTTATCATAGGACAGTATCTCCCGAGCTAAATACCTGTACGTAATAGCTACAAATATATTCAATAAGGAATTATAACAGCTGATAAAGGGATGACTGCCAGCTCAGATATGAGAACAAACAACCCCTCACCATTAAAACAAACAGGTAGGAACTCTAACAAAATCAATTACAATTTCACAGATTCTTTGGTAAAATCAAGCTACAGAAAAAGAATGAGTTTCAAAACGTGAATGTCAGGAGCCCATACTGGACACACATGTCTACTACTAAAATAATACATACATCTGAGGTTCCAGTCCCAATATACCTGGTTGTATTCCTGTCCATGTATGTTCAGGATGGGACAAATAAAATTGACTGAAGTACAGACTGGACAAATGATAAAAATACAGTTTATCACTGCTAAATAAAACAAAATTTGCATGATATGAATCTGACAACTTGCCCTCACACATGCTGGTAAGTTACTGCCTACATTCCACTAAACATGGAATATATCAAAACAATACACTTAAATGTGCAACAGTGTATTTTTATTAAATTTCATGCTGTCTGTAGCCAATATTCTTATCATGGGAACAGGTGATAAAACCAAACATGTGTTCCACTAAAAACCACATAACTCGTGGGCTAATTAATGAAAACACTCTGAACTATCAACACAAGCTGATTAAAAAAATTGAGTACATCCTGTTTACATGCTAGGCTTCATAAAGGCAGACACAGAGAGTGAAAGGAAGTGCATGGGGGGTATGGAATCATGCCTGTAATTAAACTAACAAAGTACTGACCTCACTGTTCCTGTGAACAAGAATATGTTTTCTTGTTCTTATGAAATTATAATGTTTCATTTCCTACCAGCCAAGATTCTTATGTAGCAGACACATTCTGTCCACTGTATACACACAAAGAATAGCTATCATTAAGAAAGGCATATATATCATAATCTATCAAGAGATACTTATGCCTTATTAAGATAACATGTAATAAAACAAGGAATTATCTCAGTTTTTTGTATGATCTTTGAACAAAGTAAATAAAAATAATGTATAATGATGTAATTGCGAAGGTCAAATCCAACTTCATTAATTTTCTGAAAAAAAAGATTGTGAATCTTGAATTTGAATTTTATAAATTTTGGTCTAAAGTCACTGTCATTCATTCACACCCAGAAATACAGCTCACACAAATAAGCGGAAGGAAAAAAGTATACAGCTCATTAAAATCTACAAACTTCACTTCAACATTATTCAACATGCCAAATATTTTTAAAATGTAACACCAGAGAACATTGTTTTTCTTAGGTAGTTAAAAGTAGTTCTTGAAAAAATAATAATATGGTAAGTTTGGAAGTCATGCTAAAATAGATGGACATGAACAAACATTAATATTGCTAACAAATATTTATACATGGACCTAGCTCAGTTTAAATACCTCTGCAATGACCTGCAAAAGAAAAGGATCCTACATGCAAAACCAAGGATCAGCAAAAAGGGAAGATATTAGATATATTATACTCATTAAAATCATTCTCCATAACATGCTGTTAAGGTCACATGCTAAACTGTCAGTGTTAATTGACTGAAATACAACTGTCATATTAACCTACACAGTGATATACAACAACAAATTTTTACCAGAGTTGTAGTATTGTGTTCATATTTAATATCAGTTCCACACAACCATCAAATAAAACAAAGATACATATTATATACAGGACAACATATTTTGAGCACCAACACTCAACAAGTAGAGGGAAGACTCACAGATTGATCACACACTGATAGATACGAGATGGCCTTCAAATATTCAGGATGTATGATATTTCAGGGAAGCTGACTGTGATAGTGATCACCATGAGGTGGTGACAGTTGCAAATTTATGGACAGATTGCTGGTAAGTAAATGAACATCACCACACAATATGGATATTCAATCTCAAGAAGTTAAATGAGATGGAAGTTAGGAAACATCATCAACTTAAAATCTCACACCCATTCGTAGCTTTGGAGAACTTAGATGACAGTGGCACCATAAATCGTTCTTCAAACAATATAAGAACACCAAAATCTCAGCTAAAGAAAGTCTATATCAGTATGAATGGAAGCAGCATTGAACACGGTTTGATGAATAATTATCAAAGTTTGTCCATCAAAGGGAGCAGCCTACACTGCAGTGACTGTATGATCCAAGCCATATTAATGCAGATAATCTGCATACTGTTAAGATGTGAAACTAGTAGACATTGCAAAAACAAACCATGGGAATTCTGGGTGGGTTAAATTAATGAACCTAAAACAAACAGTAAGAACAAAAATATTAGAGGCTTGCCTAGGGCATCTGTGAATTTAAGAAGCGTTATCAGGATCAAACTCATTCAATAAAACGATGAAAAAGGTTATCTGCTTGAAGACTCCCAAAGTATTTTTCTCAGTGAATGAATGTACATGGGGTTAATGATGTTAAGACTTTTAAATAAATACAGATGAGCCTCTAGTGCCTCAGCCCAGTGCCTTTGTGGCTGAGATGGCTAGTGAAAGGTTAAAAATATATAAAACACCAAGTGGAGATCAAAGTCCGGCAGAAATGATTCAGGCACGAGGAAGGACAAGGCATTCTGAAATCCACAGACTTATAATTCTCTTTGGAACAATGAACAATTTCCTCAACAGTGGATGAAGCCAATCATTGTAACTATTTACAAGACGAGTGAAAAAATGGACTGTAGAAATTATTGAGGCAAATCACTGCATCAACTACACACAAAATTTTATTCAACATCCTTCGTCAAAGATAACTCTGCATGCAGAAAATGTATTTGCATCATCAGTGTGAATTTCAATGCATCCAGTCCACTAGTGATTATAGATTCTGCATTTGCCATATACTTTACAAAAAAATGGGAACGTAATGAGGCACTGCATCAGCTATTTATACACTTCAAGCAGGCCTACGATTCATTTAGGAGGGAGGTCTAGTATATTATCATTCAGTTTGGTATCACTATCAACCAAGTTAGGTTAATAAAAAGGTGTCTAAATTAAACCCAGAGAAGAATCCAGGTAGGCATACATTTGTCTGACACAATTTGTATTAAGAATGTTTTGAAACAAGGAAATGCTTTATCGCTATTACCTTAAACTTTACCTTAGAATATGCCACTAGAAGGGTTCAGGAAAACTAGGGGGGCTTGAAATAAAATGGTACACATCAGCTTCTGGATTATGCTGATGATGTTAATGTACAGGGTGAAAGAATACATACAACAAAGATAAAAACAAAACCTTTAATAGCTGCTATAAGAAGGCTGGTATAGATGTAAGTGCTTAGAAAACTAAGTACATAGTCCTGCCATAAGTTTTGCTACAACTTTCATTTTGTACAAAGCTGCAGACAATGAGGCAGGAGGGTTGTAAGGATGGCTGTCTGTCACAGCGTCAACATGGAGTGAGGTGTCAAGGAAAATCATGTGGCTGTGATTGTCCTTCACAACTGTGGAACATTTTATTCTCAAATTTTCAAACTCTTAAAACCACTGAAAATTTTGCGAATGTTCATCTGTCAGACAATTAAACATTATGAGGAACTGTGAGGGCTGTAGACAGGGCTCAGTCAGGACGCTGGAAAATTTTGAGGGCTCAAGCCACTATCAAAACAGTGTGGGAGCGGATTTGCCGAAATCTGCTCTGGAAACAGAAGATCATGCTGAACATATCGACCAAATCAATGTCACGCCTCATCAGGGATGATCAACACATGAGGATGCACTGCCGCTCAAGGGGACACATCCTTCCTCCTGCTTTGAAGGTGATCCGACGGACAAGAGCAGAGCGTCTCCTCCAGTGGCACGCCGAGAACGGGCATGAAAACATCCTCTTCCCGGACGAGAAAATCTTCACCATTGAGAAGCAGTACAACCACCAGAACAGGATTTATGCTCAAACATCCCATGTGGTGAAGGAAAACGTTCTGAGGGTGCAGGGAGGCCACCACCCTTCCTACGTCATAGTTTGGTGGCAGGTGTCCCATCAGGGGGTAACCCATCTTCATTTTTGCAAGAAAGGGATGAAACTGGTGTCCGAGTGTATCAAGAGGACGTGCTACAAGGAGTTGTGAAACAGCTTAACATGACCCTCTTCAGTGGTCAGGAATGGGTCTTCCAGCAGGACTCAGTTCCTGCCCAAAAGCCAAAACAACTCAGGAATGGCTGCGGAGGAACCTTCTGGCCTTCATCAGTGCCGAGAATTGGCTTTTGGGGAGTGCTGACTTAAAAAATCTGGACAATAAACTGCGGGCTGTTTTGGAGGACATGGGGTGCCGAAAGCGTCACAACAGCGTAAAACTATTGTAAATAAATTATTTGGCTTGAAAAGTGGATGTTTTGTTTAATTTTCCTTCTAGGCCACATTGTATTTGTAACAGAACTTAATGGCAAGACTAAGTATATGTTCATGTCTCATAAACAGAATGGTGGACAAAATCACAACATAAAAATATGAAATAAATATTTTGAAAGTGTGGCAAAGTGCAAATATTTGGGAAAAATCCTAACAAATCAAAACTGCCCTGATCAAGAAATTATGAGCAGCCTGAACTCAGGAATTGCTTGCTACCATTCTGTCCTGAATCTGCTGTCTTCCAGTTTGCTAACGAAAAATATAAAGAATAAACACTGCAGAACTGTAATTTTGTTAGTTTTTTTATATGGGAGTCAGTCTTAGTCTTTCACATTCAGAGAGGAACACATGCTGATGGTCATAAATTGGGTGCTGAAGAAGATACGTGGGCCTAAAGAGGACAAGATAACAGGGGATTGAAGGAGACTGCAAAATGAGGAGCTTCATGATGCACTCCTCACCAACTATTATTTGAATGATCAAATCAAGAATGAAATGAGTGTGGCAAGTATCCAGTTATGAGGGAAAGGCGAGGCACATACAGGGTTTTGGTGGGGAGACCTGAGGAAAAGAGACCACTCTTACCTAAGCATAGATGGTATAATAATATAAAATTGCATCTTCAAGAAATAGGGTGGAGAAGGGGAAGCATGGACTGGACTGACCTGGCTCAGGATAGGGACAAGGTGGCAGGCTCATGTGAACACAGTGATGAACCTTCCGGTTCCACGAAATGCTGGGAATACCCTGCCTAGCAGAGGAACTATTAAGCTTCTCAAGAAGGACTCTACTCCACAGAGCTAATTACTTGGTTAGTCAGCAGTTAAAATGACTTAAATTACTTTGTGTACAAGACTCCTTCGATATAGTTTCATATATATAGAAACAGAGTACTTTTCACTTACATTTATATATATAAGTAGAAATTATTGTTTATATATATATATATACACACACACACAAACATACATATATATCAGAAATGTAAGATTGGTGACAAACACAAAATTACCTCAATGAAAGTAATCAATCTAAATAACCAAACTCACTACTAAAATCTCATCAATTTGGTATAAAAAATAGGGGTGGCTAAATTTCTGTAACTGATGGTAATTCTATACCAAATATTAGCTAAGACCATCTTTTACAGTGTGCATAGCAAATAGCCTATTGGGCCATGACTTTCAACTACTATCATTGTTACAACAACTAATGGAGTATCATCTAGCCTTTTGGGCTTTCCTTGTTGAGAGGGCATCTGATAGATCCTTATTTAAGTCACTAACAAAAGCTGCTGTAAGGCTGCTGCTATAGTATCTGCTGGTGGACAAATTCCACCTCAGGAAATTGAATGACGGTCATTATTATGCAGTGAGGTATACAGATGATACTGTAATTGCAATAAATAAGAAATATCCTGGGTTTGTGTCTGATGTATTACCTACTGCTCAGACAACTGTGCAATAAAACACAACTATCCATTAACCAAAACAGTGGTTATTATGGCCTGTACTAGGAAAAGAGATAATGTACTTGGGACCTTAAGAAACCATCTCTCTTCAGTAAACAACACAACTGTCCATGAAAGTCAAGTGACTTGTACTAAGTTTCGGACAAGGAATTCACATGTCAAAGAAAGCAGGACAAAGTCACAACTGGTCCTACATGGCACTTGAAAATATAGTACTGCTTGTGGGAAAATCCAGGGACCGAACTGAAGGCACTATAGCAGATATACGCCATGGTAGTAGTAAGAACCAAAATTACCTATGATGCCACAATATGATGGCCCAGGGTATGACACAAAACATGCAAGAATGAGTTTAGCAAATTATAATGGTCAGACTTTCTGTGTATACACATGAGATCTTCTGCCACTCCCTCCACTATACATGAAAACAGAGGTTGAACCCAAGCACGAGTTTATGTACTCAGCTGTAATTAACAATGGAAACCTCAACCTACTTGGTACGGGAATGCACACATCTTGAAGCATGCAGACAGAATCCATCTTACAGATGGGGCTTACAAAATAATGCTAAGCTATGTACATTATAAACTATTTGTGGTCAAATTTCCCAACAGAAGTGAATGGGGAAGCAGACTTGAAACTGACGATAATGGGGAACTTCATATTATACAGACATATCTAAGACAGATTACGGCACTGGTACTCTGCACACAGCTATCACCCAAAAATGCAGCTTATCATCAAGCATGGATACTAACAACACTCCAAGCTAATGAGTAAACCATCAAGAATTGCACAACAGGAAATATAGGTCAGGCTAAGAGTACGGAAACACATACAGAATCATTCAGAACATACAGTGTACCAGGTAGTCAAGCTGTAATCAAAGCACTTCACAAATATCAGGTCTATCATAACTTTGTCAGAGACTGCCATCAGTCTTAAATGACTGGCCTAGCATCTGGGAATTGAAGGGGCTGACGCTGCTGATCAAATGGCAAGAAATGGATATGTATATGCACTACCAGGACATGGACTGGCCTATGGCATCTTTCAAGAACTGCTAAATGGGCTGCCAGGAACTGGAAGAACAAAGACCATCGTACCGGAAATCCATACCGGGGCAGAATCACAAAAAGAAAAAGTCGTTGGGGAAATGTCAGCCACAAGAATTAGGGAACTATAAAGTAAGCTTGCTAGGATAAGGGACAGGACTACTCACTGGACACTGTCACCTGTAAGGTCACCTGGAACTATCGACAAGTTCTATCAGCAAACACTGCAATGAAAGAAATGAAATAGCCACATCTGTCCTATATTGCAGGTTTCAGTTAAAGCAAGACTGCATCACCTACAACTTAATTTTACAAAGCCAAGTGACTACCAAAAGGCCCACTAAGCAGACTACTGTGCTTCATTCAAACTGCAGGACTGCTGGAGGGATAATTTTAGAACAAGGATGCCCATAAAATGGTACCCACCCTTTCAATCAATTAATCAAGACATGACAGGCTGTTTAACTTCAAATCAACAAACTATATTGGTATAACTATATAAGACAGGAAATGTATGTATAAATGCAGCAATACGGTGCATCTGCATAACCATTCTTGCTGTGGAAAAACCAATAACTATACATATTCTGAGTATGTGTCTTTAGCCTTAGTTATGCAGCATGTAAAGCACATCCATCATATTATGTTTTCACATGTGGCCTGTCTGGCTCTACCATATCCTTCCACAATACCTCATGAACAGCATGATTTTTGGAAAAACATTTCTCATTCTAAGAAGAATGCAGCAAGATATTATCATAAGTGTACATGAAAAGTACCTGTTATTTCTGTCAGATATTAACCAAATTTGACTTTTCTCTGAAAGATTTTTGAAAAATACTCATAAATCAAATTTCATAAATCCATCCACTGGAAACAAAGTTGTTCCATGCAATATACAGAAAGGCAGGAATGATGAAGCTAATAGCTACTTTTCAGAAATACATGAACGCACCTAACAACTAAATGTAAGGAGAACATAAACCACTAAGTTCAGACACACTCATACAGTACAATTAAAACAACTTCAAGTCCAGAAATAATAATTTATCTTCAAACAATACAACAGAAAATGCCATATAACAAGGGAATAAAGAACACAAGCCTCAATTAAAAAATGGCTATCTTACAGTGGTATCAAATGAACTGGATGGGTGGGCAGTTAGCGGAGAATAACAGTGATAAAAATAATTTTGCATAAATGCTCTTTATGTAAGAATACATACATACACAACAAGTAAACAATGAACTGAGCCAGAGCAAAAACAGAAATACACACAATATCTAAAGGAAACATGCATAAAAAATATCTATTATCTTACATTTAGGAATGTATGAGATAAACATTAATGCATGTAAAACTGTGACGGAGGAAAATAAAACTTAAAAAACAATAATGAATTCACAAGTGTGATCATGGATTGATCAGTAATCTAAAAGTGATGTCAATTAATTATTAATAATAATTTTAAGAATAAAGTAATTGTTTCAAATTATAAACTTAAACACATGTAAATATGCAAATTAAGAATTTTTATGATGCAATCTTAATCTTCAACACCTGACAGTAGTACCCTCCAGCAGTGGTACTCAACAATTTTCACTGGCATACTACTAACTGAAATTGTACCACCAAAATGTCTTCTGTCTATTAAATAAAATATGCTCTAATCGGAAAGACTGGCCGATAGTGGGAGTGACATATATAATGTTGTACATTAGCAAATACATGTGGATTATTTTTAGTTATTATTCTGATTTTTATCCTCTTTTATATTTTCAGTTTTTATTAAGGTTGCAGAAAAAATGGCTGACACACCAGTGGTGACATGCATACCACAGTTTGAGAAACCATGCCACATAGTAAAGAAACAATGTAGGCGAAACAATAAAATATCACTTTGTTGTTCACAGACGTGCAATGTTCACTGAAATAAATTATTACATGTCATTGTGAAATATATAACACTGTACAAAAATACCTAAAAATACAATACAGTTACACACATCACCCACCATTACAAATACGACACTACAATAGACTAAATAAGGGACATTTTGGGACATGTTTTCAAATTTCAAAGTTAAGTTAAATTTAACAAACTGATGGATATTTTCTTCTACAATTTTGATAATGTTTCTCACCAAGATTATTTTATTCAAGGGTACCCCAAAGGAGTAATTGGACTATGGAAGTAATAAAAAATTTCCAATTAAAACTCCAAGTAATTTAGGAAAGAAAACAACTGTTGCAAGATTCAAATAATAAATAAACCAAAAAAACTCCACAACATAAAACACAAAATTTGACTGAAATATTGGGCATAAAATACAGCAATTTCACAGGAAACAGCTTAGGTATTCGTTCATGTACTTTCAGAAAAAGTAACACAGCTCTTAAAACAAAACACTGGACACTGTAGTTGCCAAACAACAAGAACAAGAAAAACAGGAATAACAACAACAACAACAACAACACATCTGTAATAAGAATATGTTTATTTTTCCAGTGGAGAATGAAATGGAAATGGGAAAACTCATGGGTAGCCTATCTGCAAAGACTGATGCAATACTAGAATATGATGTCAAGAAATGCATTAAATCTACTTGAGGAAAACCTTTAGCTTGTACTTATAAAATCTTTAAATCACGCTTAAAAATTGTAAATGTGAGACAAACCATTTCATGGAAATGGGAATAAAAGTGACATATAATGTAACAAACCAATATCATCTTTACCCATTTTCTTAAAAATTTAAGAAAAATTAATGTACAATATGTCAATTTAAGTTACAGCAAGAAATAACACATCAAGAGACACCCAAAAAGAACTTACATAAACTGAGACAAATACATTCTTTTCTTGAAACGATAATGGAACCAGCTGAAGGAAAAATAACTATAATGGGAATATTCTTAGGTTTAACTACAGCATATTGTGTGATCACATCATGGTGTCCTACTTGCTACATAAAAACCACAAACAGTTCAAGACATGGCAAACTCATATTTGAAACAGTATTTATCATGCTGGAAACATGTTCATGAAATTGGCCTACATTAAAATCACAATATAAACACGAAACATGAAAGCTACGTTTCAGCCGAAAGATAGATTAAAATTCATGTGCTTCAGTATTCAATTCTTGAACTAATATTCTTATTATACATAAATGACCTGACAATGAGTATTCAAGAATTGCATACATTCTGGTAACAGCACAGAATGAACAACCGCTCCAACAAAAATTCCATCAAGTTACGTATGAACAGCAAGCATAGTTGTACACAAGCCTTATGATAAAGAGAAAGAAAACAACAGCAATGTGTTGCCATGCAAGACAAAGAACAGATCTATTCAAACTGCAAGTCAAGTATTAGAGTATGGGTATTTCCAAATACCAGAAAAAGTGTGAAGGCACACACACAAGCACATGAAAATATGAAATGGGCACAGAATCACTAAGTTCCTCACTTGGTAAAGTTTGCCATGCAAAATGAAGCAAGCCCAAACATTACAAGAAGTGTTATTTTAATGCTGGAGGACATACACTATGAGGAAGCACTTCAATGATCTCTAATCCAAATAACCTGCCATAAAAATCAATCAAGTAAGTCGAAAACAAAGCAGAGATTCAAAAAGCAATACACACTCAAAAGCTGAACTTCCATGTTGTCTTGTAAAGCAAATGCTTTTAAACAGAGTTAAGTTGGAAAAAACAAGATACATTCATAAATGCAGCATCACTAAGAGTTGAACATACACACTGTTTTACAGAACAAATGTTGTTAAAGAAAGTGCAGTAAATGTAGGATTAAATTATATAGCAAATTACCAAATAAAACTATACAGCTACAACACTGTGGCATTTTAACAAGGAAATAAGAGCCTTCCTACAACATATGAGTACTTTATACTGTAACATCCTTTTGTACTACAAGTTATGGCTGAAATTCGACTAAAATTATTTAATTCACGTAATGTGGAGTTATGCACCTTACTGGCCTGTCCCACATCAGCATCTTGAACAAGTATAAAATATTAAAAAAAAAAATCGCATACACAAATGCTGGATTAGTGATTGCTTAGCACTATTATGGCATGTTTAGAACGGCTGTAAGCTACACAATCTACCCTTCTCTTTCTCACTATATAGGAGGCTGACCAGGCCTAGGCGTTTTGGACATGAAGAGTAAGAAAAAAATGAATACGTTTGTACATAACAGTCCTCCGGTTCACAGTCAAAGCAAGTCTGGGCAGCCCATCAGTAACAACTCCAAATACCGTACTGTGACCAAAAGGCAAGCTGTTGACCAGTTTACTTAATACGTATCGCCAAGCCATGGTAGTGTTCATTTCAGGGATTAAAATATCAAAATTAGCCCGAAAATGCATTTAATGTGCCATTCAACGCTTCACCCTATCATTACACAACATTTTACACCCGGGAAAACCTATCCGACGAACAGTATTCGTACATTACAAAGTAATAAAGGGTTCGAAATGTTCTGAAATTATTGCAACAGTTTGTTCTGAACGATTTTTAATGGTAGATGAGGTGGCTTACGTACTAAGTTACTTATTCTAATGTTCGATACTCGTTCATATTTATTAAAAACTCCTATTACTTTTGAAAGTCTGCAGTAGCGGAATAAGTAAACGCACACATTATCTAAGACTATACGTAACTGTTTAACTGACGATATGAAACACCTCGGAAAACAGAGTGTATTAACCTTGTATCACAAACATAAGATGAATTAAAATATCTGCCCTAGTAAACCTATACGCATGCATGTCAACATCAAATAACGTGACGAAACTGAATATACGTAACGACAATATTAGAATTAAATGCTGTATACGTACCTAAAGACGCATAAGAATTAGCAAAGGTGTATACGGCGGTGCACGAAAAGTTACCTGTCAATTACATTTTCACATGCGTTTACCAACGACACCCCATTGCTTTCCACTTGTGTGACTGCTTCTTGTGGTTTGCTAAACTGTTTTCCGTCTCTTCGATCCGCTTTTGCCACCGTCATAAAAATAATAAACTTACGCATGCGCACGTATGCTTACTCCGAGACCTTGGTGCATGCCGGTGGGGTTCTGCAAACATTTGACGTTGGGTTTCGGTTTATAAAATAGTGAGAAGAAGAAGACCGTAGAACGACGGTAACATAGAAGGAAGTAAAATATGGAAGTGTAACTGGATATTTCGTGGTAGACATTAGTTGCCTAGCCGGACTTCCACGATAGCATATGATAGAAAAGTGAATTGCAGGGAAGGAGGGAGAGGGACAAGGGACGTTTCTTACACTTTTGTTTATGTTGTTCTATTGAATGCTACAACTTCATTCATGCGCATTCGTATGTTATTTACGTACTAGGGAGGCAGGCCAGAAAGGCAAAATGTGGGACAATCATAAACAGCTAACAAATATGTTTAAAATGTTCCGATATTGTGGAGCGCAATAACAAATAAAAATAACACGCCCAAATTATAGTAAATTGTTCACGATCACCGTGTACCTTAACTGCAATAATTATGAAATAAAAGCCATCCAAGTGCAAATAAACCAGCGTAAATGCCACCCATTTTAGTAGGCGCGTTCCCAAAGTTGCGAAAAGCGTCTTGTTAGCTTCGTCATGTCTGTCCGGCTGCATGGAGCAGCAAGGCTCCCACTGGACGGATTTTCATGAAATTTGGTATGTGAGAATTGGTAGAAATTCTGTGGAGAAAATTCAACCCTTGTTAAAAGGTGACAAGAATAACGGTCACTCTACATGAAGACGTATGCACATTTATTATGTCTCGCTGAATTCTTCTTAGAATGAGAAATGTTTCAGACAAATTTGTAGAGAAATCAAACTGCATTTTCTGTTCAATAATTTCAATTTCGAAAATTGTGTTGGAAAGATATGAGAAAGCCTGACAGGCCACAGATGACAATACAGTAAGACAAGCGCTTTACATGCTGGATAACTAAGGCTACAGATACAGATTTGGAATATGTAATATATATTGTTTTTCCATGGTAACAATGGTTACACAAAGGCGCCTCAGTATTACGTTATACGTACATACGTTGCTTATCCTGTTCAGAATATTTTCGGTCCAGCAGGGCCTCCATCAAGGAATATACACTTACACAGTTTTTCTGTGTGAAATGAATATAGTTTGCATTAGTTCATACAGTATTGGTAACTGAAATTTCAGAACCTTTTCCATATAATGCTTGTTGTATTTATATTGTTTGGTATAGACTTACACTCTCAAATCGCAGATGTATCTTGTTAAAATATTTATATTTTTTAAAATTTGTGTTGAGTTATTTACAGTTATTACTCAGACATATATTTTTAAAATATTCATAATTATTACACATGTGTATCTTCTTTAAATATGTACAGAACATATCTGTTATTACATTGTGTTGCAAAGATTTTAACAATGCAGTTTAATCAAATCTCATTTGCCCCTATATTTTTTAAAGAGAAAAACCCCCAAAACATCAATTTTACCAGACTAGCAAAAGGTTTTCCTGCTTATTGCTTCCTTTACAATAGTGCTAAAATTGATCTGTCAGCTGAAGGTAGGACCAAATTACATGTCTTTGTGAACTACAAAGAGTAGAACTAAAAGTGGGATGGAGAAAATTACAAAAAGGAACTTCAGAGTTCAAACATGTTTTTAAATAGAATGAACATCAAATGAATAATGGCAGATGGGACATGTACCATCTGATTTGGATATGGTCTACTTGCAGTCTTATGTGAATACAATAATGTTTGATTGAGCCCCTTAAAGAACTGGAAATTTCTTGACCACATATGTACATATCATCTTCTCTATGGTATTTGCCAAACAAGAACTCCAAAAATTGTTCAGCTTGCCCTGGATGTTTATGGAAATCTAAATTTATTGTGTTGTAAATTAAGATGTGTGTGTATGTGTGAGTCATCAGTTGGGAGTTCTATAAGTGAAACAGGCCACAAGTCTTCTGTTACTCTAGTCCACTCACAGATTGGTTTGTAAGCTGTATAAATCTTTTGTATTCACTGAAAAGATAATGTGGAATCATGTTGGGTGTACCAGGAAAAGACAAGAAATGGAGTTCTGAGAGCCTCATTCAAGTTATCAAAGTTATCAAAATTATATGATTTGTAGACTAGGAAAATAATTGTCAGAATATGTAACAAAGTCCAGAGAAATTCATTAGCTGTTCTTGACTTATGAAGTTTTGAGCAGATTTTTTGAACTTTGTGAAATCACTGAGTCAAGATATTTTCTGAATGAACACTTTTATTATTTTCTTTATTTATTTAAATTTATTTCATAAACTGCAAAGGTTATACAGCATCAAATATAATGACAGGATTGGATAAAAATTGAAATATGGAGTATCATGTTTTAATTTGTCATAATGTCTGCTTGAAGTGACAGAGAAAACCACAAAGAATCACTAATGACAACAGCAGCATCTTAGACTAAATTGTAACATTTTTCTGCCCAGATATGAATTGGTAATTGTTACCTCACAGTTTTCAGAAACACATTTTTGAGAGCTGCACACATTCTGTCTGTTGGAAACAGAAGTTGAAAAGAAAATAGAGTAATATATTTAGTGATAAATACGATAAATAATTCGTGTATCTCCACGTTCATGGAATGGGCTATTTAGACTCTTCCATCTGCTGCATTCTGTTTTAAAATTCTTAGACACAGAACCAATAAGACCACAATATTTGCACTGCATGCATGAGTGTCGTTGGTGTCTTCATCTTTGGGGTTTATATTGTTTAGAATGTTAACATTTTTTTACTCTTCCTAAATTTTCCAAAATGCGTTGAAGCTCTAGAAACTTACGTACACATCTAATGGGTAGCTACATAATCAGGTGACCAGGCGGCCATGGAGAGAGAATTTTAGGAAGATTTACATAAGTACTACCAAATAAATTAAATTAGGATGTTGTTTCACATGATAGGAAGCTTCTTTCGTATATCCCATTAGCTAATGTGAGAAACCAGGGTGCTGTAGTGAAGACTTACATTTCTTCTACTCAACGTTTTTGTACCCCTAACAGTAATCTTCTTTGGGTAAATCTAATTTGATACTTACTTGGATATTAAGGACCTTCTGTAAGTCATGACACTTCATAGCATATTGCATTGATTTTCTTTGCTAAAAATACCTATATAAAAATACTCAGAAAATTTGAAAATAGATACCTCAACTCTATCACTGAACATCCATAAACAAGTATTACATCTGCTTTACAGTAAGTGCATTACTTTGACTTTCATCATTAGTCTTCTTTTTTGCTTGTAAATGCTGTTAATACCACTTGACAGGGCACATGTTCTACTGCTGTGTACATATGTGAATTGGAATTAGCCTACATGACTGAAGAGTTTAATCTTAAAAAATACACTTCTTTAATCATGTACACCTGACAATTTTAAGCAATAAAACCAACAAAGTACACAAAATCTCCTTAAACGTTTTGCTCCAACAAGTCAAACATGTTTTGTTTGACTTAGCCAAGTGCTATACATGTAGCAATTGGATGATAGATAATTAAATAAATAAGTTTTGACTCTTCTAGACCATTTTAGTGTTCACTGGTTATGTCTAACAGCAAGATACTTAGTGTAACAGTGTAAGGAATTTGTGCTGTTAAAGCCTCCTTGAAAATGGCTTTGAGAAGCCACAGTATGTTGAAATAGAATATAATAATATTTTGTGCATTTTGTTGATTGTATTGATTAAACAGTGCAGCGTTTTAGGAAGTCTGCTCCAAGCTTATCAGGGGTACTATAAAAGAAATACTTTTGTGGTCCCCTGGTTTGTTTTTTCATAAAATAAGCTAATTTTCTAGTAACAGTGGTCAGGAGGCTCAGTAAAGACTGTCCACAAAAGATTCTGTCCATCTCCAGTCCTTAAAATCAATGCTACAGAGCAGGCAGCAGTGACTGTCATTGTAGTGAATACATTCATTTATGCTGGTCTTTGAAGAATATTGTGTATTGATTTTTTTTTTTTTTGGTTCTTTTGCATGATTGAATTGTGGAGAAGAGGACTTGGACTTTTAGCATGAATCACTGCAACTCAATTGTTGAGAACTATGTTAAAACTTCATATTCTTGACAAATAATTTATTCCATATTAATGAAATATCCATTGCAAATTAAATGAGAGGCTTTTGAAATCCCCTATAGTTGCAATTTAGACTGTTAACCTTTCTGTTACTGTTGCAGTACTATGTATGTTGATCTAATCAGGGTACTTAATTACGGTTAAATTATTTTTTCTAAGTGATCTCCCCAGGATGGTGGTACATTGCTCTGAAATTAATGATGTGTGTGTGTGTGTGTGCATGTGCGCACTTGAGCTTGCATACTTGTGTCTCTGTATAGAGCAGCCTACAAGTCAGTTAACTGGTTAATAATATATACACTAAAATACTTTGTGAACTTCTTTATTCACTAAATTTACAAAAATTGTTTGAAGAGAGGTCCACCATATTCAGTGCACAACCCATAACGCTGTGATATAATTTTACAGATTGACTGGCATAGCTGTATATTGGTATCAAAATTTTCAAAGAATGTTTTTGGCTAACTGACTTTTGGACCACTCAGCACATGCTGGTAGATGACTATACAGTGCAAGCCAGAAGTGATAGAACCCTTATTTAAATATTTGGTAATAGCTGTAAGTGAACTAATTCAACTTGATTCACAGGAAAAATATGTATATTTCATCACTATAACAGTGCAAAACTTGTGGGCATAACTGATTTTGCAACAGACTTGTGCCAACCATGTTTCAGCAGTCAAAGTGGGAACATATTTTTTTACAGGTGCAGTAAATGCTCACTGGCAAACACTACCTGACACCTCATTCATACTTAATTTCAAAGAATGAGTTTATGGATGAATTTTCCAATTCCCCTGTGCCAAACAAATGGACAGTACCTGTTTTGTGGAACCATTTTTGAGACATAGGAAAGATGCAGTCCAGGTAACATTCCAGGCTACATTCAGTGTTAAGTGAAGATAATGTGGATAATATGCAACAAACATTGTTACATTTTCCAAGGGAGTCAATGAGGAAACTTTCCCATTAGATTAGATGTTTGTACGAAGTTTACAAATGGCACACAAATGACAAAACTTTATCCATATCACAAACATGTTGTGCATGAACTCCACAGTCCTGATAGGCATTGATGACTTCAGTACTGCAAATGGTTTACATGCTTCATCCATGAAGAGATAGGCATCTTGCATAAAATCTGCTTTACTGCTCAAGCATGGTTTCAGCAAGATGGAGCTACTGCACATGCAGCAAATTCTCTAGTGATCACTTTAATTCTTCAAACTTGTGGCCTTTTAGATTTCCAAATCTAACAACACTGGATTTCTATCATTGGGGGTTTTTGGAAGAGAATGTTAACAAAAATAGCCTGCACATATTTGAAGAATCCAAACAAAATATTCAGCTGTGCATTTCATGCATCACGGAAGAAAGTGTTCACGGGGTTGCATTAAACATGAGGAAAGGCCTGAATGCATGCATTGCTGAGCGTATCATTTATTTCAAACACTTCATATAACATTGTGTCCCCCCCCCCCCAAGATTCTGTTGTAGTTTTCTGGCAAATAGAACATGCTTCAAACGTGGTTTGCATGAATTTTTACTCGTGCTGCATTTAAGAGAAATTTTACAGGAAGACAAAAATGCACATACTCTATGTGCCTGAATATATGATGAGAATTTTTTTCCAAATCCATGTCTGAAAAATGGGGTGTCAGCTTATAATTGTATGTGAACTTCAAATATTCTGTTCAGGTATTTTATTGAAACTTGAATACTGAGTGGAGGGATTGTCATACATACAGGGTTATCTTATAATCTGGTATATACAGTATACAGATGACTGCTGTATGCGATGGGATAATATGCAGCCTGCTAGAAAGTTACCAACAAACAGACTGCATGTAATCACATTCCAGATTACAGTAACTTTAGTTCACTGTATCGAGGTCCTTAAATCCCATAATGTATGTTATCATTTTATAAAATTAAAATTTATGTGTGGTTATGTTTTCTCAGTGTGGCCAAGAATTTGAACTTAGTTATCTATAATCACTCTTCTAAAACATTTGTGTGCTGCACCTAAGAGGTTATATTTAAACCTCATTAACTATAAATACAACCTTTACGGTGCATTTTAACCCACTGTTTATTTGGCCATGCTATGGCGGAGGTAGTTAGTTGCTCACCCCTCACCACAGATACCCAGGTTTTATACTGGGCCAGCTTGTGAGAAATGTTTGGTGCATAAAGTAGTATGGGGACAGGTTTTTCTCCAAATACATCAGTTTTCTTCTGTCAGCATTATCCCACCAATGCCTTCTACTCGTCCTCATCTACAGGCTGCTTGTATGAGAAAGACAATGAACAAAGCATGGGAAACTTCAACAAGCAGTGCTCTTTCAGACATTAAGGAGTGTCAGATACAAAAGTCATTGTTTATTGTAACTTTATAATATACAGTAGATAAAATGATAGGAAATTTTTCATTTGAATTTGCATTTATTTACATTGTGTGAATCCATAACAGGACCTTGGGTACAGAACAAGTAAAGAAAGTATTATATACATACAGTAGTTATTGGTACAATACAATTAGCTTAAAACAGATTTTGCTAAGTTTAACATTCTTTGTTTACATTAATATATAATCTGTAGAGTGGAAGGAAAATTTGAGTGTGTCATCCTACCAGTGCAGAAATGTTATTGATCATATTATTGCAAGTTTACTATCTTATTCAAATATCAATATTAGTTTGGTTTCCACCATTTGACCCTCGAAGAGGGGACTGATATGTTATCCCAAAACGTAAGTCACAAACTACCAACCACTGCTATGCCATGTGCTACAAGGGCAAAGACCTCAACTACATTGAAGTAGAAGACTAAAATCTTGCATAAGTACACTAGTTTCTTCACTGCTGTTTTGAATTCATTTACAAAAATTGATACCAAAAACTCTGGATGTCATTGCTTTTTCCAAAAAGCAACAAACAAGTTTTTTAATGACTTCTTTTGCAAAGCAAGCAGTGACTTACAATTTAAGTGTATTACTTTCAGAAAACAATGAATTCATACACTTATAAACTTCAGTTTTTATTATTAATATGTGCCACTTACAAATTACAAACAACAGTAGTAGCACTGTTAAATTCTTAAAAGGTATCAAAAACATTACCAATGAAGAGGCTAAAAAACATGGCATTGTGCAAATGTGATTATCAGAATTGTTCCTATTGTTGTAGCCATGCACAAATACCTTCCAGTTACAGGGATTTTGAACAGTTCTGAAGTCATGCGAAGAGATGAGGTGTATAGCAAAATACTATCCAAATCTTGTACTGGTGTTGTCTCATAAACAAATGGTCGTGTACGAACTTCATGACCTACATCCCGCATGGCGAGACATGCAGCTGTCAGCCGGGTTGCCTGTAAAGAGTAAATATTCAGTGCGTTGTGGACTGTGTAAACATACTTCAGATACTAGGACGATTATGGAGTTTGTTTGGTGAAGATTTAGTACCGTCTCTTTTGAAGCCATTAGCAACAAAGGAGCAGATCAAGTCATTCCAGTATGATGACTGTTCCAGCTCTTTTGTTGTGTCACTGTCATCATCGTTACTTCTGCTGCTCCTGCTGATATTATTGTTGTTGTTACATGGGAAAGTGATCATCAGTTATGGGTGGGTAAGGCTTTGGAAGGAGGATGTTCTGTTTCAGTTAACAGACACTCCCTGTGTACATTATTTCGAGTTATGCAGTCTCAGACTTACACAATTTTAGAAGAATAAAAAAACTGAAATAGCAGCATTTTTGAAATGGGTGTACAGTTTTTCCTTGCAAGAATGAAAGTGCAGTGAGATGAAGGTAGCATAATAATACTGCTGGGCGATTTCACACGCAATGGGGCTGCCATACTGTGGCTGGTCAGGTTCCAGTGCGTTGGAATTTGTACTTCAGCTAGATTCCCCTTTTTATTAAATATAGTTCACCACATGTGTACTACATTATAACTTGTGCAAAATTCAATTTTCACTGGATCTTCTGGAATGTAAATATTGTTTAAAGTGTAGACTGTCTGTACTGTCTTCACATTCACCTGGAGAGACCAAGAAAATGGTGGAAAATGGCAGTCATAATGTACAGTAATAATTGAATTTATGATCAGGTTCTTGGCAGCTGTGAATCCATTTAATAGTACTTAAAAAAGTGACTCAATAACTCAGTTATTTTAAATGGCAAACTTAGTAATGACAATTCATATCAAAAGCCATTACCTTAAAACCATAACCACCATAAATATATTACATTTCTAATTTATAAGTACCATTAAGTTCTCTGCATTAAAATATCTTTGCTCTTCTAGCCATATTAATGCCCAGTATTCAGCTGAATGTGATGATATAATAGCATGTTAGTTTTTAAAGAGTGGCTTTTGGAGTACCTTGTACTTTAGTATTAGCTGTTAGTTTAAGTGCAGGTTATAGGATAAACATAAGTATTTTGTTCAGTAGGATAAATGTATGAAATAAATTATGTTTTAACCTAAGTAAAGCAGAGAGTCTGATATTTAAATGTTGGTAAAGTTTGTTTTTGCCAATCCTGGTGGCCATGTGCTTTAAGACTTCGGTCTGCAGCCACGTGATTGCTGGGGTCATGGGTTCAAATCCTGCTGAGAGCATGCATGTTCTCCTTGTGTGCTGTGTAGATAGCAACCTCTGCGACAAGCTGATCACTTGTTCAGAGGAGTCCTCAAGGGTGTGTGTTATCTACAGATCTCAACAAAGAGGTGGCCTAGGTATGACTTGGGCTGTTGTCCCACAGAAAAGTGTTATTTTCTAATTACAGTAATAAAAGTTTACAACATTTCTGTCGCTTATGTATCCTCCTTACTTGCACTTTTGTGTGGGAGTCAAAGAGGTAATCTTTACCCACACATAGACCAACCTCACATATTAGGTAATTCACACAATTCCTTAATCCTGTGAGCTGAACATACATGTCACCACATTCATTTCACCAGAATTGCCCAATGTTTGTTGCCACCTCTCTCTTGTGGCAACTTTCACTGGCCTGCTAGCCTTGTGAATGAGACTGCTTTGCAGTGACTGCCAGCATATTTATCATTAGGCCTGATGAAATTCTGTGTGCTAAGTTTTGGTCTTCAGAGTAAGAAGAACATAAATGTTCAAAATGATCAAGTCAACGAGGTGATAAAAAGATTTTTTTGGGGCCAATTTCCATGTACATCAACTGATGACATGGCTGCTGTCCCAATCTCCTTGGGTCATTGTACTGTACTATTAAATCCCAAGGCAAAATCTCAACCCAGAGACAAGCTATCATGACTGAAGTCAGGTATTGTTTTTTGAGTCTCCCAAGGCAAATGCCAGGATATTAAACAAATGTAAATATTTGTAATGACTGAATCAAGCAGATGCAGCAACTAATGGAATTTTGTGTGCTGTCCTCTCTCTCCAGTCCACGTAACACATTTACTTGGTATACAGCGCTACAAACACCAAACGTTGCAGTGAATTTGGTAATCCTCTTGCTTCATATTCAGTAGGTCCCAGGTTCAAATCTCAAACCAGATGCATGCTGCCATGACTAAGGTTAAAAATGGTTTTCCTCAGTGTCTCCAAGCAAATACTGAGGTAGTGTCTCATTAGGTCATGGTCACTTCCTTCATGCCACTTCCAATTCATTAATTGTTCTACCATCAAACACTGTGTAGTCTGAACTACTGATGACATTCTCAAATGAGCCATCAATTAACAAATAACAAACCACAGGTATCAAGTAATCTGTGGTCCTTGTTTGACTGTCATCTTTTCAAATTTAGTGCTCAGGAAGAACAACAAACTACTGACAAGATCAAACGAGATAAGACATGAAACTATGCTGTACCACTGAAAGTAGTTCCTGAAAGAAGAGACTAATTTGTACAGAAGAACTACCATTCATACAACTGAATTTTAATGCAGGTGCATTATGGGCTTAATGTTAACTTAGCTGATATTGTTTTGTCATTAAGTTGATAGTGTTTTCTACCAAGCCTCAACATAACATTGTGTTAATTCATTACTGCATTGTTCAAGTATTGGTAGTGATACTGCATAACAGCAGACTCCATGTAACACAGCAGCAGTTGCATAGAGCACCTGTCTTGCTTACATTTTTGCTGAGTGAGGATGCCATTGCACACTATGTGTACTGCATGAAAACCAATGTACATTGACCTGTTTTCGTTTACACATTGGAATGGCTTCAAAATGGCCAGCAGGTGATTCTAATATACAAGGCATGTTCAAAAAGACTGAACTTTTGCTGTAAGGACTTTATTGCTCATTTTACAGAATTTTAAGCACTGTCCTCTTTAAAGCAGTCGCCTCATGGCGATACACCGTTCCCAGCGTTTCTTCCATTGTTGGAATGCTTCCTGGAACGCACTTTATGTTATGGCGCGCAGTTCTCTTATCATATTTTACTCAATCTCCACTATGGTTTGGAAACGACGTCCTTTGAAAGTGGGTTTAAGTTTGGGAAACAGAAAAAGTCTGCTGGGGCTAAGTCCGGAGAATAGGGTGGATGGGACACAACGGATGTCTGATGTTTTGCCAGAAAACTGCGAATTAGGAGCGACGCGTGAGCCGGTGCATTGTCGTGGTGCAACATCCAAGTCTGGTTTTCCCACAATTTAGGCCTCTTCCTGCGCCCAGCATCCCTCAAACGCGCTATAACATCCTGGTACAACTGTTTGTTCACCATCTGACCACGTGGTACAAATTCATGATGGGTAATGCCTTTCCAATCAAAAAACACATCCAACATCACCTTGATCTTTGACCGATATATCCTTGCTATTTTTTGGTTGAGGAGACCCTTTCCCCATCCACTGCGACGATTGCATCTTGATTTCAACATCATACATATTAACTCAAGTCTCATCTTCTGTTATGATGTTCTTAAGAATGTTTTCATGATCATTTGCATTGGCAAACAGTTCCTGACTGATTTCAACACGGTTCATTCTGAACGTCAGTCAACAAACGCGGCACGAATTTTGCACTGACAAAACGCATCTGAAGTTTTATAGTAGAAATTTGATGGCAAGATTCTTTGCTGATGCCCCTTTCGTCAGTAACTTCTCAAAGAGTTAAAAGGCTTTTACACGAATCACAGCACGAACTCTCTCGACATGGTCGTCGTTTGTTGATGTGGAAAGTCATCCAGGCCTGGGATCTTCACCGACCGACATTCTGCCCTCTTTAAAATGCTTAATCCACTCATAGCACTGCGTTCAGTTTCATACAGTCCTCCCCGTATGCTTGGTTAAGAAATTTAAATATCTCTGTAAACTTTTTACCAAGTTTGCAGTAAAATTTACACATACACACACACACACACACACACACGCGCGCGCGCGCGCGTTGTTCTTCAAGCTTTTCCATTGTCACTTTGTTACTAAACCGACGAACGCTTGTGCACGTGCTCAGTTCAACGGATGTAGCTCGACGACTAATGCTCATAGCGAAACGGGACAAATGGCAGTTTGTTGTCAAAACCTGACACTAGTTGCTCTCTGTAGCCGCAGCGCGCTCTCTTTGCTGGTTGGCGCACTATTTAAAAAGTTCCGTCTGTTTTTGAACACGCCTTGTATATTTTGTTAGCAGCTTACAAGAACATAATCACAGTGTTAAGTGACGACTTACCATAGTATCCTTGTTACTATCATATACATTGTATTTTTTTCACTTTGATATTTCCCATATTCATTTTTGTCTTGATATAAGAGTTACAAAATAGCTCACCTGAATAAAAGGAGCGACAACTATCAGCACCCAAAGAAGTGTATTCAGAACACTGACCCCATTGATTGGTTCAGTTGCTGTGTCTACTGCATCAAACCTCAACAGCCATACAATCCCTGAGGCTGAGAATGAAATGTTGATAATTAACAAGATGCAGATTATTGGTGAAAGGTCTTCATTCAAGTACTTCAGAAGCTTTCTAAATTCACCTATTTCCTGTAACAAAATAATAAGTAATAACCTTATTCCTCTTTGCAAAGCCACCCACATTCCTTGTCGTATGCAGTGTAAGCCCAGGAACACTGGGATGGTTTGTTGTAAACTTTATGATGAAATTCAGCACAGTATTATATCAAATTCTGGTAGCTGTCTACCTGCTTGAGGTTGAATATATGGTTCCCCATAAATAAATTTTGTGTTTGTTGTTGCTGAGAGAGCATGGTAGCCACAAATTACCACTAATAATTAAGAACATGGACTTTTGTGAATTACCATACATATTCTGTGATATAGAAAAGCAGTTGACTTTGTTAACCATAACAAACAATTACTCAAAATGGAGTTTTATATAATAAATGGTAAAGAAAAACACTGGACACACAATATCTTACAGATATCAACGAGTACTCTTAAATAACACTAAATATCATAATTTTGTAACTTCCAAATGGTCTAGAAATTCATCATGGTGTGCCATAGAGCTCTGTCCTGGGTCCTCTGTTGATCTTATTACATATGAATGACCTATGATCATAAATAATACTTCTATCCCAATATTATTTGCTGATGACACCACCATAGTATTTACTCACCATATGACTGATAGTCTACATACGAATATGCTTAATACTTTTCAAATTAGGAATAAATTGTTCGAAGCAGGCCTACTTTCCTTAAATTATGAAAAAAAGCGTGTTCAATTTACAACAAAAAATGTAGGCCAACTAATAGAAATATTATAAATGGTAATAATATAATCTCAAATGTCTCTCACACAAAATTTCTTGTCCTATTTGTAGATAACACATTTTCCTGAGTACTCATATGGAAGGAACAGTGTATAATTTGAGCTTTGTTGGCTCTATGTTTAGATATGTTAAACTGTGTATGTCCCACTCATCTCTAATAATGATTTATTACGCCCTTTTCCACTCCATTTTGTCATATGGTATTATATTTTGGGTCAACTCATAGTCAGAAAATCTTTAAATTGCAAAAAAGAGCAATTAGAATTACAACATAGAAACAAGGACTCACATAAAACTTTATTTAAACAGTTGGAAGTTGTACCATTTAAATCACAGTACAATTTGTTTTCCTATTCTTTTGTATCTGCTGAAGAACAGGGATTCTTTTACAACAAGTTATGACAGTCATAATATACTAACTCAACAAAGTAAAAATTTTCATCTTCTACATGTGTCCTTATCCACATACCAACAGACTGTTCATTATTCAAGTGTAAAACTTTTTTTTTAAGAAACTGCCATTAAAACTCAAACAGATTGTGAAATATCCCAATAAATTTAAAAGTGCTTTAAATAATTACTTGCTTGTGCTCTGTTTTCATAATTTGGATCAATATTTTATTAATGAATAATGTGTATAGTTATAACTAAGGAACACATTAACAATGTCTAGGTTCAGTTATAACTTTAAATTTTAATGCTTCTTTGTATTCTGATTGTCAATTAGCTGACTTTTGTACCATTATAATCACATTTGTATTATTGTAATTAACATTAGTTTATATTTTAAACTTTAAAGAAATGTTTATTTTGATATATTTTGATTGTCAATTAACTGACACTATATTATACCACTGTAACTATAGTTTTAGTATTGTCTGTCAACGTGCTGTTTACATTGTATATATGCTTACTAATAGACATATGCTGTATCCTGTATCCAGTGGTTGTACTAGGCCTGCACTGCATCCACTTGAATATAATAATATAAAAGTCAGTCACTCAATCATGAGTAATAACAGCAGCATTTTGTTGCAATAATGCAAGTTGGTATTCTTTGCCTGTTAGTCACACATAACCTAGGCAGAGTATATGTGTCCTTGAAAAAAATCAGCACAGTTATTCTATCTGGACTCACATTACACCATTCATAAATGTTTGAATTGTGTGTTTAAAACTCGTTAATTACCTCATAGTATATGAACTCCAGTATCTTCTGTTCTGTGAAGTTACATCATTGTGAAAATTAAATCTAGTCATGCCAAGAAGGAAAATCAACTGCCACAGAACATCATCATTAAAGACAGATTGAAGGTTCCAGTTATGGAAACTCACTCTGTAAGTGTTGCAGCTGTCTATTGCCTTCAATATATGGTGGTGCAGAGCCCACTGACACTTTTAAGCAAAAGTGTGAAAAGCGACTATGGGTTTCATGTCCGTCTACTTGTCCACATGCAACAACTTGGATCCCAATGGATGTATTTTCATTACATTTGATATTTGAGTATTTTTCGAAAATCTGTGCAGAAAATTCAAGTTGGATTGAATCCGACATGAATAACGGGTACTGTATATGAAGACCTACGTATTCTTCTTAGAATGAGAAATGTTCCAGACAAAATTTGTAGAGAAAATCAAACCCACATTTTATGATCAATACCTTTTTTCCGACAACAGTGCCGTTTATGGGAATATGTAGGAAAATACGGTACAGCCAGACAAGCCACAGATGACACAATACGGCGCATCCGTTTTCATGCCGGATAACTGAGGCTAGAATGCAGACACACACTCATGATATTTAAAGTTATTGGTTTTCCACGATAGCAATTGTTACGCAAACGCTTCTCAATGTTACGCCGTACATACATAGCCCGTATTGTTGACACGTGATATTATTTTACACAACAAGAAAGTGATGCAGTAAAATGCACCAGTTTATGTATAAAACAGGCGATTTATATCTTGTTTATTAATTAGGACAGATAACATCTTGAAGATGACCTCCTTTACTTGCAATACATTGTCTTAAAAGATTCACGAAAATTTACAAAACTCCGCGCAACAGCACTTAATTTGTGGTCGCAGTTTCATCCCGAATAGCACTCTTAAGCTCCTGCTGTGAGTGGGCAATGCCGGTAAACACGTTGTGCAAAATATCCCTACAGAAAGCAACACGGGACCTGCAGGTTCGGTGAACGTGGAGGCCATAAGATGTCCCCAAAACACGATACAACCCGTTGGAAGAGATTGCGCGTTACTTCAATACTTGGTCGAACAGCTCCATCTTGCTGGAAGTAGAGATTTTTCTAATGTACACTAAGTGCTTCCAGCCGCAGAAGCCAGAAACTTTGCAGCATCGTTATGTAACGCTCAGCAGAAACTAAAACGGTCTTGCCATTATCATTTTCCCCCTGCACACTATACTGTGACTTCATGTGAATGCAATGGCTGTTCGTGCAATTGTCCAGGATTTACTGGTGCCAAATATCGCATATTATTTTATTACCAAAACATGAAAATCTGCTTCGCCCTCCATATACTCTTTGAAAACACCATGATCTTCGTTGAGAATTCCCGTCTTACAAAATTTTACTCGAGATACCTCTTCAGGCGGAAAAAAGATTCCGGACAATCTGCGTCTTGTAGGGATTCATGACCTGCAACATCCGTCCCTTTCTCCTTCTGGTTATGCCTAGTATACAAGACTGTTGCCAGGCTGAGCGACGTGAACTACGTTGAAAAGACTCCCGTATTAGCCTAAAATCATGTTATGTGATGGAATCAGGCCATGTGTACGCACTTTAAACTAAAGCTACAAACGATGCTGTGTCTGAATGTCGGACTTCGTGTAGCAATAAAGACCAGCAGCTGCGGTCCGCTGCGCTGTACCCCACCCATCCATCGTCCCTGAATAGGTTATCAAATGGCATGACTAATCTCGTACTCCGTGCAGGTGCCATTCACGCCCGCACTCCTCCGCCAATCACGCTGAGTAAAAGAGTCGGCATCACTCCAGTAGTTTCAACTTAATGAGTGTTGTGGCACTTTGTGCTAATGATCTTCATTCAGTAGTTTCCTGTGCAAGAGACCTGAATGATGTCAATGCAGGATGTTCAACCAGCAGCAGTTTAATTCAGTAACTCTTTCGCGTTTTCGTTTGGTTTTGTTATCCGACAAGCCTCTGCGTATGTTAATTTATTTACAAGTGCATGAACAGGTCTATGTAGGACTGTAATATCTTGAAATTTAAACTGGAATATCCTCCTTACTTTTCCTACAGAGCAACTCTATTTATCATTCGTTTGCTACATGTATGGCACTTGAATAAGTCAAGCAAAGCATAAGACAATAAAGAAATAAAGATTCACAAAAATTTTACACGAATTACATAAGTTCAATCAACAAACCTACAAAAATCACTGTTCAACTACACAAGTGTGATTAAATGTCCAAATAAACCAATTTAGTTCCAAAATAACAAGTTTTATAACCAAATAGAAGTCCTATTTTCGTCTTGTTTTATTGGTGTTACTAATTATTGTCATCTAAAATATAAAAAACTCATTTAACGAGTAAAAAGAATGATCCAGTAAAAATAACTTTAATTGCTGTTTAAAATCCCCAACCCTTTCCAACTGCTTGATTTTAGTCGGCATCTTCCCTTATTTATCATATTCCTCTTAAAGAGTGGCGTATTACAACTTGGAACTTGGTTATCATATTTTCTTCTTGTGTTGTATTCATTCACGTTTAAATTCCTTCTTAAATATATGCTGTTTTTTTAATGTAGCACAACACCCCAACGATATATAATGCGGTCTCTGTGAGAATCTTTAACTCTTTAAAAACTGGCCTACAAGTCTGTCTTTTATTCAGCCCTTTAATTGCACGTAGTACAATTTATTGTATTTTTGGTACGTTTGCAATCTCAATATCCCCTCCCCATAAAATTATACCATACCTTATCAAAGACTGAAATTGTTTAAGAATATATATATATTTCTTGACGTAAATAAGCTCAAGTCACCTCTCAGTGATGTGATCATATAGGATACCTTGTTTAACTTTCAGAATAAAACTGAATGTGGGTATCCCAGTTTAGATTATTTGAAATATTAATTCCTGTTCCCATTGGTAAAGTAATCCTATTACAGGCCTGGACAGGCCCCGAGGGTTCCAGGAGTTTGAGGCTCACAGATTTCTCGACAGTCGGTACATGAAGGTCAGCCCCACGTACCGACCGCATTTACCCCCCAAGAAATATTCCTAGTACTCATTTCTGTTAGAGGCTGAGTCATAATGCGGCCGGAAGGATTATGTCAATGAAAAATTCCAATGATACCATCGGGAATCGAACCCGCGACCTTCCGACTTGTAGCGCAGTGCCTCAACCAACTGCGCCACCGCGTACCCCACTTTTTCCATAGGTATCATAATTATGTCGCACATGAAATTTTGAAGACTAAGTGGATGTTTACTGCACAGGTCAAGCACAATACTGCAAGGAATTGAAAGCAACATGAGGCTTGGGTTCCGTATGTACTGGCCGACGATGCCCAAGCTTGCTTCAGGCCATGTCCTGCGTGGCAGCGATCGTCTAAATGGCATCTGTTGTGGGTATGGTCGAAATTAGTTTTTCAATGCCATTTAGAGCGCAAAAACAGAGTGAAAAAAGAGTAAGTGGGCAACACAAGGAAACACGTATGATCTAACCATTATCTGCAATCTAGCCTACGTGGTAAAGATTCGCGTAGGACACAAACACTGCCTGTATCTAGTGTGCAGGGTTTTAGACTTAACTGCGTTATTGAGAGCGCCCAATCTCTTTCTGCTGCAACAAAATGCCTTAAAATTTGATTTAAGTGGTGTGGAGGGGCGAAACAAATACGACACATTTAAAAACTCGTATCAATAAGGGGAAATGCATCGCCTCCATAATGAGCTAAGAAAAAGCTCCACAAAATATTTTGAGTACTACAGAATGTAGTCTTCAACATTTGATTTATATAGTGCAGCGCACATGACAGCGCATTTCACACAGCTCAACCACTTATCAGAAAACAATATCCGTGGAAGAAAGGCTGTTTGTGACACTGTGGTAAGTTAAACATACCTCACATTGAACACACTTTATTCACTTCTTTGATGGAGCCAGTTTAGTTCACTGGAAAACTGCTACATTAATAATGACTCTGATAAACACATTGGTAGATTAAAAAAATACCTGTGGCAAGATTAATTCCTATAGAGTATCATGGTTACATAATTTACAGTAACTGCAATGTGAATGAATGCATACTAAATGTCTCTGATCCCTTCAGCACACGCGTGTAGGCGGTTGTAGTAGATTTGTAGGTTAATTATTCTTGGCTTCACACTATGGTGTTACATCGATACCAGGTATGTACGTTATACGATTCTGTACGCCTACTTTCGTTAGAACTGTTCGAGGTTGGGGCTGAAAATGAAGCTAAAGAATGAAGCACATTATTCTGGCAGCGCACTAATATTTTTTGTGGCAGGCAGCTGTTTCACTTACGGAACTAGAGACCTGAAGACAATTAGATTCTCACCATGGTCATCCTCTTCGTTGATGAACCACTCGAGTTACCTGTACTCTAGATGCAGCATTTCTTTCTGATAATTTAATGTCGAATTCCTCTGTTTCTCTTTGGAACTTTTTAACAAGCAGTCGGAGCAGAATCCTGTATTTCAGAAGTGGCATCCTCTGAATATGCTGATTCAGCATCATACATCTGGCTTCTCCCAACGTTTATAATTTCTTCGTGTGATTTTTGCTGTTCTCTGTCGCAGACGGTGCCTACAATGTCCCTGTTGTGACAGTCTTTATTCCGTTGATCCCAGAGAACCGGTCTCTTAAAAACCTCGGAAATTACAATCTCTGTCATGGAAGACTCGACATTCAGATGTGCAGTACTGCTTGTCCACTCTTTACTCTCGCCTGTTCCACGCTGCTCGTAGAATGCTCTACAGCTGCTTTTAAACAGTCTCGGTTATTAAAGGTTTGTTGGGCTTCCTTCAGAAGAGAGTTTATATGATTTTTTTTAAGAGTGTGGAAACAAAAATGGAAAATCAGAAATTATTGGAGGATGTCGAGAAGAGGCTTTTCCTTCTTTCACTTGTAAGAGAGATGAAGACCACGTCGGAACATTTAAAAATTGATGCAAAATTTGACATACTGAATATATTTTAAGAAATATCAAACAAAATATATTTACGCGTCCAGTTTCACAGTTCCATTATGTTTCAGGCCCCAGTCATTGCTGTCCCAACCTACCCCTTTCCAAGTTTATGTACATACATATATATATTCATTTCCTGCCAAGATTCCAACACTCACCAGATATAATACCCAGGCACACGTGTTACCCACCTAAAGAACTCAGTCTTTATTTAACTCAAGAACACACCAGTCTCGCCCAGAATCCTCAAGGTTTTGCAACATCTGATTTTTTCCAACACAGACTCTACTGATCCCTTCTAATTTGGCTCTGAAATTTTCGATATGTTTCAGGAATGAAGCCATTTAGTAAATAAGATATGCTATATGTGTAGTATTATTTTCAAGCAGTGTTCAATGATAGGCTCATTAAAAATGAAAAACTTAAATATTTTCGTTTATGAACTCTTCTTTTACTAATCATCACTGACTGTCCTGGTACAGTGGTTAGTATTATACATAGTGTTCAGGAGAATGGTTGTTCTGAAATCGTTCGCGGTGTTTCTCAGTCTCACAAGACAAACTTTGGAACAGTATGTTAAATTATCAGTCCATCATCATCACCACCACCATCATCATCGTCGTCGTCGTCGTCGTCGTCTTCGTCATCATCATCATCATCATCATCATAATCAGTCCTTTCCAGATTACATACTCGGTGACTTTCCTATCATTTGCCACTACACACAACATTAACAAAAGCAAGAGACATTCAATAAAACATCAATAACTGTATCATGAACACGCTTGGAGGAGAGCATGAATGCTGTAAAAAAAGAAGCAAATATGTAGAAACAGTTAATTTGAACTTACTGCAAGGTTACAGCCTGCCACTCTTTTGGAGGAATACATCTCATGTTTGCGCCTGATCCAGAAGTATCATTCCTGATATACAGGAGAAGTTCATCCAAGGAACCGAATGACATACAGAAATGAATGAAAATTTACTTTTATCATATCTTAGATCATTGAAGACAGTGATGAAGATGCCTTGTTCCTGTCTTGAGTTCAGTAGGAGATATATCCAGAATTTATGCTTCCTTTTCTTCTTTTTACTTGTTTGTGCATTACGACAAGAAGGACAACTTCCTTTTCAAACTCCATTTCAAACCTGAAGCTGAACTAGGAAACAAGGGTTCGCTACTCAAACGCACTGAAGCACCACAGACACGCTCATGGAAAATGGTTTAATTCAGTTGCACTTCTGTTTGTGGTGCCACAAACATACTCATGGGAAAGGGTCCTTACATGCTCAACTGCTACCAGTGGCACATAAGACAGTCCAGTTCATATGCAGAGTGTATCTCAAGAAAAGTTCTTAACATTAATTTTTGCATTACATTCTTCATTTCTGCATATGCTTCCATTCAAATTATATGCAGAAATAGCATTAACAATTTATCCCCCCCTCCCCCCCATTTATTATACTTTTAACTTAAAGCAGTGGCACCATATTGAATGTTACTCACACGCATCCAGTCACCATGAGATATGATATGCTGCAAAAGTTTATCTCTCAATGACTGGACATGCAATGACAACAGCTGACTCTGAAGACAATAACTTGTGATGAGTGTAGCTTGCACCATGTCATGCCACAGTGTTGACAGTACCAACAGGCCCTTTAGCAGTGTTGTCACCCCAGCTGATGTCCTGTTAAAATAAGCAAAAAGAGTTGTTAATTCCCTGTTTTGTAATGTCATCAGACCACTCTAGTTGAATGGCCTATCTTTACTGCACTTTCCTACATTAGGCAGGGTATTATTTATTCACTTTCTGAGGATGTCAGAGTGTAAAGGGATAGAAGAGATATTTTTCACTCTTCAGTTTTCCCATGTAAGAGCTGTAAATCACCTGCAACATTTGACATTGTGTTCATCAAAATCAAAGAGTTGACCCTTTATGACAGTTGTCCAACAATCTCTTCAAAACCCATATTTATTTTTGTTGTTCCAGTAGATGTGCCTTACAAAACATCTTTCTTCACACAGGAAATCCATTTCCTTTCATAGTCTCATGTTGTGGTAAATCTTTATCATGCAGTGCATGAGACCTCTCTGGCATGACATTTTTTTAAGTCCAAGAATTTCAAACAACACTAGAAAGAAATGTGTTGTGTTATTACTCAACTGTTTGGCTGTATATGAATAGAAATTTCATGTTATTATTATGCTACTTGAGGTGTGATTGTAAAAATTTTGGACTGGCTGCAACATCTTACTATCACTGTATCATGTCCTTATGCTAGGCATAGAATATGGAATGCCATACCATTTACCTATAAGTTAAAATCATATGCTGTCTCTTCAGAAGTGAGACATTGTGAAGTAGTAGCCCTAGTTATGAGTGTTGTTTTTTAAAAAATTACATCTGATAGAACAATGCATGTGTGAATTTCTATTTCATACCAGACAGAATTGTTCTTGAAACCTATACAGGCATAACTCAAGCTTTCAAGTGATGTCCAGGGTCTCAAAGTAGAATGTCTTTTGCTGAAGACACAACCTATAAAGAATTGTTTGTTATGGTGATGGGAAGATGTATCAGGACAAACTGTGAAGTAGCAGTTCCAGACATATCCTATCTTATTTATTGTTATTGTGGATTCATGGAACATAAACAAAATATCAATATCAATATCAATATCAACATATGCAGAGAATTTACATGAAACTGCCCTGAGAAGTGGCAGAATGGCGACTGGTTTCTGTATCATGAATGTGCTTTCCCTCAATCTGCTGTGTCAATGCAAGAACTTCTGTTTAGAAACTGTAGAACTTTTCTTCTAACCTACATATTGCTCAGATTAGTATACATGACTGAAGTTAATACTAGGTGGTAGTGTTACGATTCAACTACAAGAACTCAAAGGCTACATATACAGAGTTTCAAAACAGCTTAGATAGTCAATTTTAAGTTGAGTTTAAATAGTTTAGATCCTATATTTGAGATAGTAAACAAAGAATAAAAATGAAGCTTATAAATGCAATAACTGACTCCTCTAATTGGAAAATTATTAAACACTGTGTTCCCAACACTCGGTTCTGGGACCACTGTTGTTTAATATGTACATAAAATATTTTCCCGAACTGATCAATAGTTATTCTGATGTCATCATGTTGGCAGATGACATTAGTATATTCATATCTAGTACTAACCATGATGAACTAAATTTAAATTTTAATTAGTTGTGATTCAAATATCAAAATGGTTTCAGGTTAATCAGCTTATACAAAATATAAAAAAAAAAAACAAGCTTAATAAATTTTGCACTACATACATTATCTTTACATCCACGAAACCTATCCTATTGTGGTTAGATACATATTGAATTAAATAATATAACGTTTCTTGGTCTTCCATTGAATAGTCAACTTAATGGAAGATGCATATACATTATTCACTAAATAAGCTGAGTGTCATTTGTTTTATAATGACAAGGATTGTTCATATACTATACATAGAAATACTAAAGGTTTTATATTTTGCTCATTTTCATTCCCTGACAAAATATGGTATAATATTCAGGGGCAATTCAACCATAATACATAAGGTGTTTATTGTTCAATAAAACATATTCAGGACTATGGTGGGAATAGGCCCAGTAAGGCCAGTTTGTGAAACTAAACATTTTGCCAGTATCATGTTTTTACATATATTCATTAATAATGTTTGTATTTAATAATTTGGGTAACTTTTAAACTAATTTATCATTGCATGATTTAATACTAGGAACAAAAATCAATTACATTTTCCATCAGTGAAAATCACCCCTATTAAAAGGTTGTCACTTATTCTGCTATAAAAATATTTCATTATTCACCCTCAAACATATTGGAAATACAAGCAAATAAAATGTTTTTAATTTAGCACTGAGAAAGTATCTCCTTACTCATGTATTTTAGTCAGTGGAAGAATTATTATTGTATAACAATAATAAAAATTAATAATTTTATAACAAGTAATAATATTGTACATATTTTGTATTTTTATGTTCACGCACTTTATACATGTACTACTGTGGTGTTCTATATTTATTGTACTGTCACTGTGTTTTATTATATCAAGTGTTATTGTTTAATTGTAAGTGACTATATTGTGTGAAACAAGATACATAAATTTTTTAAATATTTCATATTCAACTGTCATTGAACAGAGTTTAGATATTTGAAATGTTAATGAATTCTAAATATACATGAAATGTAAACAATACTTCTAATAGTAGAAGAAACACTGGACTCTTTGGGGTCAAAAGGGCTCCTTTGAGTTAGAGTGTTTGAAATAGCTGTTAAATGCAAGAGTACTGAATGAAAAATGTTAATGGCAGCTTTTGAAATAAAATTGGCTTGAAAAAGTTACTTGAGTCAGCATTTATGTCTGTAGACGTGTTTCTAATCTACCTAGACACAATATTTCACATGCTTACCACAAATGGCCATTAGTTATTTCTATCAAACTGAAGGCTTAGTATAATTTCATAAAGCAGCCATTTTTTATATTCCATAAAAATATTACATGAACAAAATTTTCGTATTACTTTAAGATGCAGTGTAGTAGTAGCAGTAGTGTCATTCAATACTTGGGCACTTGGAGGAATTCCTTTCACCATCTACCATCCCCAAAAAATTTGCTGATGATGAAATATTCCCAGTTTAAAACTGCGATATCTGGAAGGTGATCTTGGTTCAATATGGAGTTAGCTTTTTTTGTACAAGGCACACATGGTGATGTATAAATTGAGTCAGTATGAGTCAGTTGCTAAACAGCCATGGCTAGTGAACAGTCAAAAGGAAACCACTGCATCTCTTCTTGGAAAATTAGGAATTGTACTTTGTTCTCATCTATTTTGTTTCAGGGTTTGTGTTGGCTTTCGGTGTTACAATAGCTGGAAAGGTGGTCTTGGATATTTCTATTTATTCTTAACTTCTCAGAATGAAATAGTAGTTTACATGATCATATTGGGCTGATTGATGTACCCCTCTCCGCCAAGGAATCTGCCATTCCATTACCCTCAACCCTGCAGAGAGTTGGAACCCACTGGATTTTTATGCATTTCTGAGAGTCTGTCAACTGTGTAACAGATAAATGAATTTCTGCAACCCTCTTGCAAGGAAGTGCATCAGTCTTTGCTATTGACTATATTGCTGGAGTTAAATAACTGAATATAAGATTCTTGTTTCCAGTGATGATTTTCTACTGTTTGATCTGCATCTTTTTTTTTACTTCCTGAAGAAGCTCTACTTTGTAATATACTTTGATGTTGTCTCAAGGGCAAGTTACATTGTAGTAGGTATGTATATAGTGTAATTTTTGGGCCCTCCACCGAGTGAGGCTAGTGTTATTCCCATTGTATGTTTTGTGTGATTACTAAGTTGCTATTACAAATTGTAGGGAGTTAGAAAATATGAAGTTGTGGTGGCCTCCTTTCCCATATTTTCATGCCAAATTTCATGAAACTCAGTTTGTTGGTTCAAGAGTTGAATGGGAAACACACACACACACACACACACACACACACACACACACAATCTATCTCTCTCTCTCTTAAGAAAGAATGGTCTTCTTCTAAGTCTACTTTAGAAAAAGCAAGGTAGTTACATTAGTACATGTCATAATGCCTGGAATTCTAGATGAGTCAAAATGTGTATTGCTTACAGTTGTGGTCTTCATGAACTCTGGATCTTTCACTTTCCAGCATGACAAATGTTGAGTTCCTGAAGCTTCTGGAAGGTTCTAGAACTCCTTTTGTCTTTCTGTCACATTCTGTCACCTTCCAGAAGTCTCTGTAGGAATCTGAAACCTCATTCCCACGCTGTTGGAATTTCCAGTTCCCTTCTGAAACACTTCATTCCGAGACTTGGCTACTACCATAACTACTGGAACTCTGAAGCATGCTGCCAGTGAGGATGTAGATGAATGTGTGGGGCAGTCCAAAGCTCATGGTCCGGTGCATGCAGTCAGACAGAGCAGTGGTGCTGATGGAGTAACGGAGGTCAAACGCAATGTAGCAGTTCAGTGTTCGTGAAAATTAATTTATTTACATAAGCAATATGTTCATGCACATAACTCACTGAGTTTTATGAGAACATAATATTTAACATGTTAAAAAAAATAAATAAAAGAAAATTTTTCTCTTCAATACAGTAAATTTTGTAGCATTTTATTTGTTCTACAATATGTAAACATCAAGATCAATGAAAAATAAGAAAAGACACATTGGGAAAATATGTGGTCTTTTGGAGATCACATCTGTCCGCTCATCATGTATGGCTAATGGTGGTGGAAACATATAAGATAAATAAATAATTTGGAATTTGCACTACCCTCAACTTATCTTTAAAATTTCATACCTGTGTGGCAGCCATTGAAAAACAATGGTACCATTTGCTACCATGGCACTAACAGTGAATGCTGAAGCTGTCACCCATAAAATACTTAATCCAATAGATATCCATAGTGTGCGCACTATCCTGTGCTGTGCCACTAATCCACCAGAAACCAGAAGAGCCTAAAACCAATAGAAGTTAGTGACCTGTATGAGGAAGGAATTCTCACAAGACTGAGTGCACAAAGGTACTAAAGAATACCAGCAATTTTTGTGTGATGGTGAAGACACCAGAACAAGAAGTGCAAAAAACTTTATCCTTTAGTGCTCTCAGGGTTCAATTGTAAAAATGTTTTGTCATACATCTTTAAATGGTTCTAAAAATAAACAATTAATAACGTACACTATTTGTCTCATTGGAATCTAAATATTACATGTACAATATTCCTTAATGTGACTTATATTTAACTGTGACTGCGTAAAGTGGGTTTCTTTCAGCATGGCGTGGAACAGTCTCACATTTCAGATGAGGGATATGGTTTTCAGGTATGCAGAGTACCTGCAAATATGTTCACAAGCAGCTGTGGAGAGCTTGGTGTTTGTGCAAGAAGTTTGAGGTCTTCATCATAAAATCATTAACATGTTACAAGCTGGTACAAATGGACTTGTATGTGGACAGATTCTGTACAGTTACTTATACTATGAGATATAGACATGGTATTTGAAACTTGAAACATGAAGACCCTCTGTAGTTTGGCATTCCTTGAAAATAGCTACAAGGGTATTTGCAAAATATTAGAAAAGATTCCTGCAATATGACAGGGCTCAAATAATATTCCCACTCATTTCTAGCTGTGATTTTCATATTTAAGTGATCAGTTGATTTCTTTGTATACATTATAGCCACAGATTTGTACTGTGCAATCACAATTTCATTAAATTATTCATGTCATAAATGTCCTTAGAGTGTAGCTTGGTATATGTTACCAGCAAAATACAACACTGCAGTGCCTAGTGAAGAATACATACTTCTTAGCAACTTCATAACCTAACATAATTTCTCCAATCAGGCCATGAAAGTTATAAGTTTTTAAGAGACAGCTGGATTGATTGTATTGGACAAGCACAACTTCTGACTGAAGCATAGTAATCTCCTGACTGCTTCATAATGGCCATGGTAATCTGTTGGTGCTATCATAAATACATAATTTTCTTCATGTAAATTTGTGGAAGCAAAGTGTGATGTTCTCAGTCACAATCTAAGCCATTGTGTAACCACTGAAAAGAGTCTTCACCAACTCAATCACACACGCACGAACGCACGCAAACACACACACACACACACTCTCTCTCTCTCTCTCTCTCTCTCTTTTTCTTTCACTCATTCCATCACTTACTTAGAAGATTATTATGTGAGGGAGATGAAATTGTGATGTATTGGGAGTATCAGAGGATGGGGCAAGTTTGGGACTAAATCAGGCAATGAAAACGCATTCTTCTATGGAAAATAAAATTCGAATAATCAACTTGGGACAGGATGTTTCATGCCTAAGGGAATCATATTGACAAGTAGAGTAGTACACTTTGTCAGTGATAGGTTGTCATATCTAACACTATGAGATTGCTGGTATGATACTCTTTTTCCACATGCACATTACCAATAGGTTAAAAGTGAGGACTTGAAACACATCCTGTAAACAATTAAAACAGGTATTTAATCAACTGCATAAATTATTTTAAAAACTGTAATTAGAAACAAGATTGTGTGTGACAGTAGTACGGATAATAAAGGTAAAATTTTCCCTGTCCATTGTGTGAAAGCATGCAGGAGGATTACAGTTATACTTTAACTTATTCTTAACCTTGGTACCCGTTTAATAGGTTGGGCCAGGATAGCTCAGTTGGTATAGCGACTCACTACAGGCTGGACAGTCCGGGGATCGAAACCCGGTAGGGGCGAGATTTTCTGCACCAATCCAGACCAGCCCTGGGGCTCAACCAGCTTCCTATACAATGGGTACCAGGTCTTTCCCGGGTGTAAAGCGGCCGGGGCGTGATGTTGACCACCCAACCCCATCTAGCACCTCTGGATCTTATTGACCCATTCTAGGGTGAATTTTACCTTTACCTGTACACATTTAATGGGAGGATGTGTGGGGCTCAGAGACTGTCTTGAAGTTATGGAGGAGTGAAAAATATCTTGCTCCTACCAGTACTGGAAACACAGACTGTTTAGCCCATAGACTCGTCACTACACTGATCAAACTGCTCTGGCTCACTGGTAATGATAATTGTGTTAATGTTACCACATCAAACTACTCATATATAAGTCAAGAATATGTTCTACTCTGATGGAGGTGTGTGTTGTCAAAGCATTGGTACCTATACAAGAAACTACATATTTTAGCATTCCAATTAACATTTTAAGATCTTCTGATGAAATACTAGTTGTACTAGTAAAATCTGAAACATGTAGAAATTTAATGTTTTTAAAATAATGCTGTGAATTAAATGAGAATTGTGTGCACTTGTTGATTAACATTGTGGAAATTGAACTATAATGTCTGGAATGAACAATATTAAAGCATTTTTCATTTATAAAATTACGTTTCTTCAATTAGAATGCACAAATTTACATTCTGAAGTAACAGTGCACAAAGAGCAAGATACAGCTTTTCAGAGGGTTTCTTCAGTTATCTGGGATTTTTAAAATTCTGATCAATGTTTGCAGCATACTTACCCTTTCCATTAGACTTTTAAGCTGTTCATTTTCATGGATTCGAAATAAATACAAAGCATAGCCATATGCTGACATATGAAGAAGACTTGGCACAACATAGGTAAAGGCAGTGTTACCATAGCAAATATATTCATGATTTACAACTTCAACATTTGATTGATTCTTGTAGTCAAAACCTCGATCTCTCCTGGAACAAAATTTAGGCAAGAATTATTGTCACTAAGTGATCAATAAATAGTTATCTAGAGTTAAGTAATTAACTAATTAAAAGTCTCATTACCTTAAACCAGTGAACTTATCCCCTGATCCCACTATGAGCCCTGATCACCCTCACAGTACATTTCTTGGTCTCTTCTTATAATAAACATTATTTTTAATCTTAGAAAATGAATTTTACATACTGTTGTAAAAATTTCCAGTTCACCTGCCTCATTGCCCCACAGTTCCAACAAACTGAATTAAATTTTGTTAGGACAGTTATTATCAAAATACATGTGATTGATATTGTAGTTGTCTTTCATACTCAAGAAGCTGATGGGAGGAGGTTCCCCTGAAATATCAGTACATACTTCACTATATATTGTGAGAAGATAAATTCCTCTGTATTCCATTATTTGCAAAGTTTTAATGGTCAAGAAAATTTCAATCCCTATACACCCTATATTCCATCTTTGGTTATATGATGTTTGAATACATTTTGATAGAGAAAGGTACAGGCATAATTCTTCCAGTACATGAACTGAAGGCACACAGGGTAGTAGAGGCACATTTACACTTGTTCTTAAACACAGCATTGCATGGGGTACCAGTTACTTTAATAGTTATTGAAACAGAAGTTCTATAAAGTATTTCTTTCTGTAAAAGATTGAATAGCACAATAAGTAGAGTGAATGGGTACAACCTGTACCATTATCCTGTGGGTAAATAGGCAAGATGCCTGTAGTGCCAGTGAAAAGCAGTAATATATTAACACTGGACAGAAACAGGATGTGTAATGCTGAGAAGTAAAGATTGTAATTGGGAGAATATATATTTCCTTTATGTACTACCTGTTCAGTCCCTCCATTCCCTTTGTCCTTTACTTCTAATGGATGTTGAATGCACATTTTTGTTCCAACCACTGTACTGGCAGGATGACCAAGGTTCCATTCCCAGTAACCACAAAAATTCTAAGATCAAACCAAGATGCAATAGAATTATTCATTTACTGTCACATGCAGAATAGCCCTGGGGTTACCCAGCCTTCTTTCAAGCATGCACCAGAGACTTTTATTTTTATTGTGGTGAAACAAGTGCAATAAGAATCTGGCAGCTCACTTCTGTCTTGATCCAAGACTGCAGAGGGCTTTAATTTCAAAAAAATCCTTATGCTGTGTTACTTAAACACAAGGATTTTTCATTATTTATCTCATCTCTAAGTCACACAATTTATGAGATCCCATGTTGGGTTCATGTCATTCATGGTTGCCATAATATTCTTAAAAGGACTCTTCATAAAATAAAATATTTTTGTAATACTGTTTCTCAGCAGAATATTTTCTGAGTTTTTTCTCTTTTCCATTATGGATCCTCAGTGCATTTTTTCTCATCAAACCATGTTTTTGTTCTTAACCACTGTACTGTTAAGTGCACAGTCCAGATGATATAAGATGTCCTGTTTTATGTATTTCCCTTTTCCTCACAATTCAGGTTCAAAACACCTGCTGAAATGAAGCCTGTACATACTGAAAATTTCCTATGTAAGTTTATTTTTGTAAGACAGCAGCCAGGGACTAAAGATTGTAACAGATAGTCTATGAGCTATTGATTGCAGCCTGGATTGCATAATTGGTATATTGACTAGACTATATGTTAAACAATGAGGGGTTTTGGTTCCTGGCAGGGGCAATAAATATTTCTTTTTCAGGAGCAACTGCAATACCTCTTAAGGTGTCACCCAGTCTCCTATTCAAGGTGTGTTGCTGGTTTTTTTCCTGGCTGTAAAGCAGCCAAGGCATAAAGTTGACCACTTACATCCATCTAGTGTTGAAGCTAAGAATCAGCAGTGTTATAACTCTTCTCTCATCTATGCACTCATGCAATGCACACAGACTTTATTTGGCTACTGTGTGTATGTGTGTTGTGTTGTTGCAAGTGTATTTTGAAGGAGGAATATTATTCTACCTGAAACACGACATGTACTGCAGGACATAACCCACACACATCAACACCAACACGAGGACCAGATGTACATAGCCACAGCAAAGCAGGATACAACAGCGGTCTGTGTTCTCTATAGGTGATGGTCGCAGACCCATTACACAGAGAAGTCTTGAATATGGGCGCAAGATTTTGTTCTGGCAGTAGTATAACACAGCTGAAGTGCTGAGAGACTCTTGGTGTAGTGATTCTGTAATCTGCACAAACTATAAATAAAATTGTAAAAGAGGTTTACACTTAACTTTGAACTCAGCAAATTGAAATCTACAGTGAAATTGATTATGTTTAAACCCTTTTAAGACATTTCTGGAAATATTCAATCAATTAGGCCCATTAAGTGTGAAAATGTCTAAAAGGGTAAGCCTGAAAATGGTGTTATTATGTAATTCTGTATTTACACTGACATTCCCTTAATAGAATGTGATTCCATATCATTTATACATTAAATAATTCATTTCACCATGGAATCACATTTCAAGCCTTGCCTTCTTTAGAATTTTGATACAATTTTTTAACACAATAAAATACCTTTTAAAAAATTTAAACCCCTCCTTGCTGGAACTATTCCATAAACACCAATTCTTCCTTACTACATTCTACTAGCTTCAAATTTTTCTGGCTTAGCTCTTCACTTGCAGACAAATAATTGTCATGCACTTTAAGTTGACAAAGAAATCCAAAATACTTGAATTATTTTTGTGAGGAAGCTTTTATGTACTTTCCACTGTGTTTATAGCAACTCATGTTCTATGGAAGTTTTTGGTGTAGTAGCAATGCTGAGCTTGTGTTAATAATTATTGGTTCTATGGGAGGGGGAACTGTTGATAAAAGCAAATTGAAGTGACCAGAAAAAGGATATAAATTTTGCATATGAATGCTTCAAATTAAGGAGATTAAAGCAAAAGATTTACAGTCACACTCATGCTTATTCATGTTGTACATTATACAGCACATGAAATGACATTTTGTCACACTGTGATGCAGGTGTAGAGATTGGTGGCATTTCTTAATACAGGTTACAACAGAAGCAATTGCTTATCTCTAATTTTGATCTGTGCTGGCAGTGACCTGTGAGGTTTAGCTTACAAAATGAGTTATTTTTCATTATTTTATGTGGAAACTATTTACTTTTTGATGCAAAAACATACTAGATGTGTGAAAAATTCGTCAAGCAATGAAAGTTGCTGGCTTCTTAAATGGGAAACCATTTTACATTGGAAGCATACTATAAGTTAATTACTCTCTCTGTCTATACACACAAATGTTTCTGGGTGTAGAGATTAGGATCACTGAGAAGTTGAGACATTGGAAGTAGTTGGTGTACTTTCACAACATACAGAAGTTGAAAAAATTTAAATGCTATAATTATAAGGACTGGATTGGGCTGGTCCAGGTTAGGGATGGGTGGCGGAGGCTTGTGAGTGCTGTAAAGAACCTTCGGGTTCCATAAAATGCGAGGAATTTCTTGACTAGCTGCAAACCAGTTAGTTTCTCAAGAAAGACTCTCACTATGGAGTAATATAATGTTCAGCCTGGACTCAAAAAAGTGTGGATGTCTACTTTTACAGTGATCACACGTCCAAAGTACATATTGTCTTTTGGATGAAACTTGTGGTGGTATAGGTATAAATTACCACACACACACACACACACACACACACATAGTTATATGTGCACACAACACTGCATTTCTCCACATGCGTACAATTTCTGCAGTCTGCCGCGTCTGTCTCGCATCTCACTCTATACTTTTTGATGTTCTTACTTGCAATCTCCACTGCTGTGTCAGGGTTTCTGAGGTTTTGATGCTTGGACTTTAATTATCCTGGTTAGGTGGGTGGGCTAGTCAGTTGCATCGACCACAGCACCTCCACGCTAAGACCGCTGCACCCCCACGTAATCCAGAAAGCCTACTTACTGTCCGGAGTGAGTTGTGATATTTAAAGGAATTGCCAGTGGTGAAGTGGATTCGGTGTTAACATGCTGGACATAATGCCGGCTTCAGGCGGTCAATGGACACATTTATCGCGGCACCACGAATCTCGATGGTATAGGTCTTATCGCCCCTGTGGTGGACCCTGTATGGTCCGACACACGGGACTTGGGGGGGCTCCCCGGAGGGCACCCTGTCATACGAAGACATGCGAGGCGGTGGCCAGGTCTTTGAAAATTAAGGTGGATAGCGCGGCACGCCAGGGTGCTGGTATGGGCCAAAGCTTCCCGATGTGGACCCGCAGCCGAGACGCGAAATCGGTGACGTCGGTGCATTCGGCGGGGGAAGGGGCGAAGAATTCCCCGGTAAAAGCAGGGGTGAACCGTACACCAGTTCCGCTGATTAGGCTTTCAAATCTTTCTTCCACGGACTGCGGATTCCCAGCAGGACTAACGGTAGAGTTTCGTCCCTATGTTCATCGGCATGGCACATTAGGGCGGCCTTCAGCTGACGGTGCAGCCTCTCGATCATGTCATTTGAGGCGGGATACCACGCAGTAGTCCGGGATAGAGAGGATCCGGTGATGATGGACAGAGTCTTGACAAGACGGGACTCAAATTGCCTGTCCTGGTCGGTTGTGATTTGATGGGTACTGCCGATACGAGAAACCCAGACGGAGACGAAGGCCTTAAACACTGCTTCGGCGGTGACCTCAGAGGGAGGGAGTGCCTCAGGCCAAAGGGTGAAGTGAGACAGTACCGGAGGCCAGAAGAGACAGGCAGCGGACCGACCAGGTCGATATGCACATGAGAGAAACGTGCCGCTGGAGGTTGAAGTTCCCAAGAGGGGCCTTTAAATGCCACATTACCTTGGAACGTTGGCAGGGTGTACACGCGCGTATCCATGCGCGGCAATCTTTCCCCAACCCCGGCCACACAAATCGCTGGGACACCAACTTGACGGTGGCTTTGACCACGGTAGCTAAGACCGTGGAGAGTGTCAAAGAACTGGCGATTGAAATAAGTGGTTATGAATGGCGGCGATTGTGGAGAGGGGTGTGTCAAGTAAAGTTGGATGTCCGTCCCGGGATTTGGCACACATTCTAACCTCAGCGCCGGACCATTTTTCAGGAAGTCTTGCAATTCCGCGCCCTGATCTTGGGAATTGGCAAGAGCATGGCAATCAAGACGCGACTTGACGGATTATGCTCTCGAGATGGCGTCTGCTACGACATTGTCTTGCCCTGAGATACGCCTAAAGTCAGTGAGGAATTGTTCGATGAGCTCCAGGTAACGGAACTTTTGTGACGAGCATTTATCTCTGTGATGCTGGAAAGCATAAGTGAGAGGCTTCTGATACGTAAAGATGACAAAGGGACGGCCCTCGACCTACGTCGGAAGTACTCGAGGGCCTCATACACTGCCAGGAGCTGGCGGCCTTACGGACCGTACTTTTGTTGAGCAGGGGGGGGGCAATGGGAGTAGAAACACAGTGTTTGCCAAGCGTCGCGAACATGCTGCTGCAAGGCGGCGCCGATTGCCATGTCGGAATCTTATGTAAATACGGCCAACGTAGCAGATGGGTCCGGGTGAGCCAGAAGTGTGGGATTGGAGAGGACAGCCTTGCAATTCTCGAAAGCTTGGGCCATGGTGGATGTCCAGTCCACCGGTTGTGATCCTTTGATCTTGGGACCGGCTAACGCTGCGTGAAGTGGCGCTTGTAATCTGGTGGCTTGAGGCACAAACCGTCGGTAAAAATTAAACGTGCCAAGGAAATGTCTGAAATCTCTGATGAAGACAGGTTGTTGGAAACGTTCTATCGCCGCAACTTTCTCCTCCAGGGGCCGAGTATCTCCAGCTGAATCTGTGTAGAAGAGGAAGGTCACTTCTCTCGCGCCAAAAACGCATTTGGCTGGATTCAGCAAGACGCCGTACTCGCTGAAGCGGTGAAACGATGTACTCAGGTGCTGCTCGTGCTTATCCTCCGAGGTAGAAGCAACTATCAGTCACCGATGAGCCACTGAAATATTTGTGCGGCGTTTCGGAACCCAAAGCACATACACGGGAATTCGAAAAGTCCATAGGACGTGATTATGGCTGCTTTTACGATGTTGTCCAAACGAGCTGGAATCTGGTGGTATGCTTTCACCAAATAGATTTTGTAGAAGACTTGCCGGGCAGCACGTTGTTGTGCAAAGTCGGCAATGTGCCGAACGGGATATTGGTAAGGGACAGTCGTAGCGTTTAGTGAACAATAGTCGCCACAGGGTCCCTAGCCGTCTTCTTCCTTGGGGACGAAGTGGAGGGGCGAAGTCCATAGGCTATCGGAACACCGAGCGGTGTTGTTTCGGAGCATTTCCTCGAAGTCGGATTTCACGATTCGGAAGCGGTCTGGTGCCAGCCGCAGTGGGCGCACATTTACAGATGATAAGGCGTGGCAGAATGCCGGGTTTCTGGAGGAATACCTATCTGATGATTATATCCGTAAAATTCAGGGAAAGGACGTGATAGCGAGAGCTCCCGGCTAGGAATTCAGTTTGGCCACCGTACGTTTCCACCGAAGCGCCATTTGCAGTAAGGTTAGAGATATTTTCGATGAGGCGTAGGTGTCATACGTCGACGAGGAGGTTGTAGAAGCAGAGAAAGTCCGAGCCGATGATGGGTCTCGTTACGTCCGAGACGAAGAAACACCATTACAACTCCCATCATAGCCTCAAATCCAAATGCAGGGTTAAGTAACCTTAGGTAGTACGATTTGCTGCGAATGCTGCGTGACTAGTGTGCATCCGGCGTTCTCGAAGACGGGTATTGGGATTGGCGCAGATATCGGCGCCGTTGTCGACTAGTTAGTTTAAGCTTGTGTGTTGATCCGTCACATAGAGGCGGCTGGCTGAATTGTTGCAGTTGCTCGCCGCCACTAGCGACTGCCGTCATGTTTCCTTGCTGCTACGTATAGGGCGCAGTGCATCTCTTTGTACGCTCTGTAAACTTGCGCTGGTACTAGCAGATCTAATTCAGTGAGGGTTTATTGGCTTTGAAAAAGTTATTTAAGGATTCAAATTCAAATTTTATATCATTTTTAAATCCTTCCAAATTGAAATTTTAAATGCAATGTTGGTTTCATCTGCAAATAAAAGTGAATTAGTTTTTTCCATTAATAGATTGTGACAAAATAATTTATGTAAAGGAGTGTGGGAACATCCCACAAATTCAGAAACGGTCCTCACCACGCGACTGCAGCGAGGCCGACCAAACAACAACCGGTTGCCTTTAGCTCTACCACTGCGACAAGCTCTGTCTGCCAGCCAATCACAAAGCAGGCAGCTCAGCGATAGCCGTGGATAAACCCGAGTTGCCCAGGCTTCTGAGAGCAGTAGCCTGTCAGCCCAAATAAGGGGGGGGGGGGTTAATGCTAGTTCTGCGAAACACAGTCGGCTTTAGAGCCGCAGTGAACGCAATGCGATCGCTTGATGGGAGCAAGGATGTGAGTTATCACACTTTCTCCCAACCGGACTATCGCTATTTGCTTCTGCTCGTTAAGAATCTGGGCAGACAAATGCCTGAAGACGTCGTTTGGTAGGAATTGCAGGCTCTCGGTATCTGTGTCCAGGGTGTCTTGCAGCTCCACTACGGGCGCCGTTACTCGAACGTTTCCAAATTCCGCGTCGGGAGTGCGTGGACCAGAAGTGTTGAAAGTACCTTCTCTAACTGAACTCTGCAGCCTGCAGTATCGGTGGAGACGTACATCGCGCCGAAGGCCCTTTACAGTGAAAGCGCTGCCAGCTCTTCGGCCATACTCATTGCTACTGCGGATACGCGCCCCGGTGTGTTACTGGTGGTGGGACTCACCATTCTGGAAATACTGTACTTCAAAGCAGCAACTTCAGTGCTGCAGCTGTGGAGGAAATCACACAGCTAACTACCGCGGATATGTGAAGTGGATGGAAGCCAAGGCGGCTCTTGCAAACAAGGGGAGCGGGGCACCCAGCCGTCCTGCCGCAAGCGAAATGATTGGGGCCGTACGTGGAACAGAAGAGCCTGGGACCTAGTTCGAACTAGGGCTGTACTCAGGTCCATAACGATAGGTTTCGTTTTATACCCAAACAGAGCACTGCACTACAGCCAGTCCATCTCGTTCAAAAAGTATCCAGGATCTTCGACGAGTAGAGGTTAACGGGTTAGTTTTCTTGGATATGGCTAATGCCTTCGACACCATATGGGTTACTGGTCTCCTCTACAGACTAACACCCCTTAAGTTCCCCGTTTACCCGGTAAAAACCATGTCATCATACCTGCTAATCCAGACATTCGAAATGTCTTTCCACAGAGCCACATACACATGGCGTGGCATGCAGGCTGACTTGGATCAAAGTGGATCAGTTTCCCCTTTATCTTCAGCCTGCGCCTTCGCACAATTTCATGTTATCTATCTAGGCGGATGACACGGCCGTCATGGCCATGATCCGCATGTCAGTGCTGCTTGTCAACTATCTGGAATCCTTCCTCAGCGACCTACAGCGATGACTGATAGAATGGAGGATCGGCATCAACTCCTCGAAAAGCCCGCGATGTTTTTTGTAAGGACAGGTAGGCTTATCCTGAAGCCCCGTCCTGTACAACTCTTCTGCGAGCCAAACCATTAAGTTGACACTGCTCGTTATCTGCAGGTGACCTCTTATAAACGACTGAGCCGGTCGACTCCATTGGAGCAGGTTAGAAAGAAAGCCACCCAAAATTTCGGATTGATAGGCCAATGGGTCTTTTCCTTAACCGAAGGAACTACATAATGTACGCATATTATTATTAATGGTGGGCCGGGAAAGCGCAGTCGGTATAGCGACGCCACGGGCTGGAGTGTCCGGTGATCGAATCGCGGTAGGGGCGAGATTTTCCGCACTCGTCCAGACCGGCCTTGGGCCCCACCCAGCCTCCTACACAATGGGTTCCGGGTGTTTCCCGAGGGTAAAGCAGGTGGGGCGTGGCGTTGAGCACCAACCCCATCTAGCGCTGAGGATGAAGAAAGAGAAGAGCTATACCTCTACTCCACCTCTGGGCTTTTGTGGCCGGTTCTAGGGTGAACTTTACTTTCTATTATTACTAATGTGCGACTTCGGTGTTTGGTTCCGTTATCTTATAGAAGTTGCGTATTGTGGCGTATAGTAATAAGTGCCGAGAAGTGCAGTGACATTTGGAATACCTTTTCTAATGCATCAACAAAAACCATTAGACCACTGCAAAGTCACTGTTATAGATAGCCAAGGATTATGCAAAAATCAGTTCATCATGTGCAGACTTGTTATCCACAACATACATATCTGAGAGTATAATCTACAAAAGTGTTTATTCAAGGTAAGAACACTTAAAACCACGAACCTACCCTACAAAATCATCATAAAGTAATATTATACACCATAAATGAACACCTTAATTAACACAGCCCATATTTGGCGAAGATGTAACTCCATACAGCTGCAATACCTCCTATTTAGGATTTATTTCTAAACCATAACTTTACTCTACACTACATTTTATGTAAGAAAAGATGTAATTTTTTAAAATACTTTACTTTGTTAATTTCCTCCCACGTATTCTGTACACAATTGTATTACCTGAAGATGGCCAAATTGGCCGAAACATGTTGTAAAACACACAAATATCTGAAAAAAATAAAATGTTTGGTTGCGGTTGACGATTCATTTCTTTACAAATTAAAAGGGCTTAAATGCATAATTTGCTTCAAAAGATCGCAAAGTACCCTTAGTTTTTAGTTCGCACAGAAAAGACTTGGACTCCTCAAACTCTCTACATCATGAAGATCTCAATAAAACCACTATTACTGCTGAAAATTATGTTTGACTTTTTACACAATTCTATCCGTTGCAACGTACTTATTTCCATGTGCTGTATCTGTATAAGCAGGAATTCAAGGTTTTAACTTCTGCAACGTTCTGTGAATACAACATGTGGCAGACATGACCATCGTGGTAAAAGAGATGTGAAAAAGGAAATATGGGCAAAATTTGGTTTTCATACTAATGATGATAAAGATTTAAGTCTTCTATGATGTTGCGCCATGTTAACTCGTGAATATTAAGTATTAACATATTATTGTAGTGAACAATCTTTGAAGAAATGCACGTCTTAATCTATACTGCTTGGCTCTGAAGAAGAAGGCACTGTCCTCCATAGAAACGGTGGATATTATTCACAGGTTGACATGACACAACCTACCAGAAAAGGTGATTTTCCAAGAAATTTTGCGATAAACTTTATAACAAACACATGACTGTTGGGTAGATGTTGATAAATGGTAACAAATATGTTTCAAAGGACCTTGAATATTCTGCAAACTGTTGTAACGCTCCTGTTGTGGTATTAACAGTTTGTTCTGAGTAAAAGTTCGGTGGACAACTTGAAAGGTACGACTGTCAGTCTCCTATATTCAAATATTCAGTAACTGTTATTGTTAATTAGTCAAATTCTTTATTTTCCACCACTCTCAGACCAGATATGGAGTTCTGCCATCCTTATAGGCCTATGGGTGTGAACTGCAGCTATAGCCCAATTCCCCCATGTGACCTCAAGGTACAAGTCTCAGGTACAGGAAGAATTTATTGCTTTACCTATAATGGTAAATTGAAACATCATGCAATCCGCTTCTTTAATCACAACCAACCATATTAAGTTTTCTACTGTATAAGTAAGTAAGTACTGTATTGCAGCGCAAATAATCAACTGTTCTTCTATAGGAGTACTTACTTCACTGTTAGATCCATCTGACTTGGTTGTTATGGAGGGTTCAGGAGCAGAATTGTCTTCATCATTATCAACTTCAAACATCTCCTGCATAGAAAGAAGTTAAAACAAAACACTATATCTGTCAATACTGACTGAGTTTTGAGGGTTCCTTTTATAAGCAAAGGGCAAATTCTGTACGCCTTTTTCGAAGTAATGAGACAAGAGAATGATTTACAGTGCAAGTACTTTGATACTGAGTTTTCTTGATGCTGATTATAACACACTGGAGAGATATTTTTAGCTTATTCTCAGTCCTAATTATAACCTGACATGGTCCAGAGTTTGAGCCATGGTCGTGTGTCCAAAGATAATACTGCAGGTTTCCATAATTAGCTACAGAATGTACCGCTAGCACCCAAAGACCGCATTTCATATGTTTACACAACGAATATACTTTGTGGATGTTGTGAGACATGCTGCAAAATCTACTTATTTTCCCCAATAAAATTCCGTGTATTTCAAGGTTTTTTGGTTCACAAAATATTCATGTTTTACATGAAGTGTGCGTTAATATTTAAATGTCCAGCTCCGCGGCCAAAGGGTTAATCCTGTTTGTATGAATTTAGAGAAGGTGTCTTTCGGCTCTTTGATTACACCGCACTTCTCTTCGTTATTTTCATTAATTAAAATTATATTGTTTCGAAGAATGAAGGGCTGAGAAGGGTGGGATGTGTGGCATGTGGCATGTGCCCAACAGAAAGAAAACGCACTCATGAAGTTGCTTTGCTGGACAACATTTTTAGTACAACCACAAGGACTTCTTGACCCTTGAATTTGGAATCGATATACTGTTCCGAAACGTCAGTGACAAGCCAACCTACGCCGCGCAACAACTCAGAATAGAGAATTTCTCAATCACATGTCCCTCACAGAGCAGCGCAACTCGTTCAGTTGCTATACGTGACATAAAGTCGGATTTGCACGGGATTTATTCCGCACATCCGGGGTGCAAAAATCTGGAGACAAGGACCAACCACAAATTGCCATTTGAAAACAGACGCGACCAATGCATATTCCAGTCGCTGAAGTGACTACGCTGTCCGACTGCCTAATCATATGGATAATCGCTCAAATATCTTTGTACCAGCAAGTGTGTTGTAACATTTATAGACACAGTTTCTTAGTCGTTCTACTTGCTTTAATGACAAAATCCTAATGCCAACCATTTTAATTGTGTATTTTATGACAAAGAATTGTCCATGCAGTTAATTTTTTTTTCTCAAAGGCCATTTAGGATACGACCCCCTGATTTCTCTTGATTTCTTCTTCCCTGTCCACGTGGTTCAACAATGTCTCTATATGATTTATCTCCATCCACAGTATTCCATTCCCCCATTATGATGGTGTCTGTCTCACCTTTTTCATTCTATTCAAGACTATCTTTGCTTATATCATACAATTCCCCTTACCTCAATTTCATATTCTGATGTTGGCATGTACACTTGAAATATCAAAGTACCTCCCGGTTCTGCCTTTAACGTAAGGGCAACGAACATGTCATTACAGTTTTTCGTCTTAGCAACACTTCCCACTGTGCTTTTGTGCACCATTATTGCTATGTCTTTTTTAGCCTTTCTGATTTTCCAATATGAAAATAGATATGCAACTAATAAAATTTGTCAACAGTGGTGGAGCTCAACCGATCAATTTTACTGAATATTCTTCACGTAAGAAAACAACCAACTTTATTACATCAACGTCAATCACGCGCTACGAAGGCAGCCACGCCTGCTTTCCAGTTCAAACAAGATCCATTTCCCGCTCTCAAGCCGATGACGTCACCACGACGACCCCATGCGACCTGGGCTCAAACTGCATCTCAACCTCCGCCTAAAACGGATCCGCTGTCTCTCAGTTCTTTTGTTTGGAACAGTGAAAATTTTTCTCACTCTGTTCAACAGTCAAAACACGTGCCAGACCTTACGTTCATTATTCTTCAGCTTCAAACTAACAGTGACACAATCTCAAAAGTCATGTTGGTACTTGATACCGTTGTTGCTTGTTTCTTGAAGTCAATCTAAACCATAATTTTCAAATTTTAATGTGTAATGCTAATTCCATTAAACCTAAGAAATCAGAATTATCAATTTTTTTCTTTGCCTACAACTTAGATATTGCAGCCAACTGTGAATTGCAGTTCGCACCAAACAGATTCTCATTGCCTGGTTACATTGTGTACCATACAGATCGTGACCAATTCGACGGTGGAGTCATGCTTTTAGTTCAGAACACTTTACGCCATGACCAGTTCTTACTGCCTCATGTTGTTAATTGAGAAACTATCACTTTTCGCTTATGTTTAAATAATAGCGCTCGTCTTTTATTTGTTTCTTGTTATAACCCATCCGATTTCATCATCCTTTACTATGATTTTGACACTGCTTTATTGTCCTTTCGTTCTGTTGTTTTAGTCGGTGATTTGAACCGTAAACATACAGCTTGGAATTTTAATTATGTTGAGAGAAAATGGTGCACACTTTTATCTTATTGTCTCTCTCAGAATGTTGTATTGCTGTCCCGAACATTCAACATACTTGCTTACCAACTTTCAACGTAGTGTCCTTGGCATTGCTCAAAACACTTCAATCTGCTGAGACCACTGTCTGTTGCTGCGTAGTCCTCGAGTCATAACCCTGTGGTTTTTAAGATTTCATTACGCCCTTCCTTTTCTGAAACTCGTTAAATTGTCGGTTATAAACATGCTAACTCGACACCTTTACGCTCTATATTAGACTAATTGATTGTTATCAACCCTCGCATCACAGACCGCCTGACGTTGATTGGACAGTTTCAAGACTTCTCAGAAGGGCGTCAAGTCAGGGTGTGCAGTTTTACACTTCCGCTGAAAAAACCTACCTCTTAGCTCACCATTCTGAACGGACTCATCATCTGATCTCGGCACGGCAAGTTACAGTCACACTGTCAGAAACATCAGCTACGATGAGCAAGCCCGTCTGAACTCCAGCGTCTTATTCAGTCTCTCAAAACGAAATCTGTCCCTGGATCATACTGTATCCCAGCTGTTATGCTACGAAACCTCTCCCCTAAATCTCTTAATCACCTAAACCTGTTTTAATCACATTATGTTTTTTTTAAACAGCATGTTTCTGTGTGTTTATATATATATATTGTAACCATTGGTTTAACAGTTAACAATGTTTATTAACACTACAGATACAATAATTAAAGCAGTAACGAACACAGAACACTACAGCCAGAATTTTAAGAATTACTCTCAACAAATAAGTCTGTTCTCACACATCCATTTCTTCGGGCTCATAGCCCTGGGGTCGCAACGCGGGAGTTAATTATGACTTCTTCGTGGCCACCTGGACCACCATCCACAACTACGGATGGATTTTGTGAGACACAGACTTAGAGCTACGCCGTGAGGTTACCTGGCGAGCCGTGGTGGCCCATGTTCAGATCCTCATCGTGTGTACGAACTATGGGCCAATTCTGTCTCCTCGTCAACAGCCAAAAAACTGAATTTTCGACGGAACTACGTGGGTTTATTCACCAGCTAATATGACACGCAATGAAATCCCCAGCGTGTAAACCATAGATGGTGGCGCACCCTTAGGCTGTCTTCTTGATTAGTTCCCACAACAATAAGACGTAATGTACGACAAAACAACTTGCATCCTGTCACAACAAGGCAACGCGTGCCGTAGCCTTTCAACCGCATCGTCTATATCCCGACCGGGTAGCAATCGCCAAAGCCGTGTTTGCGACATATTATGGGACACCACCACACATATCTCAGATGAATCCTGGTCACCCAACCTGCACCTGGTGCCAAAGAAACACAACGGTTGGCGCCCGTGTGTTAACTACCGAATTCTCAACTCTCGAAACATTCCGGACGGCTACCCCGTCCGACACAACCCTTACTACCTCTGCTTATCTTTCAGATGCGCCCTGTTTCCAGCCAAAGTTGTGCCCCCCCATAAAGGCCGATTGCAGTATGCGCAATGATCGTTAGTTTTTCCACGTCGAGATCTTTAACCCGCGGCGGGAAACTAATTAGCGTAAGCGTAATCCTAGTTATAGTTCAATGTGTCTGTTTCTGAGCCCAGCGATGCGTTCAAACGCAGGAAAGGTTAAACAGAACGTGCGACGCCGACCTGCGCGAGCGTTAGACGCCGTCTCAATTAGCTCTCTGGTCGGTGGTTGTTTGGTTTCTTATGCTAGATGACCTGTCTACCGAAGTGACCGGCTTTCTTTTTGAATTCTTGAACCTTGAGTTTGGTACAGATAGGTTGTCCCGAAACGTCGGTAACAAATTACCACTACCTGCTGCGTAATAACGCAGTTCTGTCGCCCTAACCGTGGAATTGTAGTTATCATTGTAACTACCACTACAACACAATACTACACCAGTCTACATCTTATAAATGTACTTTTTTGCTTTTTAACACTTTAAAAACAATTATAATAATGCAACTGACATTTCTAAAACTTAATTTAAAAATATGTATTTTTAAATAACTTCTCTTAGGATATGTTGATCATGTGCGGACGACAGTCTGAAAAATACTGCCTTAATACAACGCGAAAAAACACAGTGTTTCACCGACAGTGTCTTCGCAACCCTATTTCTCTAATAATAAATGGTCATCTACACGCAGTTAAACAGCCACAAGATGAAAATATAAAAGTTACAAATGTTTACCTTTGAGTTAACAGAAACTATAGCAATGGATATCTCACCTATGCTTATCAGAACTATGAGGCACAAGGGCACAAAATACCCTTGCGCCGGCCGTAGGTCTACACCATAACCATTTTTTTTTAAAAAATCAGTCCCTTTCGAAGACATGGTCTTCCAGTCTTCGTAAGATGAGTGTTTTTCTTTGAAACAAAAAATACAAGACAGATTATTTGAGCTTCATACAGTATAAAGTAAGGGTTACAGTGAACCGATACAAGTCGCAAACAAATTCGTCCTGGAAATTTCAGCGTGATGTCTCAGTCATAAATTTCATTGAAACTTGAATAATTTTAGAATCATAGCATGAATATAAAAAAATGTTCTCCCTCACACGTGTTCGTCTTTTGCACATGGTTCAAAGGTCAAATGAAAGGTTGTTTAACACAAATATCTTTATGACTCATTTTTTCGCCTTTGTTGGGGAAGAAACTTTTACAATTTTTTAAACCCACACACATGAAATTTCTGCTACTTGCTTTCCAATAGCAAACAATTTTTAAAAAGTTTATGTATTTCAAATACATTTCTTTAGAATTATGCAAACTATGACAAAATAACTGCCATATTCGGCACATAACCGATACGAGTTATCTGTTGGCAACTGGCTATCTTGGTACTTTCTTTACCTTGTACTCTCCAACTGTAAAACGGGTTGGGTTATTAATATTTTCTTCTTCTTGCAGCACTCCTTCCTACCATTTCCCATTCTAAAACATAGGCCTAATTCACAAAGCAATGTAAAGCAACATCCAGAACAACCCTATCTGGATACTTCACAAGGTCATCACCTTCTGAACGATACAGAAGGCTGAGAATTATGACGTCAAGGTATCCACTGATGACAAGGCATGAAATTGGCATTCATGACAATGTTAATGGAGGACACATTAAAAGACGAAATCCCACAGTCACACTCCTTTCACCCCCTATAACTACACAAATAAGCAGTTTTAACTCTTTTAGCGAAACACCCGCTGCTCGACAGTAAAAGAGCAATCCGGATCAGAAACTCATTACATGCAGAATAATTCTCTAATTCAAATTAATTTCAGATGGCCTGTGGTTGAAAATAAGATCTAACTGCTAACACTTCTCACATGTGTTCATATTGCAGTGCTTAGCAACACCCGGCGATTCTACTGGGTAACCAGTTTTATATAATTACCGTAGATAAGAAATACGTAGTGAACACCTTCCGTGTAGTCAGCAGGGAAGAGAAATGGACACCTCAGGGCGTAAGTACTTCACATTCGACAGAGCTGGTGTAACTGAAAACGTACGCTACAATATGCAATCTCTGCAGGTCACTAGGTCGGAAGAAAAATGCGTACAAAAATGTCTCCTGTTTATCGCTGTGTGTAATAAATAATCTCTATAGTATGGCCATCTGTTGGAGGAGATAAGCTTAGAAGTCAGGCTTTGCTTAACTGGAGGTTCCTACACAACATGCCAGCTGGTTTGGCGCACAACCGAAGGCGAAACAGACGGCCACCTGAGGCAGCAAAATTACAAAATCACCCACAATTCTCCTTTACTTTTAAAATTGACATGGGTCTGTTGCTCTTTTGTGGATATCGTGACCAGTAACGGCAGCCAAATGAGCATTCTGTGCAATGTGACCTGCGATACTGTTTGTATTAATTTTGTACTGGAAGCCAGGGAGACATCGTGATTTCTCTGACTGAATGACGTGCTACAGATGCAAACGGACAGTTTAATAGGCTTAGAAAACCTGTAACTGCTCCAGGGTCTAGTTAACTTGCACTAAATTGTTGTGCCATTGTTTGTATTACAAGCTGTCCTACAGGTATTTACGTTGCAATGTGAAGTCCCTCGACTAATTAAAACTTCTGTTTAATTACAACACCAGATATAGTTTCACGGTCGGTTGCATGTATTTTTCCAGCTCCATTCCTGAAATATGGGAAAATGATTTTGAATTCTTAGTCTTTAATTTTTTAAATAATTTAAATAATGTGACTACCCGTGATTAGTGGGTCCCTGCCACAACGGCATGGCGCGCCCTCCGGTTGCGGATGAAGGAACGACCTCTAATATGGAGGATAGCTTAGAATATATTGAGTAAGCAGCTGCGGATAGCCGACAAGGGGTGGTCCTGCAGCTTGGGGGTTGGGCGGAGTGCTGACAACTCCTCACCGTAAAATCGTATCTTTTTAAGAAACATTCATACAGTAAGCCTCGGATCTGAAATTATATTTTGGTACGAAGTCACAGTATAAAGACTGATAATAGTTCCTTTGAAAGGTTGGAACAGTTACAATATTTGGGACTAACCTTAACAAATCAAAATTCTATTCAGGTATAAATTAAGAGCAAATTGAAGTCAGGGAATGCTTGCTATAATCGGTGCAGAATTTTTAGTCGTCCAGTTTGCTATCCAAAAGTTTAAAGATTAAGATATACAAGAACTATAATTTTGTATGTTGTTTTGTGTGGGTGTCAAACTTGGTCGCTCACATTGAGGGAGGAATGTAGGCTGAGGTGTCTGAGAATAGGGTGTGGAGGAGAATATTTGGGTCTAAGAGGGACGAGGTAACAAGGGAATGGGGAAAACTACATAATGAAGAGCTTAATGATCTGTACTCCCCACCCAATACTGTTCAGATGATAAAATCGAGAAGAATGAGATGGGCGCAGCATGTAGAGCGTATGGGGGATAGGAAAGGCGTATACAGGGTTTTGGTAAGGAAACCTGAGGGAAGTAACCACTTGGAAGACCCTGGCGTAGATGGGAGGATAATATTAAGTTGGATATTCAGGAAGTGGGATGTGGGGGTATGGACTGAATCCAGCTGGCTCAGGATAGGGACAGATGGCGGGCACTTGTGAATGCGGTAATGAAACTTTGGGTTCCATAAAATGCGGGGAATTTTTTGATACCTCAAAACTGGTTAGCTTCTCAAGTAGGACTCTGTTCCATGGAGTAAGTAAACATGAACCAGGAAATTAACCAATATACCGATACACTAAATTTCTACTGATAAGCCAATCGTTTGGTTAAGATATCACCCTCCTAGTTTGCATTACTGTGCCTCTGTTTCTTGTTTTAAGAACTGCAAAATCATTGTCAGTTTTCGCCCTGTTTTTTGAAAATTTCTTGGTATCAGGTGAAGTTCTGTGAAAGTTCAGCTGTTTTCAATTGTGTGGGGGCAGAATTTAAGCTTTTGCCTCCCCCTGAATGCATATAATTCAAAATTAAATACCTATCAAACACAATAAGATAAAAGAAAAAACATGCAAGAAAAGAAAAAGGGATGCATGCTTCGAAATAACTAGTTCATTTGTCCATTTCAATACATTTGTCTGTGATAGGAACCCCACTTGTAATTTGAAATAAGGGAGAGGGGGTTCACTGTACACATGTAATTTCAACCACTATGAAAAGTTATTGAGCTTCTAAAATTTTACAACATTGATTTTTGAAGAACCTTAACTGACCTAATCTTGGAACAGACATCAGAGTTATATCTATAATATTCATTCATTCCATTGGCATGTGCAGAATATGACGATTCCTTGCCGTTCTCAGGAGCTTCTTCCATTCCTCTCAATTATGTACTTTTTCTTGCCACATTTCTCTGCCAACTATTCTTCCATCCTCTCTCACCATATTTTGCCATCTATTTCTTGGTCTACCTCTCAATCTTTTTGTTCCCCAATTCATATACAATACTCTTTTGGGAATTCTATTTTCTTCCATTCTCTGTACATGCCCATACCAACATAATCTATTTAACCTTATTGTCTCTATTATAGTAGGTTTTTTACCCTTGCATAAATTTCATTATTGGTTAATATCCTCCAATTTTCTTTTTCATTGTCATATACTGGGCCTAAAATTCTTCTACACACTTTTCTTTCAAAATGTTCATTTGCTTTCCATATCTCTTTGTTAGTTTCCAGGTTTCAGATGCATGTGTTAACGTTTTGTCTATTATCATGTTCTTTAGTCTTAATTTTAGTTTCTTTGATGTGTTTTTATTTTTAAAAAAAGTTTGTAGCATATGGGAGTGTGATGTGAAAGTACATGATATCTAATAAGATTTTCAACATGAAGATGAAAATCTACAAACCTCTCCACTACTACCCCACTCTTGCCAACTAGCAGCAAGTCCTGTTAAGCTGAGTAACCCATGCTAAGGTTGAACTAACCAACTCCTTCGGCAGCATGTGTCACCGGGCAGAAAGAGCAAGGCGGTCTATTAGACCCAATCATAAGGGTCTATCAGATAGGGTAAGAGGGACATTGAGCTTGGTTGCAACCCTCCAAGGAGAAGGACATTCCAAAATCAAACCAAGGGTAGACGACGCTCTGGAAGCTGTGGTGAAAGCAAGTCGTATAAGAGAGTAAACCCTGGTTAAAAATCCTGGTCCTTCTGGTTGAGGGTTTTACGATGGGCTAACCACAAAGCTAAGTAAAAAATATATGGTTATGATTTTCTCAGAGATATCTATTACATGAGAAATGTAAAGCACAAAATATCAAAATCATGCATACTGTAGCTTAAAAACTGCAAACAACAGAAAAAAAGATAGTCTGTGTGAAGGACTTAAAGCTAACAGGTGTGTAATTGCATTATATGATGTGTTTTCAGTATGCAGATTGTTTCTTTGTCATGGCTCTGTATGATTCTGAATAGCCATAACATCCTTAATTATCTCATTCTAGTGTTATTAACTGTACAGCTTGGTGACAACTAACATGCAATTGCCAATGAATATGCTTTTCAGTATTTTTTTATTTAATTTTTTTTTTTTCATAATTAAAAAATGTTACGGAAAATTTAAACAGTATATCCTCATAATCTTTCAAATGTCCTTATCTTAATTCCATGGTCAAAATAAGTCACAATGTCAAAGTGGTTAAGTATAATGTTAAAAGAATAAAGGAAGGTGTTGTAAGGGTGCCAACCATTCTATGTTTCCCCTATATGCGACGAACAATGTGAGTGCACAATCAAGTAATCACTGGTTCTTTTTAGGTGCTTTCACAAAATTGTGAAAAATGACTATTAGCTTCATGTAATAAGATACTTCAGAATTTTTTGAGAATCTGTCGAGAATATTAAAGCTTTATTTAAATCTTACAAGAATACAGGTACTTTACATAAACACATATGTACATTTATAATAGTACATCAGTGACTTCTTCTTAAAGTGAGAAATGTTTCAGATATCAAAACACACAAAAAATGTTCAACAGCTTTTTCCAAAAATCATGCCATATATGAGACAATGTTGAAAAATATGGCAGAGCCAAACAGGGCACAAATTACAATGCAATACAGTGCATGTGCTTTGCATACTGGATACCAAAGGCTACATACATACATACTCAGAATATGTAACAGTTATTGCTTTTTCACAGCAACAATGGTTATATGAACGCACCTCAATGTTGTATTACACGTACACTGCCCGTTTCGTTAAAATCTGTGGGGACAAGAAACTCCAGCCATAAGGCAGAATGACCAAGCAGTAAAGCCCCGTATTCAGAAATTTCACAGAAAACTGCTTGGAAATTTTGTATCTACCACGTCACCAATGATTGGTGGTATACCATTTCAACTATCAGTAGTCTATATGTGACTGCTAATGCAAATGGTTTATATTATTTCAGTGCTTAGTTGAAAACAAATGCATTTTTACAAATGATGTCAGAATAGTGTGCTACTTTATTTACTACTACTGACCATAAAGTACATATTTACAGAAATGTTATTTATGTAAATATGTAACACACATTTAATCATGCAAAGATGCTATAAAACTACATTCATTACTGCACCATCAGTTACATGCATCAGTATTTGATGCCATGTTGTATTAAGCATGGTATTCTTCAAAACTGACAAATGACATCATTCTTTCTGAATGTCAAAGATGTATGTTTTCCATCTATTATCTATGCTTATTATCAGTGCTGTAGTGTTGACTTGATACAATGTGCATCATTCTGAAAATGGGGTCATACTACTTGTTCGTTTTGTCTTATGACAGGAGTTCTTTATCCTGACAAAGTGTAAAAAGAATCATGCACTCCTCTTGCAATTATACAGGAGTTTTATATCAGTGAATGCACATGGATCAAAACCTTTGAAAATAAGGCACACACAGCACAGTAATGCAGCCACTGGTGTTGGTCACACTCTACAAACTAAATTCTGTACTTGACAGATAAGACACCAAAGCACTGACACTGATATTACTCAAAGGGATGTGATGACATGACATTTTTAAACTTGTACATAATGCTGAAACAAAGAATTATTCTCACATACCATTGAAGTCATGTTCTGAACATATACAATGAAGCTTATTTTCTATTATTTACAGACACAGCACCACATAGTTATATGGCTTCTTTATACAAAATGGGTCACGTTATGCATTAAATAACAGACAGAAAACTCAAAAGCAAAAAAGATTTAAAACAAAGATGACTAATGGTAATACACAAATTTGTTTTTATACACATGTTCTAAAAGTGCCCAGTAATCACAATGGTAATCTTCGTTTTCGTTGTAGGCCAGGCAGATTTTTTGCTGGACGATGTAATTTCCGCCTCTCTTCATGATGCTTCTTTCCTCGCTCACGTGCCTTTAAAATTCCATCTTTCTGTAACAAACCAGACAGTCGAAACACTGAAAAATTGAGCAACACCTGCAGTTTACCAAAACTGAAATTATTTGCGCACATGCCCACATATATCCTCCATTTTTTTCAACTCAAGAGCATGTAATCTGGTAGCATACAACATATTTGAACATACTTTCCAATGTCATTTAAAACTTTAATGGAAACCATAATTGTACATTTGTCAAATATTATTGCTTCCTGTTTTCAAATTCATGAAATTTACAAGTCATATATGTGAACATTTTTAAAAAAATTACTACAACACTGCTGAAAGCAGTGTTACTTTCAATGCACCCTCCATGTTTGTCAAGTCTTCTTCCACCTTTGAACAGAGCTTGTATTCTGTGTCCCGTACTTCTGCTGTGTATGGCAGTCTACAGTGCCTCATCATCCCCACACTGGTATCCTTAGAAGCTGTCTTTGAAAGAACCTAACAGGTTAAAAACCGATCTTGCACTAGGTCACAGTGCTAAGGTGGGTGCAGCAACAATGTATATCCAAATTCTGTAATGGCCTCAGTGATGTGCATGTGTGGTTTCGTAATGTTGTGGAGGAATAACAGTTCACACACTTTTCTTGCAGAACGAACTTAATGAAGGCAAGTATTCTGATTTCTTAGTATTTCATTATGGCAGTTAGAGTTAAGAGTTCTCTGTTGTCCTCCTAGGCAAGACATTCACATGCATTAAACCTGCCTCACTATGTGCATCTCTAGCATTTGTAGAACCTAATGAGCAGAGAACTAGGAAAAGCCAAGATCTTCAGTAACTGTCCTTTCACTGCCTTTACCACTGAAGAACATTTATACTATGTAAGAGTCACTGCACATCAGCTAATCAACCAAGCTGATATCCAGCACTACTGCAATGCAGCGGTGATCACTCTACACAATGTCATGAAGTTCTGTTTCAGCTTCATAATTCAACATACCCACTGTTGAACAGTACCCATCTCCCAAAGCTGCTTCAACACACACTTTGAGCAAATGTTTGTGAATTCACATTGACTTCTCACCATCAGCAATCAAGAATTTGATCAATCCTTGTTCTGTCAAATACAAATCAATTTCAGCACTCTGCATTGCTTCAATGTGCTGATAAACTCATTCAAAATGACTGACAGATTACAGCCAGATATCTTGAAAGTGAGCTCTCAGTACCCAAGGGGAATGTAAACAACATTACTGTTTCCTTAGGATATGCAAATGAGTGTGCCCGTTGTGTTCCATGCAGTCTATCACACAACTATGCAGAATGAGGTGTATTCAGATTCATTCTTCCATTAAAAGGCTGATGGTGAAAGCTTTTTGTCAAAGATTGTCAATGGGAATGAAACAGGGATCCATGACTTTGAACTGCAAACAAAAAAACTATCAGTGGCATGCCATCATCCAAATTCATCTTGGAAGATGAAGTTTAAGACTACTCCTTCAGCAGGGACAGTCATGACCCCTCTATTTAGGGATGCAAGAGGGTGATTAAGGTAGACATGCAACGTGGTTAGACCATTAATTCAAATCTGTATATTCAAACTCTTAAAACCTTGTAGAATCATTTCAGGAGAGTTTGACCTCACAAAAATGTTGTGGAAATCCTCCTTCGAAATGATGCACGACCACAAACAGGAACGAAAATGCAGGAAGCAATCACAAAGCTCGAATGGACTGTTCTTCCCCACCCACCATATAGCCCAGATCTTGCACCCTTTCCACCACTGTGGAGCCCCCAGAAATACCATCTCTGAGAAAAGTTTGAAGGTAATGACAAGATTTAAGAAATGCAAAAGTGGCTGCAAGTACAAAATTCAAACTGGTATAAAATGGAGATGGATGCTCTTGCTTCTTGCTGGCATATGGCTGTCAAAGGTGATGCAGATTGTGTAAAAAAAATGTGTGCAATACATCTATCCAGCCATTCTACGAGTATGTTCGAAGAATTACATAATAAATTACTAACAAAAAAAAATTGTGTTGTCAAACTTTTTGGGAAATTTTCTTATCTGAGCCCGAACTTCACTTTACATATTCAGGTAATATCTAACGCATGTGACAACCATCACAGTTAATATGGCTTGTCCCTGGTTTACGTAACAATAAAACAAAAATACAATGGAGACATTACATGAATTTCATAACTCATTTTCTCCATACAACATATATATACCACTTTGTTTCAAAAGTAAGTGTACTGATTTTTTATTTAAATGTCTATTGGACTCACCTGAAATTACAAGTTATCTCCTTCAAAGTATGACCCTTGGGAAGTTACACAATGGTTCCGTTTTTTCCACTCATCATAGCAGTGCCGGAAGTCATTTTCTGTAAGTGTGTGTAGCTCATCGGTTACAACTTTTTGTATGTTTTCCATCGTCCCGAAATGATGACCCTTCAACTTCAATTTCAACTTGGAGAAGAGGTAAAAATCGCACGGTGCTAGATCTGGGCTGTAGGGAGGATGTGGAAGTATGGGAATGATTTTCTTTGCCAGAAATTCTCGAATTGAAAGTGCAGTATGAGCTGGCGCATTATCGTGGTGCAGCACCCAGTCGTCTGCAATGTCCGTTTGGACTCGCTGGACCTGGCCGTTCCAAGACATCTTTGTAGAAGGCGTGATTAACTGTCTGTCCTGGAGGTACAAATTCTTTGTTCACAATGCCACGGCTGTAAAAAAAAACAATAATAATTGTTTCCACCCAGGATCTGCTCATGCGTGCTTTCTTCGGACGAGGGGAACTTTTCGTGTGCCATTCTGCACTTTGCTGTTTGGTCTCGGGATCGTAGTTGAACACCCATGATTCATCTCCTGTTATTACTTTATCCAAAAAATTTGGCTCAACTTCGAGTCTTCCCAGCAAATCCTGACAAATTTCCAACTGGTTCGCTTTTTGCTCCACTGACAAATTTTTGGGCACTAATTTTGCACAAATTATTTGCATGTGCAAACGGTCTGTTAGAATTCTATGAACTGCACTTTTATCCAAGCCCGTTTCTTCTGCAATCATCCTGACACTCAATCAGCGATCTTTCGCCATCACAGCTTGCACCACTTCCACATTTTGATCATTTGTTGACAAGATTGGTCTTCCTGAACCAGGGTCGTCTTCAACACTTTCTCAGACCTCTTTCAAAGCTTTGTGCCACTTAAAAACCATAGTTCTCGATAGAGTGGCATCTCCATAAGCTTCGGTTAAAGAAGCAAATGTCTCTGTGGCAGATTTGTTGAGTTTCACACCAAATTTGATAGCGTAGCACTGTTCGATATCTTCCTGCATCGCAAATGTAACGAGGTGCTGAAACATGACCATACACAAACAGCAGCAGCGCACGACTGACTCAACCTATCCAGTTGAAACGAGTATGAACATGCAGCCGAGGTCACTACCAATGTGCCGGTATACATCAACGAGGTGCTACACTGTCAATTCATACATACAAATATCAGTACACTTACTTTTGAGACATATATATATGGTGAAATCCCGAACAATTAAATGGACAGGAAACGATATGAAACAAGTTGATTTGTCACTTACACTTTCTGTAGTAGTAAGATCTCTATCTTACATTTATTCTTTGTTTTTTAGATCATCCACACTCACCTTACCCACACAGAATGACATCTCCCGATTTCCTGTTGAGCCTAAAAATCGTACAGTTTCTTTTCCTTCCTGCTGCACTCGCTCACCCAGTGAGGAACTGGAACAAAGAGTCAGCATATATAGTAACATACCACTTACACCTTCCTTCTAATATTAATGCTTATAAGGCCAGGTGCACATCATATTTCAGGTTGTAATTTGAGCAGCACAATTTATTATGCATGTTACCCTAACAGACACAGCATCATAGTTGGAAGTATGATTCATGTGAGCTGTATCTTTGCTCTGTGTTGCTATTCTGTCATCTGTCAGAATTAAGTCTGAATAAAGATTTATTATTAACTATGTACTGGGATACTAAAGGTAATATATTTAAAATTTTTAAACATTTTTTACAACAGTCCCTAAGCCTTGCTCCCCCCAAAATTCTAACCATTTGCTTTTGTAACTTAAAAATATTCAAACTGCAGGAGGAAGTTCCTCAAAAATTATACCTTATGACATAACTGAATGAAAATATGCATGATACATAATTTTTAATTAATTTATTGGTAAGAAGGGTTTAATTGTTCTTGCCATGTAACAAGCTTTATTTGATTCAGATCATAGCAATGTGGCTCTTCCAAGACATTGTAATGTGGAGTATTAACCCATGGAAATTTTGTTCCGTTGTATGGGGATAATTTTATTACAGATAATTTTTTTTTTCAAAATAAGTAGTATCTTTAGGGTAGAATTCCATAATACAGGTTTCATCCATATTTAGAGAAAGTAAGTTTGCATAAAACCATTTCATCATACTGCTATAGACCAAATGTAAGTTAGCTTCTAATATGGTATCATCTTAATTATTTACAATTAAGCGTGCATAATCTGCCAACAAAATTGTTTTAGAGCTGACTTTTGAATTTAGATAATTTGTGACTTGAGGTAGGTCACTGATATATAAAAGGAAGAATAATGGACCCAAGATAGATCCCTGAGATATTCCACGTTTGACAAAACCCCATTTCGATTCAACATTAACAGGGGATCCATCTTTGATTCTCACCATTTGAATTCGATTTTGGAAATATGATTTAAGTAGCATATATATATATATTATCAGTTATACCACAGAATTCAAATTTTGTTAGGAGCATTTCATGATTTACCCCAAGTAAAGGCTTTCTCTAAGGGGGGGGACCCTTCAACTAAAAGCTGTTAAAACTTCATTTATTAAGTTACAGAAAGCTGTTTCTGTTGAAAGTTTAGCATGAAACCCAAACAGTTCATTGGGAAGTACACTATTAATATTTATATTAATCTTTTGTATAACATTTTTTTCAAATACCTTGGAAAATGAGGTCAATAGTGAAATCAGTCTATAGTTTGCACAATTTTGTTTGTCACCTTTTTAATGTATGGGTGTTACAATAGAATATTTCAAGCATGAGGGGAGGGTTCCAACTGAAATGACCTTGTTAAATATGCACCATAAGGGTGAAGAAATATAGGGAGCGCTGATATTTAATGTCTTCATCAAAATCTCATCATAGCCACATGAATTTTTTGGACGTAAAGAAGAAATGACTTTTTCAATGTCTTCAGTAGTTATGTTAATGAATCTTACTTTAGGAAAGGGACTTCTAAGTGTTGAACCCAAATAAAATTTATAGTTTCTATTATTATCAGTAGTTTGAGCAGGAATATTATGATCAATATTATCTGCAATTGTTAAAAATTGGTTATTGAAGGCATTAATTAGGATTAATCATTCTGGGTTTAATATATTCTTTCCTTGTTTTCCCGTCTCCACTCTAGTAATTTTCCAAGTTGTTTTAACTTTATCATGTAATTTAGTATGTTTATCGTTACAGTTAAGTATTTTTGCCTCAATTATCACTTCATTTAAGATCATATCATATAACTTGTGGTATAGCTTTAATTTGATATTATCACAGACCTTAACATTAGATACAGATCTCCTTTCTTTTGACAGGAAATTTTAAATCCAGTGCTTATCCAGTGTTTTGTGGGTGAATTCTGATAAATTTTCCTTTTTGGAAAGCAAGAATGAAATATCTGCAAATAAATCTTTAAAAACTTGTTATAAATGCTATCAATATCATTACTATTTACATTAAACACATTTGCCTATATTTTCAACATTTAATCTGAGTTTAAATTCGTCCACCAAGCCTTTACTAAATTTCTATATAATTTTAGAGTTGTGATTAGATTTTTAAAGTCAAAGATTTGTTTATGTGTTATGGTCTAATAAACTGTTATATAATGGAAGGATAGTATATATATATCATATTTCATTAAGTCAATAAAGATATTATCAATCAACATTTGAGTTTTAGTATTAATTCTTGTTGGAAAATGAACCACACTAGATACATTAAATGATCACACCACACCATGATGCAAACAGGTCCACCATCTCGCCTAATGACTTCACCTATCTGCAGCTTTGTTTCCTTTTAGTCTTCCACACTGCCTACCTGCTAATGTTGATGGTTCCAACCCAATTGGAATTGCATGATTTCAGAAACTTTGCCAAAGCCAAGGGATTATAATAATTATCTATCCATAATGTACAGACTTTGTGGCAAAGACAGCTTCAAAATTAACGCTGTTGTATTCAGAGTGTAAACTATGACAGAACACCAACAACCAGAATTTTATTTGCACAATTCAAATATCTGTATTCTAGACTCTAACAATTTCAATGGAAGGTACTGCTAAAGGACAGATGGCCCTTCAACATAGTAGGAGATTCAATTAATGAAATGTCTTGTCTGGAATTTTGACTTAAGGAGTCTGACGATGGAGCAGATTCTGTACAGTTTTTGTAATCCTTCATGTGAGTCCTTGGAGGTCTTTATGATAAAATGCAGAAATCTGCATATGCTTTCAAATTTGCCCCAAGGAATCAACAGAACAAAAAAGGAGTGCAGCCACGAGGCAGTTTTGTGAGAAATACAATCTCAGATGGGGTTTTTTGTAAAATATCCATTACCATAAAAAGTGCTGGTACAGAAATACTTCTTTTGCTGTCATGGGATGCTACTGATTCACCCCCCAAAAACTTGGAAATAACACTGCCTCTGGGATTTTTGAAATGCTGTGCATGGTGATTGGTCTCACCCACAATTTGATGAAAATGTCCTGATCAAAAAACTGTTCAAATAGTTCTACAATGTTGGTCAGACCCTTAAAACTGTCTTGAGGTCCAATTATTCCAGTAAAAATGTCATGATGTCCAAAATAACTGTGCACGTCTTCCCACAAAAAAATAGTGTCAGTCACATACGCACCACCAACCAAAATCAGTACCACTGCTTTCATCCGTGTCTGAAAATTCACTCTGAACATAATCTGAAAGTTTTTTTACACATTTATCACTATCTACCATACCTGTAATACCAGTGATCCCTAATCTCTTCTTGCTTGTTGAGGCCACGTTTGTACACTGAAATTTTTACTTGTCTGCATAACATTTACATTTACAAGCAGAGAGAGAGAGAGAGAGAGAGAGAGAGAGAATTGAGCACATCTCTTCATAAGCAGTTTCAGACAAATGACACAATGGTAGCACAATTCATGCAATGTACAGGAGAGGTTTACAGGAATCTCATATACTATTACAAACATAAGCGAAATCGAATCCAAACATGGAAATAAATCAATTTTTATATCAAGGATTTCTCTGTTAGTTACACGTTTCCTCTAAGAGATGAGAGCACAGCAGTTGGGTATCCAGAGTGCAACCTTGAGGAATTTAGAAAAACTATTACTAAAAAAAGATGTTACATAATAATAGGACTAAGATTGATGGAATAAAGTGTGTTATACACACATGAACACCATTCAAGTACTTACAAAGTTTACAGCAATCATGCCAATATCCTAAAAATCCTTCACATTACAAAACAAAATAACATTACATGCTGCAAGTACACTTGACACACAGCACTATATGGTGTGTGAAACGCAAGTATACCCAACACTTTGCATTGAAGGGTTAAAGTCAAGCAACTATTGTGACAGACAGTAAACCGGAATTACACAAAGGCTTCTTAATCCATATCAAGAAAAGTGTAAGTGTTTCACAGGCATAGCACAGGAATGAGAAAATAATAAATACCCTTACACACTTTCTCAAAATGGAAATGCGGACCAAACGCATCTTCAAATGCCAACACACACAACACTTGTCAAGAAACATGGGCTATCAATAAATAAGAAAAAACACATGGTAACAAGAAGCAGTGGTTTCTTATGATTCTGTGTATCAGCACTATTGACAGAAATCTGAAATATATATGTAGTGCTCAGAGCAAAACACTTCCTACAATGAAGGTACCAGGCACTCTTTCTGGAGTCAAGAAATCTCTATGGATTGACCAAGTGTGTGCAATGGGGCAGACAGTGCCAATTAAGTGTACAAGTGAATTTACATAGGACAGTGAACTTGGATTTATGCTCCTTGAATCAATGCTTTCCTTGATTCTATTTAGGTTTTTACGCCAAAACTCTCATAAGGACAACATTAAGTTTCCTTGAACATATGTTTCTGCTTCCTACCAATTTCCTCAATTGTACAAACTAAGTACAAATGTCACGTTGTTGTTGTTACTTCAAGTATTTGCAACTAGAAATTATGGGGAGTTGAGGTGAATTCAGTTAAAATTTCTGCTATCCTCTACTGTCTTCATGTTGTACATGTCATACACTGCGTACAATCTAGTAACCCAACTAAGGTGCCTACAGCAGTCTGTTTCTACAACATGGTGTTGAGGCCTCAATCAGCACCAGTAGCTCATTCACATTATTACACTATACACAATGTATGACACAGAATGAATACATGATGACGGCCCTCAGTATTGCGAGCAAGGTGCAGAGTGTTGAGCACAAATGTGGCAGAAGTGAAGTACATTACATTTTAAATGCAACAGACTGAATGACAGCATATTTTGAACCTGAAGCCATCCTAATTTAGGGTATTTAATTTCCATAGTACAAAAATTTCATATCATTACTGTACATTCATATTAACACTCCAATGCTGGCCTCATTCCACCACATAGACCTTTAATTCTGCCAGCCTCAGTGCACAATACTTAAGGGTACTACAAATTCAAAACCCCTCCATCCAAGGCAGTAGTTGAAATTTAAATTCCAGCATCACTTAACATTTAATGGTGCCTTAAAAAATATGAAATTGACGTTGCACTCTATGGGATTGTTTTGTGTATGAGAACAAAGACAGCGAAAGGATGTTCAAAAAGAACTAAAACTGACCACCTAACCGAGAGCCAACCAGGTCATAATAACTGAAAGAATAACACTAAGGGTCAAGTCACATCATATGGCATGACACACCCAAAACCAGTGTGATTTTACACCTACTGGCAATTAATAGACAAGATAGCTGCCAATCTTTTTCTTTTATGCTCAATAATTGAACAACTTGTTTTTAAGATTAAATTGTTTTTGATGGTCTTGTTTGATTTGAAATGTTTAAACAACTTTCATTTAAGGATTTGGCCTGTACAGCCCTGTTATTAGACAAAGAAAAGAACAAGAGATCAAATAGTATACACATCTGGGTCCATGAAATGTTACTTAAATGAAAAACTGTGGGAGAACTTGTGGCCTGATATTGCAAATAGATGAAAAACTGAAATTTTATATAGATTTTTTACAACCTTCAGAAAAACTGTAACACAAAAAGAGAAGCTTGTTTTTTGTCTCAGGTTAGCTACTTATTTTATTTATTTAAACAAATAAAGTAACTTTGTTAGTCATTATAATAAAAACAGAACAGAAATGTCTTTAAAAATAAGAAATTATTGAATTTCAAAATTACATCAATCTGCTTCATTTCCTTAAAAGTAGGAATAATAACTTGCACATGGTAGTTCTGAATCTGTAGAATGTGGAGTTATCTGAGGTGGATATGACCCACTGAAGTTTTGATAACAGAAAAGGGTAACTGATGGAGTTTCAGAAAATGAAGTGGTTGTACCATCATGATTTGCTTCATTTCAAATTCAGAAACTACTGAAAAGATTTTCTGTTTTGCATATTTTGATAGCAGGGTGAAAATGACTTCAGTGTAACAGCTATGCCCCACAAGAAAGAATTTACCATGACAAAATCTTCCTTTTTTGGACTTTGTCCATCAGCTAATTTTTAACAAAGTATAATGTTTCAGAAGCTGTCTCTGCTTCCATCTTCAGACAAAGATGCACCTAACACGGATGACGAAATTACATCATGCTAAGGGGTCCACCAGCTTAGATGTTCCTTGCCTGAAAAGGGAAGCAGAACCTGCTTCCAAAATATCATACTTAATTAAGAATTAGATGATGGACAAAGTCCAAAAAGATCATGTTAATGAGTTAAACACCATCATCACAGCCCTAGAGAGTTGAGGACTCTACAGCACTTGCTGCCTGTCCGTTTCATTTCTTCAGCAACTTCCTCCCCGATTCTTTCTTTATGCAAATTGTCACTATAGTGGCTGTTCAATAAACCATAACGTTCCTTATGTTCTTGAACATGCTCAGTAATTTTTCACTATCCACATTTAATATAGAAAATGCAGTAATGAATAGTTTCAACAACAGAAGCAAAACTGAGTGCAACTAGCTATGTACTGTCATGTCATGTACTCAGCAGTTGTTCACACTATCAGGCAACAACATGGAGTGACAGACACAGCCACGCAAAATATTTTCTTCCATTTCAAATGACATGTAGGCATGAAGGTGATGTAGACGGTGTGGTATACCACACTGTCTACATCACCTACACATTGGATTAAAACTCACTGCATCACTGTATCAAGCATCACTCTGCACAGACTGAACAATTTTAACTGCCAAAATTTTAATCATCACCCATTTTAACCTACATTTATATTACTTATATAAATTTAACTGAAATTGTAACAATTTTTAATTGTTATGGAGTGACAGTGACACAGCTAACCATATTTACACCTTTGTATTCTAGTAATAATAACATCATCTTTAAGATGGCCATAATAACAGGCAAAATATGTTGGTAAGAACATTGTGAATAAAATACATTATGAACATTGGAGTGAATTTTGTTGGTTAATTATATATTATGGATCTGAATAATGCATGCAATATGGGGGGGGGGGGGGCTTTCTTTTTTTTTTTTTTTTTTTTTTTTTTTTGCTTGGTTTGTCTGATTTTGTTTATTGTTATTTTCTTGTTGTTATTCTACTTAAATCATTTTCAGCTTCAAACTATCGCGCGTTTGAGCTTGACATACCAATTAACAGATTTACCTAACCG